>Ga0068872_10002144_pt1 | contig 15617 bp, 16 predicted proteins | sample NOAtaG_7_FD_66441 | JGI IMG/M metagenome (GOLD analysis project Ga0068872, IMG submission 66441) | Freshwater lake microbial communities from Lake Erie, under a cyanobacterial bloom - NOAA_Erie_Diel1S_2200h metaG | ecosystem: Environmental > Aquatic > Freshwater > Lake | place: USA: Ohio, Lake...
AAAAGACTCAGAAACCTTGTATGGTCCATAGGATCAAAATTTTGGTGTTGCACGCGGTTAACGTGGGAAAAATGAAGTCCCGCATGGACCCGAGGGTACATAATACCCGATTCATGGGTGACAGGGTCTTTTTCCCACTGGAACCGATTGATCCACAAAGCAAACGATGCATCGTGGGGCGTGTGAATGACGCCTCTGACGGACACGATGGCATCCTGTAGATAGGGCGCCAACAGAGTAAGATCATTACGGTCTTGAGCTCGCAATTTTAAGAGCTGGCTTTGGGCCGGCTTGGCATTCATGGTTATCCTCCCCTTTAAGGCGTTCTATGTGGGCTCCACATGCGCCTAACTTATTTTCTATTTCTTCATAACCCCGGTCAAGATGATAGACCCGGGAAATTGTTGTTTCCCCTTGAGCGGCAAGTCCCGCAAGGATAAGGCAAACCGAGGCGCGCAGATCTGTTGCCATCACAGGCGCACCGATGAGCGCGTCTACACCCATCACATGGGCGATGTTTCCCTTAATGGCGATATTAGCGCCCATACGTGCAAGTTCAGGCACGTGCATGAAGCGGTTTTCAAAGATGTTCTCTTGAATCTGTGATTCTCCTTTAGCAAGGCACATCAGAGCCATGAATTGGGCTTGCAGGTCCGTTGGAAAACCTGGAAAAGGTTCTGTGCCCACATCTAAGGGGCGAAGGGTTCCTTTTTCAAAGGACACATTAAAGCCGTCCTCGATCTTTGTAAAAGAAAGACCCACGTTTTCCAAAAGAGGAATAACGCCTGGCAGTAGGTCAAGACTTGTCCCCACAAGGTCCACGCTTCCCCCGACCATACCCACAGCCATGGCGTAAGTGCCGGTTTCAATACGGTCAGGCAGCACGCGGTGAGAGGCAGCCTTAAAAGCAGTTGGCCCTTCAATGGTAAGGGTCGAGGTCCCAACTCCCTGGATGTTTGCACCCATGGCTTGAAGACAGTGAGCCAAATCCACAACCTCGGGTTCTTGGGCAGCACCGCGCAGGATTGTGGTGCCCTGGGCAAGGCACGCCGCCATCAAAAGATTTTCAGTCCCCGTGACCGATACCAAAGGAAAAGTAAAGTCAGCCCCTTTGAGGCCCTCTGGGGCTTCTGCCACCACATAACCTTCTTCCAGGTGGATGGTGGCACCCATGGCTTCCAGGCCCTTTAGGTGCAGGTCAATGGGACGTGTCCCAATGGCGCATCCTCCAGGAAGCGATAAACGCGCAGTCCCTTGTCTTGCAAGAAGAGGCCCCAAGACCAGTACAGACGCGCGCATTTTACGCACAAGCTCATAAGGGGCTTCAAATGACGTAAGACTTGCGCCGTCAAGGGTCAACCCTTCGCCCACTTGCCCATTGGTGACCTTTACACCAAGATGCTCAAGAAGCCCCAAGAAAGTCCCTACATCAGACAGCTTTGGCACATTGGTTAGCGTTAAAGGTTTGTCACTTAGAAGACAAGCTGCCAAAAGAGGCAGGGTCGCATTCTTTGCACCCGAAATACGTATTTTCCCTTGAAGGGGGCTCCCTCCTACAACGCGAATCTTATCCATTAATAACCTTTACCTTTGGCAGTGTGACACCAATCTGTCCCATGTACTTCCCTTTGCGGTCCTTGTACGATACCTCGCAGGCTTCATTTCCCTTTATGAAAAGAAACTGACATGCCCCCTCACCCGCATAAATTTTCGCAGGCAGCGGGGTTGTATTTGAAAACTCAAGGGTCACATGCCCCTCCCATTCAGGTTCAAGGGGTGTGACGTTTACAATAATGCCGCAGCGTGCGTAGGTCGACTTTCCAAGACATACCACCATCACGTCTCTAGGTATACGAAAATACTCAACAGTACGCGCCAGCACAAAACTATTGGGAGGGATGATGCAAGCATCTCCCTCACGCTCGACAAAGCTTGTGGTGGAAAAATTCTTAGGGTCCACAATGGCGTTGTCTACATTGGTAAAAACCTTGAACTCCCGTGAGACGCGCGCGTCATAGCCATAAGATGACAGACCATAAGAAATCACCCCCGTGCCCGTTTGTGCCTCGACAAAGGGCTCGATCATCCCGTTTTTCAAAGCCTGATCTCTGATCCAGATATCTGATAAAATACTCATCCTATGATCCTTTGTCTTTACGCGCCAAGCCGGCGTCTTGCTTCAGCTAAATCACCCTCATAATCCACAGAAAGGGGATTAATATGCTCCACAAGGCAGACATCAATGCGCATACCGTCTTCAAGGGCGCGCAACTGCTCAAGGCGTTCACGTCCCTCTAAATTGGTCGCTGGTAGCTTGACAAACCTGTTGAGAGCCTTGCGGCGATAGGCGTAGATCCCCATATGGTGAAAAAACTCCCCCTCTCCGCTGGGGATACAGGCGCGACTGAAGTAAAGAGCCCGCCTGATGGGAGCACCCGGCACACCGCCCAAGGCAATTTTCACAACGTGGGGTGACTCTTTTTCCGTCATATCCACAATAGGGGTTGCCACAGTGGCAATATGCACATCGGCGTTTGTAAGAGGACGAAGAACTGCTGCCAAAAGAATTGCCTCAAGGGTTGGCTGATCACCTTGCACGTTCACAACCACATCATAAGCCTCATGGGGATCAAAGGCTTTGACAGCCGCACATACGCGGTCAGAGCCTGAGGGCAATTCTGGATCCGTGAGGATCGCTTTTCCGCCGACGGATTCGATGAGGTCTTTGATTTCCTGAGTATCACACGCCACCAGGACAGGAGCCACATTTGCTTGGGCACACCGTTCGTAAACGTGCTGAATCATAGGCTTTCCTGCAATATCAGCCATCATTTTGCCGGGCAATCTTGTGGACCCCATGCGCGCGGGAATCACAATTAATGGGTTCATTTTTTCCTCATATGCGTTGAGCTGCCTTCATGGGTTTAAATCCCGTGACAAGACCTGGGGCCATAATTCGTTTAAAACACGTTCGTATATACCACAGTTATCGAAAAGAGTAAGGGGCACAATTTCAGAAGGCGCTGCCCACCGCCACGCCTCAAACTCAGGAAAGGCGCTCTCCAAGGTGATCTCAGTATCTTCTCCCGTGAAGGCCATCAAAACCCACTTTTGCCGAAGACCCCGAAACTGTCCTTGCCATAAACGACGAGAAAGATCCTGGGGAATATCATAGGCGTGAAAGTCCTTTGATTCAGCAAGCCCCTGCGCGGACGTCACGCCCACTTCTTCTTTGAGCTCCCTGAGACCGGCCTGCCACAAGGTTTCGCCCTGCTCGATGCCGCCCTGGGGCATTTGCCAGGCGTCCGCGTCCCCGCCGCAGCGCTTTGCAATCAGAATCACAAGCATCACCCCCACACAAGGGCGGTGGGTCTTTGATCACCCTCAAGCATTGTCACTGGTCCCCTCTAGTTTTAATCTTGGCTTGCTAAGACACGCGGCCAAAGCTCCTCAATCACACGCTCGTAAACCTCCTTTTTAAAGGAAACAGCGAGGTGAGGAAGCTCTTCCACAGCGCTCCACCGCCAAGCGCAAAACTCGGCCGGCAGGTGCCGCTCAAGGTTAATTTCGTCGTCATTGCCAAGAAATCTAAAGGCAAGCCATTTCTGTGTCTGCCCCCTGAAGGCACCCCCCCAAATACGGTCTGCAAGCCCCGGGGGTACGTCGTAGGAAAGCCAGGACTCAGACTCAGCGATCAGCGACACGCTGTGGGAACCGATTTCCTCTTTTAGCTCTCTAAGCGCTGCTTCGTAAGGTGTTTCATCACCGTCCATTCCACCTTGAGGCATTTGCCAGGCCTCGCCCACTGTATCTCGGCGCTTGGCAACCAAGATTTGGTTGCGCGCGTTCACAACCATCATCCCCACACAGGGTCGGTAGGGTCTGAGATGGTAGGCCACAAGGGTCATTGGCTTGCTTCTTTCTTTTCGTTTTTAAGCGCCGCCAGCGACGAAACTGGCACAAGCTTCAAATTTAGATGTGCTAAATTTTCGGACAAAGCTCTCACACGGTCAAGGGCCAAAGGAGATCCATGAACAAAAGCCAAAATCGGACCGTTGGTTTTCGCAAGGCTTGCAAGTATTTCTTGCTGCCCTTGCCACCCTGCCTCATCCCCGCATACTTGATCCAAGCAAAAACTTGCGGATAGAAGTGGTACTTTGACTTTTTTCTTTAGGGACTTAACCACACTTTGGGGCGAGCTTTTCACATCCACAAACAAAAGGTGATGACGACCCAGTTCTTCTAAAACAGGCAAGAAATCCTTTTCAGAAAACATAAACCGGCTTCCTAAAAAGGGTACGACCCCGACCATGGGAAGGTGCCCCTTGAAATGGGCTTGGAGCCTTTGCACGTTTTCTTGGGCAGGCAACCCCGTCAAAAGAGGGGCAAATCCAGGATCACTTTGGGGGTAATCTAAGGGTTCCATGGGGATCATCAAAAAGGTTTCGTAACCCGCCTCCCTCAGCTTTGCATGGGGTGCCTGCGTATCAAGACCAGTATAAAAAGCAAAAGCGATTTGTTTGGGCAGGTTAAGGGCTGCTTCTAGCAAGCTTTCTTGTTTGCCAAGGTCCAAGACCAAAAGTGCGATTTCGCCCGGTGGGGGCGGTGGGGGGGGTACTGGCGGCAAGGCCACAACAGATCTCTCTTGCCCATCGCCGCCTGCTGGGGTTACTGGAGCGCCTTGCGTGACTGCTGGTGACGCGCCAGCTATGCTTTGCGAGGCAGAACCGTGAGAGGGGCCTTGGGATACTGGAGGCGTCACCTCACCTGCTGAAGTGTCCTGGCGCGTGGTTTCCACTCCCCCGCCCGACGCGCTCGAGACGTGAGGTACCCCAGAGTCGTGGGGCGGGGTAAGCGCGCGCGCAGGGGAAGGCATGAGCGGTTGTGTGGAAGGTGTCGCAGGCTCTGACATCTCATGGGGCAGCGTTGGTGGCACAGAAGTCGGCGCAGGCCCCGGCATCTCAGGCGTGTCATGAGGAGGCTTTTCTCGCCCATGCCCCACTTCTTGTGCTTTTGGCGCGTGGGGGACAGTCTCAAGTCCTTGCTGAGACTCACTCACAATCTGATCTTGAGGTGCTTCTTTTACGGGCGGCTTCGCCTCTTTGGGTAAAAGCGTCACCACCACAGGAGGGTTCTTTTCTCCTTCGTGAGAAAAAAACGTATACGCCATCACCCCCACCACCGCCGCAATGGCCACTTGCAAATACGTATGGGGGTTTTTCAAAAGCTCCTTGATCATCATGCTGACTTTTTCTCGGCCGCACTGGCTTTATTCAGCCGCAATGCTTGGATCATATTGATGGCTTGTTCCAGTTGCAGATCACGCACTTTTTCATCCTCCGGTGTTGACGTGCGTTCTTTTTTTGTTTTCTCGGTTTTTTGTTTTGTGGGTTGTGCGACGTCTGCTTTCGCAGGCGCTGACTGCTCGATTTTGATATCGGGAATAATGCCTGTTTTTTGAATAGATTTACCTGAAGGGGTGTAATAGTAGGCCGTGGTCATTTTGATGGCTGCCCCATTTGTCATGGGGATGACACTTTGCACGGATGCCTTACCAAATGATTTGACCCCCACAATCACCGCGCGCTTATGATCTTGAAGGGCGCCGGCGACGATCTCGGAGGCGGATGCACTACCCTCGTTAATCAGCACCACGAGGGGCGCCCCTTCCGTCTCGTCTTGACCTTGGGCAAAGAACGACAGATCTTTTTTTGGATCCCGCCCCCTGATAGAAACAATTTCCCCTTTATCTAGAAATAATTCACACACAGAGACGGCTTGATCAAAAAGGCCGCCGGGGTTATTACGCACATCCAGCACAAACCCTGCTAGATTTTTACCCGCCCTTTGCTTCAACGATGTAATAAGCTCTTGTAAATTATCCGTCGTGTGTTCGTTAAAGGTCGTTAGGCGCATATAGCCAACATTGCCCTTAAGCTCGCCCTTAACGGACGCCACCCGAATGCGCTCTCTTTTAAGACGAATGTCAAAGGGCGGCTCTTGGCGTCTTCTGATGGAAAGGGTCACATGGCTGTGAGGCTCGCCACGCAGATGCTCGCCAGCTTCATAGAGCGACATCTCATAAACGGGCTTGGCGTCAATAGCGGTAATCAGGTCACCTGAGGTGATCCCCGCCTTTTGAGCCGGTGTGTCTTCGATGGCAGACACCACGCGAAGCGCCCCCTCTTCATAGGCGATTTCAAGTCCCACCCCGCCATACTCCCCGTGCGCTTGCTTGCGAATCTCTTGATACTTCTTCGGTGGCAAATACGTCGAATATCTATCCAAGGACGAGAGCATGCCATTAAGAGCACCTTCCAAAAGCTTGGTATTATCCACAGGCTCTACATAATCGCGGCGCACTTTATCAGCAACGTGGGCATAAAAAAGAGCAGAATCCTTTGGTGACAAGGGGGACGGCGTTCCATGACCCGCACAGGCACAGGACGAAACAAATAAAGCGGCCGATAAACTTGCGGCTACCCGCCCCAAACACGCATAAGACCCTTTATTCACTTTAAAAAACTGCCCCTTCTCAAAATTTGGTCAAGTCTAGCGCCGGCGCCCCCACTGAATCAAGTCTCTTTTCGCAAACCTTACGAGGGTTCTGTGTTCCGTGTCACACTTGTCCAAAAGCTCTTTCAAAAATTCCACAACCCCCTGATATTAAAATATCTTAGATCGCCCTCTTTTGTGTTTCTAAAACTTCTTGAAGCGTCATGAGCCAACACGCAAGCATGTTATCTTCTTCTTTGACGCTGCCGTCTTGTTGGCGTGTGGGATAACGACAAGGAAAAGTCAGAGGCAGCTTTTTATACCCACCGGCCGCCCACACAACGTCACTGTCGAAATATCCCTCTGGTCGCAAAGGGTGGTCAGGCGCGCGAATGGAGGTTACGCCCATCATAGTCTCATACCCAAGGGCACTCACCTCTTCAACCAGTCGGCGCAGAAGCGCAACGCCAATGCCACGGCATTTCATAGAAGGCACCACAATCACTTCGCCCGCATAAAAACACTTTTTTGTGTTAATACCGGCTTCTTCTAAGGACACTGACAAGGCTTGTAAAAATTCTGTTTTGGTCGTCATGGGCATGGCTGAGTACATCCCGACAACTTCTTGATCTTCAAAGGCCACAACCAAAAGACCGTGTTTGAGGGTGTAGCATTGGGTGAACGGTAGATCGGCCTCTACACTTTCGCTCACATAAAGATAAGGAAATTCCTGAAACGCCTCCACGCGCATCTTAGAAAGAAGATGCACATAAGGTGCGGTCTCTTTTTCTTTGAAAACTTTGATCTTTATGCTCATCCATCTTCTCCTAAGGGCTTTTTTTCAAAAGCATAGTTTTTTTAAGATATTAGGTAAAGAAACAACATGTTTAAGGGCGCCCCCCTGTTTAAACGTACAGATCAACAAGGGGGGGGGGAGTCTTGAAAAGAATTGTAGCTACATGGCCTTTTGACTGGACGCCTTCTCTATCAAAGACGTTCCAGTCATCACTTTGGGCGGTGTCAATCCTAAAAGGGTGAGGATGGTGGGCGCCACGTCACTTAGCCCCCCAGCGTTCAGCGTCACCCCCCCTGCCCCCATGATCACAAGGGGAACAGGATTGACGGTGTGAGCTGTGTGGGGGTGGCTTTGATCTCCCATTTCTTCCACATTGCCGTGGTCTGACGTAATAACCAAAATACCTTTTACCTCTTTGACAGCCGCACTCACACGTCCCAAAGCCCCATCCACCGTCTCAAGGGCTTTGACGGCAGCCTCCATCTTCCCCGTGTGTCCCACCATATCCGTGTTGGCATAGTTCACAACAATCAAGTCATAGCGACTCGACGTAATGGCGTCACATAGGTAATCTGTCACCTGTGGCGCTGACATCTCGGGCTGCAGGTCATAGGTCGCCACTTGCGGCGAGGGAATCAGATGCCGATCTTCCCCGGGAAAAGCCTCTTCACGTCCGCCATTAAAAAAGAACGTCACGTGGGCATATTTTTCCGTTTCCGCCAAACGTAGCTGCGTCATGCCTGCTTTTGAGATCACCTCGCCGACACTTTCCTCGACATTTTCGTTGGTTACAAGGGCGGTCAGGACGTTGTCTAACGTGGCCGAATAAGAGCTCATGCCGAATTGCCCCACAAGCTGCAATGGGGGGGACCTTTCAAACTCTGAAAAATCTTCAACAAATAAAGCACTTAAAAGCTGGCGCACCCGGTCAGCCCTGAAATTAACCATGACAAACGCATCACCGGCTTTGATTCCGTCATACATCCCAAAGGCCATGGGCGGAATAAACTCATCGCTGATCTCTTGCTCGTACTGCTGGGCGATATAGGCCTCTGGTGACAAGGACGTGGCCGGCGTCTTACCCAGCAAAACCTGGTAGGCTTTTTCCACCCGGTCCCAGCGCTTATCACGGTCCATCCCAAAATAGCGCCCGCCAAGAGTCGCCAGGGTGGCGCCCGAACACTTCTTTAAAAAGGGCAAGAACTCACGCATATAGCCAAGAGCACTTTGGGGCGGGGTATCCCGTCCATCTAAAAAGGCGTGAAGGGCTACTTTGACGCCCTGAGACGTCAAATAGGCCGTAAGCGCTTTCAGGTGATCCATGTGGGAGTGCACGCCGCCCGGTGACAAAAGGCCTGCCACATGGAAGACACCTCCTGTTTCTTTAAGGCGTGCGATGGTGTCGTTTAGTGCGAGGTGTCCTGTGATGGCCCCACTTGCAAAGGCATGACTGACACGCGGCAAGTCTTGCAAGATAACGCGCCCTGCCCCTATGGTCATGTGCCCTACTTCTGAGTTGCCCATCTGACCGTCAGGAAGCCCTACAAAGTGATCGCTTGCTTGAAGAAGGGTGTGGGGACAGTCCTTCCAAAGCGCCGACCAATGGGGCATATGAGCTTGGGTCAACGCGTTTTGTGGGCCATCCTTGGCATAACCAAAACCGTCAAGCACGCACAGTACAATTGTTTTTTTCATCTCATATCCCATGGTGATTCAAAATCGCGCCCAGTGTAAACCGACTTCAAGTTCGTTCACAAGGGGGCTCTACACCGTGATCCTATAAAGCGTTTGCATCCTCCTTAGGACTAATGTCCTGGGGAGGAAGCGTCGCCTCGACACCCGCCATTTTTTCAAGGTCTGCACGGCGCTGCTTTGACGCAGATTTGGCTTTGCTTGACAAATAGCTGCAAAGAGATCCGGCGGCGCCCGAAAGCACCACACCAAAGGAGTACCACTGCTTCGTTTGTTCGTCTCCCGTAAACAGTGAGGCTCCGGCAAGAGCCGTGGACACACCTGAAAGCATATTACCCGCTGTTCCTAAAATGGACGAGCTCCACCCATAAAATGCTTCACTCCAGAGCCACCTTTCGGCGTCTTGCTGCTGAAGATCATCAAAAATGGCTTGTCCTGCCGCGGGATCCATGGGAAGAACGGTTTCATCTTCGACAGGCTCAAAAGACCCAAGTTTGACTGCTGGCCCGCGCCCTTCTTCGTGCGCCGCCATAAAACTTGATCGCGCCATCCCCCTTTTCAGTAGATCAGAATGGTCACTGTGGCCGCACAACGCACTTTTTAGCTTAACCGTTCGGACATGATAGCCAGACAGTTTTTCTATATCATAACGACGCTGCTTCGCCGCAGAGCCAGCTTTTTCACTCCACACCAGAAAGCTCTGGCCGAACGTGCCGCATAAAACAACGGCGTAATTGAACCAATCTTTACCCTCAGGGCTTCCCACTGCCAGGGCAACGCCGCCAAAGGTTGTGGCAATCCCCTTCAAAACTTCACCCGTAATGCTACATAAACCTGACAGATTTGAATAAAACCCTACCCCAAAAGTCCACCTTCTTGCATCTTGCTCTTGTAGTCTTTTAAGCAGTGTTTCTCTTGCCTGAATATCGCGCATTGGTAAAACTGTGGGATCATCTTCAAGATCATCACCCTCAAGTCTTAAAGGCAGGCCTCTCGGGTTTGGTATCACTCTCATACCATAAAGACCACCAAACTCATCATTCTTGTCTTCGATCTCACGCTCATCATCCTGATCTAGCGTGCCGCGCGTTAAAGGTTTTTTGGGGTTTTGGTTTCTTTTTTTTGTGGATGTAGCCGCCGTTGTGGGTGTTTTCCTTTGGGCTTCCAGATCAGAGTCTTCCTCGCCATCAGAAGAAGTATGCAACACCAAAGAAGGAGAGATCGGTGAAGTAGATACGGCAATTGATATCTCTTTTCCCTCGTCCGCGTCGCTCGCCCAAAGGGGCATAAACACGGTGAGAACCGCAACACACACAAAGCTTTTTATGGTCATAGTTTTCCCTCCACACCCTCTTTCCCATGAGACATTTTTTATTGGCAATACGAGTCTTGAAAGCCAACATCCCGGAAAATGATTCTTAATCGAAAGATCAAGATTAGGTCCTTGGAAACACCCCAATGATGGGCGGAGGTTTGTCCCTCCGTCCCCTCATTGGTTTCTTCAAGCCTACCTTGAAGACGCCCTAGCGTCTCCAAGACGCGACCTTCCTGTTTTTTATTTTTTTGTTAAATTACTGAAACACGCCAAGCGTTAACAAATGATTAACGCCTTGATCCTAAAGGCTAGTTTTTTTCTTTGTACGGCGGTGTGGCATTTACCCAAAGAGTATGCTTTAGTGCGTTTAGGATGTGTTTAACCCCCAAAGAATGACCATGACCCACCCTGCTCACCAAGAAGCTTTGCCAACCCTTGCAACGGATGACACAGCGTTCACCGAGACTTTTTCCACGAAGCGACCAAGCGTTGCAGCGTTGGAAGAGCTTCTTTTTAAATCTTTTAAGGTCCTGGATCATGGATTTGTGCGCGTCGTTGATTATATGGGCGATGACACAGCCGTTGTGCAGGCGGCACGTGTGTCTTATGGTCGCGGCACAAAGCGTAGCTCTCAAGATCAAGCTTTGATCAATTATCTCATGCGTCACAGGCATACAACCCCTTTTGAGATGTGCGAGATAAAATTCCACGTCAAGATGCCCATTTTTGTGGCTCGTCAATGGCTTCGTCATCGCACCGCCAGCGTCAATGAGTATTCAGCGCGCTACTCGATTCTTAGTAAAGAATTCTACATTCCTGATATTGATCACCTGGCGCCGCAATCCACGTCCAACAAGCAAGGACGAGACGGCGCGCTGTCCCTTCAAGAAAAAGAACGAATTCTGGATATTTTGCGCACGGACGCAACCCAGGCGTATGCCCACTATGAAGAACTTATGAACTGCACCGAAAACGGTGATATCATCGACCCAGAACGCCTCGGGCTAACCCGCGAGCTGGCCCGTATGAATCTCACCTTGAATTACTACACCGAATTCTATTGGAAGGTGAATTTACACAACTTACTTCATTTCCTCAGCTTGCGTGCGGACGCGCACGCACAATACGAAATTCGTGTCTACGCAGAGCTGATTCAAGACCTTGTCAAGCATTGGGTGCCTTATAGTTACGAGGCATTTTGTAACTACCGCGTGGACGCGGTCACCCTTTCACGGGACGCGTGGAAAGTAATTCAGCGCATGCTTCAGGGTGAAAAAGTTGAACAACTTACCAGTGGGCTTGGCAACCGTGAATGGTCAGAATTAATGGAAATTCTTTCCCCAAACAGCTAAGCTAATAAAAAATTGATAACAGGGACGTAAACAATGGCACAGAAAACAGATGGGGCAAGTGGTGATCTGGATAAAAATCAAAGGCTCCTACTCAGCAAAGGAGACGCGGTTCTTATTCTCAAGGAAGACGGGGACGTTGATTTTGTCTTTCCCCAAATGCAGGGCGACTACGTGCCCGAGAACGCCTTAATGGCGGCCGCCCTTGCCCATGCCCTTGATGATGATATGCTTCACACACGCATTAGAGAAGCCTTTCTGTCCACCCTGTATCCCCACATTGCTTACGGGGCCAAAAACGACAACGCGCAAGAGGCCTCATCTACGCCCCTTTAGCGGTAGAGGTACGCTCTTTTACAGTCCTTTCATTATCTTGTTCGAAATCCACTAGTGACCCCTGGGATCCTATGCTATCTTTCACTTCAGAAATATTATAAACAAGGAGGGTTCCATGAACCGAGCACTGATCTTTCTTTCAGCAATAATTGTTTTTACCCTACCCCTTCAGGCCAAAAAAAGAGACGTGACCTGCCCCAAGGAGCTTCCAGGGATTCATTTTGCCAGCCTGAAAGAACATCGACCCATTCAGATGGAGGGCATGACCTTTGTGCTGCACGGGGATTCAAAAAAACACTTCACCGATAAAACGCCTGAAACGGACGCCGCGCCCTTTGTTTATAGTAATACCGACGGTCATAAAATGATTTGTTGGTACCAAACGCCAGATGGGTATGTGGGACTTATGCAACAATAACCATAACAGGAGGAACTTATGTCATCATCTTCTTTGATTCGAAAAACAGCTCTCTGCTTTGCATTCTTTATCCTTGCAGAGAAGGGCGTCGCTTCTTCGGAACCGGCTCTTTTTGAAACGGAGCTCTGCGCCCTTCGAGGCGCCAAAGCAACGTTTGCAGACACGCTCGAGGTTGATGATCTCCAGGCCGCCATGTCAGCACGTCAAGTACTCACCGAGTCCATTATAGCGCATCTCAAGTCACGCGAAATGCCCTCAGACCATGTGAAAACCGTTGAAGCACACTTCACCGCTTTTGAAATTGAGGGAATGAAGGTATCAAAAAACATACCTTCGGCCTTACATCACTATGAAACAAAAGCAAAATCACTGACCACCGCCGGCACACCCGAGGAAGAAAACGCCCTTAAGAAAGCGGCCTACATATATAGTGAGCGCAGTGTGTGCAGCCTTCTTGTAGAAAAACTTGAGGCGACTCACAATTTTTATTACACACATCTGCAGGGGATGAGAAAACCCGAGGACACAGATGCCTGGCAATCCTTTGATCGCCTCAACACCTGCCTTAATGAACTCACCGCGCTTTACTGGACAGCCGAGACAGGCCTCGTGCAGGCCATTGTGGTGGATCCCAGCAAATTTCCACCCCTTTGGGGTTACTGGAACGACGAGGAAAAAGCCGCACAAAGTCGAGCCGCCTTGTTCCACCTAGGCCGTGCTAATGTTCTTAGCTATTTATTTCGCGTGTATAATACAGAGCAGGCTGGCTCTTAAGCACGCCAGCGCGGTGAAAGGGGATCACGTGTCCCCTTCATTTTTTCGCTCAATGACTGGGAAAAAATAAGAAATAGTCCTGTGCGCCCTAATCGCAAATGGACGGGCCAACATGACCCAAGCCCCTCCCCCTTGAAACAGTCTTCTTGATGCTTGCTTTTTTTGTGAGATAAATAAGGGGGCACCTCTTGTGGCGCAACTCATTTTTGAGTCAAAATTTTCTGCCCTCTAGCGTGCCAAAGCGACGTTTGCTGGCACACTTAATTTTGCAGATCTAAAAAGCGCTGTTTTGGCAGCGTAGACTCTCAATGAGTCCCCAATGACACATCTTACCGCTTCTCCAACCTTCGACAGTATGCCACGAGACGTTTCACACTCTGTCACTCAGTTTGGTGAAGGCGGCGCGGTGCTTAGGATCAATGATCAAAAGCAGATTCTGACGATCCAAGGCGCCTGGCTGCATGATTGGCAAAAGACATGGCTACAGAAAAAAAATGCTTAAAAATACGATTCTTCTTTGTTGGGGGGTGTAAAAAAGTATGCTTCGTGCAGGGCGGCAAAATCATGCGCACATGTGTTACGCCGCCGCCTTTAGGAATTTAAAGACAAAAGACAGGGTCGCATCAAGATTTTGTGGGCATTGATACCTGCCCTCATGAATTACGCCCACGTCACCGGTGCGAGCGACCGCTCTCACGCACGACGCTATGTTGTCGCCAACGAAATTTCCCCTTGAGTGTCTGTGGCATGCAGGAGAATAGGCCCCCGTCAAGGCTCCAGCTTGTCTTGTCTCGGGCATACGAACGTCCCTGATCACCGATGTCGGATATACCAAAAGCAGTCATCATGTTTATAAGATGCCAAACCAAGAATGTTCCCTCTTTAAGAGGTCTTACTAAGTTCTTTAAAACGCTTAATCTTTTTTTCACTTTAGCATCAGACAGAGGCGACAAAAAAACTGGCATACTGTCGAATTTTTGCGAAGAATTAATATGTTACCTCTTCTCTTTTACACTGAGCGAAGAGCCCCATAAGTGTGTATCATTTGCCTTATCTAACTGTCACGCTCACACGTTAATCTCCTTTCATCTTCAACGTGCCTGCACTAGAAGGAAAATAAGAACCTTAGATCTTCCAATGGAATGCTCCACACGTTTGGGGGGATGGTGCTTTATTAGACAACTATTTTAAGGGGCCAAACATTTTGAAAGGACATTCTTTCTCAGATAGGGCAGCAGAGGGTGAAGCACGACGACTTTTGAACGTTTGCAAAAAGTTATTTCTTTTTTTTCTATAATCTTTAAAAATTTTTTTTATCATACTGGCATGTCACTTACATGTTTTTGACAATAAGTAAATTATTAACCTTCTAATGATACTTCTTTTTCTGTAAAGAGACTTTTTGATAAGGAAATAAAAACCGTGCACTTTTTCGAAATAAAAGACGTATTACCTATTATCTTTTTTTTTCTTATTGATAGTTACTTTACATCAAGCATCCTACTTTTGTTTTTTAAAAATAAAATTTTCATTTATTTACCTCATGTTCGAGCTTTTAAATTTTTGCCACACACCCATGGCCGGGGAAAGGAGGATTTAGCAATTTTTGTCATTAAGAAAATTCACATACCCTAAGGAGGACGACGATGATCTCGATCAGAAAAGTAACTTTATTTGGTTTTTTGTCCCTTTCCCCTCTTTTCATCATATCAGAAACGGTGAATGCCTCCACCCTCGTGGCAAGCCCCTTTTCCCCAGATTTTTCTTCGGAAAAAGACCGTACTCAATCACCGTGTTCGGTGATTTCGATGATTGATTTTCCCCATTTGCAAGACTACATGGCTCGCAATCGTCTCACGGCCAGCGCTCCAGAGCCCTACACACGAGAGCCCGTTTATGCCATAAGCGCCCCCTTACCTAAAAAGAGACCTGTTTCGCTTACGTGGATCGATCTTGCTTTAATGGATCTTCAACTGGCCGACTCAACGTTTTTGCGTACACGCAGTACGCAAAATTTGAAAGACGCCCTTTCAAAAGCACAAAATCTGGCAAGCGACATTTACAAGGAAATGCTTGACACATACCGACCTGAGTATCCCATTACCCCACAGACAAGAGCCGCCGCCTATGACGGAAAACGAAAACTATTTATCAAAACCCAAAAACTGATGACCAGCACAAAGCAAGAGGCCGAGGCATCGTTTAGAGGGTACTACAATGAGCTCATGGAAGAATATAATAAGGAATCCCCCTTCATTGGTAATATGGTTCCCAAAGAGGTCATTGAAACAGTTTTTGAAGCACGCCTGAGCGCAAATATCATCCAAGAACAACATGATTTAGTCAACGCAATCATTTTTAAAGATTTCACCCATAAAAAAACGGTTCCTGCCCTTTGGAACCGACTAGCCCAAATGTATCTCTGTTATGAGAATTTTTCAG
>Ga0068872_10002148_pt1 | contig 15591 bp, 16 predicted proteins | sample NOAtaG_7_FD_66441 | JGI IMG/M metagenome (GOLD analysis project Ga0068872, IMG submission 66441) | Freshwater lake microbial communities from Lake Erie, under a cyanobacterial bloom - NOAA_Erie_Diel1S_2200h metaG | ecosystem: Environmental > Aquatic > Freshwater > Lake | place: USA: Ohio, Lake...
GACCCGCCGGCCCACACTGCCGAACGCCTGGCGATCACCCGCATCTTCAAACCTTCGGCGATCGAGGCGATGGAGGGCGACGTCCGAAAACTCGTCTACGACCTCGTCGAAGGTTTCAAAGACCGCGGACGCGGCGACCTCATCGCGGACCTCGGCATGCCGGTGCCCCTCACCATCATGTGCTGGATGCTCGGGACACCGGTCGAGGACATCGAGAAATTCCGCAACTGGGTTCTGCCGATGGCCGAAGCGGTCGCCTACGTCGGCGGCAGACAGGCGAACGACACGGTCATCAACGCATACAAGAGCTACGGCGAATACTTCGGTGCGCATATCCGCAATCGCATGGCGATGGTCGACGCGGGTGACACCCTGCCCGATGATCTCTTGACGCGATTGCTGACGGTGGAACGCGACGGCAACCGTCTCACGTTCCAACAGGTGATGGGCTTTTGCCAGTTCCTTCTCGTCGCCGGTTCGGCAACGACGACTTTGCTCATTGGCAACGTGGTGAAGCGGCTGATGGAATTTCCCGACCAATTCGAGATGGTTCGCAACGACCGCAGTCTGATACCGAACGCCATCGAAGAGAGTCTGCGCTTCGACGCACCCGTGCACGGATTGTTCCGCACCAACACCTGCCCCGTCACGCTGCACGGCGTCGACATTCCCGTCGACTCCAAGGTGCTGATGATGTTCGGTTCGGCGAACCGCGACCCCGCGGCGTGGGACCGGCCCGACGAGTTCGACATCACACGCGACCTGACGACCCTGAAACGACACGCCGCCTTCGGGGTCGGCATCCACTACTGCCTCGGGGCACCCCTCTCGCGCATGGAGGGAGTCCTTGCCCTCGAGGCCGTCCTCGACCACCTCCCCCGGCTCAGGCCCGATGGCCCCCCAACCCGCGTCAAAGCGCCGGTTCTCAAGGGTTTCGAGACTCTTCCGGTGCGCTGGGACTGAAAACCGAAAAGTTGACTATTCCGATAGGGTTTTGCAGAATAAAACCCGACTGGAAGGGTCAGCAATGCAGTTCCCCATCAATCTGAACCTGGCCGGCCGCCGCGTGTTGTTGGTTGGCGGCGGACGCATTGCACTGCGCAAGGCTCAGCAACTTCTGGCGTGTGGCGCGGATCTGACGGTCGTGTCGCCCGATGTCGTCGACGAGTTCCGCGACATGGGAGTCACTCTGGTGCAGCGTCGCTACGAAGCAGGCGACGTCACCGGCTTCCGATTGGTCGTGACTGCCACCGGCAACGTCGTTGTCGACCAACAGATCTTCGACGAGTGTGAATCGCTCGGCATCTGGGTGAACTCGGCCGACGATCCCGAACGCTGCACGTTCACTCTCCCCGCGGTGCACCGTCAGGGTTCGGTGATGGTCACCGTGTCGACCGGTGGTGCCAGCCCGGCATTGTCGTCGTACCTGCGCGCGCAAATCTCAGAGCTCATCGGCCCCGAGTTCGCGGACATCGCGGCGGAGCTTGCCGCACGACGCGCCGACGTGCACGCGCGCGGTGCAAGTACAGAAGACATCAACTGGCGCCCGATCATCGAAGATGTACTCGTCACGCACGGAGTCGCACGATGACCGTTCATCTGGTTGGCGCGGGCCCGGGTGATGCGGATCTTCTCACCGTGAAGGCGGCACGTCTCGTGGCTGCTGCCGATGTGATCGTCCACGATCGTCTCGCTGATCCTTCGATCCTCACACTCGCGCGCGCGGATGCGGAATTCATCGATGTCGGCAAGCGTCCCGGCAATCCGACACCGCAAGAGAACATCAACGCGTTGTTGGTGCACCTCGGTAGTCAAGGCCTCGAAGTCGTGCGCCTGAAGGGTGGCGACCCGTACGTGTTCGGCCGAGGCGGCGAGGAGGCGGACGCGCTGATGTCCGCGGGCATTCCCTTCGACGTGGTTCCCGGCGTTACGTCCGCCATCGGCGCACCCGCCGCGGCGGGCATTCCCGTCACGCACCGCAACGTTTCGACTTCGTTCACCGTCGTCACCGGCCACAGGGAGTCGGGTGGCTCGACGAACATCAACTGGGAGGCCCTCGCGAACGTCGGCGGCACCATCGTGGTGTTGATGGGTGTCGCCGAACGTGGCGCAATCGCCGCACGCCTGATGGCGGGCGGACTGGCCGCCGACACGCCCGTTGCGGCCGTGCGCTGGGGCACGCGGCCCGAGCAGCACACGGTCCGAACCACCCTCGAAAACCTCGCTGCGGTGCACGTGGAAGCACCCTCGACGATCGTCATCGGTGCCGTCGCCGCATTCGAGTTCGAACCAACGTCACGCCGTGCCGCAGTCCTGGAAGGCAACTGACGTGCGCCGATCGATCGACGACATGCCGCTGACCGCCACCGACCTACCGGAGGGCGCCGACGACGCGATGGAAGTGTCGTGGGCCGTCGCCGTGTGCGACGACTACGACGACGCCAACCCGCGAGTGGTGCTGACAATCGAAGAAATCGGCAATCCCGGAGCGGGCCTCGTTGCCCACCTCGACCCCGACCACGCACGGCGCCTTCGCGGCGCCATTCACGACGCTCTCCGCGAAATCGGCGAGCCGGCAGGACGATGAAGGAGAAACCATGACAGGCATACCCCCGGCACCACAGACACGCGACCTCGACGCCGAGCAGCTCGCCGACATCGAGCGCTTCGAGGTCGCCATCGCGCAGTACCTCGCCGGCGAGATCGATGAGGACGTCTTCCGCGTGATGCGTTTGAACAACGGCATCTACGGTCAGCGTCAGGGCGGAACCAACCAGATGGTGCGCATCAAACTGCCGGCCGGCACCATCACTCCCGAACAGCTCGACTTGATGGGCGATCTCGCGACCGAGTTCTCGCGCGGGTGGGGACACATCACGACCAGGCAGAACATCCAGTTCCACTTCGTCGAGCTGCGTCGCATCCCCGACCTCCTGCGACGACTCGCTGCGGTCGGCCTGACCAGTCGCGAGGCGTGCGGCGACACCGTTCGCAACGTGATGGCCTGCCATCTCGCGGGCGCCTGCCCGTACGAGCATCTCGACGTGACACCGTGGGCCGAGGCGACGTACCGCCACTTCGTGCGCAACCCGCTCGGCCAGCGTCTCCCCCGCAAGTTCAAGGTCAACTTCTCGGGTTGCTCGACCGACTGCGGCCAAGCCATGTTCAACGACGTTGGTGTCGTTGCCGTCACGCGTGAACGCGAGGACGGCACGGTCGAACAGGGGTTCCGCGTGTACATCGCCGGCGGTCTCGGCGCGACACCGCATCCCGCCCTCTCCCTCGAGGACTTCACCACCCGCGAAGAACTCCTGCCCACGATCGAGGCCGTGCTGCGCGTCTTCGACCAGACGGGCAACCGCGACAACAAGTTGCGCGCACGTCTCAAGTGGGTCATCGACCAATTGGGCATCGACGAAGTTCGTCGTCGTGTCCTGAAGATCCGCCATACCCTTCCGGCTTCGTCGACGTGGCCGGGTGGCATTCCACCCGAGGTTGCGGCAGTGGGCGATGCTCCCGCCGGACGCGTGTCGGTCGGCGAAGTGACGGAGATGGGCCAGGGCGTGCGCGTCGCGCTGCGCTCGAGCGACCCGTTCGTGCGATGGGAGACGGCCAGCGTCATCCGCGGTGCGGCAAAAGGCACCGTGTCCGCCATCGCCTACGCGGCGATCGGCGACATCACCGCGTCGCAGTTCAAGGCCCTCGCGTCGATCCAGCGCGAACTCGGCGCCGACGTGCGCCTGACGAACCGTCAGAACGTCGCGTTCCGCAACCTCACCGAGGATCAGCTGCGCGTTCTCTACGACCGCCTCGAAGCCATCGGCATGGCACGGCCCGGAGCGGAACTTGCCCGCGACGTCGTTGCCTGCCCCGGCGCCGACACGTGCAACATCGCAGTCACCCAGTCGCGCGGCCTCGCCAAGGCGATCGGCGACCGCCTCGAAGAAGAGGGCCTTGCGGAAGTGGGCGGCGTGCGCATCAACATCTCGGGTTGCACGAACAGCTGCGGCCAGCATCACGCCGCAGACATCGGCCTCTTTGGTGCCGAGCGCCGCGCGCACGGCAAGTCGCTCCCGGGCTACCAGCTGCTGCTCGGCGGCTACGTCGGCAACGAGCAGATCCACTTCGGCGAAAAGGCCCTCCGCGTTCCCGCGAAGGCGGCACCCGAGGCGGTTGCCCGCGTCGTGCGACGCTTTGCCAACGAACGCGACGCCGGCGAAACCTTCCAGGGTTGGCTGTCACGCAACGGTGGAGCATCGAACGTCGCCGGTGACCTGCGCGACCTCGACATCGTTCCCAAGCCCGACGATGCCCCCGAGTTCTTCGTCGATTACGACGAGACGGGACCCTTCGTTGCCGCTGCCGGCGAATCGGAGTGCGCAACATGACACTCACTCACACGACACTCGAGGCCGATGAGATCCGCGAACTGAACGCGGAGTTCGAGACCGCCCAACCAGCCGACATTCTCGCGTGGGCGGCAAAAAAGTTCGGACACGGACTTGCGGTGACCTCCAGCTTCGGTGACCCGATTCTCGCCCACCTCGCGTGGTCCACGGTTCCGGGCATCGAGGTGTCGCTCATCGACACCCAGTACCTGTTCGCCGAGACCATCTGGTACGCCAAGCATCTCGCCGATCGTGCGGGTGGAAACCTGCGCATTCTCACCCCGGCTTCCGACGTGGGTCGCGACGACCTGTGGATGCGTGACACCGACTTGTGCTGCGGCGTGCGGAAGGTCGCCCCGCTCGAGCACATGCTGGCGAACCGCACCTCGTGGGTGACCGGACTGCGTCGCGATGACGGACCGACGCGCGCGCAGACTCCGATCGTCTTCCACGACGTCTTGCGTGACGTGATCAAGGTGAACCCCATCGCGAATTGGACCGACGCCGACGTGGCGTCGTACATGATCGACAACGACCTGCCGCAGCACCCGCTCATCGACCGCGGCTATTCCTCGATCGGCTGCTGGCCGTGCACCGCACCCGCCTCCGACCCGAACGACAAGCGGGCCGGCCGTTGGGCGGGACAGTCGAAGACGGAGTGCGGCCTACACGGAGGCCCGGCTCTCCAGCAATAGGCGGTCGACCTCGTCGTCGGACACCTGACCGAAATCGACGTAGAACTGACCGACCCCGAAGAAGTGCGGCTCTTCAGCCACGCTGACGCATTCGTCGGCGGCGTCGGCGATGTTCTCGGCCCAACCCATGGGTGCGACGGGAACCGCGAGAACCACGTGCGTCGCGCCGCGTCGACGCACCGACAGACACGCGGCCTTGGCGGTGGCTCCGGTGGCGATGCCGTCGTCCACGACGATCGCGGTTCTGCCCAACAGCGACACCGCGGGGTGAAGCGCCCGCAGATGGTGCACTCGCGACCGCAACGCACGCTCCTCACAGGCCTCCACCTCGGCCGCTTCGCTCGCGAGCATCCCCGTCGACTTCATCGTGTCGTGTTCGATGACACGCACGCCGCCCTCGCCGATCGCTCCAAAGGCGAGTTCGGGCTGGAACGGCACTCCCAATTTCCTAACGGGCACGACGTCGAGTCGGGCGTGCAACACGCGTGCCACCTCCGCCGCCACTGGCACACCACCTCGCGGCAGACCAAGCACCACGGCGCCCGCGTCGTGCCACGACAACAAGCGCGCGGCCAGTTCACGTCCTGCGTCGGCCCGATTTTCGAATCTCATGAACGGCACCGTAGGCAGGGCCGCACACGTTGCGCTGCGGACTTCCCTACCGAAAAGCCGCTGTCACATCGTCCGCGTCGCTGCCGCCGCTTGGTGAATCGACGCCATGATCGAATTCGTCCCCGTCACGTCGCCGACCATGTGCACCTTGACACCGTCGGGCGCGTATTCGGCGATCTCGCGGTTCGGGTGGTTGTAGGTGACCAGCACGACGGTGTTTGCCGGGATCGCACGACGGCGTTCGGTGAACGGCACGCCGACCAGGACCTCGTCTTGCGTGATCGCCTGCAGATAGTGACCACCGATGAAGTCGAAATTGCCCGACATGAGCCGCTCTTTGGAAGCCTCGACGGTTGCCGGCGGGAAAGGAATCATCGCCCCCAGCGAGTCGTATCGGCTGACCATCGTGACCTTGGCGCCCGCATCGACGAGCGCGTCGGCGACCGAGATCGCCTCGAAGGTTCCGGTGTCGTCGTAGATGAAACAGTCACCTGTGATCTCGGCGCGACCACCGAAGCCAAACACGTCCCACGACGTGTAGACGTGGGGCAGATCCGCGCCGCTGACCGGCGTCGATGGCGTGGAGAGCTGGAACCCGTCACGTCGTGGCGTCGAACCCGTCGCGACGACGACCTCGTCGGGCTTCTCGGCCGCGATCGTGTCGGGGTCGGCAAACGTGCCGAGGTGAATGCGTACGCCCAGACGCTCGATCTCTCGCGAGAGAAAATCGGTGATTGCCGCAAGGTCGCTGCGGTGCGGGGCCCGCGATGCGATCGCCACCTGCCCACCCAGCTGACGGGTCGCTTCGTAGAGAACAACTTCATGACCGCGCAGGGCAGCCGTGCGGGCCGATTCGAGGCCCGCAGGACCACCTCCGATGACGAGCACCTTTTTCTTCACGGGCGCGGGTGCGACCGGCTCGAACGGCACGTTTGACTCGTTGGCCGCCGCGACGTTGACGACACAGCTCAACTTGCCGGTTGCCATCAACTGCGCGACACATCCCATGTTCGACCCGATGCAGGGCCGCACCAGGTCCTCCTCGCCGCGTTGGGCCTTGTTCACGAGTTCAGGATCGGCGATCAGCGCCCGCACCATCGAGACCATGTCGCCCGCGCCGCTTTCCACGATGTGGTTCGCGTGATCGAGGGTCATGATCCGGCCGACGACGATCGTCGGCTTCGAGATCACCTTCGTGATGACCTCGTTGGGCTTCATCTCATGACCGAGCGGGTCTTCCATTGTCGAGAGAAGTTTGTGGAACCGCCAGTACGACCCCATGTGCAACGACACGTAGTCGACGTACTTCTCCACGTACTTCGCGATGTCGGCGTTGTCCTGGGGCGTCAGACCGCCGGGAATGTACTCCTCGTTCGGCAGACGGACACCGACGCAGAAATCGTTGCCGACCACACGACGGATTTCTTCGAGGGTTTCGACCAGGAATCGCATGCGATTCTCGAACGAGCCGCCGTATTCGTCGTCGCGCTGGTTCGTGGCAGGTGACATGAACTGCTGGAGGAGGTAACCACTCGATGCGTGCACGTCGATGCCGTCGAGACCACCCTCGCGAATGCGGCGTGCCGCATCGCCGAATGCCTTCACCACGTCGCCGATCATGTCGGTGCTCATCGGCATGGGAATGAGGCCCACGTTGGGGCTTGGAATCGCGCTCGCCGCATAACGGAACGGTCCGCTCTTCGGGCGCCCCGTGGCACCCGGGTGGTACACCTGCGCGAACATCTTCATTCCGTAGGGGCGCATTCGGGCGGAGATCTCGCTGTAGATCGGGATGATCGAATCGTTGTAGAGCGGCATCAACGATGGTGCGCTGTCGTGCACGCTGGTCGCCTCGAGCGTGCTCATTGCAACACCACCACGGGCACGAGCCTCGTGGTAGGCGATCAAACCTTCTCCGGTCAGCAACGTCCCGTGAGCGGAACGAACGATGCGGTTCTTCAGCTCGACGCCACCGACGGTGATCGGCTGAAAAAGGCTGGCATAGCGCATGTTTCCCCCTCCGTGTCCGGAAGGGTGCGAACCTCCCGCCGCTACTTCTTGTCGGCCACCTTGGCCACTCGAAAGAGCGTGAGGACGAGAATAAGCGACGCGGACGCGCCGACGAATGTCAGAGCGTCCAGGGGATCCTTCTGCTTCAGCAGACCCTCGATTCCCTTGACCGCGACGAAAATGACGAGGATGTCGATGATCGACTTCTTCAGGTCGTCGAGCGAGTCGATTTTCAGCCACTGCGGCACGTCCAGCTCGCCGATGAAGAGCTCGTACAAGCCGATGACGATGATGAACTGCACCAACGCGAGCAGGTAGGTGTCGATCGTCTTCAGCAGCGACACCACCTGTTCGTCACTACGCCACTTTCCCTGGAAGAGATCGTCGACGAACAGCACCGTTCGGGCAATCGACCAGCCGAACGTGGCCACCGACGTGATCAAAAGCCCGATCACGGCGATGATGGCGATGTAGCGGGCGGGACCGAGAATCTTGCTCAATGGCATGGATTCTTTTTAGTGGATACCCGCTCAGTGGATGGTGACCGTCCCGGTATTCCCGTCGACGGTCACCGTGACACCACTCGGAATCCTTGCCGTGGCGTTTTCGACCGACGGAACACAGGGGATGCCGAGTTCTCGTGATGCGATCATGGCGTGGCTGCCGACCGCACCAACGTTCACGACGACGGCGGATGCCGCGAGGAAGAGCGGTGCCCACGACGGGTCCGTCTGTGGCGCGATCAGAACGTCACCCGGCTCGAAGTCGTCGAGCTGTGCGGGATCGAGAATGACGCGGGCCGTTCCCGTGGCGACGCCGCTCGAGGCAGCGACACCGCGCAGAACGTCACCCGACTTCGCGATCGTCACCTGGGCCGCGGTGCGCTTCTTCCACTGCGAAATCGGTGCGACCTTTCCATCGACGGCAAAGGGCGGCTCGACGTCGAACAGGGTGCGGTAGGCCGCGTGACGCTCGGCGAGTTTCTGGGTGTAACGGTCGGGATGAATGCCGAATTCGTCGACTTCGTCGGCCATCAACATGAAGATGTGCTCGACTTCGCGCAAAAGGCCCTGCGCAACCAGTCGACGGGCGATCTCGCGCATCGGTTCGCGGATCTCACCCACCAACTTGATGCAGTTCGCCTTGTAACGCTCGCGCGCGCTGAGGAACAGCGTCGAAGCGCGCATGCCGGCCTCGAAGGTTCCCAGAGCCTCGGCGTCGCCCGAGAGCTTCGCGCGCACGTCCGCGAGCACGCGATCCCGCTCAGCGACTGCTTCGGCCCGCCGCGCGGCAGGATCGTCGGCGTCGGTCATGAGGCGCATGCGATCGACGATCGCAAGAGCCACGTCGGGCTTCGCCTCCCACGACAGGGCAATGACGTCCCACTCGGCCGGTCCGCGCGACCCGAAGTGAAAGAGGAAATCGTCGAGTGCCGCCACGAATTTCTTCACTTCGGCAGACGACGAAGCACGCAGACGATCGGTGAGGCCCACCACTCCCCCGTCGAATTCGGCACCGACTTCTTTCGACGCGCGAACCAAACGGGACAGTTTCCAGATCGCCCGCGGGGGCTCGGCCGAGTCGGCTTCGATACCTGCGAGCAGCCGCACGGACATCGACGGATCGCCGAGTGCCTCGGTGATCGCCCCGAGAACACCGGTTCCGATCGACGAGAGTGTCGACGAGATCATTCCGGTCATCATCGCCTGACGCAACAGGGGCACCATCGACCGCGCGCGGTTCATCAACTCGAAGTTGTCGAGCGTGGAGAAGTCGGGGCGCGTCGCACGCGCCGTGTCGGCCATGACCTTGTCGGCCTCGATCTGCGGGTACGAATCGGTGGTCAACACCCATGCAGCAGTGGCACCCAACTTGTCGGCATGACGCTGCGATTCGTGCCACGGCTCCGCCTCGTAGACCGGCACCTCGTCGCGCTCGTCGAAGAATGCCTTGTCGATGGCTTCGGGCGACGCGCCAGGCATGCGCGCACCGAACAAGCGGGTGTACGACAACGGGTTGTAGATGTAGCCGCCGAACACGCCGAACATCGTCGGGTCGACGGGATTCTCGACTTCGTCCCAGTCGAAGACGCCGATCGTGCTGTATGCGTCGACGAGACCCTTTCCGAGCGATGCACGCAGATACGTCGTCGCAAAGAAGGGCGATGCCGGATCGGGGAACACGTCGGCGGCATTACCGCGTGTCCATGCAGGGAACTTCACTCCGGGGTCTGTGTCTGCGATCCAGCGGTCCATGGGTCAACGTTATTCGGCGCTGCGTCGCGGGAGAAAAGCCGCGGCAGCCCGACGTATAGTTGCGTTATGCGCGTACGGGGAATCCACCACGTGAACGTGAACGTGCACTCACTCGACGATTCGCTCGACTTCTACGTGAACAAACTCGGCTTCCAGCCCTTCGAACGACCCGAGATGAAGATTCGCGGCGGCTGGTTGCGCATGGGTGCGCAGGAGCTGCACATCATGGAGGCACCGGGCGCCACGATCGACAAGAAGCAGCACTTCGCTCTCCTCGTCGACGATGTCGACGAGGCGGCCACCCACCTGGAACGGAACGGGATCACGTTCCGGCGCATCCACAACGACGACGGTCGTAGCGACCAGATCTTCATCCACGACCCCTCGGGAAACCGCATCGAAATTCAAGGTCCGACATGAGCAACGTCGTCGCCCTCGAATCCCTCCGTCGCCGGATGCGCGCCATGCACTCGCTGTACCACGACGCCACCGCGACGATGACCGTCGATCAGGTGAACCACATGGAGCGCGACGGTGTGGTGCCCATCGCCTTCAGCCTTTTCCACATCGTCAACATGATCGATGCGTCGTTCATGCTGATGACGGGTTCGACGCCGATTTGGAACGACGATTGGGCGGAACGTGTCGGCATGTCAATCAACGATCACGGCAAGCACAAGACCGTCGACGAGATGGTGCACCAACGCATCGGCGACTACCCCGCTTTCATCGACTACATGAACGCGGTCTTCTCACGTACCGAAGAATGGCTCGACGAAGTCGACCCGGGCGATCTCGACCGCGTGGTGATTGCCCGGCCGTTCCCGCCGATGATCGCCAGCACCTATTCGGCACGGGTTGCCGGCGAGGCGGGCATCACGGTTCTCGATGCTGCCGAATGCTGGATCTACCAGCACGGCCTGCGCCACATGGGCGAAATCGAACACGCCCGCGGCCTGGTTGGGCTCAACGGGATGACCAGCTGAGTCAGCTGGACGCGATTGTGTGCATCGCCGTGATGCCGGCAAGGAACGCCGCGCGACCGGCCGCGTCGAGAACTCCGTAGGCGGGAGCCACCATCTCGTCGGTGAGCTTCTCCGCGGTCTCCCACTGGGCGCGCTGAGCGTCGGTGACTTTCGCGACGTCGTCTTCCGACCAGCCGAACATCTTTGCGTCGTTCGGGCGCTTGATGAAGTGGGCAACCTTCGAGGTCAGGCCCGCCGCGCGAATGGCGGCCAGGTGGGCGCTGCCGCGGAATTCACGCAGCACGGTGGCGAGCTGCATCGCTCGCCCGGGCACGTCGGGCACGAGTGCGTCGCACTTCATCGCCGCGTAGAGACCGAGACCATCCGGGTCGGCAGCGGCGTTCACTGCGTCTGCCGCGGCGACGAACGCGTCGAGATTCGCAATCCCTGCAAACTTGGCGCGGCCGAAGTCGGCGCTGCACTCGAGGTGCGCGCGCCCCGCGACGCGCGGCGCACACTTCGCCTTCGCCGACTCCCACGCCCCACCGATGACCGCAGGGTTGAAATAACCGAAGTTCGCGGCGAGTGCTGCTCCGTCACAGTCACCCAACGCACCGCCACGACCGATGACATAGAACTCCATGCCGTTCAGGCCCAACTTCTCCCCGACGGCGCGCGTCTCGGCGGTGAAGTAGAAGCGGTAGCCGGTGTCACCGACGAGCGGGCATGCTTCGGACAGAAACTTGGCGAGGGACGAGTCGATGGTCATGTCGCGAGAATAGTTCGTCCGTTCGGCACCGCCGTCGGCCAGACTGGGGGCGTGTCCCCCACGAATCTGCTTGGTCTCGTCGCGTCCGTCCTTTCGATGCTCTTCATCTGGCCGCAGGTTTTTCGCGTGTACCGCAACGACACGGTCGAGGGCCTTGCTCCGCTTGGCGCCCTCCAGGGGATGTCGGGGTCGATCCTGTGGTCGATCTACGGACTCTCCCAGTCGGACATGCCTCTTTTCGGTTCGAATCTTCTCGTCGCAGTGGCAATTGCACTGTTGGCTGCTGCGATGGTCCGACACGACGTTGTGAAGCGCACGACCGTGTTCGGACTGGTCACCATCGTCATCGGTCTTGGCTTCGTCACGGGTGCGGTATCCACAACACTCCTCGGGATGCTCGCCTTCGCGGTTGGTGCACTGTCGGTGTTGCCGCAGACCTTCAAGGTTCTCCGCGATCCTGATCTGCAGGGTGTGTCGGTCTCGAGCAACGCTCTGCTCTTCGTGACGTCGTCGACCTGGATGTGTTACGGCCTCGCCATCGGCGACGCGCTCGTCACACTGCCGAATGTCCTCGTCATCCCCTGCTCGGCAATCATCGTCGCAAAGGCCCGCGCAGCGCAGCGTCGAGCAACACCGACCGCTGAACCCGAACATGTCGCCTGACGCAGACCCCGAACGCGAGTACTCACCCAGCTCCGTCTCGAAGCACCCCGCGCCCTGGTACATCGAGGAATACGCGCGACGCAGTTCGGCCGTTCTCGAGAGCCTGGGCGGACGCGTCACCCGCGAGTACTACGGGCCCGGACCCGACGAGTACGTCGTCGTCGCACGGCACGCACCCGGCTCGCCACTTCTGGTCTTCATTCATGGGGGCTACTGGAAGGCGCTCTCCGCCGATGAGTGCTCGATGTGGGCTGCCGATGCACTCGACCTCGGGTTCTCTTTCGCGAGCGTCAACTACACGCTCGCACCGACCGCGACGCTCGAGCGCATCGTCACGCAGTGCCGTGCGGCGTTCGATTGGCTCCTCCACACGTCGGGCCTCGACCCGGCGCGAGTCGTCGTGTCCGGCTCGTCGGCGGGTGGCCATCTCGCCACAATGGTCACCACCGCGAATCCGCAGCCCGTCAGGTGCGATGCCGCGATTCTGCTGAGTGGAGTCTTTGACCTGCGGCCGCTGGTCGCAACCTCGGTGAACGAACCGCTCGGTCTCACCGTGCCCGACGCGGTGCGACTCAGCCCCGCACACCTTCGGGTGACCCCCGTGCGCTTCGTTCGAGCCTTCGTCGGCGAGGAAGAAACGGCTTCATTCAAGTCCCAGAGCGACGCGTACGTCGACAAACTCGTTGCCGCCGGCGTCGATGCCACCTCGCGAGTCGTCGCCGGTCGCGACCATTTCGATCTGATTTACGATCTCGTCACACCGGGGACGCAACTCGGAGACACCACTATCGGCCTCCTGCGGGCCTGACGGAGCCGGAACATGACGACACTCGACGACTACACGCGACGCGCGGCGGAACTCGACCTCGCGAATCCGCTTGCCGCCGCCCGCTCGCAGTTCGACCTGCCCGACAACGAGTCGTACTTCCTCGGCAACTCACTCGGCCCACTCACTCACGCCGCGCGGGCCGCCGTCGTTCACACGCTCGACGAGGAGTGGCGCAACGGCCTCGTGCGCACATGGCACGACGGAGACTGGCTCGAACTGGCGGGTTCCACCGGCGACCTCGTCGCAAGGGTCATCGGCGCGCCGGCGGGTTCGGTCGTTGCAGGCGACTCGACTTCGGTCGCGTTGTTCAAGGTTCTGTCGGCCGCCGTGACCATCAACAAGTCGCCGACACGACGGGTGATGTTGTGCGACTCACGAAACTTTCCAACCGACCGTTACGTCGCGCGCAGCGTCGCCGACCTTCACGGCCTCGAGTTCATCGAGCTCGAAGTCTCCGAAATGCCCCGGCGATTCGCCGACGACGTCGCCGTGATGACCGCCTCGATGATCGACTATCGCTCGGCCGACCTCCACGACGTGCGGGCCGTCACCGCCGCAGCCCACGATCACTGCATCCTCACCGTGTGGGACCTCGCACACGCCGCGGGCGCGGTGAAGTGCGACGTTCTCGACAACGACATCGACTTTGCGGTGGGTTGCGGCTACAAGTACCTGAACGGTGGCCCCGGCGCGCCCGCCTACATGTATGCCGCCCCGCGCATCATCGGCTCGGTCGCCCAACCGATACCGGGCTGGTTCGGCCACGCTGAACCCTTCGCTTTCGAGGACACGTTCCGACCGGCCCCCGGCATCGCCCGGTTCTCCAGTGGCACGACGCACGTGTTGTCGATGAAGGCGATGCACGCCGCTCTCGGCGTCATCAATCGGTACCCCATCGATGATCTGCGGACCACGTGCATACGACTCGGCGACTTCTTCGTCGAGGGATACGAGACATTTCTGTCGACGAGTGGCTTCGAGCTCGGGTCACAGCGCGAAGGAGCACGGCGGGGCGGCCACATCGCATTGCTGCACCCCGACGCCGAGCGGATGTCGAAGGAACTGATCGCGCGGAGCCTCATCGTCGACTTCCGGCCCCCCAACGTCATCCGCATCGCATTCAGCCCGCTCTTCCTGCGCTTCGCCGACGTCGCGCGGCTGGTCGGTGAACTCTCCCGCCTGAATTAGCCGCCTGCCGATGCCACTACTGTGGGCACATGGCAACGATCCTCGCTCACATCACCGTCAAGCCCGGCAAGGAACGCGAGTTCGAAGACCTCGCCGAACGTCTCGTCAAGGCAACCCACGACAACGAAACGCGCGTGATCCGCTACGAGTACTGGCGCGGTGCCGAGCCGAACACCTACTACGGCCTGCTCGCCTTCCAGGACTACAACGCCTTCCTCGAACACCAGACGTCCGACCACCACGAGACCGACGCGAAGAAGATGACCGGCATCTTCTCCGACTTCAAGCTCGAGTGGCTCGACCCGATCACGACGGCAAGCCCCCTTCCCGCAACGAACATGCAGCCCCTCATCGACGGCGCATCTGACCTGTGGAAGGCGTACCACGAGCGGATGCCCGCTCAGGTTGCCGCCTGGTGGTTGGGGTTGCGCAAATAATCGGCACACTTGTGCCGTGACCGTTTCGCAGATCTTCGACCCGACTCGCTGGACTCAGGTTCCCGGATTCGACTTCACCGACATCACCTACCACCGCAGCGTCGAACACGGCACCGTTCGCATCGCGTTCAACCGGCCCGAGGTCCGAAACGCTTTCCGCCCCCACACGGTCGACGAACTGTTCACCGCCCTCGACCACGCACGCCAGACGAGCGACGTCGGTTGCGTGATCCTCACCGGCAACGGGCCGTCGCCGAAAGACGGCGGTTGGGCGTTCTGCAGTGGTGGCGACCAGCGCATCCGTGGTCGTGCCGGCTACCAGTATTCCGACAGCGACTCACTTGCCGCCAGTGACCCCGCCCGCTCGGGACGTCTTCACATTCTCGAGGTACAGCGACTCATCCGCTTCATGCCCAAGGTCGTCATCTGTGTCGTGCCGGGTTGGGCGGCCGGTGGTGGGCACAGCCTGCATGTCGTTGCCGACCTCACCATCGCCTCGCGTCAGCACGCGCGCTTCAAGCAAACCGACGCCGACGTCGCCAGCTTCGACGGCGGATACGGCTCGGCGTACCTGGCCCGACAGGTCGGCCAGAAGTTCGCGCGCGAGATCTTCTTCCTCGGACGTGAGTATTCCGCCGACGATGCGCACCGCATGGGAATGGTGAATGCGGTCGTCGACCACGACGAACTCGAAACAACCGCGCTGCAGTGGGCGAAAGAAGTGAACGGCAAGAGCCCGACCGCCCAACGCATGCTGAAGTTCTCGTTCAACCTGATCGA
>Ga0068872_10002149_pt1 | contig 15590 bp, 20 predicted proteins | sample NOAtaG_7_FD_66441 | JGI IMG/M metagenome (GOLD analysis project Ga0068872, IMG submission 66441) | Freshwater lake microbial communities from Lake Erie, under a cyanobacterial bloom - NOAA_Erie_Diel1S_2200h metaG | ecosystem: Environmental > Aquatic > Freshwater > Lake | place: USA: Ohio, Lake...
CCATCCGCACGTCGTCGGGCGTGCGCCGACTGCCGGGCCGCAGGGCAAGGAATACATCGACGACGGCAGCGCCTACTGCATGGACGCGCGCGGCGTGCCGCAGTCGGTCGCGCAGCCGGTCTACGGCACCGACTGCTACAACGGCGCTATTACTGGCGATGTCGCGGCAACGCTTGGCACGCCGGGCAGCAGCGTGAACGCTAGCGGGCCGACGGTGATGCAGGCGGTCGGATCGTTCAAGCCGGTGGCGATGAATGTATACGGCGGCAACAAGCGACAAGACAGGCCCGATGGCGGCTTCTATGTGCGTATGGATGAGGACACCAGCAAGACGCTGGATGCTGCATCTGGGTTGAATCCAACCTGCTCTCAAGGCGGGACGGCGGTGATGACCGCTATGCAAGTCCGCCGCCTCACGCCGACCGAGTGCGAGAGGCTGCAAGGCTTCCCGGACGGCTACACCAACATCCCATGGCGCAAGAAGCCAGAAGCTCCGGACGGCCCCCGCTACAAGGCCCTCGGCAACAGCATGGCGGTGCCGTGCATGAAGTGGATCGGAGAGAGGATTGCCAAGTGCGACTCCGCGATTACCAAGAAATAGGAGCCGACTTCCTCTACGAGCATGACCGGGGCATGGTGCTGGCTCCGGTCGGCGCGGGCAAGACGGCTACCGCTCTCGTCGCCATGCGCGACGCCGTGCGCGATGGGGTCGTGCGGCGGTGGCTCGTCGTCGCCCCCAAGCGTGTGTGCCTGCATGTCTGGCCCGAGCAGACGCCCGTGTGGGCACCGGAACTGACCGTCGCCGTCGCCCTCGGCTCGCCAGCCGAACGACTCATGGCGCTGTACTCCAAGGCCACGGTCGTCGTCATCAACTACGACAACCTCCAGTGGCTCGCCAAGCAGCGGCTTGACTTTGACGGCGTGGTGTTTGACGAGCTGACGCGGCTCAAAGACCCTTCGGGCAAACGCTTCAAGGCGTTTGCCGACGCCATCGAACACATCAACATCCGGTGGGGCTTGACCGGATCGTTCACATCCAACGGCCTTGAGGATGTCTTCGGGCAGTGCAAAATCATCGACCAACGCCTCTTGGGCCGCAGCAAGGGGGCGTTCCTCCAGTCCTACTTCCACTGCATCAACCGCGACCACGGCGAGTGGACACCCGCGACCGGAGCCTTGGAGCAGGTGATGAAGCGCATCCGGCCCGCGACCTTCGTGCTGGAACCTGGCGTCTACACCGACACCCTCCCGCCCTTGCACGTGGTTGAGATGCGCTGCGACCTGCCCGACCGTGCGCCCTACGAGAAGATGAAGCGCGACATGCTGGTGAATCTGGACGGCACCACCATCACCGCCGTCAGCGCAGGGGCCGTCGTCCAGAAGTTGCAGCAGATGGCTTGCGGGTGGGTCTACGACACGCACAAGCGGCCGAACCCCGACAAGCCCGGTAAGTTCATCGTGACCAAGACGCCGCTGTGGTTTTCTACCCACAAGTTTGATTTGCTAGATGAAGTCTTGCAAGAAAATCAACGGGCGAGTACCATCGTCGTCTACAACTTTGTGGAAGAGTTGGACGAGTTGCGCCGCCGCTACCCGCACGCCCTGACGATGGACGACAGGGACGCCGTAGGGCGGTGGAACCGGGGCGAGGTTGAGTTGCTGCTGCTACACCCCAAAAGCGCGGGTCACGGCCTCAACTTGCAACACGGCGGGTGCCGCATGGCGTTCCTGACCCTGCCGTGGTCACTTGAGGAATACGAGCAGACGGTCGGGCGGCTGCACCGCGGGGGGCAGAAGCACCCGGTTTGGGTCTATGTGCTGCTGACCAACAGCACGGTAGACGAGCGCATCTGGTCAGGGTTGCACAGCAAACGGGCTGTGTCCGATTTGGCTATGGAGGAATTGTCCGCATGAACTGGATTGAACTGAACGCCAGGCTTTCGAGCTTGAGCGAGGATGAGGTCAAGTCGCTGCTGGCGCAGGAGCGCGAGGGCGCACGCCGCAAGGTCTTCTTGGAGCGGCTGCACCAGCGGTACGCCGCGCTGCGGTCGGCCCGCGAACGGGCCGAAATCATGGCCGAGGCGCAGTCGGATCGCTAGGGGCGGCGACCCACCCCTGCAACGCCCTGAGCCGCGCTGCCACAACGTCGCAGGCGTCGGCTAGGGCGTAGAGGTCGGGGCCGATGTCTGGCCCCGGCCCTTCTCCAGCGCCCTCTCCAGAGCCTTCCGGGCCGCTCCCGGAGGCGGCGGCGGCTCCATCAGTTCCTTGGGCGGCTTGCCCGGTACCGGACACGGACGGGGTGCGGCACAGCCGTACAGGAGCAGCAGGGGTAGGGCGAGTGCGAAGGCCCGCCAGCTCGGACTGGTAGGCATCGGAAGCCGCTTCAGCCCGCGCGCGATCAGCGCGCTCGGCCCGTAGTTCAGTCTCCAGACGGTCAATTTGAGGTTCCAGTTCACGGCGGACGCCCTCTCGGATGTGGTGGACGGCATACGCCATCCCCGCCACGGCGAGGATGACGAGAATCAGATGCGGCAGGTAACGGAGCAAAAGCGGGGGGAACATGATCACGGTCGCGTATCCTTTCGGTAAGCCTCACCGCCGCACACCGCCGTAGTATGCCACCCATGCCACCTGGCGTGGGAACACCACAGCCGCGGCAAGCCCCGGGTCAGTTCTGCCGACCAGAAGCAGGTGTCGCAGGGGCGCGGCGGGCTATCCAAACTTGCGTCTCAAGTAGTCCATCGACAAGGGCATGAGGTCGTAACTGCCGTTGCGGACTTCGTTCAGCACCACGATGCCGGACCACTCCGACCGCTGCACATCGGCAGGCCGGTAGCCCTCATGGTCAAGGTAGAACCGCCCGCAGACAAGGCCATGCTTCACATGGTCGGGGTACTGCTTTGACCCGTACATGAAGCCCTGCTGATGCCCCTGCACGAACGACGAGCCGATATGCCCTAAACGGTTGGTGATAGTGCCACCGATTGGCCGTCCCGAAAAGGGATTCGGGAAGTAATGGCTGTATTTTATGGAGTCTATCTCCACGATTTCTAGGAAAGGCGCGCGGTGCCAGTCTAGCGTTTCGCAGTTGTGCGATCCGATGATGCCCTTCCACCGAGGGGTGCGCTTGGCTACCCGGTCGGCGCGAGCCTCATGGTTCCCGGTGATGAACACCTTGCGGGGGTTCCAGTGCTTGCGCTTGCCCACCACCCGGCGCTGCTGCTCGGCCTGCATCGGCGCGCAGAGGCGGCGGAAGGCTTCGTTGCCCGCCTCCACATCCTCTAGGTACCGCGTACCCTCCAGCTCTTCGCTTCCGGGTTCGCTGTGGGCGTTGAGGGATGGGAAGTCCCACCAGTCCCCGATGCAGACGATGACATCGGGCATGTATTCCACGATGGCCCGCGCCGCCCAGTCCACATGCTCGGTGTTAGCCCCGGGGCGAATCTGCGCGTCGGGGATGATGAGATGCCGCTGCGGGGTCATTTGGCAGAGAAGTCAAAGGTCGTGAACGCTTGATGGTAGAGGTGCCCCTGCTGGTCGATGAATGTCTCATCGGTCGCTAGCGGGTGCGACTGCATCGTGGCGACGGCGTGGGCCAGTTCGTGGAAGAACACCTGTTCGGCAAGCGACTTGGGCTGACCGGCAAGGATGTCGATGGTCAAGCGCCGGGGATCCCACACGCCCACAGCGTCCTTGCCGTGCCGCCAACGGTCGCGCCGGATGATGCGCACGCGGATCGTGTGCCCAAGCAACTTGAACCGCTTGGGAATGGCGAATGTCACGCTTCGTGCCCGCTAGGCGCTGCGCCGTTGGACGCAAGCAGGGGCAGCGGTGCCCCGGTCGGCGGCTCCGCGCCGGGAGGCCAGCGGTAGCCGAGAACCCGCGTCTTGACGAACGGGGCGATGGTGACGGCGTTGGCTTGGTTGCCACCTAAAACCATCAGTTGCGACTTCTCGTCCTGCCCCACGACGAAACCCACATGCCCCGCGCCGGGGCGCGTCAGCCCTCCGTCAAACACCACGATGCACCCGACTCGCGGCTTGACGAGCGGCGTGCCGTAGTCAAGGTACGCCCGGGCGCGGAACCAGTTCTTGGGCTTTGGCAACCCGGCGTCGGTCAGACAGCCCGCAACGAACACCCCGCACCACGGCGTCTCGTCGTCACCCCACCACGCCTTGAGGCTCAAGAGCCAACGGGTGATGAACGGCGCGGTCGCCTTGCCGGGGATTTCACGCTTGCCCAGATGGCTGCGGGCAAGCGCAAGCCACGCGGGCGGGGTCATTGGAAGAACACCAACTTGGCGAGGATACCCGCCATGCCGCTTGCCAAGATGATGCCGACCTTGATGAGCAGTTGGTTGGTCTTGTCCATGCCCCGGTGGACATCAATCTTCAAATCGCGCAGGTCGCGGCGAAAAATCTCAAAGTCATCGCGGATGCGGGCGTACCGCTCGTCGCACACATCAATGTGCGACCGCAGATCGCTTTCGGCTTCCCGCAGGCGGTGGCTCCAGGTTCCCGGGTCGGTGTTGTCAAGCGCCATCGGCCTTGTCCTTAAGCGGCATGGTGGTGACGGCGCGCAACGCCATGTTGGCGAACGCCCCGACGAGCAGGATGGCCGCAGCGACCCGCGCGCCGAAGAGCGTGGTCAGATGCCCACCGACCAACTCCAAGCCGCCTAAGATGGCAAGCAGGACATTCCAGTAGACGGTGCGCGAACGCAGCGCGCCTTTGAGCATGTTGGACATCAGAATTGCCTCATAGCGTTGTTGGCGTCAGGAGCCATCATGTTGGTTTTTGGTGCAGGCTGTTCAGCGGTTGCAGCGCCTGCGGCACCGATTCCGGATTTTGCGCCCATTCGCAAAATCATAGGAGCGTACGATTTCCAGTCCCCCGGCGACGGGGCGGCGGCGAGGAACACCAGCCGATCCCGCGCGGGGAGAGCTGACAACACGGCGTCAAAATCCTTCCCGCTTTGCGCCGCTTTGTTAAGCACATCCCACCCTTGCTGAGTCAACTGCGCTTCCAACGCTGCTAATGCTTCGTTGATGCCCGTAGACACGCGGGTAAAGAACGGGAACCGCAGAGTGAACCTACGCTTGCTTTCAACATTCGCCAGCGCAGCCCGGCCCGCCTTGGCCTGCTCGGCTGCGCGCAAGTCTGCGCTCAGCGTATCGGCCAGTTTGCGGAGGAACGGCAGGTCTTTGGCCATCTCAATAGCGATGTCGTATCGCCCAGAGCCGAACAGCTCTTCAATGGTTTCCGGCGACTCACCGCGGATGATGTCCACGATTTTCTGCTTGTCTGCCGCCGACCCAGACTTGTACAGCGCGCGAATCTGATTCGCAAGCTCCATGCCCTTGATGTTGGACATACCGCCGCGGAAAGTCTTGAGGTAGTCCGGCCACCCCTTACCGCCCGCCGCCACGATGGCTTCGTCTATCAGCGGAGTGACTTCGGACAGCGCCGCCGCCGCAAAATTCTTCTGCGACTTGGAATCAACGCCGGGGCGCAACTTGGCGATACCCGCGCTTACGCCGTTCTTGCGGATAGCCTCCAACGCTGCGGGGTCAATGACCCCTTGGGTGTTCTTCCAGTCGTTGAGCATTTCAACAACGGTTTCAATACCGGCTTTGGCGTCGGCGTTGGTGCCGACCTGCGGGTCACGCAATTTGACCTGGAGCCGTGCGATAAGCGCATCGGCGTCCAACGGCTCTAGCCCGCGGTCCTTCATACTCTGGAGAGTGGCCTGCGCGGTGCGCGCTCTCGCACCCTCACGCACGGAAGTCTCGGCCGCGCCGGCGATACGCCGCGCTACCGCGCCGCCCTCATCAACGACCTGCCGTTCAAACGGTCCGCCCACCGAAGTCTGCCGACCGCTCGCCGCCAACTGACCGGGGAAAGTAGCCGTGGCCTCTACGCGACCCGGAAGCCGAACGCCCGCTTCGCCAACGCCGCGCTGCGCAACCCAACTACGCGCCCAATCATCCGCACGGTTCACAAGGTCGCTGAATCGGCGTACCTCATCCGTCGCCGCCGTTGCCTTCGCGCCTGCCTCTCCAGCAATCTGCTCAAGGCGCGGCATAACTTCGCCCGTGCGACGGGCCGCGCCCAATGCCTCTTCGCGCTGCGGGGCGGCGACATCGCGCAACGCCGCCTGTGCGCGATCCCTTGCGGCGCGGGTTTCCGTGGCGGTCGCGCCTCCAGCCAGTCGATTAAGCTCGTCAGTCAAATCTTGGCCTTCGCGCTGACGGAACGCATTGACAACCTGCGCCGGGTCGCTGGCCTCTGCGCGTTTCAGAATGGCTTGGAGCGGGCGAAGCGCGGGCAGGTCGGTGCTAGCAAGCAACCGGCTCGGCAGTTCGTCAGGAAACGCCTGCATCAACTGACGCAGTGCGTTGACCTGATCGCCTGCGGCGGTGCGCAGAAGACCCCCTGCACGGACGTCGCCCCCGCGTCGAGTAGCGCGGTCGTATGCCCACCCGATGACGGGCGGTGCAAACATGCTGATGCCCGCGCCCATCAAGGCACCTGACCCTGCATCTTCGGGGTTCATAATGGCAGCGCCCGTAGCCCCAGGCACCGCGCCGCCGACGCCGCGCGTGGCAAGGTCAACAACCTTCTGCGCGCCCGTTACGCCCGTGCGGCCCGTAGTAAAACCGCCCGTTTGTAAGGATGTGGCAAGTGGAGCGATATACGGCGCAAGCGCGGGGGCTTTGGAGGCTACAAAGGTTAGCCCGCGCGCGGCAAGACTGCCGGGGAAAGCAGACAACGCTGTCGCCGCGCCAAACCGCAACGCCTCCTCTTTCTGCTCCGGCGTCAACCCTGCCGTCATGGCCCGGGCTTCACCAAGCCCGCCGCCCGCGCCCATACCTACGCCTGCGCGTTCCAACGGCGACTGCTTCGCAAGGTCGGTCGCAAAAGCAGCGGTGTCTTCTTCCTTGCGCGCAAGCGTGTACGCCGCCACGACCTTTTCAAATTCGGGCGTGCCTTTCTTGTCCTTGTTCTGGACAATCCAAGAAGCGTATTCCTTGGCAGTGGCCATCGTCACTCGCCTCGCAGAATACGGTCGGCTTCGTCAAAGACGGATTGCGAAGCGCCCGCCGCAGGAGCGTTCCGGTACGAGTATTCCTCTTCAAACGCCGTGCGAAGATTCTGATCGGTAAACCGCAAATCGTTTATGGTCTGGTCAATGCGGCGTTTAAAATCTTCAGCCCCTTGAGACTGATTGAACGCAGCGAAAGCGTCTCGAAGAACTTGCAAATCTTGGTTGGACACGTTGCCGAGCGCGCCGCCAGTAGGCGAGTTTTCGCGCAGTTGTGTAAGGCTGCGCAGCTGACCCTTAGACAAAACCCGATCCAGCAGAGCCTGCGCGCCGGTAGAACTTTCGCGGACACTAGGAAGCCTGCCCTCAATGCCGCCTGTAATGGAGGCTAAGCCGGGGTGGCTACGCAATTCCTCAAGGTCACGGATAAGCGTGCCGATATCGTGCGTTGCAGACTTAAACGCCTGCTGCACTTTCGGAAACGCCGCATCGCGCTTCTGCTTGGTCTTCGGGTCAATAGCGGCGGGCGTCCCCGCCGCGGCGTTAGCGCCCTGCGCTACACGTTGTTCAGCCAACGCAACACGACGACCTTCAAGCCCCACGCGCTGACGTTCAAGCCCAACGCGCTGCCCTTCTAGGCCAACGCGAGCCTGCTCGGCTCTTGTCATGCGCTCATACGGCAGCATGGACTCGGCATCCGGCACGCGGCGCTCAACATACTTGTCGGCCAGATTCGACACGCCTTCCATCCACGCCAAGTACGCAGCAGGCTCTTGCGGTATGCCCGCAATCGCCTCTTCGAGCGTACCCATCTTGGCCAGCTCAGGGCCGACCATCGGATCGGAGTAGGCGTTTTGCAGCCAGTTGGCCGCGCCCGCAGGGTTGAACGGGATGTTCTGCCGGAAATACTGCATACGACCGGCAAGCCCTTCAGTCTCGGCCTTGACGCCCTTGCCCAAGCTCTCACGGGCTTCGCCAAACTGCTTGAGGATGGCAGCACCGCCAGGCATACGCATCAGGGCGTTCTGCGTTTCCGCCGACGAAAGGTCGGCAGTTGAGAGGAAGTTGCGGAGCTGCGCGTCGCGCTCTGCGGCGGCGCGCTTTTCCTCCTGCGCTTGCACGTAGGCTTCCTCTTCCATCCGCGCGCGGCGCATCCCCCGCGCCGCTTCCACACCGCCGAGGTACTGGCCGAGGTAGTTGACGGGTTCCAGTTGAGTCGCGCCGATGACGGGCATGGTCAACCACCCCCCGGCGTATACCGGCTGACCCACGGCACGGAAGAGCCGCCGTAAGGCCCGCCGCCGCCACCGCCACCACCGCCAAACATGCCAAACGACCCAGACAACTGCCCCAAGGTGTTGGTGATGGCGTTGGCCTGACCGAGATAGCCGGAGGCGCGAGCCTGCCCCGACGCCATCATCAGATTGCCTGCGTTGACGCCGTACTGCCCCGCCTGGTTGGCGACCTGCTGCGTGGCCGACTGCCCCGCGCCGTAGAGACTGCCAAGGGTGCTGAGGCGTTCGCCCATCAGCGCGCGGGATCGGTTGAAGGCGTTCATGTACTCGCCCGACGCCATCTCCTGACCGTATCGACCCGCGGCCTTGAGCGCAGCGCCCGACATCAGACCCCCGCGCGCGGCGGCGGTGCGGTCAAGCGCCTTCAGCCCCTCGTTCAAGCGGAAGCCGTAGCCGGGGTCCATCTCCATGTCGGTCATGGTGAACGGCTTGCCGATACTGCCGTAACCTTCCGATGCCGGGTCGCCCGAAAGGCCGAGCATCCGCAGCATCTCGTTCTGGCTGGTGATACCGGCCTGACGGAACGGTTCGGCAAGCTGCGTCTGGCGCTCAAAAATCTCACGCTGCAAATCGGTGGCTCTATCAGCCGACTGCTGCTGCACACGCGCCGCACGCTTTGCGCCGCGGGCCTGCACCACACCGCCAACAACGGTAGACCCAACAACTGCGGATACTGGATCAGGCATGGGGAAACTCCTTGCGGTAATCCGCGAAATTCTCGCCGTACAGCGCCATGACATCCCCCGCCATTTCTATAGCGCGAGGGTAGCCGTGTACGAGCAAAACAACAAGTAGCACGAGGTCATAATATGCCGCCCGCCAGACGAACGACCGCTCGTCCGCCCGCCCGTCGCGCTCGGCCTCGTCAGCCGCCTGCCACTTGAGGATGGCCGTGCCAAGGGCGGGGTGCAACTGGTCGGCATGGGCCGCGTAGAACGGATTGGAGGGCATCCCTACAAAACATTTCCATACGGCTTGGTTGAGGTCGGGTCGAGAGACGGCATCGCCGTCCGCCACGTCGTCAAACATCTGAATCATGTGCCAGACATCTAGCAACCACGCTGCGGCGGGGGCAGGAAGCTCCAGCGCCTGCGTCAGATTGACGGTCAGCGACTTCTCAGGCGTCACGATACCTCCCGACCCGAAGCGCGGATGTTGATGGCCGACGCCGTACCGGCGATGGTGGAGATGTAGCCGCCAGGCGCAAGCACATGGCCGACGAGTTCCGGGAACGAGTACGTTTCGCTCGGCAACAGCGTCTTGGTCTTGACGATAAGATTCTGGTTGCCGGGCGTATCGTTCAGCGTGACGAGGTTGACCGACAGCGTAGCGGCTGACGAGCTGTAGTTGGTAGCCGTGAACTTGTCGATGATGGCAGACACGCCAGACGCGATGTACTGCGTCGTCTGCGTAGCCAACGCCGTGCGGGGGGAGATCAAAACACGAGCAGCAACAGCCATAAGTACCTCAAGGAGCTGAATCGACCTCGACAGTTACCGTACAAAAATTGACGATTTCCTGCGTGGTCGCGTTCCGAATCTGGATATACAACTCGCGCTCTACATTGGCGCTGACGCCAGTAAGCGTAAAGCTGCGGGTTGTGCCGAGACTAAGCCAAGTGTCGGGGGTAGCGCCGCCCGTGGTACCTCCACCAAGCACGCCGCCCGGACCGCCGCCCGAGGGGGACCATTGTGCATAAACTTCGTAATCCGCTGCGGTGCCGCTGGTTAGCCACTGCCCGGTGATGTTGACGAGCGTGCCCGAAGTATTGGTGCGGGATGCCTGCCCTGCGTTGTCTAGCCGGTATGTAGCCGTTGCCGATCCACCAACTCCTGCAAGGGAGAAGTTGACGGCAGACTGATTAGACAGCACCACGTTCGTCGGGTATGTCCAGTAAAAACACACGCTACCGTCGCCGCCATCCCAACCAAAATCTACTTCGCCGTTACCGCCGCCTCCGGGCGTTTCGCCGGGCGTTCCGCCAAGGCCACCCCCGCCCGCAGTGTCGCCCGCATCGCCGCCCGCCCCAAGGCTCCCATTCGTGGGTGCGGAGCCTGCGGCAAACGGGATACCGCCGCTAGCCGTAATTGTCCCCGCGGTTCCTGGCAAAGTTGAGTCCCCCGCGCCACCACCACCCGCCACAAGCGAAATGTCTGGCGGGCCGCTAGGGGGCACAAGGATTGATGAGCTGCCGCCTTGCACCCCTGCACCTGGCGCTAATGCCCCCGTGCCTTTAGCCCCTACAGTGTATGCGATTTGCGTGGAGCCGCCCGTAACCGAGAACGACCGTTTCAGATGCGCCGCGCCGCCGCCACCATAGCCCGGCGCGGCACCGCCGCCGCCGCCGCCGCCCCACATCTCGACCGTGCAGCCGGTAGCGCCCGTAGGCGCAGTGACGGTGCCTGTAGTGCCCGCAGCAAAGCACTGCGACCCGACACCCCCGCCGCCGCCTGCACCGAGCAATACCAGAGCGATATGCGCCATCAGCTCACTCCCGGCCCGCCGATGAGCCACGCCGTGCTGCTGATTTTGTGCAGCACAGCCATGCCGTTGCGCGCCACGGTGCGGGTACCCGTCGTGGTGGTGTTAGCAAGGGTCAGCGTGTCGGTAGTGATAGCCACCGACAGAGAAGTAGTGTTGGTGTTGACGACCAGAATCACGGTGCCGACAGGGAACGCCACCGTGCCGTTAGCCGGAATCGAAAGCGTCAGGCTGGTGCCGTTCATCAGCACCGACTTGCTTGCGTCCGAAAGGATGAGGGTGTAGTTGGCGGTCTTGCTGACCTGCGGCGCGTCCCGATAGCCAACCGGATAGTTGGTGTTGGTCGGCGCGTTGTCAGGGATCTGCGCGGTGCCGGTAAAGGTCGGGCTGGCGATGGGGGCGTAGGTCGCCGCCGCCGTCGCCGCCGTGATGGCGTTGGTGATGCCATACCCCGCAAGCGTGGTCGGCGTGCCGGTAACATCAGCCCATGCCACTCCGGTGATGCTGATGTCGTTGATGCCCGCCAAATCGTCGAATGTCCCTAGCGTGACATTAGTGCTGGTCATCAGCACAAACTTGTAGTTGACACCTTCGGTCAGCCAAATCTGATTAGGCACCCGACCGTTCGCGTCCAAGATGATTGGATTGGCGTTAGGCGTGGTACCCGCTTCCGACGTGTAGGTGGCGGTCGGCGTCGTCGTGCCTGCCGCATAAGTCCAAATCTTGCCCCCCGCGAGCGGCGTGCCCGCGTTGGTGAAAAACTGCGCGCCGGACCCTGCCAGCGGGGAGAGGAACACGCTCATATGCTCACCTTCGTAACAGTAAGGATTACAGACGGCGCGGCGGGGCCGAAAGCCGTCGCAGCGAATGTCTCAAGAATAACACTTGCATCCGACACCGCCCACATCAACTCAAAATAGCCGTCAGCTTTCATCGGAAGCACAAAGTTCCATGCGGGGATGATTTCGTCGTCGTTGCCCTGCACTCGGAAATGGGACATGGACTGCGGGACATCCGTATTGTCAACTTTCGGCCAGAAGTAAATCGTAGCCTTGCCGCCAGCGGTCTTGTCTACCTGCGCCGAAAACTGGAAGTTATACAGCCCCGGCTCTGTGACATATATCCGCGAAGTAGGCGACCCGCGGTACGATCCGTAAGCCGCAGTTGTGGTGTCAAAAGTGATGGCTTTGGCTACATTGGTGCCTGACTGCGTTTGACGGGTCATATCGTGAAACGCGCCGTAGACCAACTGATTCAGCGGGGGCGGGGCGACCGGCGCTATCGCAAGCCCTTGGATGTCGGCTTGAAGCACCGGCAGTTCAGCATCCGCCGCGCCGTTCGTCGGCGTGATTTCAAGGTCGGCAAGGCTCGCATCCGTTGTGCCGCTGCCCGTCAGCCGGAACAGGTTGTTCAGATACCGGAACCACTCACGGGAGATAAGGCCCGTCCGCTCGTCGATGAACGGTACGCGAGGGGCCGGTATGGTGGTGATGTTAGGCATTGGTCGGCTCTATCATCAGCTCTGCGCCCATGATGGCCGTAATCACCGGATCGGTAGCCGACGCCTCGTACACGCGGTCGCGGGACTTGAGCGTAGCGCCCAAGCGATTCCAGATGACGCGGGTTTCGGTGCGGCCGATTGCACCGAGAGGACGCCAGTTCTCGTAACTCCAAGTGTGGCCTCCGTCGTCCGACCATCGCAGCATCACTTGAGGATTGCTGCCCTGCCCGACCGAAAGCCCCACACCCACCTGACAGTCCAGTTGCAGGCGGCGGTGCAGGGTGCGCTTGAGGTCATTCTGACTGGGGCCAAGCGCACGCCACGACCGCAGCCACTTCTGCGGCACGCCGTCGTCGGCGTACACCGTCAAGTCAAACGCGTACAACTTGCCGTTTTCAAAGTCGCCTACCAACGGATCGCCGTTGAACCGCGCTTGGCAGTTGCCGCGATGACGACGGAACCGCCCGGTCACCAACGCCGCCCGCTCATGCCACGCGCCCGTCGCCGCATCGTAGACCCAAGTGGTTTCGGCACTTGGGAAAATGAGGACATAGAACGCATGGCCGTCCTGCTGATAGGTGTAGGCCACAGCGTCGGACATATCGGCGTAGCCTTGGATGGCGAACTCCACCGCATGGGTGGATACCCGCACACCCTGGTAACCTTGCGCCCGATAGACGATGCCCTGACCGCGGGCGTCTGCCCCTAGCCAGAAGACGCTGTTGTCAAGCTTCGCCACGGAGTAAGGGGCGATGCAGCCGATCTCGTTGTACGCACCTTGGATGCGTGACAGCGGAAAATCTAGGTCGCCCGAGTTGTACCAGACCTCAACCGAGTTGGTTCCGAAAAGCCACACCTCGCGGTGATCTACCATCAGCGACACCAGACCGTCAGGCGACCCCTCGGCGCTGGCAAAGTCCAGCGGATCGATGGAAAGGCCGTCAAACAAGCTCGTTACCCACACTTTTTGGCTATTCGGCTCGTTGAACACGAAGTAACCGTCCAAGTAGCCGACATTCACCGCCCCGGGGAAATCGGGGTCGGTGATTTTTGCAAACGCGGCAGTGTTCATGTTGTAGATGAACCCATCCGGGTTGCAGGCGATGAAAATCTGCGTGCCGTTATCGGCCATCGATACAGGGCCGTAGCCCGTGATGTCGCCCAACTTGGTTGCCGTCAGCCCCGCAGAGAGCTTGTAGAACTCTTCTCCCGAAGCGACATACACATCCGTCCCATGCGCCCACAGCCCGCGGATGGGGCCAGTGCCTACGGTAGAGACAAGGCGCAACCCCGGGCATCGCTGCAAGTAGGCAGGTTCCTTGCCGCCCTCGGGGATGGCCTCGGGGTACAGGTTGACCATCCGATTGTCGGCAGCATTGGGGCTACGCAGGACGTAGCTGCTGCCGAGGATCGGCGTCTTCATCAGTAGTTCCCGGCGAAGATGTTGAAGCGGTTGCGCCGCGCCATGAGGCTGTACGGCATTGACATCACGTCATCCGGGTTGTTGATACGCTTGAGGTTGCGCTTGCTTACCATCGCAATCCGGCGCACATCGGAGGCCGGTTCGGTGTTGAACTCGGGGGCCAGTTCCAACGCCAAGTTGTAACGAAACGCCCGCAGATACCCTGGCGGGAACAGCAGCGCCGTCTCAAGCCCCGTAGCCGAAGTCAGAGGCGCTACCGATACGAAATGGAACTCCAATGTCCGCGTCGGCACCGGGTATACCGACAGCGTGATGTTGGGCAGGGTCATGTTCACCCACATGACCTGCGGAAACGTGCTGGTGACCGTCTTGACCGCGATGTTGTTGTACTGCAACTGGTTGATGAACTTGATGCCATACGACACGTTGGTAGATGGGTCGCGGAAATAGGTCGAGTCCTCAAGCAAGACTGGGCGCTGCGTTTCGTACCCGCTAGGCACAATCAGGTCATCATTTTCCGTGGTCAACGGATCGCCGCCCTGCGTAGCGAGCGGGTACAAGAAATCGCCCGTGGGGCCAAGGGTGCGGACGCGGTTGTTCGGCTCCCAAGTGAACACTTGGTCTTGCGTGCAGAACACGGACAGCCGTTCCGTAGTCCAGCTGTCCAGCATCTGATTGAGCGCAGGCAGGTTGTCTTGGTAGACCGCCTCCGGCAACACGTTGCCCGAAGAGGTCAGACCAAGCAACCTGTGCGCGCCGTTCAGCAACTCACGAACGGTGGTCATGGCTTACCCCATGTTCTGTTGAGGAACCGATCCCACGTCGTTGTAGATGTTGCTGTTGGGCACATTCCCAATCTTGCTGTTCGGCAACTTCTGGATGTTCGTGCGGATGAGGCTGTCCAAATCCTGCTTGAGATTAGACACCGTTTCCGGCGCGACCCGCGAGCCATACTCGGGGGCCAAATCCATCGCAAGCGACAGTTCCAGAAGACGCTGATAGCCAGGCGGCAGGTACTGCGTAGTGGTCAGCGTGGCATACCGCCCGATCATCTTCTCCGCCTTGATGAACAAAGACACCGCGGCGTTAGGTGTGGGATACAGCAAAACACGACCATACGGAGCGTCGGGCCGGTACAGCAGTTTCTGCGGCGTACCCGCCAGCGCCTTGTTGGTGATGTTGGTCCAATACTGCTCGGTGATGAGCGCAAGCGGCGTGTCGATGTTGCTGATGCGAACAAACGCGCCAACGATACGGATGGGGCGATTGGTGACAAAATCCGCCGCAGGGGTCGTATCGGGATCGTTTCCGATAGTGTAAGTGCTTTGCCCGTTCACCGTAGTGAACTGCTCTGCAAGCGTTGCAAAGTAGAACTGCGGGTTTGCCGAGTACGAGTCGATCACCGAGTTGAGGGTGTACAGGGAGTCCTGCGCCTCGGCGGCGGTCGGTGCTTCGCCAGAGGCCAGAACCCCAAGAAGTCGGAGCGACTTGTAAATCAGCTCCTGCGCGTTGACAGCCATGTTTTAGTCCTCGGTCGTGCGGCGACGCCGTTTGACCTCTAGCGTGTTGTCGGTAGGAAGCTCGTCAACCTTCGGCTCAGGGGCGGTAGGGTCGTACCGCTCCCACCCTCGCAGCAGGTCGGCGGCTACCTCCAAATCGGAGATAGCCACCTTGCTGCCGTGCCGAGGGTGCCGAAGGTAGACGGGCATTAGGCCGGGGTGAAGGTCAGCGCATACACCGGGAAGGTCACGGTGTTGGCCAGCGTACCCGTAGCCGCAGCGCGCATGCGCAGCCGGTCACCCTTCGCCACGACGAGGTTAGCCGCCGTGCCGTTGAGCGTGAGGTT
>Ga0068872_10002152_pt1 | contig 15578 bp, 10 predicted proteins | sample NOAtaG_7_FD_66441 | JGI IMG/M metagenome (GOLD analysis project Ga0068872, IMG submission 66441) | Freshwater lake microbial communities from Lake Erie, under a cyanobacterial bloom - NOAA_Erie_Diel1S_2200h metaG | ecosystem: Environmental > Aquatic > Freshwater > Lake | place: USA: Ohio, Lake...
CATACACCCCCCTCCCAAATTCCACGGCAAACGCCCCACCGCCCCCAACGGCCTTCATTCAGTGTTCGACCAGTCCACCACCTTGACCATGTGTCCACCCGCTTGACTCCCCGCCCCATGCCGCTAGTCTTTCCCCGCAGTATCAAGAGTCCTGAACCGGCTTCCAGGTTCAGGCGGCAACCGAGCGGCTGTTCACCAGCCTGCCACGGTGCCGAAGCCAGCCCCGAGGTTTCGGGGAACGATGCGGCCGAGCGGCACACCCCGCAAGGCAAACTCCGGGTTGATGTTCAACCCACCCGCATTGCAGGCTTGGCCGTCCGGCCCTCTTGGCACTCCCGAACCTTTCGGAGTTCCAAGCATGTCCGTCTCCACCCTCGCCCGTTCCGCCAACCCCACCACCCCCACCACCGCCCCTGCAACGCAGGCCGCCGAGCGCACCGCCGCCTCCGGCTCCTCCCCACCGGCCCCCACCTCGGCCTCCACCTCCACCCAAGGCCTGAACACCCGCGCCCTCCACGCCGGCCGGGGCCCCTGCCCCACCACCGGCGCCCTGGTGCCCCCCATCGTGCAGAGCACCACCTTCGCCCAGCGCGAGGTCGGCAAGCCCGCCCAATACGCCTACTCCCGCGTCTCCAACCCCACCGTCACCGCCCTTGAAGAGGCCCTGGGCGCCCTGGAAGACGCCCCGCCCGCCGCCGCCTTCGGCACCGGCCTCTCGTCCGTCGCCACGCTCATCCTCGCCACCTGCAAGGCCGGCGACCACGTCATCTGTTCCCAGGTCATCTACGGCGGCACCGTCCGCCTCCTCCAGCGCGTCCTCGCCCCGCTCGGCATCACCGCCTCATTCGTTGACACCCGCACCCCCGGCCCCGTCGCCGCCGCCCTCACCCCGAACACCAAGCTGGTCATCCTCGAGACCCCCGGCAACCCCACGCTCACCCTGGCCGATGTTCCCGGCATCGCCCGCCTCACCCGCGCCGCCGGCGTCACCCTCGCGGTTGACAACACCTTCCTCACCGCCGCCCTCTTCCGCCCGCTCGACTTCGGTGCTGACGTGAGCATCTACTCCACCACCAAGCACATCGAAGGCCACAACGCCGCCGTCGGCGGAGCCATCGTCACCCGCGACCAGGCCCTGCTCGATCAGTGCCGCTTCCTCCGCAAGGCCATCGGCACCATCCAGGCCCCGTTCGATGCCTGGCTCACCCTGCGGGGCCTGCGCACCCTGCCGCTGCGCATCGCCCAGCACTCCCGCAACGCCCAGCTCGTCGCCGAGTTCCTCGCCGAGCACCCCGCCGTTGCCCACGTGAACTATCCCGGCCTGCCCTCGTTCCCGCAGGCCGCCCTCGCCGCCGATCTGCACCGCTCCTCCAAGGGCGAGGCCCTGCACGGCGGCGTCCTGAGCCTGGAACTGCACGGCGGCTTCGAAGCCGGCAAGCGCCTGCTCGAAGGCGTCCGCCTGTGCGCCCTGGCCGAGCACGTCGGCTCCATCGACACCATCGTCACCCACTCCGCCAGCATGACCCACGCCGACGTGCCCCGCGACCAGCGCCTCGCCGCCGGCATCACCGACGGCCTGGTCCGCATCTCCGTCGGCCTTGAAGACCCCGCCGACGTGATCGCCGACCTCCGCCAGGCCCTCGACGCCATCGTCACCAACTAAGCCCGTCCCGATCCTGCCCGCCCGACCTTCCCCCGCCCCGCGGGCCACACCCATCCCGCGCCCGCCCGCCCCGTCCCTCGCCCACCAATCAACTCCGCTTCCGCCCGAAGGAACTCACCCATGAGCACGACCACCACCACCGCGAACCCCGCCGGCCTCGGCAACGTCATTGTCCTCAAGCTCGGCGGCTCCGTCCTCGCCAAGACCGAAAGCCTCCCGCTCGCCGTCCACGAGATCTACCGCTGGCTCCGCGAGGGCCACCGCGTCGTCGCCGTCGTCTCCGCACTCGGCGGCCAGACCGACCGCCTGCTGGCCACCGCCCGCGCCGTCCCGCGTGATGGCCAGGACCCCGATGCGTGGGCCACCGCCGCCCTGCTGGCCACCGGCGAGTCCCACTCCGCCCCGCTGCTCGCCCTGCACCTCCACAACGCCGGCGTCCCCGCCGAAGTCGTCGACACCGACGCACTCGCCCTGACGGCCGCGGCCCCCGCAGGCATCCCGCTCAACCCCCTGGACGCCGACCCCACTTCGGCCAACCTCCAGCCCCTGCTCGCCGCCCTGGCCCGCGCCTCGGTGGTCATCGTCCCCGGCTTCCTCGCCCGCGAGCAAGCCCCCTCCGCCCGCCGCGTGCTGCTGGGCCGGGGCGGGTCGGATCTCACCGCCCTCTTCCTCGGCCGCCAACTCGCCGAAGCGCTGCCGAACGCCAACGTCGCCGTCCGCCTGGTCAAAGACGTCCCCGGCCTCTTCGAGCGCGACCCCAACGCCCCCGGCCTGCCGCCCCGTCGCTACCAGGGCATCACCTTCGCTGACGCCCTCGCCCTTGACGGCCGCATCGTCCAGCACAAGGCCGTCCGCTTCGCCCAGTCCGCCGGCCTGCCCTTCCAGGTCGCCGGCCTGAACGCCGCCGAGAGCGTCTGCACCACCGTGGGCGCGCCCGCCACCGCCATCGTCCCGCAGGACCTCTCCGACCTCACCGCCCGCCCCCTCCGCGTCGGCCTGCTCGGCCTCGGCACCGTCGGCCGGGGCGTGCTCGAGGCCGTCACCCGCGACCCGTCGCGCCTGTCCCTCGCCGGCGTCGCCGTCCGCAACCCCCGCAAGGCCGTCGCCTCCGGCATCCCCGCCCACCACCTCCGGGCTGACCCGTGGGAACTGCTCGACGGCGACGCCGACGTCATCGTCGAAGCCACCGGCGCCGTCGCCCCGGCACTCGCCCTCATCGAAGAGGCCCTGGCCGCCGGCAAGCACGTGGTCACCGCCAACAAGCAGCTCCTCGCCCGCCATGGCCCGCACCTGCGCGCCCTGGCCGCCAAGCACGGCGTCCGCATCCTCGCCTCCGCCGCCGTCGGCGGCGCCACGCCCATCCTCGAGACGCTCACCGCCATCGCCGCCGCCGGGCACCGCGTCACCGCCGTGCGGGGCGTCGTCAACGGCACCTGCAACTTCATCCTCGACCGCCTCGCCGCCGGCGACAACCCGGCCGACGCCGTCAACCAGGCCAAGCTCCTCGGCTACGCCGAGCCCGACCCCACCGCCGACCTCTCCGGCGAGGACGCCGCCTGCAAACTCGTCGTCATCGCCGCCCAGGCCTTCTCCGCCACCGTGCCCCTCTCGGCCGTGAACACCACCGGCATCGCCGGCATCACCACCCAAGCCGCTCAATCCGCCGCCCGCACCGGCCAGGTCTACCGCCTCATCGCCTCCGCCACCCTCGGTGCCGAGGGCCAGCCCGTCCTCACCGTCGCCCCCGCCCTGCTCCCGACCGACCACCCCCTGGCCCGGGTCAAGGGCGAGCACAACGGCGTCGAGATCACCTTCACCTCCGCCCGCGGCACCTCTTCAACCCCCAGCACCGTCCTGGTCACCGGCCGCGGCGCCGGCCGCTGGCCCACCACCGAGGCCATCCTCGGCGACCTGCTGGAACTCGCCCGTACCCTCCCGGTCCTGACCCAGTCGGATGCGTCTGTGCCGTCGGCCCGTCCGACTGCCCAATCATCCACCAAACACGCAGCCCTCCGCCCGCGTACCAAGTCCGCGGAGATCGCCAAAGTCTCCTAACCAAACCCGTCCTCACTCCTACTCGTCCGACCATCTGACCATTTGTCCATATTGGCCATCGGCTTCCCCTCCCCCCATTTGTCCCGGCCCCACTTCGCGCCAACAATCTCGACCCTGCCCGGTGGGGGGGGACCGGACTGTCCCGTCCGTTCCAGCATGGTTTCGAGCTCGGAGTTTTCGTATGCCCTACGTCTGCACGTTCACCGGCAAGAAGTCCTCCTTCGGCAAGCAGCGGACCTACCGCGGCCAGAAGATCGCCAAGGGCGGCTTCGGCCTCAAGCCCACGGGCATCACCCGCCGCAAGTTCCGCCCCAACCTCCAGAAGGTCCTGGCCCTGGTTGACGGCAAGCCCACCCGCGTGCTCGCCTCCACCAAGGCGATCAAGACCGGCCTGGTGGTCAAGCCCCTGCGCCGCCGCGACGGCTACACCAAGGCCCGCAAGGCCGCCGGTTCGGCCGCCTAAGGGCCCGCAAGGCCGCAGGTTCGGTCGCCTAAGCCTGCCCAGTTTGATATCTTCGACCCCACCCAACCGCCCGGGCCCATGCTCGGGCGGTTGTCATTCAACAAACCGCACCTCCGCATCGGATTTGCTGTCGCATTGGGCGCGATCTCTGCGCATCTGCATGATCACAAGGCCCCGGCCCGTCGCCGGGGATCCCCGACACCCGCGCACCGGAGGTCCGTCCATGCCCCGCACATCCACCCGCCGCCCGCCGCTCACCCGCGCGCTCGCGGCAGCCTTCCTCGCCAGCGTCCTCCCCCACCTGGCCGCCCCCGCCCTGGGCCAGTGCGACTCGCCCTTCCTCGGCCCGGACACCACCGGCTCCACGCTGGTGCCGTCAATCAACGGCGCGATCATTCCCGGCACCGAGTCTCGAGACGACTTCACCGCCGCTCTCCCCGCACCGCCCTTTGCGTTGCGGCTCTTCGGCCAGACGTACACCGTCGGGGCCGTTTCCACCAACGGGGTGCTTGGGCTGGGACCCGGCGGGTTGAACGCCAGCTTTTTCAATTCCACCCTGCCCAGCAACGTGTTCGGCCCGGCCATCTTTGCGTATTGGGACGACCTGGTGACCACCAACGCCTCCGGCGGCATCTACACCAACACCACCGGCGTCGCCCCGGAACGTGTCTTCGAAGTCCGCTGGCAGGTGCGGCACATCAGCGGGACGGCCCCCTTTGCGTTCTCCATCTACTTCTTCGAGTCCCCCGCTTCACCGGAGTTCCTCATCGCCTACGCCCCTGGCAACGAGCCGCTTGCTCAGGCCTCGTCCGCCACCATCGGCCTGCAGGCCGGCAGCTCCGGCCCCGCCGCGACCTTCTCGTTCAACCAGCAGGTCATCACCTCCACCACCCGCCTCACGCCCCGCTGCCTCGCCCAGTCCATCAGCTTTCAAGGCCGCCTCACCGACGCGAGCGGTCCTATCTCCGGCACCGCCGACCTCACCTTCACCTACCTCAACGCCACCGCAGCCACGGTCGGCGTCACCATCCCCCGCCCCGCCACCCCGGTCGCCAACGGCCTGTTCACCGTTACGCTGCCGTCGCCGGATTTGAACGCACTGGCCGCCGGCGGCGTGCGTGTCCGCGTCACCGCCAACGGCTCCACCCTCACGCCTGACCAGCCCGTCACCTTCGCCCCCGCCGCCAACTTTGCCATTCGCGCACAATCCGCCGATGCCGCCGGCTCCGTCCCCTGGAGCGGCATCACCGGCGCCCCCTCCAACCTCTCCCCTTGGATCATCAACCCCAACTCGGTCATCTCCTACACCGCCGGCAACGTCGGCATCAACACCACCACGCCCGAGCAGCGTCTCACCGTCAACGGCAGCATGCAACTGCTCACCGGCACCTCTGCCGCACCCACCTCCCTCGCCTTCGGCACCGTCGGAGACGGCATCGGCGGAGCGGACAACACCGACCTGATGGCCTTCCGGCGTGTGAACATTGCTGCCAACCGCTCTGAACTCCGCCTGATCATCGGCGACGATCCCACCGCGGATCCCGCTGCTGCTGACTTCTTCTCCATCGGCGCTGCCCCCGGCGGAACCTGGACGCCCGTCATCGGCTTCCGCTCCGACGGCCTCGCCTCCAAACCCGGCGGCGGCACCTGGGCGGCCATCTCCGACCCGCGCACCAAGCACGACATCGCCCCGCTCTCCGGCGCACTGGACCTGCTGCTCTCGCTGCGGGGCTACTCCTTCTTCTACAACGACAACGAGGTCACCAAGGGCCGTGCCCTGCCCGGTCGCCAGATCGGCCTGATGGCCGACGAGGTCGAACGCGTCTTCCCCGATTGGGTCAGCCGCGACGGCGACGGCATCCGCATGGTCACCGAGCGCGGCACCACCGCCCTGACCGTCGAAGCCCTCCGCGAACTCCGCGACGAGAAGGACCGCCAGATCGACGCTTTGCAAGCCGACCTGGCCCGTCGCGATGCCGATCTGGCCGCCCAGCAGCGCCAGATCAACGACCTGCTGACCCGCCTGGAACGGCTGGAGTCCGCCGGGAAGCCCTGATCGTCCGTCCTCCGGACCGCCCGACCGGCCAATCCGCCCTCTCACCCGCCCGGGGCTGCCCCATCAGCCCCGGGCTCTTCTTTGGGCCGAATTCCCGAATCCTTCTGGGCCGTTGCCGCCCATAAACTACGCGGCTGTGAAGTGCGACTGCTGCGCCAACCCGGCCACCATCCACGAGGTCACCATCCACTCTGGCAAGCGGATGGAGCGCCACCTGTGCGAGAACTGCGCCCGCGCGCAGGGCGTCGTCGTGCAATCCCAGCCCCCCGTCACCCAGGTCATCGCCGATCTGCTCAAGGGCCACGCCATCACGCCGCCGTGGGTCGGCCCGGACGACCCGGCCGCCAACCCCGCCGCCGCCAACCCCGCGCCCGGCGCCTGCGCCGCCTGCGGGCTGAAGTTCGCCGAGTTCCGCCAGGGCGGCCTGCTGGGCTGCCCGCGCTGCTACATGTCCTTCGCCGAGGCCCTCGCCCCGCTGCTGGAGCGTTACCACCAGGGCGCCACCCACCACGTCGGCAAGGTGCCCCGCCGCTTCGCCGCCCGCATCGCCTCGCTCACCCGCCCGCTGATGCAAGAGGGCGGCCCGCCCGGCGAGTCCGCTGACGAGGCCCGGGGCCGTGCCCGCCTGGTCGCCGCCATCGCCGCCGAACGCGAGGCCCGCATCACCGAACTGCGCAAGCAGCTCGATGCCGCCGTCGCCGCCGAGGACTACCGCCGCGCCGCCCTTCTGCGCGACGAACTGCTTCGCGTCACCTCCGAGGCCCGCGAGGCCGGCGGCGGCACGCCCATCGGGGGAGGGGGACCGTCCGCGTGAACGAGCCCGCTGCGCTGCTGTCGCACGCCGCCATCCGCCGCGGGGCCCCCTGGCTGAGCAACCAGGGCCCGCACAGCGACGTGGTGCTCTCCTCCCGCGTGCGTCTGGCCCGCAACCTGGGCGCCTTCGCCTTCCTCAGCCGCTGCTCGGCGACCGACCGCACCCACATCCTGGCCGCCTGCCGCAAGCACGTCGTCGCCGCCTGCCAGAACCTGCCCCCCGCCTCGCCCGAGCACCGCGTCCCGCCGCCCACCGAGGACGATCCGGCCCGCCTGCTCTGGGTCGAGGTCCACCGCCTCTCCGCGGTCGACCGCCAGCTCCTCGCCGAACGCCACCTGATCTCCAAGGAGCACGCCAAGGGCGCCGAGCCCCGCGCCGCCGCCATCACGCTCCCGGATGAACGCCTGTCGGTCATGGTCAACGAGGAGGACCACCTGCGCATCCAGGTGCTGCACTCGGGCCTGGCCCTGGCCGACGGCTACACGCTGATCAACGAGGTCGACGACCGCATCGAATCCGGGCTGGATTACGCCTTCCTGCCGCGCTTCGGTTACCTCACCGCCTGCCCCACCAATGTCGGCATCGCCTGCCGCATGAGCGTGATGCTTCACCTGCCGGCGGTCCGCCTCACCGGCCGGATCGAGCAGGTCCGCCGCGCCGCCAAGGACATGTGCCTGGCCCTGCGTGGCTTCCAGGGTGAGGGCAGCGAGTCCGCCGGCGACCTCTACCAGATCTCCAACCAGACCACCTTCGGCAAGACCGAGGCGGTGGTGATGCAGGAACTCCAGGAGCACATCGTCCCGCAGGTCATCGAGTTCGAACGCCGCGCCCGGCACGAACTGCTCTCCGGGTCCCGCCGCATCCAGACCGCCGACCAATGCTGGCGTGCCCTGGGCCTGCTGCGCTCGGCCCGCCAGGTCTCCACCGAGGAGGCCCTGGCCACCCTGTCGCTGGTGCGCCTCGGCGTGCACCTGGGCCTGTTTGAGGACACCTCACCCGGCCCCGCCGCCCTGCCCGCCCCGGCCGAGCCGCTGATCTCGCAACTCATCGTCCTCACCCAGCCTGCCCACCTGCAGCGCCTGGCCGGTCGCGAACTCTCGCAGCAGGAACGCCGCATCGCGCGGGCGGACCTGCTGCGGACGGCGCTGGGGGGGTGAGGGAACGTGTTGCGGGCACAGGACCATTCCCATCAGAGGGAACGGGTCGCGACGGTGCCCACCCGGTGTCCCGCCCGCTCAACGCGAAGCAACAAAGCCACCGAGCGTGCGATCGTCTCAGTCAGGCTTTGGGGCGCCCCCGCTCAGGACGGCGTAGCACTCGGCGGCCTGCCTTCGCAGTTTCCGCCATTGCTCATGCTCAGCAAGTGCCGCTCGCCGCCAGACGCTCATCTCTGCCGTCGCTGTCATTTCGCTCGCGCATGCACTCAGTCTCTGCACCGCATGGCGCTCACCTGCACTCAGTTCCATGTTGGCCAGCATGTCATCACATGCGGAAGCGATGTCATCCAACTCCAGCACGAGTTCATCGGCTTCGACGCCATCACCCAATTGCTCCAGATGTGCGATCTGCGTCGCCGCATCCGAGGCGAGCAGCCTTACCGCATCCATGAGCACAAGCCGTCGCGCTGTCATGCGGGCGCCCCTTTCGGCAGCATGGTATCAGACTTGCTGCAGCCAGCGGCCGGCTGCACGCGGCGTCGCGCCTCGCCGATCGATTGCCACCACCTAAACCCTCCATGGCCCAGCCATGGTCATCATCGAGATGATCCGTCCGCCGCCGGCGTCCCAGCCGGCAACTTCCCCACCCTCCCACCGTCTCCCCACCCATCCGCCGATCAATCCCTGCGCGAACGACGCCGAGCCCCCGACACAGGGGCATGACCGGTTCAGCGTTCGCCCGTGCCCGGGCTGGCTGTGGAGGTCGGGAGGATCGGGGAAGTCTCTGAAGGTGCCCGGTGCACCTCCACCACCCACTGCTCCACCACCTCCCCCACCAGCCCGTGGGCAGCGAAGCGGATCGCCCGCCCCTTGGCCGTCTCCACCTCACGCACCGACGTACCAAACGGCACGTCGCCGATCAGCGACGACTTGGTGGCCATCTCCTCGGCCCCCATACTCAGTTCCAGCGCTTCGCGCACCATCCGCTCGCCCTCGGTCACGCTCAGAACTCCGCCCGTCGCGGCGAAGCGTTCGGCGTGAGACGAGGCCTCGAAGGCCACGCCGTGCCCTTGCCACATGACACTCCCCTTCACGTTCACCGTCGCGTCCTCGTCCACCGTCTCCATCCCCGCCCACGTCACCAAGCCCCACACCGCCCCGATCGGCAGCACCGCCATCATCGCCAGCAGCGTCCGCCGGTTCACCTCCGCCCGGGTGAGCGGCGTCCGCAACAGCCGGCAGATGCCCACCGCCGCACTCAGCCCCGTCACCGCCCACAGCCCCGCCGCCCACGCCCGCACACTCGCCCGCTCCGGTGTGTACACCCGCGCCCCCACGCTGTGCACTCCGCCCTCCACCTCCAGCACCGCATCCTGCGCCATCCCCGCCGTGTCCAGCGTCGCGTGCAGCCGCGTGCCCACCGTCGCCCACTCCGGCACCAACTCCAGCACCTTCTCATTGCCAACGCTGATCTCGCCCTCCCGCCGCAAGGTCCCCAATGGGCGTGATCGGCCCGGGTACCTCACCACCTCATCCGCCCGCTTGGCCTCAAAGCCCGGGGCCGAAGCCATCCCCGTGCCAAACACATACAAGTCCACCGTCAGCCGCTGCGTGAAGGCCGCGGTCAGCATCAGCGGATACACCGGCTCGGCCACCTTGAAGCGGAACCCCAGCGGCGCCGCTGCCCGCGTCGTCGCTTCATCGCCGCTGCCGGTCTGCAACTTCGCCGCCACAAACACCCAGCACCGCCTGGCATAATCCGCCAGCGCCGGCCCGGCCGCTTCCGGCACCACAAAGCCGTTGCCCGTCAGCCACGTTCGCAGCGCCGCCGAGGCATCCTCCGCCCCCGGCCCGGGGGCGATCACCGTCACCTCATACCCACCGATCAACTCGCGTGCGAGCACCTCGATCTCATAGCCGCGTGCGGATTGCCGCGCCTTGCCCAGCGCCGGCAGCAGAATGGCCGCGACAAGCAGGCCGATCAGAATCAGCACCACCAGTCCCCACCGATCGAGCCCCCACCGCATCCCCAATCCCGCCGCCAGCACCATCGCGAAGCTCGCCACCGCCAGCACCGCCGCCCCGAACACCTCCTCCGCCCCCTTCTGCCCGCCGATCACCTTGGGCGCAAAGCTCGACCGCAGCGACGGAAAGACCCCCGGTGTACCAAGCACAATCTCCGGCGCCCGCGGCCGGGTCGCATCCAGCCCGCCCGGCACCGGCACCACCCACGCGAACTCCGACCCGCGCCCGGCGAACCGCGTCTCGATCATCAGCGTCTGCGTCTGCGCCTTGGCGTCCCACACGATCAGCGCGTCCTGATCCGGGATCGTCGGCGTCACCTCCCGGGCGAACACCCCGCCGTCCGCCCGCGCCTCCCGCACCCCCAGCCCCCCGGCGGCGCACGCAACCAGCACCACCACCCACGCCCAGCCCATCATCCACCGACCCCCACGCGCAACTTCTGCCGACCTGCCCGTCTGCATAGCTCGGCCTCCTGCCTCCGCTCCCCGCTGCGATCACTCAGCCGTCCATGCGAAGGGCTGCCCCCAGCGGTTCCACCTCTTCTGCCAATCCGCCGTCTCCGGCGGCTGCCGGGACCCAACTCCCGAGAGCCATGTCCCACCTGCCGGTACCAACAGATTTGCCTTCACATCCTGAACTCTCTCCGTCAAACAACCGAGAACGCATGCACAGTTTCTCCGGTTCACCCAGATGACATCAGAGCCAGCTCAGTCCACGCCCGCCGACCTCACCGTCGCCCTCGGTACGGCGACCGAGTCCTCCTCCGCACGCACGCCAATCTCCCCAATCAGGGGACGCGCCTGGCTGCTTGTGCTCTTGGTCACCGGCCTGCTGATCGCCGGCGCGGTCACTGCGTCCCTTCAGTTCATCGAATTACGCACCTCTCCGCCGCTTCGTGTCGCGCTGAACCCCTGGCCCGGCTACGAATTTGCGAGTCTGGCCGCCGAACTGGGGTACTTTGAAGAGGAAGGCGTCAAGGTCCGGCTGGTTGAACTCAGCTCCCTCTCCGACTGCCGCCGCGCCTTTGAACGCCATCAGGTCGACGGCATGTTCTCCACGCTCGTCGAGGTTCTCCTGTCTCAGCAGCAAAGCGGTCTGCCCTCAGAGATCGCGCTGGTGGCCGATGCATCGGAGGGCGCGGATGTCATCCTCGCCCGGGAGGACCTGCCCGACCTCGCTTCTCTCAAGGGCCGACGCATCGCGGTTGAGGACGCCTCAATCAACGAGGTCATCCTTCTCCGCGCCCTGCAGAGCGCCGGCATGGCTCTGGCCGATGTGCAAGTCTTGCATATGGCCGCGCTGGAGATGCCCCGCGCTTTCGCCGAGGGCCGCATCGACGCGGCCGTCTCCTACCCGCCGATGTCGCTCCAGCTGCTCAGCCTGGGAGCGCACACCATCTTCTGCACCCGGACCATGCCCGGCGTCATCCTTGACGTGCTTGCCTTTCACCGCGATACCGCCACCAACCGCCCGGATGACATCGCCGCCTTCGGCCGCGCTTTCTTCCGCGCCATGGAGTACGCAGAGCAGAATCCGCAGAAGGCCCTCACGCTGATGGCCGCCCGCCAGGGCATCACCGCCGATCAGTTTCGCGAGGTGCTCTCCGGCGGCATCCGCCTCATCGGCGCAGCCGAGCAGCGCGGCTATCTCAGCCCCGGCGGCAGGCTCCACACCACCACACGCCTGATCACCGCCGATCTCGCCACCATCGCCGTCTGGAAGAACCGCGCCCGCCGGTCGGTCATCGCCGGGGAGACGAGCATCCCAAGATGATCACTTCCGGCCGATTCTCCATCGCCCGCTCAATCCGCTTCCAGCTCCTGCTGCCGGTGGTCGCCCTGTGCGCTCTGTGCAGCCTCGCTTCATTCCTCATTCCCTCCTGGCTCGGCACCCGAATTGCTCAGGATCGCCTCAACGATCGGGCCGCATCCATCGCCCGTGCCGTCATCTACGCCGCCGACTCCCTCCGCAACCGCGAGGACCTTCAGCGCTTTGTCACCTCGCTCGGAGCCGACCCTGATATCAACGTCATCGTTGCCGTCGGCGGACGCCCCCTGCATGTCGTCGCCTCCACCCGCAACGCCTGGCTCAACCAGCCGCTGGAGCATCTGCCCTTCACCGACATCGGGGCCGATTTGCTCGCGGCCATCCGCACCAACGAAGTGCAAGCCACCCTCCACAGCCAGACAGGCCTTGTCGACTGCACCATGCCCGTCCCCGCCGGCGCCGGCGAGTCCATTCTGACCGAAGGCGCGGTCATGGTGCATGTCGATTCCACAGCGCTCTTCCAGCAGGTGACAGCCTGGTCCAAGCTCACCGGCTGGGGACTGTTCTTCTCCTCGATCCTCGTCATCACCACCGGCGCGCTGCTCGTGCACTTCCGCATCCTCAATCCCCTTGCCGCCATCACCAGCGCCATCCGGGCCGACACCGACGCCCCGCGCGTCTCCACTGACGAACTCGCCCTGGTCGCTGACGCGTTCAATGACACACGCCGTGCCGCTCGCGATACCAACCGCCGCCTCTCGGCCGCTCTTCGCGAGGTGGCAGCCTTCCGCAGCACGCTCGATCAGCACCTGATCATCTCCGTCACCGACTCTGCCGGCCGCATCGTCGACGCCAACTCCGAGTTCTGCCGGATCAGCGGCTACGCCCGCGAGGAACTGCTCGGCAAGACCCATCGCATCGTCAACTCCGGACGACACCCGCAGAAGTTCTGGATCGACGTGTGGCGCGTCATCGCGACCGGCCGCCCCTGGCGGGGCGAGATCTGCAACCGAGCCAAGGACGGATCGCTCTACTGGGTCGACAGCATCATCGCTCCGTTCGTAGGCGAATCCGGGCGCATTGAAAGATATGTCTCCATCCGAACCGACATCACCGCCCGCAAGAGGATGGAGCAGGAACTTATCGCTTCCAGCGCTCGGGCAGAGGCCGCCAGCCGCGCCAAGAGCGAGTTCCTGGCCAACATGAGCCACGAGATCCGCACACCCCTCACAGCCATCATCGGCTTTGCCGACATCCTCCGCGAAGACGGCGACGCCGCCCGTCTCCCGCCCCAGCGTCTCCAGGCCATCGACACCATCCGCGGCGCCGGCCAGCATCTGCTCACCGTCATCAACGACATCCTCGACATCTCAAAGATCGAGGCAGGAAAGATGACGATCGAGAACACCGAGACCCCCGTCCCGGCCATCCTCTGCGAGGTCGACAGCCTGTTCCGACCCCGCGCCATGGGCAAGGGTGTCGCCCTGACCACCCGTCTGGCCACGCCCATCCCCGACCGCATCCACACCGACCCCACCCGCCTCCGCCAGATCCTCACCAACCTCCTCGGCAACGCTGCCAAATTCACCGAAGCCGGTGAGATCACCCTGACGGCCGCCGTCGCCGACTTCAACGACGGTCGCCGTCTGATCATTGAGGTCCGCGACACCGGCGTCGGCATGACCCCTGAGCAGGCCCTTCGACTCTTCAATACTTTCGCGCAGGCCGACACGAGCACCACCCGCAAGTTCGGCGGCACCGGACTCGGACTGGTCATCTGCCGACGCCTTGCCCGACTGCTCGGCGGCGATGTCACCTTGGAGAGTTCTTCCCCGGGCGTCGGCTCGTGCTTCCGCCTGAGCCTCCCGCTCAAACTGGCACCCGGCGCTGTCATGGTGCCCGAGCTTCGCTCCGCCGAAGCTGCCGCGCCGGCCTCCGGAGCGGCTCAGCCCACAGCCGCCCGACGGCTCAATGCCCGCATCCTCCTCGCCGAGGACGGCGTCGACAACCAGCGGCTGATCTGCTTCCACCTGCGCAAGGCCGGCGCTTCCGTTCAGGTCGCCAACAACGGTCGCATCGCCCTGGAGATGCTGATCAACGCCCAAAACGCCGGAACCCCGTTCGACCTGCTGATCACCGACATGCAGATGCCCGAGATGGACGGCTACACGCTCGCCCGCACCCTGCGCGGAAGCAACTGCGACATTCCCATCGTCGCCCTCACCGCCAACGCCATGGCCGAGGACCGCAAACGTTGCCTCGACGCCGGCTGTGACACCTACGCCTCCAAGCCGGTGGACAAGAACGCCCTCATCACCGCCTGCGCGGAGATGCTCGCCCGGGCCGCATGACTGCCGTCCGCCGCTTTCTTACGGGCAGCCCTGCGCGAACGCTGCGATGAATGCGTTGAAGTCGTCTCCGGTCACCAGCCCGTCACCAGGCGCCTGACCGCCGATGCCCACGATGTCCGCCAGAGGATCTCCAGCCGCAAACGCGCTCACAAACGCGTTGAAGTCATCTCCGGTCAGCAGGCCGTCCGCAGGCGCCTGCCCGCCGATGCTCACGATGTCCGCCGCTGAGCATGCCGTCGGGCCCGCCGCCGTCACATTGGCCCGCAGTTGAATCACGATCGTCCCGCCGTCAACCGCGTTGCTGCTCAGCGTCAAGAACCCCGTCTTCAGACCGGTGCTCGCCGTGTTCACCGTCACCGTGTGACTCCGGGTCGCCAGCACCGGTGACGCCGGCAACGCCGGTTGGTTCGCCGGAGCGATTGCAAAGGGCCCCGTGCCGCCCACCAGCCCGAAGCCCGCCGGCGGCGCCGAAAACGAGTAACTCAGGGTCTCGATGCCGGCTCCCGGCGCATTGATCGGATCCCGCGCAAACCGCCGCACGTCCGTCGAGTTGGTCACCACCAGCACCCCCTGCGCCGTGCTGCCCTGCGCCACGTCACCCAAGTCCACAAGCGTTGGCACGCTCGCCCGCGGCGGCACCCGAACATCAAGATACAGCGGCAGATGCCCCGTCGTCAGCGCCGATCTGGCCAGCGCCGCAGCAATCGTCGGCCCCACCATCGTGTTGCCCGCCTGCCGCAGGTCCCCGTTGCATGAGCCGCCGTCGTTGCCCCACACGCGGTAGGAGTGGCTGCTCACGTTCCAAGGCGTCGCGTTTCCCGCGTTGGCCAGATTCGTCGCCGCCGTGTTGTAGTTGATCGACGGGTTGCCGATGTACTCCAGTCCCGACCCGTTGATCAGCGACGCCGAAACCAGCAGAAAGTCCAGCCTGTCGTCCATTCCGCCGCTGGAACTGTTCGCGGGATCCTGCGTGAACACCCAGCGGAACGAGCAGTTGTTGTTCCACGAACCCGGCGACGCGATCGGATCCACGAACCGGCCGTTCGCGTTGGTCCCAGTCTCGGTCAGCCGCGTCCAAGCCGTCTGCCCCGAGGACTGCATGTTGAAATCGCCGCCCAGAATGAAGTTCGCTCCCGCAGGCAGGCCGCCGGTGTCGTTCCTCAGCCGGACCGCCTCCGGCGTCCGCCGGTCCTGATCCGCCGTCGTCGACCCCGCCTTCATGTGCGA
>Ga0068872_10002156_pt1 | contig 15563 bp, 9 predicted proteins | sample NOAtaG_7_FD_66441 | JGI IMG/M metagenome (GOLD analysis project Ga0068872, IMG submission 66441) | Freshwater lake microbial communities from Lake Erie, under a cyanobacterial bloom - NOAA_Erie_Diel1S_2200h metaG | ecosystem: Environmental > Aquatic > Freshwater > Lake | place: USA: Ohio, Lake...
AATATCGCGAAGAGTTCTTCCGCCTCCTCGTCGCTAGTTGCCACAGAGACATCTCCTGCCGTAAGTCGATCTACGCCGACTCGACCGCCACAGCGAACAACAACCGTCGGAGGGTTCGCTAGTGGATCAACGGCGAACTTGATGCCTCCACTGCGCTGTTGAACTGACCTTGAAACCACCTTGACGCCCTTGCTGAACGCAAGATAGGAAGTCGAAGGCTCAATCAGCATAGGGTCGGCCACGATAGTTGGCTCTGCTTCATCGAAGAGCCCCATTACAGCAAGTTCAGTCGGAATCACCGCGCAGACCTGTCCCAATAGCTCCGATAGGTCGTTCGCTGTAGCAAACAGGGGAAGTTGCTTCTTTGACATCTTTGCTCGAGTCAAGGCTTCGGGATGAGCAGCAAATGTTCGCTCGTTTGTGATCGAATTCTGGCGGCGTTCGTTGCCTCCCTCGTGGTTGGGGTGACTCCATCAGCCCTAGTATCGATCGTGTTCACCCGAAGCGTTTTGCCGTCCTTAGTTGCCGAAATGTCCGGATAAGAAGATCCTTTTCGACCACCCCCAGGTCCAGGCAGAAATTCTTCCTTCAGGTTGCGAGAGGGGCCCCCACCGTGCGTAATGGTCCACCCTCGCCCCTCCATTGCCGATGCAACATCATCAATGTGCTGCCGTGTTGCCTGGCTACCAAGGCGCCCCTTTGTGGCTGGAGCGGCGCCAGGCTCAGAAGTCTGCTGCTGCCGTGACTCTTGAAGATTCGCTTGTCGGTCAGCAGCGGTCTGTGGTATCGCCCGGCCGCTAGCGTCACGAACGATGACTGCGCCGGTGCGACTCCGTCCGCGTGAAACTCCGCCTCCCATCTCATCCGGGATCAGCGCCGGCCAACGACCGTCTGGATCTTTGTATCGTGCCGGGTTATTGTTGGCATAGGCATATCGATTTATGCTATGCAAGTTTTCAGGAGCAATTCCTTCAGGATCAATGGAAAGAAAGCGGCCGGTCTGCGGGTTATAGTATCGCGCCCCCATGTAGATCAAGTTATCGGCATCTTGCTTGTGGCCCGTGAACCAGATCTGATTGCCACTTGGACTGTTGATGACCCTTTCGCCGTACGGTCGATAACTCTCCTTGGCCCCCAGGAACGAGCCCGAATAAATGCTGGCGATCGTCGAACCCGCTGCATCTGGCTGATAGAAGTCCCAGTAGAGTCCAGCGATGCTTGCACCGAGAAAATCAGTCGTTTGCGCGGCGACTCGGGTCGTGCCCAAGTAGAGATGTTCGGTCAGCCGGTCATAGCAACATGCTTCCTTCCGCCACTCGGTCAAGAGAAGACCATCAGCGGACCGAAACTCGTAGTGGGACACTCCGCCCGTGATCGTCTTTACCCGCAGATTCGCGCCGTCATAGAGGTTCGTACGACCAGGCCCGGTTCCAATTAGGTTGTTAGCATTGTCATAGACATAGGGCGTAGATGCAGGCGACGCGTTCCCATTGACGTCGTATGTATACGTCACAGAGCCTAATCCCGTCGCAGAAACGCTCGTCAGCCTATTCCTGCTGTCATAGGCGTACCACCTCCTATCGGCACCGAGATTGTAGTTCTGGATATTCCCAACGCCAGAGTATTGAACCGTGCCGGCACCCCATGGCCCATCGGCAACGACCATCCTGCCGATTCCGTCGTACTGGAAGGAGCGGTTTAGTCGGCTATCGAGCGAATCAGTTGCGGCCAACAGGTTGCCCGTCACGTCGTAAACCATAGACGTGGATATGCGAAGCAGGTTGTCACCGCCGCTTCGCACTGTGATTGAGTTTATCCACTCTCGCCCGGTTCGCCCGTAAGTTGCGGACGTACCGCCAGCGTAGGTTATATTGTAGATCTGGCCGCTTGGCCAGTGTGACGCGCTTGCCATCCAACCGGCCGGCACCGACAACATCGTTGGCCATCCCAGCGAGTTCAGCTGGAACGCAACTCGGCGCCCCAGAACCGGGTACACGATGGCGCTGATCTGATCCTTGTTGTTGTATTCATACTGTGCGACCATGTCTTGGCCGTCCACTAACAGCGACTCACGAATCAGGTTGCCATTGGCGTCGTAGCCGAGGTTTCGGACTACCGACCCGTTCGATAGACTTTTGAGCTTGTCGTTCCGCCAGTATGTTCGCGTTGACGGCGAAGGATTGTCAGCATGGAACGTCGTCTTCGTTAGGCGGTTTCGCCCATCGTATTCGAACCTGGTTGTTTGAGCCGGCTGCGGAGTTCCGGCAGACCCTTGGGCGGCACCCGACTCAACGAGGCGTTCCTTGACGTTCCCGGCCTCGTCTCTTTGGAATCGGATCGTGCCCAGCTCAGGGCTTGTGCTTCTATCGACGTAATACCGATTATCGTATCCGAAGGTATGGGAAACACCTCCCTGAGACACGCTGGTGACAAGTCCTCGGCCGTTACGCTGTGTTTCGACATTGGCTTCAGGTACAGGCGAGAGTATTGACATCAACTCCCGGGTACTTGGGTCCCCAAATGCACGGAACTTGTATGTTGTAACGAATCCGCGCTCGTCTTGTACCGCCCTAGTCGGCACGCCAGCTAATGAGCTGTAGGTTTCTCGCGTGGAACTACCGTCCGCGTTATGCAAGCTGCCTGTTCGCCGATCAAGGATGTCGTAGGTGTACCTATGTCCGATACTTGGATAGCCAGAAATTGACTCGTAAGTCATCCTTCCAAGCGGATCGTACTCAAACGCGGTACTGTAGCCACCGGCATTCACGCTGACCGCTCTACCAAACCCGTCGAATGTTGTCACTTCATGTAGGTCCCCACGGGAAATGGTCCGGGTGTTGGCGCCATAGACAACCAATATCTCGCTTCCCAGTGGAGGCGAAGCGCGCGTCAGCCGATTCAGGCCATCGTAGGTGAAACTTGTAGTATGCCCTTCGCCATTCGTCTCGGAAACCACCGTACCTTTCGGGCTAACAACTCGGATGATGTTCACGCCCTCCGGCTGATTCTCGCTTTGCGCAACACCGCGGAAGTAATTGCCGTAGGCGGTTACAAGACCTCGAGGACGAGTTGTCGTTTCAATATCGCCCGACGGGTAATATGTGTGAGACGTTGCTACATTGTCCCGAGTCTCGGAGAGTAGATTTCCGTTTGCGGCGAAGGCCCGCCAGACGCTACCAACGCCAACCACAACTTCGTCTTTTGGAACATCGATTATCCAACGTAGACTGTCAGCAAAGTAGCTGACGTCGGTCCTCCTCGATCCGCCGTTGGGCCCGGTCTCCTCAATGGTTCCTGGCGAGCCGAACTTGCTGAATGAGGACTGAGTGGTCTGATACACGGCACCGTCGCGAACAGTAACCCGGCTCTGAAGAATCGGCCTGACAAACTCCGGAGGGAACTGAGTCTCAAGTGGCAGGAGCGTTGCCCAGTTGTCGCTAATCGGTTGACCGCGCCACGTATTGGTGGTGGTTTGGACACTTCCATCGGCTTGACTCAGCAGCAGCCCATCGGTCCAGAACGGCGGACGTATCCCGAGTGCACCACCGTCATTGTTACCTTCGAATCGATGCCGATAAACGGTAGTCCCGGCAGGCCCAGTCACAGTGGTGACGACTGTCGACGAAGCACTGTCCTTACTGTAGAAAAATGACCAGACACCCCCATCGCTCGTTAACTTGCGAGCGACACCGATCGCGGGCTCGACGTCCCGGTGATTTCTGCTTGGAACTGCGGTCCACTCGAAAGAACGACTGCCGCCGAATGGGGAAGTAATGCTCTTCAGAAGCAAGTCACCCGCGACGTACTCGCAGGTGATTTGAATGGAGCATCGCCAATCAGTGAACAGCTTTGGGATCTGGTACTGGTAGGCCCAGTTCCGTCCGGCCAAATCACGGAAGCCGGTTAGCGCTATAACCTCTGGCGCCCAGTTTCCCGGTAGTCGCTGGTAGGTGTACTCCACCCTTTGCCCTGCGTTCGAGGTCACGCTCAATAGGTATGGTTTCTTTTGCTCCTCGGTTTCACCGTAGATTGCATAGCTGAACAGGAGGGCGCGACCATCGCTCGCTGTGACGCCATCGATTTTCGGTTCGTTCCAATCTGCTCCAGCGCGTGCGCGGCCGTTGACGTACGCTGAGTAAGCGATGTCGGCATAGTTGCCGTTTCGGTCCGTGATCCGCGTTGTCGAGTAGATACTCAAGTAACATGATTGGCCGGGATTAGTTGGGTTCGGGCAGGTAGTCAGCCCACCGGGATGGACGTGCTGCATGTCGTAGCGCCTGCCATCTGGCGAGAACACTACATATCCGGAGCCATTGCAGGCAACCGACCAGTTGTCTGACGTCATCATTGGCGGGGAGCCTGCTTGAGTCACTGCCCAAACAAGGCGGCGCTTGCCATCAGCCGTCTCAAGCATTGGCATGAAATTGGTATTCGACGCGGATCCGTTACAGTTTCGATAACGCACAAGTAGTCTGCCGAAGTGCATGGTCCAGCCTACCGGCTTCGACGTATGTGCATCGTGATCCGGGATCCAGTTTCTTCCCACCCGCGCGCTGTTGTAGCTACGCACCACCTCAAGGTCGAATCCACCAGGGCCTTCGATCCGCAGATCTACGCTTGACAGCCGAAGCGAGCCAAGGTACGGCTCGATGACCTCGTTATCGTGGTCCGAAATGACCGCAGGGGCGCTAGCGTGGATCTGATCGAAGTTCGGAAGCGGCGACTGAGGCTGCTGTGCGAAAGAAATCGCGCTGGATGCCGCAAGCATCAATGTCCCGCCAGCTCTCCTTGCAAATGATTTCATGGTGCTCCCATAGGCGTCGCCGCTGCTTCCGACAAACAGCACAACCGACTGTAACGATACTCACTATCTAACTGTGTATCTGGTTGCGTCTTCGACGCTAGCTGGCACCAAGACCAGTGTTGCGAAGGCCTGTCAAGCCCACCGCGGACCGGACGAGCCGGACTAACCGTCACGGACTCCGCTCGCTACAGCACGATCACGTCGACGTCGTACTGCATCTTGGTCGGCGTGCGGAAGATCTCGCGCAGCAGGCGGCTGGCGGGCACTTCGAGCGTCACGTTCTTGGGCGGGATCGGCTGCATGAACCATCGCTGGTACAGCCGGTTGGCGTCGCCGTTGTTGATCAGCGCGTTCAGCTCGCGGTCCACCGCGCGCTCGAAGCTCGGATCCCCCTTGCGCACCATCAGCGCCAGCGGCTCGATGGTGTGGCGCTTCTCGAGCAGCACATACTGCTTCGGATCGGGCGCCTGCGCGCGGTAGGCGGCCAGCAGGATGTCGTCGGTGATCCAGGCGTCGGCGCGCTTCGCCTCGAGCGCGGCAAAGGCCTCGGCGTTGTCCTTGACGACCACCGGCACGACCGCCATCAGCGCCTCGTTGGCGCGCTTGACGATGCGCTCGCCGGTGGTGCTGGCCACCACCGCGATGCGCTTGCCCTTCAGGTCGGCCAGGACCTTGGCGCCGGTCTCGGCACGGACCAGCACGCCGGCCCCGGCCACGAAGGTCGGTGTCGAAAACGCCACGGTCTTGCGCCGCTCTGCGGTCGCCGTCGTGTTGCCGCACTCGATGTCGATGCGGCCCTCGATCGTGAAGGGCAACCGCTGCGCCGCCTGGATCGGCACCCACTCGACCTTCAGGCCGGGCAGGCCCAGGCTCCGCCGCAAGCCGTCGACCACCCTGAGGCACAGATCGACCGAATAGCCCTGCGGTTTGCCGTCCACGAGGAATGCAAACGGCACCGCCGCTTCGCGGTGACCGAGTCGGATGGTGGCGCTGCTGCGCAGGCGTTCGAGGGTCGGAGGCACCACGGCGGCGGCCGACGCGGCGGGGCCGGCAACCGCCGGGTTCGTCTGGGCGACCAGCGGCGTCCCCGCCGCCGACAGGACCCCGGCCAGGGCCACCAGCGCCCAAGGCGCTCCGCGTCGTGAGTTCTTCATGCCAGTCAGTGTGACATGCAGCGCGGGTCCTGCTCCTTTGTTGCCGTTGTTGCGACCTGGGATCTGGCAGCGGGCTCGCCTGCGCGCCACAGTCCGGCTCATGGCCCAAGCTCCCGCCCGAAACCGTCCACGCATGGCCGGCGCCGCCGTGCTGCAACGGCTGGTGCATCTCGATGGCCAGCGCGAAGGACCCGCCAGCACGCTGCCGATGCTGGGCAGCCTGTGGCGCAGCGAGGGCTTTGTCGAAGACGTCGAACACCTGCTGCCGCGTGCAGCGGGCGCTGGGTTGCCAACGGCCGCCAAGCGACGCCGCCTGCGCTGGCGCCGAGCCGTCCTGGCGTTGCTGCCGGTGTTCTCGGTGGCCATCGGCGCGGTCTTGTGGATCGTCCTGCCTCACTGACAGCGCTGACGGCACTGACGGCGGCGACCCCAGGCGCGGCCTTCGGTCCTGCCGCGGCCCCAGCCGCTACAGTGCGGGTCATGGGCGTGATCGAAGGCACCGACGGCAACGACCTGAACCGCATCGGGGTCGGCGAGTCCATCGACAGGATTGATGGCTCGGCCTCGGCCAAGCCCGTGTCACCGCCACCGGCGGGTGACAGCGGCCTGCCCAGCGGCAGTGGGTCGGCGCCGGCCAACGCCGCGGTGCAGCGTGCGCTGTGGCGCATGATGAGCTTCTACGACGCGCCGCTGGCCGACCTCGACGAAGCCAGCCGTCATGACCCGGATTGGCCACTGCCGCATCTGATGCGCGCCGGCTTCCTGTACAGCCTGACCGAGCCCACGCTGCTGGCCGACGCCGGCTCGGCCTTGGCACGGGCGCAGGCCTTGGCCGGTGCATCGCCTTCGGCCTGGCCGGCCCATGAACAGGCCCATCGGATCGCCATCGAACACCTGGCCCAGGGACGTTGGCAGGCGGCCTGCCAGGTCTGGGACGACTCGCTGATCGAGCATCCGCGCGACGCACTGGCGCTGCAATGGGCGCAGCTGTGGGACTTCTACCGTGGCGACGCCGCGGCCTTGCGTGGCCGTCCCGCCCGGGCGCTTTCCGCCTGGCACGAGGACGATGCGCTCTACCCGTGCGTGCTGGCGCTGTGGGCCTTCGGACTGGAAGAGAACCACCGCTACGCCGAGGCCGAAGAAGCCGCCCGCCGCGCGCTTGCGCTGGACCCGCACGTTCCCTGGGCGGTGCACGCGGTGGCCCACGTGATGGAGATGCAGGGCCGCTTCGAGGAAGGCAGTGCCTGGCTGCGGCAGCAGCAGGCGCATTGGGCCGAGGGCAACGGATTCGCGATCCACCTGTGGTGGCACAAGTGCCTGTTCCGCCTCGAAGCGCTCGATGTCGCCGGCACGCTGCGACTGGTCGACGCCCACCTCAGCGGTCCGGCAAACCTGCAGATCGGCCTGCAGCGCCTGGACGCGGCCTCGTTGCTGTGGCGCCTGTCGCTGATGGGCCACGACGTGCAGGCCCATGCCCGAGCGCTGGTGGCCGACTGGCCGGCGGATCCTGCGCACGCCGGGCACTACGCGTTCAATGACTGGCACTACGTGCTGGCCCTGCTGGCGGCCGACGAACGCGCCGCCGCCGAGGCCTGGCTGGCGCGCTGCGCCGAGCAGGCGATGCGGCCCGAGGACGGCGCCCGAACCAACCGCTGGATGGCCCGCGAGGTCGGGCTGCCGTTGATGCGCGGCGTGCTGGCGCTGCATGCCGGCCAGGCCCAGGCCGCCGGCGACTGGCTGTACCCGGCGCGGGCGCAGGCCCAGCGCTTTGGCGGCAGCCACGCCCAGCGCGACCTGATCGACCAGACCCTGATCGCCGCCGGCTGTGCCCCGGGCGGCCGCCGCGCACTGGCCCGCGCGCTGCTGAACGAGCGGCTGCTCGCCAAGCCGGCAACGCCGCTCACCCGCCACTGGCTGCAACGCCTGGGAGACCCGCCACCATGACCAGCCCGATCGAACCCAGCGCCGAAAAGCGAGAGCAACGTCTGAAGCTGCTGGACGACCACATCGGCCGCGCGCTGGCCGAAAGCGAACGCAACGGCGAGCTGAAGTCCGCTCCGAGCTACGGCAGGCCGCTCGACCTGGGCGACGGCTACGACGCCACGCCCGACGAGTTGAAGATGCCGATGAAGATGCTCAAGGACGCCGGCATCGTGCCCCCCGAGGTCGAGACGATGCGCGAGATCGCGGCGCTGCGCGACCAGCTGGCCGCCTTGCCCGAAGGCGACGAGCGCCAGGCCCTGCAGCGCCGGATGGCCGAGCGCCAGCAGGCGCTGGCGCTGCGCCTCGAGAAGCTGCGGTCCAGCGGCAGCCTGTAGAACCCCGCTCCGGAGTCAGAGCCCGGCCAGCAGCTCCGCGTTGCCACCCGCCGCGGCCGTGTTGATCGTCAGCGTCTGCTCGGCACAGAAGCGGTACAGGTAATGGGGTCCGCCGGCCTTGGGGCCGGTGCCCGACAGGCCTTCGCCGCCAAACGGCTGCACGCCGACGACCGCGCCGATCATGTTGCGATTGACGTAGACGTTGCCGATGCGCGCGGCGTCCGCGATGCGCCGGGCCCGGCTGTCGATGCGGGTCTGCACGCCCATCGTCAGGCCCCAGCCCAATGCGTTGATCTGGGTCACCAGTTGCTCGATGTCGCGGGCGCCGCCGGGCTGGGTCTGCCCCGGACCCCAGCGCACGATGTGCAGCACCGGACCGAAGATCTCGTCCTTCAGGTCGTCGATGCGCCCGAGCTCGAAGGCGATCGGCGCGATCGTGTTGGCCGGCAAGGCCGAGGCCTCCCGCACCGGCGTCTCGCCCACGAGGCGGGCGTCGCGGCGCAGCCGCGCGACGTGCCGCGAGAGATGCGCGTGCGCCTCGGCGTCGATCACCGGGCCGACGTCGGTGGCCAGCTGTGCCGGGTCGCCCAGGCGCAGCTCGCGCATCGCGCCTTGCAGCATGTGCAGCAGCCCGTCGGCAATGCCCTCGTGCACGCACAGCAGGCGCAGGGCGCTGCAGCGCTGGCCGGCCGAGCGGAACGCGCTTTGCACGACCGCGTCGACGACCTGCTCGGGCAGCGCCGAGCTGTCGACGAGCATCGCGTTCAGACCGCCGGTCTCGGCGATCAGCGGGACGATGGGGCCGTCCTTGGCCGCCAGCGTGCGGTTGATGATGCGCGCGACGGGCGTGCTGCCCGTGAAGCACACGCCGGCGGTGTGGCGATGCGCGACGAGCTGGGCCCCGACGGTCTCGCCGGGACCGTGCAGCAGCACGCAGGCATCGGCCGGCACGCCGGCCTCGTGCAGCAGTTCGACAAAGGCCAGGGCCACGGCCGGGGTCTGTTCGGCGGGCTTGGCGGCCACGGTGTTGCCGGCGACGAGCGCGGCCACGACCTGGCCGGCGAAGATCGCCAACGGAAAGTTCCACGGGCTGATGCAGACGAAGACGCCGCGCCCGGACAGGCGCAGCGTGTTGCTCTCGCCGGTCGGACCGGGCAGGGCCTGGTCGGCCAGCCTGGCCTCGGCCTGCTCGGCGTAGTAGCGGCAGAAGTCCACCGCCTCGCGGACCTCGGCGATGCAGTCGCCTTGCGTCTTGTGCGCTTCCTTCACGAGCAGCGCACAAAACGCCGGCAGGCGTGCCTCGAGCAGATCACCCGCGCGGCGCAGCACGTTGGCGCGCTGCGCCAGCGGTGCCGAGTTCCAGGCCGGCATGGCGACGTGCAGGCGCGCCATCGCGGCGTCGACCTCGGCCGCGCCGGCCTCAGCGACCGGCGCCACACGCGTCGCCGCGATCGCATCGACCAGCGGGGTGCGCATCGCGGCACATGCCAGGTCCAGGCCGACCGAGTTGGCGCGACGCTCGCCGTACAAGGCCAGCGGCATCGTCAGGCCGCTGGCGGGCGCGGCGTGCAGCGGCGTGCCGAGCAGGTCTTCGACGGCAACGGCACCATCGCTGAGCTGGTGGACAAACGACGAGTTGGCGCCGTTCTCGAGCAGCCGGCGCACCAGGTAGGCCAGCAGGTCGCGGTGTTCGCCGACCGGCGCGTAGACGCGGCAGGCGATGCTGCGGTCCTTGAGCACCTCGCGGAAGATGCCTTCGCCCATGCCGTGCAGACGCTGCATCTCGAATGCCGCGCCGGCGGCCCGCGCCATCTGCACGATGGCGGCGATGGTGCCGGCGTTGTGGCTCGCGAACTGCGGGTAGATGACGCCGTGGTGCTCGATCAGCCGCTGGGCGCAGGCGAGGTAGCTGATGTCGGTGTGGTGCTTGTGCGTGAACACCGGGTACTCGGGCAGTCCGGCTTCCTGGGCACGCTTGATCTCGCCGTCCCAGTACGCGCCCTTGACCAGGCGGACCATGAAGCGCAGGCCCCGCTCGCGGCCGATGCGTGCCACCTCGTCGATGACGAACAGCGCTCGGGTCTGGTAGGCCTGGATCGCCAGGCCGAAGCCGGGCCAGCCGGGGAACTGCGCCGCAATGCGCCCGGCCAGGGCCTCGAAGACGTCGAGAGACAGCTCCAGCCGGTCGACTTCCTCGGCGTCGATGGTCAGGTTCAGCTGGGCACGCGCGGCGGGCTCGATCAGGCTCCAGACCCGCGGCAGCAGCTCGGCCATCACCCGGTCGCGTTGCGCAAACTCGTAGCGCGAGAACAGCGCCGACAGCTTGATGCTGATGCCATCGCCCTGCATGGGTGTAGCCGTGCTGTCGCGGCGCTGCGCGGCGATGCGGGCGATGGCATTGGCGTAGCTCGCGAGGTAGCGCTCGGCATCGGCCTCGGTGCGCGCGCCTTCGCCGAGCATGTCGTAGCTGAAGGTCAGCTGCGGCTGGACCTTGCGCGCCGAGGCGGCTTCGTCCTGGGCTTCGTCGATGGTGCGGCCGAGCACGAACTGGCGGCCGAGCAGCTGGATCGCCCGCACCGTCGCGGCGACCACCGTACGGGCACCCATGCGCTGCAGCAGGCCCGGCGGGTTGTCGCCTTCGGGCAGGAACTTCTTGGACAGCGCGATGGCGCTGGCCGACAGGCTGGCCAGCATCTTGTGCGGGCCGTCGGCCTCGCCCTCGGCGGCGCCGTCGAACTCGGCGCGGCCGAGCTGGTCGGCCGTCAGGGCGATCGCCGTCTCGGCGTCCGGCACACGCAGCAAGGCCTCGGCCAGGCGCATCAGCGCCAGGCCTTCGGCGCTGGAGATGGGGTACTCGCGCAGCAGGGACTCCAGCGCCCAGAACGGCGCCGGTTGCTCGCGCACCGCTCGCACCCAGGGCCGGGCGGACTCGACCACGGCCGGCCAGTCCAGCCGGCTGGCGTCCAGCCGCGCCAGCAGGTCGGCCACCACCGGGGCCTCCGGGCGGTAGGGCAAGGGCAGGCGTTCGCCCGGGGCGGGGGTGGACGTGGGGGTGTTCATGCTGCGGTCGCTGGGGTGGCTGGCGTCGAAGCCGGCAGCTTAGGCGCCCCAGCGCTGCATGCGATTCGGTTTTGGGGGCCCGCCACAGAAACTTGTTCGGGGCTCCAGCGTGCGCTCAGGCTTCGCGCGTGCGGGAGCGGCGCTTTTCGCGCTTGCGCACCATGATGTGGCTGGTGTCCATGCCACGGCGCTTGCGCCGCTGGCTCTGGCGCCGGATCTCGAGATCGAGCAGCAGCACGAACAACAGCAGCGGCAGGGCCGCGCCGCCGACAAGCGCCAGCACCGCGGCTGGGACCTGGTACTGGTACACCGAGCCGACCTGCGCCAGCAAGCCCGCGGCCAGCGAGGTGATCTCCTGGCCGGCCAGCAGGGTCAAGCCCATCAACGCCGCTGCGCCCAAACGCCACAGCAGTTGCCGGCCGCCCTGCAAGGCGCTGTCGGCCAGTGCCAGCCACCAGCCGACGGCATAACCGAAGGTCATCACGGCACCCGCGACGACCAGCAGCTCCTCGCGCCAGACGATGCCCGGACGGAAACCTGCCGCAGTGATCCAGCCGTACTGGATCGGCAAGGTCGCAGCGGTCATCAGGGCGCCGCAGATCACGAACATCCACCAGGCCCGACGCCACAACAAGCCGACGATGGCCAGGACCGCGGCGACGATGGAGCTGACCCACAGCACGGGCGCCACCAGGTTCTGGAAGCCGACCGGAAACGGCAGCGGCGCGGCCGCAATCGAAAGCACCGCGACCGAACTGACCAGGCTGCCCCAGGTGAACCCGCCGACCGCCAGCGGCCCGAACGCGAGCAGCGGCTTCGGCCGCTTGAGCGCCTGGCGCAGCCAGCCCTGCACGATGTAGGCCGCCAGGATGGCCAGAACGGTCGAGAGCAGCCAGAGCAGCATCGTCAGCTAACGGGTCAAGGTGGACCTGGGATCATCGCATCGTGGTTGCCCGCGCGGTCCACCTTGCAGCGGACCGGCCCGGGTTGCAGCCGTGGCGTCGTTCACGCCTGGAAGCCCAGGCTGCGGCGGTGCCGGACTTCAGGCTTGAGACGGTGCTCGCCCTCGAGCTGGCTCAGGTACTCGTCGGCGGCAAAGGGCGAGCCCAGGATCTCGGCCTGCCGGCTGACCGCCGCAAAGTCGCCCGGCACCAGCAGGTCCAGCCCGGCCAGGCGAAGCCGGTGCTCATCGGCCAGGGCCTGCGAGTTGCCGCCCAGGGCCTCGCGGACGAACATGCGTTCGCGCTGTTCGCGTTGCAGCGCCTGGAAGCGCAGCTTGAAGGTGAAGCGGCGCAGGGCCGCCTCGTCGAGGTCTTCGAACAGGTTGGTGGTGCAGATGAAGACGCCGGCGAATCGCTCCATGCCCTGCAGCAGCTCGTTGACCTCGCTGACCTCGTAGTGGCGTTCGGCCAGGCGACGGCTGCGCAGGAAGCTGTCGGCCTCGTCGAGCAGCAGCACGGCGTCCTCGGCGGTGGCCTCCTCGAACATCCGGGCCAGGTTCTGCTCGGTCTCGCCGACGAACTTGCTGGCGATGTCGCTGGTCTGGCGCACCATCAGGGGCCGTTGCAGCGCCGAGGCGATGTGCTCGGCCAGGGCCGACTTGCCGCTGCCGGGCAGGCCGTGGAAACACAGCGTGCCATGGCCACGCCGCTGCAGTGCCTCGACGATGCGCGGCACCTCGAACTTCGATTCGATGTGGAGCAGCGACAGCTCGTAGTGCGTGACCATGGGCCGCGCCGGCTTGTCGCCGGGCACGGTGCCCAGGGCGCGATCGGCATTGGCCAGTTGTCGCAGCAGCAGCGATTCGAAAGCTTCGGGGGTTGGGGCGCCAGCGGTCGCCGGCGATTCGGCCACCGGTTGCGCCAGGCGGGCAAAACGCACCGCGGTGCGAATCTGGGCCGGTGTCAGGCCGCGCCGTTCGGAGAGCGTCCTGACCAGCGCCGGACCTGCCGGCGTGCCGGCCAGCGCACGCGCCACCAGCGCCTCGCGCGCGCCCGGAGGCGGACTCTTCAGCAGCAGGTGGTACTGGAAGCGCCTGCGGAATGCCGGATCGATCTGCTCGATGCGGTTCGTGATCCAGACCACCGGCACCGGATTGGTCTCGAGGATCTGGTTGACCCAGGCCTTGCCGTTGACGCTGGCGCCGCCGCCGGCAGCGCCGCCGCTGCCGTCGCCGCTGTCCAGGCGCGCGATCAGTTGCGCGGCCTCGCTGCTGATCGGCGGGAACACGTCCTCCACCTCGTCGAAGAGCAGCGCAACGCCAGGACTGCTCTTCAGGAAGACCTGGCTGATCTGCAGGCTGCGGTAGCGGTCGCGTCCGGACAGGCTGTTGCCATCGCGGTCGGCGTACTCCACCTCGTACAGCTCCAGGCCCGCAGCCGCGGCGCAGACCTTGGCCAGCTCGGTCTTGCCGGTGCCCGGCGGGCCGTACAGCAGCACATTGACCCCCGGCTCCTTGGCCGCGGCAGCGTTCTTCAGCAGCGTCGTCAGCGTCGCCGCGTCGGCCTGGACGAAGCCGAAGTCGGCCAGCGACAGCTCGCTCCTGCCGGCCGGCCGCGTGAACACCGCCATCAGCTCGCCCGGCTTGCGGTACTCGCGCATCAGCACCGGTGGCAACTGGTCGCTGACCTTCATCAGGTCGGCCAGGTCGGTGATGTTCTGCTCGGCGATCAGGTTCTCGACCATGCCGATGCGCTCGAGCCGCGAGCCCGCGCGCAGGGCCTCGGCGACCTCGCTGGCCTCGACCCCCGCGACCGCGGCCAGCGCGGCGTAGGCCTCCTGGGCATTGCCGACCTTGAACTCCACCAGCAGGCCGCGCAGCTCGCGCTGGACCCGGGCCAGCGTGCCGTAGAGCAGCAGCGCGCGCTCGGCCGGGTTCAGCTGCAACAGCCCAGCCAGCGCGTCGATGTTCTTCTGCACCAGGGTGGATTGCTTCTTCAGCCGCCTGGCCGTCCACTCGCGTGTCGCGCCGAGCACCGACAGCATTTCCTTGGGGGCGTCCTTCAGGTACTCGTCGATGAAGAAGAACAGCGTCGTTTCTTCGTAGGGCCCGCTCCAGGCGCCGTGGCGCTCCAGGAAGGCATCGTCCGCGAGTGCCTCATGGCCGCGCCAGGCGACATGGGCCTTGCAGCGCTGGCCCAGCCAGGTACGCACGCGCGCCAGTACGGGCGCCGGCCAGACCAGATGGCGGCCGACCAGCGCGAGCAGGCTGTTCCAGTCGCGTCGCAGGTGAAACGGGTTGCTGCGGCCGCGCAGCGTGAGCGTGAGCACGAAGTGAGCGCCCAGCACGTCGAGCACCGGCGCTTCGGCCAAGCCTGGGGAGAGCAGCAATCGCGCATCGGCGCTGGCTCGCGGCATCGTCGGGTCTCCGTCCCGCTTCGCGCGGGCTACGGCCGATCTTGACCCAGTGCCGGCCGGCCCGCAAGCCGCCAGGGGTTTCGTTCAGTGCAGCGCGAGGGGCTGCTGCGCGAGTTGGGCATAGCCCGAAATGAAGTCGTCGAAATCCTCGACGCTGGGGCTGGGTCGCTCGGCGATCAGCTTGACGCCTTCGGCAAAGCTCTCGGCGAGCAGGCCCTCGACGTAGATCTCTCGTTGGCCGGCCTTGTCCACGATCTCGTAGCCGGTGCGCTGTAACGATGCCGCGCCGGGGTCGGCCGTGGCACCGGGCAAGGCGAACTGCACCACGATGTAGCTGTCGGACTGGTAGATCAGTTGCATGTGGACGGACCCGCAAGAATCGGACCCGGCACTTGGTGCCGCACGGGCGCAGCTTCAAGACCCCGGGACCGGGGGCTCGCCCCCCGCGGCGTTGGCGTCGTCGCGCAGGAGCTCCAGCGGCTCCAGCGGCAGCCGGCCGCCGAACTGCATCTTCATCGGCAGGTGCTCGCGCCCGGGGTCCAGCCACAGCTCGACCCGCGGGGCCCAGGGTCGCAGCGGCTCGTGCACGACATGCAGCGCGCGCGCGGTCGCGCCACCCGGCAGCGGCAAGTCCACCGCGCCCAGGACCTCGAAGCGCCAGTCCTGGACCTCGCCGCGCAGGCCGGCGACCCAGATCTCGATGCGTTGACCCGGCTCGCGGCGTCCCGGCTCGGCGTTCAGGATCGCCGCCAGTTGCACGATCCAGCTGACCCGGTCCTGCAGGCCAGGCGGCAGAGGCTCGATGCGCGAACTCGCCGACCACGACACCACCCCCGCCGCGCGCTGGAAGTTCACCGCGCGGCGTTCGCG
>Ga0068872_10002167_pt1 | contig 15508 bp, 1 predicted proteins | sample NOAtaG_7_FD_66441 | JGI IMG/M metagenome (GOLD analysis project Ga0068872, IMG submission 66441) | Freshwater lake microbial communities from Lake Erie, under a cyanobacterial bloom - NOAA_Erie_Diel1S_2200h metaG | ecosystem: Environmental > Aquatic > Freshwater > Lake | place: USA: Ohio, Lake...
GCTCAGATCGCTAAGAAGTACGACATCAACAAGTACAAGGCTATCATGGAAGATCCCAACGCGGATGAACTTGCAAAGTCTACAGCTCAGATCATGGTAAAAAACTACCAGGATAAACTGGCTGACCTGGCTATGGTACAAGAAGGTATGAAAGGATTCCCTCAAGGTATTCCTCAAGTAGCTCAGTTATCAGAGGCTGCGTATGGTGGTTATGTTCCTCAGTTTAATACAGGTGGACTTACATCAGCACAAAAAGAACAAGAGCTAATTAAGGATTATCCTTGGTTAAAACCATGGTTGAAGTCTAACACTAAAGCTGGTCGTACCACTCCTACTGGTAAAGACTCTACCTATAATGATAAGGTGGAGAATCTGTACTCAGATATCAGAGACTGGGAGAAAATAGCTAACAGAAAGTTTAACAACCTGGAAGATCTTCAAGGTTATGTATACTCTAGTATTGACCAGACGGACCCTGATACTATTAAGAACATGTGGAAAGAATGGGGTAATACTGCTAAAAACAAGAGTACCGATGTTTCAAACTTTGTTGATAATATTATGGGTAGTAGGACAGCCTCATTGCTGAAATACAGACCTAAGAAAGTAGAACAACCTGCTGCTCCAAAAACTGAAACTACTAAACCACAGCAGCAAAGAACAGTTGAATCGGTTAAGCCTAATGAAGCTGAGTTTACAAACCAAGAGTTACCATTTGGTTATATGACTCCTGACCTGGTAAACATGGCTGCCACAGCTATGGTACCACCGAAGAAGTATTTACCATTCCGTGCACCGGTAAGACTACCTAGGGTAAGTCCTACCTTTATGGATCCTAACCGTGAGATCGCTGCTCAGAACGAAGCTGCTAACATGCTTGCACAAAACGCTGCTAGCTTTGCGAACCCTCAAGCGTTTATGGCTAACGCCAGCCGTCTGCAGGGTAACCTGGCTGAAGGTGTAGCTAACACCATGGCTCGTACTCAAGGTCAAAACGTAAACATTGCCAACCAGTTTGCTGGTATCAACGCAGATCTTATCGGTAGAGAAAACATGCTGGCAGCTCAGAGAGCTAACGAATTGTTCGATGGTAACGTAATCGCTAACCAGCAATTTGATAACGCTCGTCGTACCTACAACCGTAATCTTGGAGCTGCGTTTAACCAGGCATGGAGCAACCGTATGAACCTGGGAATGATGAATGCTGTTAACCCTCTGTACAGAGTAGATCCTCGTACTGGTAAGTCTTACTTTACTGGTAAAGGTTATGGTACAGAAAGCTTTGGTAGAGCAGCTCAGTCTAATGACCCATTGGCTGCGTACGCTAACGTACAACCTATTAAGCAGCGCTTAATGGAATCAGGTTTATCTGAGTCTGAAGCCAGTGCTGAAGCACTTCGTATTATTAGAGGAAGTGGTGCTACTAGCTACACTGATAATAACATGGATGGTATTGTTGACAGAACTACTACTACACGTAGAGGTGAACCTATGGACTACCTGAACCAGTTTCCGTTTATGTTCAGAAGAAAGGCTGGTGGACCAGTTATGTATAACACTTTTCCTTGGTAAGATGTATTTAAACCTTACAAGTTTAGTTTTAAACCTACAAGATTTTTCCTTATATTATTAATGTAGACTATGGCAACATACTTACCAAACGTAACTGACGTACTACCAGATCCGTCGTTGTACACGCCGAACTTTTCTTACATGGATACCATGTTGAGAAGACGTCAGGCTATGTACGAACAAGGATTTGCTCAGATCAGCTCAGCTTACTCTAACATCGCCAGAAACGTAACTAACCCGGTTAACGCTCAGGTAAGAGATCAGTTTCTTCGTGAAGCTCAAATGAATCTGAAAAACCTGGCGGCTGCTGATTTATCTCAGCGTCAAAACGTTGCAGCTGCTACTGATGTATTCAAACCTTTTTACAGCAACCGCGATGTACTTGGTGACATGGCTGTGACCAGTTACTGGGATCAGCAGGAGCAGATAGCCGAATCATACCGTCTCAGAGATGGCGGTAAAGAGTTCAGTGAAGATAACCTAAGAGATATCCAGCTACAGCGCCAGCAGTTTGCTCAAGACGATCCGTCTAAGTGGCAAATGTATTACAGCAACCGTAGAGGCTACACTCCATACTATAACTACGACAAAGAGGTTCAAGAGGCTATGAAAAACTTCAAACCTCGTCGTACTCCTATCTTAGATAAAAACGGTGTGTATATTACCACCGGTGTAGACCAGTCCTGGTATCAGGAGGATCTGCAGCGATATCTATCTGGTGTTTTGTCGGAAAAGGCTAAACAACAAATGGGTATTGAAGCTCGTGTTCGCTTTGGTAGTAACCCTCAAGCTTTGGCTTCTCTTTACAGCCAGGAAGCTGCGAGTACGCTTCCTGCTCTGGATAACAATATTGAACAGTTACAAAGAAAATTCGACGCTGCTTCTAAGCCGGATTTGAAGAAGATGTACGAGGAAGAGCTGGAGTTTTACAAAGACCAGCGTAACCAGATGCGTCAGAATCTTGAGGCGATTAAGAACGGTGATATGAATTTCTTAATGAACAACCAGACTGGAATGGCGAATCGTCTGTATATGAACAGTAAGATTCGCGGTTGGTCTCAGGCGTATGCTCATGAGGACAAGGAACTTAAACTTGACTTTGACGACTATCTGATCACACAGTTTAAAGAGCAACAAGCTAACTATAGAGCTCGTCTTCATGAACAGGAAGCTAATAAAAGAGCTCTTTTAAGTAAGAAGGATGATGATGAAAGTATCAAAGGTGATGTTGTTGAAACCGGTGTACCTGCCATTGAAGCATCAGAAGAAACTAAAGCTTCTTTGAACCAAGAGATCAAGGGTAAGCGTCAACTTTTGATGGCTCAACACAATGATCTTAAGGCTCACATTGCAATGCTAGATGTAAACAAAGGTAAGACAGCTAGCGATATTACTGATGCCGAGGTAGAAGTATACATAAAAGAAAATCCAACTGATAGAAAAGCTTTTGAGTATGTGAAGCTCGGTGATCAAATTAGGTCAGATGAAGACAACCTTAAAACAATGACTTCAAAAGACCAGGCTTTTATTAAGAATAGATTGGGTTCTGTAAGATACCGTCAGTTTCAAGCTTTGGAACAGGCTAGGCAAAATGCTACAAACAACACGAACAGTTCTACAACGTCTCAACCTGTTCGTTTCAATCCGCTTGGTAACGTTCGCAGTAGCGATATAGGAACTAGAGTAAGAGGAAACACTGATCAGGTTAATGCTAGGTTATTTGAGTCTTCAATATACGTAGCTGGACAAACAATGGGTCTTTCTAAAGATGACGTAGATAAACTCTACAGTGATGTTAATGCTGCAAAAGAGTCGTTTAAAAGACAACCTAAAGGTGTGGCTGTAACTCGTACCGGTGCGACAATTAGATCAGATAGTCCTCTTTACAAGAGAACTGCTGATATCCTTGCTCAGACAAGTGGAATACAAAAAGACAATATAACCGGTATTCAATATGTAACTACACCGGCAGGTATAGACCTTTATATTAATATTGGTAAAGGTACCAAGTCAAATCCAACTGATTACGAAGCTATAAAGAACAACCTTGTTGTTCGTTATGGTGTACAGAACGTAACTGTTGATGAAAAAACTGGATTAGTTTATGTTCCAAAAGTTGGTAGTACCATTAATCCAGAGCTTGATCCTTACAAAAACATAGATCCCTCTGATCGAAAATACCTCCTTCAACTTGATGAAGCAGAAGGTCTACCAGGTACTACATATGACAAAAAGTTTTTTGTTCGAGATAGAAGTGGAAAAAATCGAGTTTTTACGATAACTAAGAGTTTTTCTTCTGATCCTTCCAACGATGGTTATTATCTTTACGGACCGTCAGGAAGACCATTCCAAGGACAAAGATTCGATACACCACTTAACGCTTATGCTACTTTAGCTAGCATTCTAAACGAGCCTTCAGTAAACGTCGATCGTTTGTTCGAACAACCTAAGTAAGTCTATACCCTATGATTGAAAACACTTTCAACGAACCTTTTGGTAACCAGTTTGATTTAGAATCTACTCCTCCCGCACCCGAAGCTCCACTTGAAACACCTGCTCCAGAACAAACTGCAGCAGCCGGTCCTGGTGATGAGCCTATTGACGCTATTACTAAGCGTGTAGAAATGAGAGCCAAAGGAATGACAAGTAGTCCTTTTGCTCAAACTCAGTTTACCAAGTCAATTACTGAACCCTTGGGTCCGGTGAAAAAGTACATGGATATGCCTTATGGGTATAACCGTGCTATTGATAATGATGACTTCTATGGTCAGCAAGAAGGTGTGTTGTCCACATTAGGAAAAGGTGTAGCTCGTTTTGGTTTAGGTGTTCTTAACAAAACAGGTGAGGCAGCTGGCTTTTTAGTTGGTTTAGCAAACCCTGCAAACTGGAATGCTGACCTAATCAGTAATGCCGGTGACAACGCTATTGCTCAAATGTTTAGAGGTTTTGATGAAGGAACCAAGGATCTGTTACCCACTTTTCAGGAAGCTCAGGATAGAAACGCTGGTTTCTGGAAAAGAGCTTTTACCGATTTAGACTTCTGGACTACAGACGTAGTAGACGGTCTTGCGTTTTTAGCGTCAGCCTGGGTACCGGGTATGGCTTTGTCCAAACTTGGTCTTGGAGCTCGTATTGCATCAAACGCAGCCAGAGCTCGTCTGGGTGTATCCGCCGCTGAGTCTGCAGTTGAAGGTTCGGTTATCGCCAATAATTATCTTAAAAAGGCTGAGTCTCTAAAGAACACTATTGATAAGTTCTCTAGCTGGGGTATGGCTACACTGTCTGAGTCTATGTTTGAAGCAGCTCAGACACGCCAGTCTATTTATGACTCTCTTACTACAGATGAAACCGGTTACACAAAGATTAATCCGGAAACAGGTCTTCCATACACAGAAGATGAAAAAAGACGTATAGCTGGTTCTGCTGCTAACAGTGTGTTCTTAATGAACGCTACTTTGTTAGCCGGTACAAACTTGATGGAATTGAAGTGGTTTAACACTTTAATGGGTAAGACAGAGGCGAAAGCTATATCCGGTATTATGGGTGGAGAACGCCTGGGTGCGGATATTGCAGTTAGTACAGCGACTACAGGTCTTGAAAAGATGTTACAGTCAAGAGCCGGTGCGTTTGCACAAGGCGCTTTTAAAGGTTTCGTTAACGAAGGTTTAGTTGAAGAGAACGCTCAGTTGGCAATCCAGCGTGTAAGAGAATCTTACGGTATGAAAGGTCAGGTGACCGATCTATTCAACGTATCTGAAGTTATTGGACAATACGCTTCACAGACTGCAAAAGCTTTTGTGGGTGATGACCCTGAAGCTGCTGTAAGTATCGGTATCGGAGGTATTCTTGGTATCGGTGGTGGTTTCCAAGGATTGTCTGACAGTAGACGCAACAGTGCATTTACTCAACAAGTAGTTGAAGCTTACAACCAAAGTCAACAGAACTGGTTGAAGTTTGGTAATATCTATAAGACACAACAGGTTAAATCGACAGATGCCAACGGTAATGAAGTTATAACTGAAAGAGTTGTAATGGATCAAAACGGCAAACCTGTTACCGATGCTGATAAGCTTGCAGCGATTACTACCTCTTTTAGAGGTGTTAACGGTGCGATTGAAGAATCCGCTAAGCTGAACCCTGGATTCCAGCGCGATGTGTTACGTGACCAGGCTTTTGGTCAATTTGTACTTGCTCATCTTAACGCTGGTCTTGAGTCTGAGCTGATGAAAAAGCTGGAAGGAGTTGTAAACATGACTCCGGAAGATCAGGCAAGATTAGGTTTTGTACCAGGTAACGATCTTAACCAGCAGGTTGCTAGATATAAAAAGCTGGCTGCTACTATCCTTGAACAGAACAAACTGATAAACAGTGACATCTTAACTGATGGAACAGCTGAAGATCGTGCTCGTAAAAACTACATGATTCAGTTGGCTGCAGAACAAGCTGTATACAAGAACCTGGCTGAAGAGACTAACACATCTTTGACTACGTTGCGTAACCAAATGGTGAACAGTGAGAACAGTTCACTAAGCGACGGTATCGTAGATCAACTTAACGAATTACAACAGCGAATTAACTCTCAGATGCAGGTGGTTGATGAACTAGATCAACCGGGTGCTAGCGAGCTGCGTAAAGAGCTGAATAAGAATGTTTTAGAGGAGCTGAAAGAGTCATACACCAAACTGGAAAAAGACAACCAGAACACTGTTTCTAGACTGAAGAAAGATAAAGCTGGTTTTTACTTATATGAGAATCCTGAGCGTAACCAACCAGGTCTGTTAGATCAGTACAGAAAGAAAAGCAAGCTGAAAGGTGAGTTGCTTAACCAAGTACGTGTATCTGGTCAGGAGTGGGGTAAATATGCTGATACTCTGGAAGGTAAGAAAGCTTTCATGGGTGTATTCCAGCAAGAGGTAGTTGAACCTATTCAGCAGATGGCTGAAGAAGCTGAAAAAGAAGAACAGAAAAGTAACGTAGTTACCGGTAAAACTGTAACACTGAGAGGTGTTCGTGATGGTGTTGAGAAGACACTTGACATTACAGAAGGTAAATACTACGTTGGTAAGCTGAACAAGAGTGAAAGATTCCGCAGGGACAAAAAGGTTACAACAGTAAACAACGATAGTATCTTAATCTCTAAGATAGACGAAGAGAACGGTACTGCAAACATTGTCGTAAACGATGATGCTGGTATCACCGTTACATTAGAGGAGCTGGCTGAGATTGCTATTGCAGAAAACTGGGTAGCATATGATAGTCTTAAGCCTACACAGAAGCTGTACTTAAAGCTTCGTAACATGGAAATAAGCTACCGTGTTATCGAGCGCGATGCGTCAAACCGTATGGTAAAATCACCAGACGGTAAGTATAAAACACGTGTTGTAAAAGGTAGAGTTACTCTCAATAAAAAAGATAAAGAGACTTTAGAGTTTAAATATATTGATCCAATTAGCGGTAAGACCGTTGTTGTAGACTTTGAAGAGAAGTACCTTGAAGGTAAGAAAGATCTTCAGAAGCTGCTGACAACTGAACAAGCCGGGTTAGCGGAGCAGAGATCTAAGACAGAAGGTAAGCTTCGTTTGCAACAAAACCTGTTAGCTGAACTTATCGAAAAAGTTGAAAAGAGATTAGCAGACGGTGATAAACGCCGTGAAGCTGCTAAGGAAGAGTTTAACCAGATTGAAGCGGATCTGACTCAGATGAAGTCTAAGTTAGAGGAAGCTTTCAAGTACTTACAGGCTAACCCTTATGTGCGCGGTAGAAAGTCTAACCAGTACAAACTGATGGATGAGCTTGCTCAGACTCTTCCTGCTAAGATTGCCGAACTGGAACAGAAAGCAGCTTTATTATCTAAGGAGCTTGAAGATCTTACCCAGTTGCGTGAAGCACTGGTTAAGAGCCAGGAATATTACTACCAGGGTCTGATTCAGCTGGAAGAGACCGGTCAGCCATTTATGGCAGACAGTCAAGGTCGTTTGGCTGCAGAAGAAGAAGATCAGCTGGCGGAAGTGTTTGCTGATCAGTTACCATACAGAGATTCTCCAGAAGAGTTGTTTGGTCCTAGCTTGGAACAAATGATTCAGGATACAGATGCTGAGCTGGACCTGGTTAAAGAGCGTCTGGATTTCTTGAACAACTACATCGAAAAGCTTCGCGGCTTACTGAGAAACGTATTGGCACATAAGGACATCTATGATGTTCTTGGTGGTATTACGGATCGCGATCAGTTGAGAAACCAGATTAAACTGATGGAGTCACAATCTGTTGATGACCCTCTGAAGATGTCTTTACTGAAAGAGATTCGTAAAGGTCTTGCTAAAGGTACTGATGCAGTAGAAGACACTATAAGACTGGTGAATGATCTTAACGCTTCCATTAGAGAAATGGATGAGCTGGCTGCTAAACACGACGAGCTGGTACAAAAGCTAATTCGTTATGAAACAGCTGCAGAACAACAAGCGTTGCTGACCGGATTACAAGAAAGAGTAGACTTTTTACAGACTGTACAGAATGGTCTGAAAGAACAGTATGAGATATATAAGCAAGAAGCAACTCAGCGCAAGCAAGCTGCAGCTGCTGAAGTAGCTCAAAAACAATTACTTGAGAGTGGCGCTGCTGAAACCGAAATCTCTCAAGACGGTAGTACTTTTGAGTTTGAGACAGCTAAACCGGTAATTGCTAAGTTTGGTTTGTTCATGTCAACTGGTAGAAACTTTGAAGATGATGCCGATACCAAGTTAAACATGAACGACGGTAACGCTAGGTTCTTCAAGTTTAGCGATAACGCCGACCTGTTAACAGATGACTATTTCTTGTTACCTGTTACTGCAAACAATGATACTTTTGGTATCCGTAACACCCAAGCATTTGAGGATGATATTAAGCTGGTTGTTGTAAAGAAAGTCAACAATGAGTTTAAGTACGTTGGTATGACCGGTGAAGTACTGGACAACCCAACCAAGGATACCATTATTTATACCAGCATGCGTGGTAACAAAACCCTGTTGGGTGATGATATCAACGCTGCTATCAAATACGTAGAGGATAAACACACTGTAAAGGGTCTTAGTAAAGCTGAAATAGCTGACTACATCAGCCGTCTTAAATCTCTTCGTAACCGCATCAAAGCTGATATTGCTGCCGGTAAAACATTCTATTTACCTGTAATCGGAAAGACTCAGGGTATCCAAACTATGTTACCGAAGTCTGAATCAGGTTTACCTCAAGAGCTATCTTTAGAAGGTAGACTTATTGAGAGTGATACCATGGACTTTAACAACATGGTGCACCCTGACGGTCAGACTGTTACATTGAACGTGTCTACCTTAAAAGACGGTGCAGGTAGTGGTGTAAAACCAGGTAGAGCGTACATGCAGAAGGCTGACGGTACAGTATTTCGTGTGTTCAACCGTCAAATGAGTCAGGAAGAAAAAGATAACTTCATCGAGTCGTTGAAGATGTTATCTGGTCTGATGCCAAGGGTGAACTCTACAACATCTCCTTTGACTCGTCAAGAGAACCTGGATCTGAAACTGTTGCTGAATTACATCAACGGTGTAGTGTTCTGGGCGGACGGAGCTGGTGACGGAGCAAACAGATTCTACGTTAACTCAGAAACAGGTATGCTTCATAGAGGAGGTGTATCTGTTCCGTTTACAGTAGCTGCTATTGAAGCTTCTCGTACACAACTTACAGAAGGACTGTACCATCAGGTAAATAACAAGATGGTAAAAAGCAAAGATCCTTTCTTCCAGCTGGTTGTTGACAACGGTAGGGTAACACCGGTAGAGTATCAAAACTATACTCACTACTTACTTGGTAGCAAAGACATCAAGGGTAACGATAGAAAGCTTGGTACGCCTGTAGTGTATACCAACGTTCCTGCTTATAGCGTGGATGATCTTACTCCTCAGATGAAGAGTGTTAACCTGATCTTCCAGGATCCTGATAATCCTTTACCACAGAAAGTAACCTTTACTCAAGGTAATAATACAATGGCTGCTTCGGCTCCTGCTCCAGGTGCACAACCTACAGCTGGTCAAGCTAGCTACGGTATAGCTCCAGTAGGAGAACCTATACCTTTTGTACCGGGACAACCGTTTGGTATGACGTTCGGTGCACCGGCCGCTCAGAGTCAGCAACCACAACAACAAGCTGCTCCTGCAACTCAAGGATTCTCTGTAAACCAGAATGTTTTTTCTGGTCAAGGTTCAGCTGCTCCACAAACTCAAGCTCAACCTGCCGCTCCAGCGCCTGGACCTATGAAGTTCGGTGCTAATATTTTTTCTGGAAATGGTCCGGCTGTAAATACCAGTACAGCACCTGCTCAGGTAGAACAGACTCCTGTACAACCTACAGCTAATCCGTTTATGGTTAATCCTGCTGCGGTGAAACCTGCACCTGCTCCAGTATCAACACCTAGTCCTGCTACTCAAGCTACAACTAATACGTCAGCTTTGATGGCAAAGTTACTTAGTGAACAGTACCAAGCTTCTATACCATCTAACGTTGGTCCATCAGATAGTAATATTGCAAATGAGCTTTACAGACTAGCCATCGATCGTATTGTAAAGACCGAGAACTTTAAGAAGTTAGAGGGTTGGTTTAGTAAGAACTTACCTGGTTTCCCTATCAATAAGATGGCGGAAATGATCGACGGTAAAGCTTGGGGTGCGTTTAAGAACGGAGCAATATACATCTTTGAAAACGCAGAAGAGGGTACTGGTTACCACGAAGCATTCGAAGCCGTATGGGCTAGCTTCTTGACTGATCAGCAACAGAAAGATCTGGCTGCTGAGTTTAGATCAAGACCTGGTCAGTTTACCAACCCATTCTCTAAAGAAACAAAGAACTACTCTGAGGCATCTATGTACGATGTACGTGAGATGTTGGCCGAGGAGTTCAGATCATATGTACTTGACCAGGATAGCTTATCTATCACCGGCAAGATTGCCCAGTTCTTCAAAGAACTGTGGAACGCTATCAAGAGTGTTATTGGTTTACCTGTTGAAGCTGAAACCTTAATCAACAATGTCTTTAAAGACATCAACCGCGGTAAGTTCGCTAACGCTGCAAAGGTTCGTGACGTAAGTCAGATGGGTACAGTATACCGTCAGGACGTACCTAACGTTACCCAGGAATTTATGACTCAGGTAACAGAGGGTATGACTGGTTTCTTTTTTATGAACCTGTACAAGGATAAGAAGAACATTGATAGTCTGATCGGAGAGGATAACACCAATGAGCTGTTGAAGCAACTTTTCTTACAGAGCATGGAAGACATGAAGTCTTTCTTGATCGGTCCTGATTCTGTATTCAACAGAACGTATGTACAGGAGTTAAAAAGACAAATTGGTCGAGACCTTACTCTGGAAGAACTGCAGCAAGCCTATGGTGTATACGTTACACAAGATAGAAACGCTCGTCAGATTGAAGAGGTACTCTCTTATCCAAATTATGTATACGACAAGCTAAAGAGATCCCTGCGTAAGTTTGGTTTGGAGTTCCGTGAAGTTGTTAATGAAGAAGCTGAACAGAGTGTAAACAGTAAGGAAGAGGATGTTAAAGACAACCTTGGTATTGTAGATGCAATCTACATTGACCCTCGCCGTCTGACAGCTACCAACTTCAAGATGCTTCTTGGTTCATTGACCCAGGATACTTACAATCAGAGTCTGGTAAGCGAAAAGAACCCAACAGGTGTTACCTTCCAAAGAAACAACATTGGACTTCCTAAGCTGGTAGACTTTGACTCAGTACATACAATGCTGATCAACGAACTGAACGGTAGCTTAAGTCGTATAGAAGATGGTAAATACATCAGTGCTCTAGACGAGATGTTAGCTTCTCTGGATCGTAAGTACAAAGGTGCTGACGGTCGTTATAGAGACGGTTATGTTTGGATTGAACGTCTTAAGAACAGATTGAAAGTTAATCAGTTAGGTACTGCTCCTTTGAAGCAGGATGATATCATGCTGTTAGTCGGCTTCGAAAAGTCGCTGATGAACAAGCAGAACAAACCTGTAAAAACCATAATAGGTGAGAACGGTTACATCTATGATACCGATCCTATTCAAACCAACAGTGAGTCTAAGATTCGCGAAGAGTGGGAAAACAACGTAATTCGTATTGCTGATCCTATCGGTCGTAAGAGTCCAAACAACCTGCTGGGTGTAGATGATAAGGGTATGATCGTTATCGATCGTAACAGTCATCCGTATAAAGGTAATCCTGCTAACAACACAATGCCGTACCTGGCGATGACCAAACCTACGTTTGAGCAGATGATTACTATTCTAGGTCATCTGGGTATCCAGTTTACAAGACCTATAGAAGAACTGAAAAAGTATAAAGTACTGATTAACAGGTCTTACAGTGCTATCCGTGAAAAAATCATGGATGGTACGATTAGAACAATGGAAGATCTTTACGGTTCCAACATTGTAAACAAACCTATTAGTGATCTGGTATCTGTACAGACTGAAGTTACTCCGGAAGATAATGTACTGATGCACATGACAGCTGACGGTAAACCGCAGTACTCAATCACACTTCCTTCAAACGTTACCTACGTTGTAAACTCTTTGAACCGTGCTAAAAATCTTAGAGACTTTATAAGCTCTAATCCACAGTTTGGATACGTAGACGGTGAGGGTAATGTTGTATTACACCCGTACCAGTTCAGAAGTAAGATCCTGGCTCCAGGTGGATTGTTCTTTGATGACAAGGGTAACAAACGTCCCGGTGCACAGCTAAACTACCATTTGATTTCAGGTGTATCTGATAACCAGGAAGACGGTACCAATACAGCTGATCTGGATTATCCGGACCGCGTAATGCAAGAGATTCACTATATGCTGGGTAACATCCATTATACAATCATCAACTCTGATAAGAGTACTGAGTTTGGTCTTGGATTTAACGCTCCATTTGTAACCTTTACAGATGCTTCTGCACAACCCGGTACCAGCGCTTTCTCTAATGTGATGAACATTTACAGAGAGCAGCTTGAGGATGAGATGGATGCAGCAATCCGTGAAAAAGAGCTTCCTTCAAACATCCAGTATTACGGTGAAAACGTTACCAAGCTTGGTCACTTCCGTGAAATCCTTGGTCCAGATCTGGTCAAGGTATTCACAGATAAGGTTCTGACCAAGAAGATGACTAAGCAGGACTTTATCAATAGACCTGATGTAGCTGCTGCTATTATTAAACACGTAGTGTCATTGACCGATGAGACTTTACAAGGTCTGATCGATCTGGATATTATTGAACGTGTAGAAGTAGGTTTAGACGCAAACAACAAACCTGTATACCAGTATAAAACAAACGCGATATCTGCTGAAAGACTGATGAACTTCGGTCTGAACCATGATCAGATGAACCAGGCTGAGGTAGAATCACTGGCAGCTTTCCTGGCTATCAATAAAGAGGTTGCCGTTACAGAACAGCACAAGTTTATCTACGGTCACCCTGCGATGTACAAAGACCTGGCTAAGCGTGCTAACGGTGCCAACTCTACAAAGGATGCGATCGTAGACAACTACGAAGTTCTTAAGTGGATGGATCAGAATATGGCTCGTCTTGACGGTAAGGTGCGTACTGTAAGCGAAGTTCAGACGTTTAAGAATATCTCTTTCAAAGACGTAACATCCGTTTCTAGATTCTATAAGGATCTGGCAGAGGGTATGTATCAATCTATGAAAGACGAGATGACCAAAGCTGAACTGGAAACTCGACTGGGAGCAAGATTTACTTCTAAAGGAGAGTTTAAGAGCTTCATCCTGGATTCTAAAGGTAAGCCTACCGGCGAACTTGGTACCTACGCTAAACTTAACGAAGCTGATGCCCAGGCTTGGATACTTCCTGACATGTACAGAGATATGTTGTTCCTGTCTGCAAAGATCAGCAAGGATCAGCTGCGTCAGTGGGAATACGAACAAGCGTACGAAGTGATTACTAGAAGTTCTAAACCTAAGAACCATCCTGCTTACAAAGACTATTCTAAGATATACTCCAAAGAGCAAATGAAGAGCTTTAGAGATATCTACAACGCAGGTAGCCCAGGTGCTGTTATGCAGGTACTGAAGCCTCAGTATTTCGGTTACGCCAATAACAAGTCTCTAATGCAGACAGTGTTTCTGAAACACTCGGTTCAACCGAAGTTCTACAGAACTGTAGAGGGTACTCAGTACGAGACATTGTATCTGGCGGCCCAGAAGAACCAGGTAGACATTGTAGGTTTTGAGTCTGGTGAAAAGGTAGGTAACATGCTCAACAAGAAAGGAGAGTTCTTACCGATTTATAACAACATTGGTGGTATCAATACTACCGTTGAGTACGATAATAACGGCAATACTAAGTCAGTAGAACTGCCTCAAGATATGCCGGTACAGGAGCTGTTTACTCGTTATTACGGTATTCAGCAAGAGGTACCATCTTTGGCTAAGAATAAAGTAGTACGTGGTACCCAGGTTACTAAGCTTGTTATGAGTAACTTCTATAGTAACGGAGTACCAACAAGTGAACGTGCAGCTGCCCTCATCAAAGACTACAACGATACACTGGAAAAGATGATTCGTGTAGGTAAGAAAGAGCTCTTAGATGAGTTAGGTCTTGTACAGTTAGAAGACGGGTCTTACATTACTGTCAAGCCAGACAGCTTTGTTAAGATTCTGAGAGATGAGCTGGATAAGCGTGACTTACCTGAAAACCTGATTGAAGCCATTCAAGTCGGTGATGATGGCAAACTGAGATATAAGATCGATACCCTAGCCAACAGAGACAAGATCGATAACATCCTGAGCTCTATTGTAAACAGCAGAGTTATATCAGACAAGATGTTTGGTAAAGCTGCTGTACAGGTGGCAGCTACTGGATATGAATTTGCTAACCGTCAGCTTGCAATAATCAACGACAATGGTACATACCAGGAAGTTGGTGAGCAGGAGTTGACACCGGAGCAAATGAAGAGAGTGGTGGTTACCTCAAGTGACCTGAGCTTCTATCATGTGAAAGACGGTAAGATCCAGGCTATGGAAGTATACATGCCTTGGTTCTTTGAAGGTGTAGAACCGGAGAGTCTGGGATTCAAGTTGGTAAACGGTGTGTATCAGATACCTGCAAACTTTGATAAGCGCTTGCTGGAAGCCATTGGTTTCCGTATCCCAACACAGGGTATGAACTCTATTGAGAACATCATCATCAAAGGATTCCTTCCTAAAGAAGCCGGTGATATGGTGGTTGTACCATCTGAGATTGTTGGTAAAGCCGGATCTGACTTCGATATCGATAAGTTGAACATGTACTTGTCTAACTACGGCTTTAAGTATAGTAAGTTTACTCCTCAAGCTGTCAAAGATTTTAAAGACTCAGCATATTTTAAGGGTATTACAGCTTCTTACAGACGTGCTTTAGAAAGTATGAGTGAAGAAGACTTTAAAACATACTTGGATGACCTTAACAACTTCTCTGTAACTACAGGTAAAGGTAAGTACGGTAACTTAGATGAGTGGATTGCAGCAAACAATATCTCAGCTACTCAAGCTGCCGTAATGATTGCTACAAAAGAAGCTTTGGTTGCTTATAACGAATACAGACGTGTTGTTAGACAACGTAACCAGGATGAAAGAAAGAACTTTGAACCTGTTGTAGAAGAAATTGTATACGTTGAACCAAGTAACGATAGTAAGTCTGCTTTACAGAATAAGTTTAAGACAATAATGCAAGACCTGGTATCTCTTCCTGAGAACTATCGTCAGCTGATTGTACCTAACGGATCTGCTACCTTGGAAGCTCTGGCTGATGATATTAAAAGACTGAAGAGAGTAGAGGATAGTGAAAGCTCTTACCTGGCTCTTAGAAAGTTCATACCTATGGCTGAGGTACGTGAGCGTTACCTTACCGGTAAGCAGATGGTGGGTATTGCAGCGTTGCA
>Ga0068872_10002170_pt1 | contig 15506 bp, 11 predicted proteins | sample NOAtaG_7_FD_66441 | JGI IMG/M metagenome (GOLD analysis project Ga0068872, IMG submission 66441) | Freshwater lake microbial communities from Lake Erie, under a cyanobacterial bloom - NOAA_Erie_Diel1S_2200h metaG | ecosystem: Environmental > Aquatic > Freshwater > Lake | place: USA: Ohio, Lake...
GTCGAAAACATGCGTTTGGATCGAGGCGTGGCGCAAACCCGCAAGGGCGCGAAGCGCTTGGCGGAATCCATCGGCAACATCGGTGAGGCGCTCACGCTCCCGTTCCAACTCGCGCCGGATAAATCCATTTCCTCTATAACTCGCGGCGGCGTGGGCAACCTCACGGCCACAGTCACTCTTACCGCGCACGGGTATGCAACCGGCGACTTTGTGAACATTCGCGGAGCCGACCAATCGCAATACAACGGGAACTTCTACATCACCGTCACCGGCGCAAATACCTTCACCTACACGCTGCCAGCCGACCCCGGCATCTCGGCCGGATCAGTCGGGTTGGTCGTTGGAAATGTGGTGACTTTTTCCGATTTGCCAACCCCGTCGAACTTGTCTGCAAGCACCAGTTATTTAATTTCCTCCACCCCTTCCTCGACGACTTTTTATATTTCCGATATAAACGGAAATAGCATTAGCGTTGACAACTCATCAATCACGCCAGGAGTGACCAAGGTTAATTTTTCCACCGGGTTTTCCTACACACTGGCTTCGTTGGTTTCCGGCTTGATGACAATTTCGGGAACATCGCTCATAGCCAATCGCGGCCCTGTCATTCAAAACACCTACATCGGCGGCATCATCGGCGCTGGCATTTACAGCTCCCCGCGCCTGGACAATAGCAACGAATACATCGTCCTTGCCGGTCCCAACGCCTGCTACCTGTGGCGAAACGGAGCAGCGCTGCAAACCATTTCCTACCCCACCACCGACACCATTGTGGCAGGTGACGACATCGAGATCATCCAAGCCTTCGACAAACTATACCTCCTGCGCACTCGGGAGGAGTCGCTCATCCGCTTGCAAACGCTCACGCAGACGAGCGGCACGGCCACGGCCACCACGCTGGGAGCGCATCCCTACCAGACCGGCGAGGTGGTGCGTATCGGCGGGGCAGGGGAGGCAGGCTACTTGGCGGATTTCCAAGTGACCCGCATCAGCTCGACGCAATTTTCCTTCACCGTTCCCTCAGCGACCGCCGCATCGGCCAGCGGTCAAATCATCGCCCAACGCGTGCAGCCTGCCCTGGTATGGGATGGAGTGCTGGCCAATGGATTCGCCCGAGTGGCGCAGGGCTCGCATCCGCTCGGCGTCACCTACTCACGCCTACCATCCACCAGCACAGCGACCTTCCTCAATAACCAACTCGTCATCGCCCGCAACCGCGACGAGGTGCTCATCAGCGATGTCTTCGACGCTGAGACCTACGATCCTGTCTCGAAATCCTTCCGCGCAAATGCCGGGTCGAACGACTACATAGTGGCCTTGCACCCCTACGCCGAGGGCCAAGTGCTCGTTTTCTGCCGCAAATCCATCTGGCTGGCCACCGCCGCCATAGGAGCGGATGGCGTTTCCATCGATCCGGCTAATAGTAGCCTCCAACTTCTCACCAACGAGGTGGGCTGCTCCGCCCGCCGCAGCATCGCCACCGCAGGCGTGTTTGTGTTTTTTCTCTCGGACAACGGCGTTTACCGGCTGGACAACCAATTCGACCTCAAGCTGCGCGGATCCACTCAGACTCTCTCAGACCCCATCGCCGACCTCATCGGCGGCATCAATGCCCCGGCAGCGCACTTGAGCAACGGCATTTACTTTGCGAACCGCTACTACCTCGCCCTCCCGCTCGGCACCAGCACGCAGCCGAACAGCCTTTTCGCCTACAACATGCTCAACCAGCAATGGGAGACCCGCGACACCTACGGCTTCCCTATCGACCGTCTCCTGGTGAGCGACTACGGCACCCAGCGCCGCCTCTTTGCCGCCACGGCTACCGGCAAGCTCTTCCTCCTCGATGAGCTGGAAAGTGGAACGGATGACACGGCCAGCGGCCTCGGCTCCACCGATGTGCCAGGACTGCTCCTCTCGCGCCGCTACGGCTGGGGCTCAATGAATGCCAAGCGCCTGCTGCGCGCCAAGGCCAGTGTGGTGCTGCCTGCCGGAGCGTCTTGCACGCTGGAAGCGGTCACGCAGGACTTCGACAACGACTTTCAAATCGCCGCGCTCACAAACTCCACCGGAGCCGAGGAGGACTACACGCTCAAAGCTCCGATGCGGTGCAAGGCAACCACTCTCGACCTCCGCTGGCGCACCCTCACGGGCCGCCCAATTCTCCGCCAAATCACTGCCGAGGCCGCTCGCTCCAGCATGGACCCCACCGAAACCCGCACACTCAACTAATCTATGGCCACCGTCACACCAGGGAAAATTTTCACCGCAAACGAAATCGTCACACCGGCAAATCTCAACGCGCTTGGCGTGCCCACCGTCACATTGACAAGCGGTGAGGTCATTCCACCAGGAGCGATCATGCCGTTTGCCATGAACTCCGCGCCAAGTGGGTGGCTCGCGGCTGACGGCGCAGCAGTTTCCCGCACCACCTACGCTACGCTTTTTGCAGCTATCGGCGCGCTTTACGGAGCAGGCAACGGCAGCACAACATTCAATTTGCCTGACCTACGCGGTTATTTTGTGCGCGGCAGCGGGACAAATGCGGACGGCACGGCATCCGGGGCTTTTGGGTTAAAACAGGCTGATGGCTTTAAAAGTCACACGCACACTGAAAATTCAGCGGGGAGCCACACTCATACTGGGAGCACAAATTCAGCAGGAAGTCACACCCACACAATAAGCGGTTGGACCACCGATGATGGCGGCGGGGCGTATGTGGCAGGAAGCCCAACCTCAGGCACCACTAGAAGCATTAGTAATGCTGGCGATCATTCTCACACATTGGCTATAGCTTCTGGAGGAGATCACACCCACACGATTAACGCAACGGGAACCACCGAGACGCGCCCCGCCAACATCGCGCTGCTCTATTGCATCAAGTTTTGAGCATGACCCCATGGCAAAAAGCCCAACACTGGCAAGACGAGCACGATCCCGCCAAGCCCTTCTGGGAATTGGTCGGCGAGCACATGTCCGCCGGCCTCGTCTGGAACAGCGCGAAGACCTTTATGCTGGCCAGCGAGGCCCGCTGGAATGCGGAGGAGGAAACCTTTGAGCCCGGCCCGCCGAATTGCTGGTTCGTCCGCCTCGCCGCATCGGCAGGCCACAGCAACCCCGTGCGCGAATTCCTCCGCATCGCACCCCACCCCCACCCCTACGCCGCCTGGTGCCGGGGCACCTTCGACCTCCGCGTTTACGACTTCGCCCGACTCACCAAACTCACCCGCAAAATGAAAGGAAACTAATTATGGGAGGTTCAGCACCCAAGGCCCCAAAAATGCAGCCCGTTCCCGAGGCACCCAAGCCTATCGACTACGACAAGATGGCCAACGCCTCCATCCGCGTCGCCAAAGAATCCCTCGCCGCCGAAGAGGAGGCCATCAAACGCCTCTACCCGCAATACATCGGGATGCAGTTCGACACCGCCGACAAGCTCGCCGGGAAACTCGACAACCAATACCTCGGGCGCGTGCGCGGAGTTGTCGATGAAGAGCTCGCCGCCGCCAGCACGCCAAACACCATCGAAGCCGAGCTCCAGCGCCAAGCCGAAACCGAACTCGCCCTCGGCCGCAGCCTCACCCCCGAGCAGGAACGCGCCGCCACCCAGCAAGCCCGCGCCGGTATGGCCGCCCGTGGCCTCGGCGCAGGCACCGGAGCCCTCGCCGCCGAAGTGCTGAACCGCGACGCCTACGCCAGCGCCCGCCAAGCCGACCGCCGCGCTTTTGCCGGTCAGGCAAACCAAATCGACCTAGCCCGCCGCCAGCGCCGCACCGGCCTTGCCGGGCTCTACGGCGACCTCGACCCCTACCGCGCCGCCATCGGCCCAGCCTTCGGCCTCGGCAGCACCACCCTCGGCCAAACCTCCGGCCAAGTCCGCGACATCTACGGCGGCAGCCTCGCCATGGCAGGCAATGTCGAATCCTTTAACACCAACATGGCCGCCACGAACCGCAACACCATTCTTAATAACAACGCCTCCCTCCAAGGTGCCTATATGCAAGCCGGAGCATCACAAAACGCCGGAATGATGGGGATGCTAGGCAGCCTCGGCGGTGGAGGAATGGCAGCGGCTGGAAGCATTGGCGGGGCAGTAATACTCGGTGGCGCTATCTAAAATGAATCTAGTTCAAGATACCGTTTCTAAAATCAGCGCCTGGCTCGATCAGGTAAATAAGCCTGCCGTGCTGTGGAGTGGCGGCAAAGACAGCACCGCCATGCTGCACCTGTTGCTTTTCAAGGTCGGAGTCAACCTTCCCGTCATCCAGTGGCGCGAGCCCCGATTCCGCCACCGCTACGCCCACAGCGACCTCCTCGCCCGCGAGTGGGATCTCGAAATGTATGATTACACCCCCTACGCCTATGGACTCCAGGATGGCTACGACATCGAGACCGGCAAACCCCGTTTCGATTTTGTCAAAGCCTACGAAATGGCACCCCATAAAGTCCTTCTGCTTTTCCTTGGAACAGAGCACCCCCAAGAGGGCGAACCTTTTACCTGCGGCCTTGAATCCCTCCAGCGCCCCACCGGCAGATTCAATTTCCCATGGGACTCAGTTTTTCACGGGCAGAAGTCATCAGACATCGACCTAATCAAAGGCCAAGTCCCGCTCGCCCAAGATGTCGTCCGTCCCGACGGTGCTCCTTGGCAATTTTACCCCATGCGCGAATGGACCGACGCCGATGTTTGGAACTACCTCGAAGCAGAAGGCGTTCCAAACGACCCCACCCGTTACGCAAAAACCGGAACCTCCTGGCACCATAAAACCGACAAATCCCAAAACGCCGACTACTACCCGGTCTGTCTGAACTGCGTAAACCGCCACCTCGCAGACACCGTGTATTGCCCCAAACTCCAAGCGCAAACAAACAACATCTCCCACCTGGCCCCATACATCGACTTTTCCAGCGCAGCTCAAGGATTTCAACCCACATGGACACATTCGATTGTCAACGGTGTGGCGCATGTTGCAGCCACAAGTGGAGCTGGCCCGTCCTGCGCCGCGACCGCTCCGACGCCACCGGCATCCCAGCCGACTACCTCCGCACCGACTACCCCCTGCTCAAGACCGACCCCTGCGGCCGCTGCATCGCCCTCCGTGGCGAAGTGGGCCGAGGAGTCTCCTGCGCAATATACGAATCCCGCCCACACGCCTGCCGCTCATTCCAGCCTGGCAGCCCACTCTGCCTAGAAGCCCGAAAATCTAAACAACTAACCGCCTAAAACTCATGTTCGCATACAACCCAACCGTCAACGACCGCTCCGGCGAAATTCTCGGAGCCTACACCGCCAGCGCCGCCAACACCCGCGCCGAAGGCATGCAAAACTTCGGCCAATCCATCGGCAAAGGTCTTGAAAAAATAGGCGATAGCGTCGGCGATGCCATTACCAAATCCCAAGCCAACACCGCCAAGCTCCAAAGCATCCAAGCCACAGGTTCTGCCATGCAAGCCATCCTCCCGCAATATGGAGAGCAAGGCATGGCTCTCGGCCAAGCCCTACAAAGTGAACTTGGTAAAGCAGGCAACAACCCCGACAAAATGGCCGGAGCCATGATGGCCTTCATGCCCGCCATGGAAAACCTCAAATCCCGCTACAACCAGCAGGCCAACATCGAAAACTACAAAGACCTCTACGACTACAAAGCATCCCTCGGTGGTCCTGGAACAAACACCGCACCCAAACTCGATGCCCAATATGGCCGCGAGTTCTACATGGGCCTTCGCAACAACAACCGCACCCACGAACAAGCTCTCCAAGACATGAGAAACGCCGGGCTCAACTGGGCAATCAACGACATCGAGCGTCCGCAAAACCAAGGACTCTTCAACATACCCAATCCTGCCCCTGCCCCTGGTCGATAAATGAGCGGATACCAAGCAGCCCTAGATTATCTTTCCCAAGTCAACGGAACCGCCCCGACTCCGGAGCCTATGCCCGGAGGCACGCCCGCCCAAGCCGCCCAGAGAATTGATTTTGAAACCCCGTTGCCTGAAATGTCTCCCGCCGACGCCCCGCTCGACGACTCCCTTGCATTTCCCCAGGACATCGAAAACTCCCTCGCCCCTCTCGAAGAAGTCAACGCCGCCACCGCGAGCGCTGCTCCTCCCCAAACATCCCGCTCCAACGGCTATTCCGACGCCCTCGCATTCCTAAACCGCCAAGCCGAACAAACCGCCACCCAGCAAGCCGTCACCGAAGCCACCACCCCCGACGACCGCCTCCCCATCATTTCCCCTGATCTCGCCGACGCCCTCGGAGTCCTCGACTACCGCGACCCGCAGGAAGGCCAGCGCCGCCAGCAAGCCGCCGCCGTTGGCGAAATCCTCAACCTCCCCATGTTCGAGCGCGTGAACCTCGGAGCCGCCCCGGTCAACCCCGACGGCACCGTCACCATCCGCCGCGCCCAAGCCGTGAGCCCCGAAGCCCAAGCCGCCGCCGACCAGCAGATGGAAATCATTCGCCTCGCCGCTGCGAAGAATCTCAATCCTCCCACGCCTTCCTTCCTCGACAAAATCCAGCAACGCTGGCGACTCGGACGCGAAGCCGCCTCCGACGACCAGCTCGCCTACCGCGCCATGATGGGCGAAGTGGACTACGAGAAAGTCAAAGACCAGCTCAATCCCTCTCAACAACCCCAACGCGGCGACAACTGGCTTTCCGAAGGTTTCCTCGGAGCCGTCCAAATGCTCCCCGCCATGGTCGATGGCATCATCTCTGGAAACAAACTCGGCCTTCAAGGAGCCATGGCCGGAGGCACAGCCGCAGCCATTGCCGGGCAAGTAGGCCCGCAAGTCGTCGCTCCCGAAGAAATCGTCACCGTCCCAGCCGCCGCCGCTCTTGGCTATTCCGCAGGCACCGCCGCAGGCAGTTCCGAATACTGGTATAAACAAGGAGCAGGCTCCATGTATCACGCCCTCCGCAAGGAAGGCATACCCCACGAGATCGCCAGCAATGTCTCAGCCGGATTCGGCGCTCCCTACGCAGGCATCGAACTCGCCCAAGTCACAAAACTTGTGCCCGGCCTCAAGCAAACCGCCGCGCAGGCCGTCGCAGGCGGCCTCAAGAAACGCCTCACCGCCCTCGCCGTCGAGAAAACCGGCGAATACGCCACCCAGATCGGCCAAGAAACCCTCCAAGAAGCCAACAACATCACCGGCGAAGCCCTCGCCGAGTGGATCGCCGGAGTCAAACCGCCCCCCGAGAAAGCCTCCGCCTGGGACCGCATCGCCGGAACCATCAAGGAATCCGCCCTCTCCATCCCATTCCTCATGGCCCCCAAAGGCGTCGTCGATACCGTGCAAACCGTTCGCGGCCCAGCCCAGCAAAACCCACCGCCGCCCCCCGCCCCCGTGGGAACGCCGTCGTCCCCGACGGCCCCTCCGTCTTCCGCCACCCAGCCCGCCCCCGCCGAAGTCCCCCAAAACTTCACCCCCATTTCCTCCCCGGCCCCCGCGCCCGGCCCCGTAGCCCCAGCGACCGCCCCCCAAAACCTCGGCCAAGTCCGCGCCCCCGAAATCCCCATCGACCAAACCGCCCTCGACGAAGCCTTCGGCCCCACCCCCGCCGCAGTTAACCTACAAGTTAACCCGCCCCAGGTATCAAATGATACCTTCGCCCAACCCGCCACTCCTGCTCCTGCACCCGCCACAATTTCAATTCCCGCCAGCATCGCGCCAACCGATTGGGAATCTGCCATTCGCTCCGCTCCCCGAGTCCCCATGTTTCCGGGAGATCCGCAACGCCGCCAAACCGTCTCGGCCATTCCAATTCTCAGCCAAGCCAACGCCACGCCAGGCATGGCTGTTGTCGCCATAAACGGTCGCCCCGGCACAGTCACAGACCAACGCGACTCCATGGGACTCGTCGTTCAAATGGACGACGGCACCACGGAACGAATGAATGCGTTTACGACATTCCATTTGCAAAGCGATGTCGTTCCATTTTTAAAAGCCCCTCAACAATCGGGCTCGCAACAAACGCCGTCTCCATCTTCGACCCCACCCGCTGCCACAATACAACCCGCCCCGCGCAACGCCGCCGAAGCCGCACAGCTTCGTGAAGAGCAAGCGCAAGCTCAGTTGCCAGGCGTAATGGAAGGATTTGGGGACGGTGCCCGCCACGGCACAGCTCTCCGCGTCGAGCAATCCCCGCTCACCATTTCAAGCCCGCAAGCAGTTCAAATTGTTTTTCAAAACCCCAACGATTACGAATTCACTACCAACCAAGATGGATCGGTTGTCATTTCTGGAGCATTCGACCCGGTTGACAATGTTTGGCGAGGAAAACCCAAAACCAAACCGCAACCCACAAGAGTCGTTCCTTCTCAAGTAGTCGTTGGCGACACCATCCAGTTAGGGGGATCACCGCGATTGGTGACATCGGTTTCAAACGACAAAGGCACCACCACTATTGTCGCAACAAACCCAGAGACTGGAACGCAGCAAACCTTGTCGGGTAGCGACAGAATGCTCGAAGTCGAAGTGGTCTCACGCGCCCAAGCGCCGCAGCCACCAGCACAGCAATCCGCAGCAACAACTTCTACTCCTACCACTCCAAGCCCAATCACCGTTTCCACAGATTGGCTTTCTTCATTCACGGAGAAACCTCAAGCCCAGCAAGCTGCCCGAGACTGGTGGAGAACAAACCGTCCGGAGCCAGTTGAGGTATCTCATCCAAAATTTGACACCCCCATTGTAGTCTCCTGGCAAGGTGTCAAACATGCCACACGCAACAGCGCAGGCTTGGATGAACTCGCCACCGTCCCTTTTATTCAAGATGCCATTGCCAATTCGGAATGGGTTGGCAAAGCCCCGGACAAAAGGAAACGAAATACTATCCAAGCCGTTCATGAATTGCGGGCTCCCATTTTGCTAAACAACGAACTCAAAGACCTCAGAATCGTTGTGCGGCAGACAACCTCCGGAACTCTTTTTTACGATCATTCCTATATCAAACCGACAGAGCCCGCCGTTACATCTGAGGAGCCTGGTTCACAGGACTCTGATCAGCAGGCGGCGAGCTCCACTTCACCAAATACCCAATCCCCTCCTTCTGTCAACCCGCCCGATTTGCAAAACACCGAATCGGACTTCGAAGCCAGCATGCGCAACGCGATGCGTCGAAACAGGCAAGGCGGGTTCGTTGACATTCAAGCCGTTCAAGAATTCGGGCAGAGCATCTATCAAGCAGGCAAAAGTTTTGCTCAATGGTCGGGAGAAATGGTCCGAAAATTCGGAGAAACGATCCGCGATGTTTTGGAAACCATCTGGCAATATGTCTCCGGCCAGCAATTCTTGCCCCAAGCCCGCGAGCGCGGCAGCGTCAACATCTCGCCCTCCACTGGTCCCAAACCCCGCTCCTTCCCCCAAACCGTCACCGCCGCGCCGGGCGTCTCGCCCGAGGTCAAAGCCCAGCTCACCGCGCTCGACTACGACCCCATCTCGAACGCCCAGACCGTCGCCTCCGCCCGCGCCCGCATTGATGCCGCAGGCTCGATGGATTCCGCTGTGACCCAATTCATGGGGAACGCCGCCAATCCCGATTTCCAGCCCACCGCCGTCGATTACGCGACCGGCATCGAACTCATGCGGCAACTTCAAGCCCGGGGCCGCCACGAAGACTCTGCCGCCATCGCCGACTTTATTGCCATCTCAAGCACAACCCAAGGGCAGGCCGTCCAATATCTCTCCGTCATTTCCCGACTTGAGCCCGCAGGCATCGAAGCCTTCGCCGCCCGCCAGATCACCCGCGCCGCCCGCAACGATCCCAAGATCGCCGAACTCATCCAAGACAACCAACGCCTCCGCGCCGAGATCGCCGCCGCCAAGCGCGACTCCGCCACCGCCGCCATTGTGGACAACCGCGCCGCCATCAAAGCCGCGCTCCCCGCCGGGGCCGATGCCGTCGCCACCAACATCGCCATCCGCGAAGCCATCCTCCAAAGCCCCACGCCGCTCGCCGCCCAAGCCGCCACCGCCCGCATCCTCCAAGACAACGGCCTCAGCGAGCGCGCCGCCATCCGCATCGCGCAGAGCATCACGAAGGATTTCCTCAAAACCACCACCGATTCCCGCGCCAAAGTCCTTCAAGACCTCCTCGCCCTCGCCGAGAAGGACCGCCGGTTCAACAAATCCAAAATCGGCTCGCTCATCCGCCTCAACCGCGAAGGCAAGCTCACCGACTCCCGCCTGCACGCCGACATGGCCAAAATGCTGGGCATCCCCGCCTGGACCCCCGAGCATTCCGCCAAAGTCCAAGACCTCCTCCGCCAGCGCGAGGCCGCCACCGATCCCCGCATCAAACTCGTCAAAGCCGCCGAAGCCCTCGATGTCATCTACCGCGAATCCATGCCCGCCGGAATGCTCGCCAAGATTGACACCTTTCAGACCCTCATGATGCTGCTCAATCCCAAAACATGGATTCGCAACATTGGGGGCAACGCGTTCATGTTCGGAGCCGACCTCTCCGCCGATACCGTGGCTTGGGGAGCTGATGCCGCCGTCTCCATCGTCACCGGAAACCGCACGCGCACCGGCCTCGACCTTGGCACCCGGTTTATCGAACTCGGAGCGGGCCTTGGGGACATCCAAGCGGGCTACGAATTTGCCCGCACTCAGGGCATGGGCCGCCTCGGCTCCTTCAAAGAGGGAGTGCAAACCCTCATCCGCCTCGGTCGCCTTTACTCCTCCAAGAAATATGACAGCGCCGAAATCACCGGCTTCACCGGCACCACATTCCAAAGCGGCATTGGCAAAGTCCTCGAAGATACCCTCGGTGCCGCTCTCAGCCTGGTAGATCGCGGGTTTTATCAATCCGCCTTCCGGGCCAGCCTCGACAATCAAATGCGCCTCGCCGCGCAGGATGGCCCCCCACTCGCCGCGCCCACGCCCGACATGATCGCGCAAGCCCGCATGGCTGCCAGCCGGGCCGTTTATCAGGATGAAAACGCCGCTAGCCGCACTCTCAGCGGCCTTCGCCGCGTGCTCAATGCCAATCAACGCTGGGGGCTCGGCTCCATGCTGATGAAATTTACGCAAGTCCCCGGCTCGATCCTCATGCGCGGAATCGAATTCAGCCCGCTCGGATTTATCCGCAACGCCTACCAACTCCTCGCTCCCGCACTTAGCAACCGCGTTGCTTTTGATCAAAAGGCTTTCACCGAGCAATTCAGCCGCGCCCTCGTCGGCACCACCGGCCTCGTCGCCACCGGCTACTGGCTCGCCCAACTCGGCATCATCTCCGCAGGCCGCGAGAACGAAGACGAGAAGAAGCGCAACCTCGCCAAAGCGGAAGGCTGGGGCTCCTACAAACTCAATGTCAGCGCCCTCAAGCGCGCCCTCATCACCGGCAACTTCTGGACCCGCCAGCCCCGCCAAGATGGCGATGTCGTTCTCAACTACGATTGGGCGCAGCCTCTCTCCATCAGCGTCGCCATGGGAGCCTACGCCCGCGACAACCAGAAAGCCGTGCAAGAAGACATCCTTCGGGGCAAGAAGCAAAGCCTCCTCGCCACCGGCTTCAACTGGATGTCCGCCGCCGCCGCCTCGGCCACCGGAGCCATGAACGCCCTCGTCGAGCAACCGCTCCTCAGCGGCCTCAGCACATTCTTCCGCAACGCCGCCTACGACGACATCCCAGGCGCAATCCTCGCCGCCGCTTCTGATGTCCCCAAAAGCATGATGCCCACCGCCGCCCGGCAATGGATGCAGCTTGATGACAACACCGTCAGGGAAACCCGCGACTCCTCGCCATTCCGGCAATATGTCAACGAACTCAAATCCCAGCTCCCTGGCCTCAGCCAAAACCTCCCCGCCAAACGCGACATCCTGGGCAACGATGTCGAACGCTACCAGCGCGACAGCAACACGGTTTTCAATGTCCTCTTCAACCCCTCGATGGTGACCTACATCAAGAGGAGCCCACTTCTCACCGAGATGAGTCAGGTTTACGAAATGACCGGCAATCCCTCGGTGATCCCAAACCAAGCCGGTCGAGACTTCACCCTCGAAGGCGTCAAGGTCCGCCTCACCACCGAGGAAATCAGCGCGCTTCAAAAGGACATGGGAGCCCTCTCCGTCGCCGCCGTGGAGAAATTCGTCCTCGATGATCCGCGCTACGACAAGGCGACTTGGGACATCAAAGCCAAAGCCTTCACCCGCGCCTTGGAGAAAGCCGCCACCGCCTCCAAATACCGCATCCTGCTTTCCCGCCCCGACCTCAAGCAGCGCGCCCAAATCGAGCACCAGCAAACCATCCAGCGCCGTCAAGAAATGCAGCAGATGATGGACAGCGGAGTGGGCGCAGCCCTCATGCAGTGAGCCTCACAGGGGCTCGGGCTCGTCGATAAGATTGTGATAATGCCGGTAGGTGGTCGAGATGTCGCTATGCCGTAGCAAGCGGCTCGACACCTCGATCCCGTCGCGCAGCGCAATCATCGCGCCATATTCTTTGCGAAGGTTGTAAGCGCCCTTGTTTCCATCAGGCAGGAAACGCCGCACAAAATCATTGATGTCATAGTGCGTAAGATCATGCGCCTCGGTCTTGTGTTTCCGAGGAATCACATACTCCACGCCGCCAAGCGCCCGCTGGATCAACCGCATGAGCCGAGCCCGCACCGGCACCCGCCCACCACGGCCCTTGGGCGTCCAGCCCTGGCGCTCCACCAGCACCAGCACCGCCGTCTTTTTGTCCTTCCACTCCACCCAGGCCCACTTCAAATCCTCGACCTCCTCGTTGCGCAGCCCGGCCTTCCGCATCAGCCAATAAATCGCCCACACCCGGGCGTTTTCCCGCCGCAGAGGAATCCTCGCCGCCGCATCCATCCGGCGCAACACGGAGCGGTCGATGGGTTGATAGCCCTCCGTCTTGGTCGATCCACCCGTCACCGTCCAAAACTCCGCGAGGTCCGGCAGTTTCATGTCTTTGAAAAGGTGAATCCGTTTCTTGGCCACCACGCTTTTGATTTGTTGCACATCCGAGTGAATGCCGTTCTTCGAGCGCCCAGCCCGCTCCTGCGCCGTGATCCAGCGCCGCAGAGCCTCGGCACCTAGAGCCGCCTCGCAAGACCTCTCCCGCCAATCCTCGCGCCCTGTGGCTTCCCGGGCATACATCACAAAGCGACTCAGGGTTTTTGTTTTCGACTTCACCGGCCCATGCGCCGAGTAAATGTCAGCCACTTCGCCCAGCGTCGCGTAGCCCGGCCTGCGCACCGCTTCGGACAACGCCATCTCATCGCCTCCCTGAAGCGCCGCCGCAATCGCCCGGGCTTTCTTGATCGCCGTCTCCCGGCCCGCCTTGGAGTTCTGCGACACGCCGCAAGACTTCTCCACCCGCTTCCCGTCAAGCTGGACGCGGTAATACCACCCCCTACGAGCCTCTTTCCAGTAAACCGTGATGTCTCCGTGTTTTCTCATAAATTTGCGGTCGCCACTTTAATCAGAAGAAATGGTCGCCACTTGTCCGCCACTTTGGTCGCCACTTTGATCCAGCCAGCAAAGGATAAACTGCAAACATGGCAAAGCCAAATCCAGCGAAGTTCTGATGCTTTACTAGGGAAAAGTGGAAATGGTCGCCACTTGGGGGTGCAGCCGGAAAGACTCGAACTTTCAACCTTCTGATCCGTAGTTTCAGATTCATTTGTTGATATTGAAGTGTTTAAGTATTGCGTCCGCCACTTTGGTCGCCACTTGGTTGGGTGGAGTTCGGAGATTGGCCGTCCACTAAAGCGGGGCGGAATGCTTTGTCGTCCTGGGCTAGTTCTTTTTCGCTCACGATGGGAATGTCGAGCGTGTCGATGAGGTTGGCAAGGGCTTCAAGGGCCGGTTCGCTGGGTAAGGTCTCGTTTGGTGAAGGCATCTTTGTAGAGGGCGTCGAGGAGGGGATTGTGGCGGTAGTTGGGGCTGATGATTCCGACGACTTGTGGGAGGGTTTGCTGGGTGCTGAAGGTTTCTGTGGCGATGCTGCCGTCGGGCCAGCGGGCGCGGAGGCGTTGGATGGTTGCGCCGTTGGATGGCCATACGGGACGACCGAAGATCATTTGTGGCTCGATCTGGATGGTGAGCGGGGCCGCACCGAGGACATTGCCGTTCCAATCGACGATGCCGCCTGCGGGGGATGTATAAATTTTAATTTCCTGTGGGGCCAATTTTGCGCGCCGTGTGACAGGCTCAGTATCGATGCGGGGACTTGCGCATGAGGTGAGCAATGCCGCTAGAGCTAGGATGGATGCGGGTTTGCGCATGGTTTATTTTTATTTTTGAATTGTGAATGCCATTGCTCCAAGGAAGCAAACCGCGATGGAGCAAACCAAAAATATTTGACCCACAAACCACCCCAAATTACCTGAAACTTTTTCGGAAACTTTTTCTGCAATTTTTGCGCTGCCATAGACGCAACAAACGACGGCCCACAACACCAAAAACTTTTGAAGGCTCCACAAGTTTTCACTGACGATCCAGTCTTTGAAACCTTCAAACATAATTTTTCAATTCGATGATTTCCGCTTCTTGGGCTGGTAGCGGATCGGGGTTTTCGCTGGTGAGGATCCAGGCACGGGCAGTTCGGAGATGTTCCCAGGCTCTTCGGCAGCCATCATGGTTTCGTGCGCACGACTCAAATCTGGAGTTAAAATTTTTCTATTTCCCTGAATAAATTCTATGAGGCTATTGAAATCCTGGTTGGTCAAAGCACGGTTGCCGTTGGCCCGGTAAGTGCGCACATACCACTCGGCAGCCTGCTCCACCACATTGTTGCGGGTAATGTTTAAGCCGGTGTTCTCGGCAATCTCATCCAGCAATTTAATGACCTCTTCTGGTATCCGGATGGAAAATTGAACTTTGGGTTTTGGTGCGCTCACAGGTTGCAATGTAGCACAAATATATTTTTCTCAATTTTTTTATTGACGGTGTGTCTGTTTGTGATTCATTCAGACCCGCACGATGAAAACATTCAGCATCCGCCTACCTGAAGATGTGCGAGCCGACCTCGAGCGGCTGGCAGAGGAACAGGGCCTGAAGCCCGGACAAATCATCCGATCCCTTTTGATTCGGATGGTGCGCAAGCAACAACCCCAAATCCAATCCGAGGAGGTGCCCGCGTGAAGACCTGCAAGCATCTTTGGTATGTGGAGGGATTAAATGTCTTCCGGCACAGGATTGGGGAATACTTCTGGGCTGTTTCCTCCCTCGAGGCGCGGATGGCTTGGGCCGAGAAGTTCGGGGGAATCCCGACCACTTGGAGGTTCGAGAAAGCCACTTGGAGGTTCGATAAATGAGCGGCGCGGATTTTTTGCGTCTGGGCGGTTATTTTGTCGAGTTTAGCGCGTCCGTGGCGCTGCCGGTCTTTTTTATAACCTGGGCGACTTGGAGGGCGGCCCGATGATCGAAAAGCATTATTCGCCGCGTGAGGTGTGCAAGTTGCTGTCGATCTCGCGGAGCAATCTGCACTGCCGACTGCAATCGGGGGAGCTGGAGGCGATTGCCTGGGGGAAGCGTTGGCTGATCCCTGA
>Ga0068872_10002172_pt1 | contig 15484 bp, 23 predicted proteins | sample NOAtaG_7_FD_66441 | JGI IMG/M metagenome (GOLD analysis project Ga0068872, IMG submission 66441) | Freshwater lake microbial communities from Lake Erie, under a cyanobacterial bloom - NOAA_Erie_Diel1S_2200h metaG | ecosystem: Environmental > Aquatic > Freshwater > Lake | place: USA: Ohio, Lake...
ATTTAGGCGAGTATTCGTTTGCTGCTGCAATTACAAATGCCGATATTAACGAAGCAAACGTAATTCCAAGTGGTCTAGCCACCCTATCGGGAGCTTCTACTTATGTAGGCAACGACGCAATCGAGTCCGCAGTTTATGTTGTAAGCGTCGAAGTATTCCAATCACGTACCGCAGCAGGTGGGCAGATAGAGGGCGTGGACTTTGCACCAACTCCGTACCGTATGGGCAGAAGCCTCGTCAATCGTGTCCAGGCTCTACTTGCGCCGTTCATTGATGTCGAGTCGCTATGCCAATAAGTGCCACTCGTACTGCTCTAGAAACAGCTTTAAGCGGTATTGCCGCTAACGTTTACAATTCTGTACCTGAGTCGGTAATACCACCTGCAATAGTTATCGTGCCTGACTCGCCATACATTGAGTTCGAGACAATAAGCAAATCTACAATTAGGTGCAAACTAAATTTTACTATTACCGTTGCAGTTAGTTATTACAGCAACGAAGCAGCGCTAGACAACTTAGAAACGCTGCTACTATCGGTCTTAGCAGCTCTGCCTGCTAATTATGTAGTTGGGGCAGTAGATCGCCCGTCAATTACGCAAGTCGGTGCGAGTGATTTACTCGTTGCTGATTTTAATGTATCAACCTACTACACAAACTAGGAACAAATATGGCAACAACAGTAATAACAGGCAGAGATGTGTCCTTCACTATTGGTGGAAACTCATACGACGCACAAGCAACAAACGCAGTATTAACTGGCACAACAGATCGTCAGACATACCAAACACTAGACGGCAAAGCATACAAGGTTGTGGATAACGACTTTATTTTTACCGTTGATATGTTGGCAGACTGGGGCGTAACTGGATCACTTTGCGAAGGTATCTGGAACGCAACAGAAACTGCACCTGACTCTGGAATTAACGTAGCCTTCACAGCTGCAACTGGTGCTGCTTTTGCTTTCCAAATCCTACCTAACTGGCCAACAGCAGGTGGATCAGGAGTGGATGCACAGACTGTTAGCTACACCTTCCAGGTTATCGGCGTACCAGCAGAAACGTTTTAATTAACACAATCGGGGGAACAAATGAAACTAAATATCAAGATAACTACAAACGCAGGCGACCAGGCTACATACACAGCACAGCCGCCTGAGTGGCGCAAGTGGGAATTAGAAACTAACCAAAAGATCAGCAAAGATCCTTCACTAGGTATTAGCGATCTTATGTTCTTGGCTTATCACGCTATGAAGCGCGAGAATCCAAACAAGGCACAGATCAGCCTGGATAATTGGTGTAACTTGGTTGCAGATATTGAGATAGAGGAAACAGCGATAAACCCCACCCAAGCGGTAGCCTCAGCCGACTAATAGTCGAACTAGCTATCGCAACACAGATCCCTATGCAGTATTGGGATACGGCAGAGGATATTGCTACGGCACTAGAGATAATTAAGGAGCGTAATGGCAGACGTTAAAGTCGAGTATGACAAAGCCGACCTACGCCAAATCCTTAAATCCTTTAAAGCTATGGACGAGCAAGCAGTAGAGCAATCTAAGAAGTTATCTGCTGAGTTGGCTGAATATGCTGCTGATCAAATTAAGTCTGCTGCTAGACGCAATAATAAATATCCTAAAGGATCTATCAAAGTTGCTGACGGTGTTCGTATTGCTAAGTCCAGCAAAATCGGTGAGTTTAAGTATGGCTTTGCTAGTCAAAAGTTAAGTGGTGGTGGTAATACTACCGACATACTTTACGGCTTAGAGTTTGGATCTAGGCGCTACAAACAATTCCCTGGCAGATCGCCAAACAAAGGTCGTGGTAATGCTGGCTATTTTATCTACCCAACGTTAAGAAAAGAACAGCCTGAACTCATTGAAAAGTGGGAAAAGGGCTTTAAGCAGATTACGGATAAATACTAATGGCTGGCAATCGTACTCTTAAATTATCTATCCTTGCTGATACAGCAGATCTTGTTAAAGGTTTAAACAAAGCCCAAGATGAAACCGAGAAAAGCAGTAGCCGTATCGGTGGTGCGTTTGCAGCGGTTGGTAAAGCAGCTGCGCTTGCGGGTGCTGCCGTTGCAGCTTATGGCGTCAAATTAGCCGTAGACGGCGTGAAGGCTGCTATCGAGGACGAACAAGCCCAAGTCAAGTTAGCAGGATCGTTAGAGCGTGTTACTGGCGCTACTAAAGATCAGATAGCAGCCGTTGAGGAACAGATATTAAAAACCTCACTTGCTACTGGTGTGGCTGATGATGAATTACGTCCAGCGCTAGATCGTTTGACTAGATCAACTAAGAACGTAGATCAGTCACAAAAATTATTAAACCTTGCATTAGATATTAGTCGCGGTAGCGGTAAGAGTCTGGAATCTGTCACTAACGCTCTATCTAAATCCTTTGAGGGTCAAAACACAGCTCTAGGTAAATTAGGTGTTGGTATCTCAGCTGCACAATTAAAGACTATGGACTTTGACGACATAACCAAGCAACTAGCCAATACCTTTGAGGGTGCTGCTGCTGACGCAGCCGACACCTTTGCAGGCAAAACAGCCAGGTTACAGGTTGCCTTTGATGAAGCTAAAGAATCAGTAGGGGCTGCACTATTGCCAATCTTAACTCGTTTGTTTGACTTTATTAACGCATATTTAGTGCCAATCTTTGATCGCTTTGGCAAAGATACTTCAAGTTTAGGCACAACTATTAAAGATTTTTTGACACCAATCTTAAATACTTTGCGGTCTGCTTACGAAAAGATCAGCACAGCAGTTAGAGAAAACGCTGACGAATATGGTCCACTAATTGACCTGCTCAAATCTTTGGCTAACTTTGTTAAGGGTACAGTTGCACCGATATTAGTTGATGTATTAGGTGCAGCGTTTAGAGGCATAGTAAATACAGTTACCTTCTTAATTGACAAGATAGGCGATCTAATTCAGTTATTTGCTAGATTAGGTACTGCCATTAAAAACTCACCACTAGGATCGCTTGGTAATGCTATTGGCGACATATTTACAGGTGGTGGCAGTAAAGCAGGATTAAGTGTAAGCACCCTTGAAGGTGGCGTTGGTAGAAGTCAAGGTCAAATACTGCCTGGTACTGGCGGTAAAGTAATACTCAATGGTCGCGAATACATACAAACAGGTGACTTCTTAATACCACAATTTACTAAGAATCTTACAGCTGCCGAATCTGCTATCTACAACAGGTTTCTTAAAGATCCTGAGCGCCAGGCTATTACTGTAGGCGAACAGATTAAAGAACAGCAATTATTTGACATACTTGGATTTAAGCGTGTTACCGATTTACAAGGTGGCGCACAACCAAACGTAACTATTAACGTTAATGCACCTAGCGTAATTGACCAGGAAGGCTTTGCTAGAGCAGTTGGTACAGCTTTAAGTAATGCAACAGCTAGAGCAGGTACGATACAAACCACACCAGCCTTTGCAGTCTAATGCCAGCATACACACCAAATCCAGCCGTCTTAATTGACGGAGTAACTTACACAGGCGACACACTAAACGGTGTAAGCATTACTACTGGACGAACAAGTGTTGATGAACAGCCACGCGCAGGATATTGCACAATTACTTTGATAACGTTTGACAACGATATTCCTGTTGCTGAAATAGATCACTCGGTACAAGTTGAGATAGATGATACGACTGGCAACCCAGTAGTTATCTTTGCAGGTTTTGTTTCAGATATTGAGCGCAGTATTCAATCATACGGATCAGTTGGCTTTGCAACCACCACACGCATTACAGGCGTTGGCTCACTAGCTAGATTAAATAGGCGTTTGGTTGGCGGTTCAGGCTTTAGCAAAGAGTTTGACGGTACTCGTATTTACAACATTATTCAAGAAGCCACAGCTGAGCGCTGGCAAGATACTCCAGCAGGTGTTACTTGGGCTAGCGTTGATCCAACACTCACCTGGAATACTTACAATCCTTATTTAGGCAACATAGATACACCTGGCGATTATGAGATAGTTGCTTATTCAGACGGCGCTACTAATGCTTTTAACCTTGCTGGTTTAGTTGCTAATAGTGCCAGGGGCATACTTTACGAAGGCCGTGACGGCAGGCTTAATTACGACGACGCAAGCCACCGAGTTAATGAAGTTAGTGCCAATGGATTTACTACTATCCCGACTAACGTAATACTAGCCAGTAACTTATCTACTATTGAGCGTATGTCTGATCTTGCTAATGACATAACAGTTATTTACAAAAACGGACAAACCGAGTCAGATACTAACGCCGGGTCAATTAGCGAGTATGGTCAGTTAGCCGTATCTATTACTACTTTACTTGAGGAAGAAGCAGCTGCTTTAGCGGTGCTAGATCTTTATTTAACTACCCGAGGTTATCCTCGCCGATCCCTTAGCAGTATCACGATACCTTTACAGCTTGACTCTATGACCAATATCTTGCGTGACGATCTTATTGAGGTTTACAACGGTATGCCGCTAGAGATTAACCCACCGGACACAATTTACGAGAATAACTTTGCTGGGTTTGTTGAAGGTATAACCTGGACAATTAACCAATATGAAGTATTTTTAACGCTTTATCTGACAGAATACGCACTAAGCGTACTAGCACAGAATTGGAATCAAGTTTCGCCTTTAGAGGCTTGGAATACGGTTTCAGGTACACTAGACTGGGCAGAAGCCCAAGTCGTAGCATAAGGAGCAATAATGGCAACAACACCTAATTACAGCTGGGTAATGCCTGATCCTACCGACTTGGTTACGGATCTACCAGCTGACTTTGAGATATTTGGCGACGCGGTTGACGCAACCGTTTACACAATAGATCAAGAAGTAGATACAACTCGTACAACCTCTACACTTAACGCACAAACAGCCTCTTACACCTTGGTCTTAGGTGACGCAGGCAAAACTATTACTATGAGTGTTGCAAGTGCTAATAACTTAACGGTGCCGCCCTTTGCAGATGTAGCCTTTGCAACTGGCACAATGATTAACGTGATACAAATTGGCGCAGGTCAAACTACTTTAGTTGCTGGATCAGGTGTAACAATTAACAGCAAAAGTGGCAATTTAAAAATTACCGGACAATACTCAGGAGTTTCGCTTTACAAGCGTGATACTAATACTTGGGTTGCAGTTGGAGATTTAAGTGCATAGGTTGATCGGAATAAATAGTTTTGGCAAAGGAATACTAACTGTCGATTATTTAGTGGTTGCAGGTGGCGGTGGAGCAGCTAGTGGTGGCGGTGGCGCTGGTGGTGTGCGTTCAACCGTTGGCGCAACAGGTGGCGGTGGGAGTTTAGAAAGCGCCTTAACTTTGTCACCCTCAACAAGTTATTCATTCTCCATAGGTGCCGGTGGAACTTTTGGAAGTCACGGAACCGTACAAGGAACAAATGGATCTAATACAACTTTTAGCACTATTACTTCTACTGGTGGCGGTGGCGGTGGTTGTGGAGAAACTGGCTTATTTAATGGAAAAACAGGTGGTTCAGGTGGTGGCGGTGGATACAACAGAACTGGAACTGGTGGTACTGGTACAACAAATCAAGGTTTAGCTGGTGGTAACTCTACTTCCGGTGTTACTGGCGGTGGCGGTGGCGGTGGTGCTGGCGTGGCTGGTACAAACGGTCAATCAAGTAATATCGGTGGTGCTGGTGGTAACGGTATTTCTACAAACATTAGCGGTTCTACACTTAGTTATGGTGGTGGTGGCGGTGGCGGCTCATTAACCGTAGGTGCTATTGCTGGTGGAACTGGTGGTGGTGGAACTGGTGGTCGTGGTGATACTCCTAATACTGCTGGAACTGTTAATACCGGCGGTGGCGGTGGTGCCGCTAACTCTGCGGACGGTAAAGAAGGCGGGTCAGGAATTATTATTTTAAGATATCCTAGTGTTTTTAATATTTCTGTTTCAGGTGGCACTTCTTCAACAACTACGAGTGGTGCAAACAAAATTACTACAATAACTGCTGGTTCCGGAACTTTGAGTTGGTCATAATGGCACATTACGCGTTCTTAGACGACAACAATTTAGTCACAGAAGTGATAGTTGGTGTTGATGAATACATTACTCAAACAGACTCAAACGGAACAGATATTGGTGGTTCATCTGAGGCTTGGGAAACTTGGTACGGCGACTTTAAGGGACAAGTTTGCAGGCGTACTAGTTATAATGGCAACTATCGCAAGAATTATGCTGGCATTGGTTTTACTTATGATCTTAAACGTGACGCTTTTATTGCACCTGAGCCTGTTAATAACATTGGGTTTGATGAGGAAACTTGTCGGTGGATAATGCCTGTAATAGATGAGGAAAGTTAATGTATCCAGTACAGGGCTACACAATTAGCAACCACTTTGGGGTTAAAAACGATCGTTACAAAGCTGGTTACCACACAGGCATAGATATTAAAGCGCCTGCTGGTACGCCTGTCGTATCGGTTAGACCTTGCAAAGTAGTTGAAGTAAGCAATTACCCGAGCTGGGGCGAATCTTACGGTACAGCAGTTATTGTGGAGTTTAGAAACGGCCTTAGGGCTATCTATGCTCACTTATCTAAAACGACAGTAATCAAAGGCCAGGATCTAGCTGAGGGCGCTATGTTGGGCAAGGTAGGCACGACTGGCAACAGCACGGGGAACCACTTGCACTTTGAACTGCGCGAATCGCCGTACAAATATGACGATCACTTAGACCCTACTGATTTAATACTGCTGACAAACGAGGATAAAGAAGTAGCCAAGAAAGCAACTGCAAAGAAGGTAGCTAATGCCAAAAGCCCAGGAAAGCCCAAGCCTGCAAATACAAAGGCTACTCGCACAGATAGCAGCCCTAGCGTGTGATGTACCTGCCGTTGCTACTAACTACGTTTTAGTCGTTGAGTATTTTACTGAAACCGGCGATTATTTTGTAGATATGTTAAGTAGTGATGAGCAACCAATATGGCGCACCCAAGGCTTAGTGAATTACGCAATAGAAAATCTATCAGACGAAAGCGATGACAATGATGAAGATGACGAGTAAAGAAGGCAAGCAAATTGGTTTAGCACTAGGAGCGTTTCTAGCTGCCTGGACTGCTGCTAATTATGAACTAACCGCACAGGCAATACTTGGATCACTTGCAGCTGCAATAACCGGCCTGATAGCACCCCAAAAGAAGCCATAATGTTTATTGACGCTAACCTAATTCTGTCGTTTGCTACGCTACTATTATCCTTAATGGCAATACTAGGTAGCATAGTTAGAAAACTGGCAAAGATAGAAGCCCAGGTACTACCCAACAGCGGATCTAGTATCAGCGACAAAGTTAATAGCATAGATAAGCGTTTAGCAGTCCTAGAGGCTCAACTTAATAAATGAAGCGCATACTGATCGTATCCGATCTGCAAATTCCCTACCACGATAAGAGGGCAGTTGCTAATCTGATCGACTTCGTTAAGCGTTACAAACCTGATCAAGTAGTCACTATTGGTGACGAAATAGATATGCCGACTATTAGCCGTTGGACGGCTGGCACAGCTGGGGCTTACACAGGCACACTAGCTCAAGATCGTGACGAAACTGTACGCATACTTGAAGCGCTCAAAGTTACAGATGTAATTAGATCAAACCATACAGATCGTTTATTTACCACTATTGCACTCAAAGCACCTGGACTACTTGGAGTACCTGAATTAGAGCTGCCAAACTTCTTACGCTTTAAGGAGCTTGGTATTAAATATCACCGCAAGCCGTTTGAGGTAGCACCTGGTTGGGTAGCGCTTCACGGCGACGAAGGCAGCACAAACTCTACACCTGGTTTAACGGCTCTAGGATTGGCTAAGAGGCACGGAAAGAGTGTGGTGTGTGGTCACACCCATAGGCTAGGGCTAACGCACGTTACAGAGGCTTCTGGGGGTGTTTTAGGGCGTATCCTGACAGGCTTTGAGGTCGGTAACTTAATGAACTTTAGTAGCGCCCATTACCTAAAGGCAGGATCAGGCAACTGGCAACAGGGCTTTGGCATACTTTACGTTGATAACAAATTGGTAACGCCGTCAATGATTCCTGTGCATAAGAACGGATCGTTTGTGGTCGAGGGCAAAGTCTACGGAAACTAAAAACCCCTAAACGAGAGAGGTGTTTAGGGGTATCGCTTAGTTTGAGACGGCTGCGACACGCCAAATCATAGTGTTTGACTGATCACCTTGCAAGTGTCGGGCATAAGTGCTTAGATCTGTCTAGGCGGTAAATCGCCGCTACTAAGAGACGGAGTAGATATGCTGGAAGCACTAGAACTAGCTTTATGGCTAGTGATTTTATTTATCTGGACTGGCACTTGGTTTGCTTTAGGCAAACTAAAGGGTCAAATGGAAGCTGAGAAGTATCAGCAATTACTAGGCGACATAAGCCGCGAGAAGCAAGCACACAGCAAGATTATTTACGATTGGGCTCGCTATGGGCTTTAATCTTGAGGACTATCAAACCGTTGCTGAGCGCTTAGATATTGCTCATAAAGAATACCTAAACCTTCGTGTGATTACTTCCCTGATTCACATAGAACGCAACAAAGACGGATTACCAACTCATTACATATGCAAAGCAGAAATATGGATAGGTGATTTATTAAAGGCAACTGGTTGGGCGGACGAGATTGTCGGGAGCAGTCAAGTAAACCGAAATTTTAGCCTTCCTAATGCAGAAACGAGTGCAATTGGCAGAGCTTTAGCAAATATGGGAATTCAAGGTAGCGATCCAAAGAAAACACGCCCTAGCCGTACTGAAATGGCTAAAGTAGTGCAAATGGTAAAACCTGAAATTCAAGCAGTAAAGGACGCTAATCCGCTTGACTGGGGTAGCGATTTGCCATTACCACCTGAGCCACTAGATGATCCGTTTGGCGATTGGAATACTTGGACACCCTCAGATAATCCACCTGAGCCTAAAGCTGTAATTAACTCAACTAATATGCCAGCAACACCTAAGCAATTAGGGTTTATTCGCAAGTTATGTTCAGAAAAGGCCTTAGACGCTTACGAGTATGCAACTAAAGAGCTGGGCTACAAAGTAGAGAGCCTAAACCAATTATCTAGGGCTAATGCTTCACAACTGATAGAGAGCCTGAAATGAGCTTAGAGGGTATGCCGCTTATTTACACGTTGCCTAATGAGTTTGCTGACGCTAACGAGTGTCCAGCCTGTGTAGGTATGGGCTATTGGCTCAAATTTGACAATGACAATGGCGAGATAAAAGAAATTAAAGAAACTTGTGATCGTTGCTTAGGTAATGGTCTATTTAGACAAGAAATGAGAGAGAGTGATGATGACAATAAGTGAGAAGTTAGACTCAATGGAGTCAATAATAGCTACAATGATTGAAATGCAACAGCAGCAGCTGAACGCATTACTGGTTATGAAACAGGCGTTGAAAGAGGTGGCTTGTGACTATTACGCCCAATGAACCAATAGAGATAATCCCTAGTCGTCCATATTATGACGATTGGAGTGATGATGATACAGACTGAATACGACCTATTTAACTACCTCAGAAACATAGTACCTGATCTAACTGCTAGCCCTAATCCATACTCAGTCTATGACTGCTGGTCTAAACGCTTTAATATGTATGTTGAACTCAAATGCAGGCGCACCCATTACGACAAGCTGCTTATTGAATACACTAAATATCAAAGATTGGTTACTACTGCCTTTCTAGGCAGATATGTGCCATACTATGTATGCTCAACACCAAACGGAGTATTTGCATTTAATCTAATTAACCATAGCCCTGAGTGGGTGTCTGAGCTTATGCCAGCAACTACCTTTGGCAACCAAACCAAGATACCTAAAATGATTGGCTACTTACACACAAGTGAGGCTGAAAAGATATGGGAACTTCCGATTTTAAAATAAGTAGATGTGTATGCGGTGCGTGGCGACACGCCAATAGAACGTGTATCACTTGCTCAAACTTGACAAAGCATTACACTCAGCAGGCAGCGTCAGCGGCTTCCGAGGCCAGGCAGAGCGCCCCGAAGGGCGAACTCTTGCCTAAGCGATTTAATTAGGGTTTGCTTATGCTTGTGGATATGTTGATAACCATAATGCTTTACTCACAAAAGCCTAGTATCGAACAACCCTTACCTGTGGATAAACGGATAGAACGGTATGTAAGTAGAAGCTATGATCGTACTAATGCCAATTGCGCTTTACAGATCGCACATAAAGAATCAAGATTTAACCAATTCGCTTTATCTAGGGACAAGCAATACTGGGGCGTATTCCAATTGGGTCATACTCAATCCGATAATTGGACAATGCGAAGGCAGCTTAGGTTGGTTAGTGAATACATACAGCATAGATACAAGAACTGGTGCAATGCTTGGGTTCATCATCAGCGCCACAACTGGTACTAATGGCAACATACGATAAGCGTTGGCGCAAGATAAGACTCATAGTATTAAAGCGTGATGATTACTGCTGCTACTACTGTGGTGGTACAGCTACAACTGTGGATCACATACACCCCATATCCAAAGGCGGTGCTATGCACGATGAGAACAATTTAGTAGCTGCTTGCATATCCTGTAATAGTGGCAAGAAAGACCGTACAACAACCCCTGGGGCTTTTTTTAGGAGCAAAGGACACCCACGACCCCCTCTTTCCTTTTTACCCCCAAATCAGACTGAGCGCGTTCCTTCGCCGTTCAAGCAACCCGACTAAGATCTATTCAATGCTTAAAGAAACCGATCGAAGCCTGACGACACCTAGTAGTACGAGCGAACTGCTATTAGGACAAACAAAACCAAGGCTTTACACACCCTTTAGAGATGATCTACCAACAAAGGGGCAAGAACTAATCGACTTTGCTAATAGTTTGGATATGCCGTTAATGCCTTGGCAAGAATTAGTCGCAACTGAGGCACATCGAATTAAGCCTGACGGTCGGTGGGCTAATAGCCAGGTGGTTGCGCTGGTATCTAGGCAAAACGGCAAGTCGCACTTAATGAGATTACGAATAGCGCTTGGTTTAACCGAATGGGGCGAGAAGTTGCAGATCCTCTCAGCTCATAAGTTGGCAGTATCACTAGAACACTTTAACCAGGTAGTAGAACTGTTTGAGAATTACGATCACTTAGCCAAACAAGTCAAGAAGCTACGCCGGGCTAATGGGCAAGAAGAGATACAGATGTTATCGGGGGCTAGGTTCAAGGTAGTAGCTAATAACTCAGCTGGTAGAGGTTACGCTGGTGCTGAAACGATCTACCTAGACGAATTACGAGAGCATAAAGACTATGCCGCTTGGTCGGCAATCACTAAGACTCAGTTAGCAGCTACAAACCCAATGCTTATGGGATTTAGTAACGCTGGCGACTCTACTTCAATAGTGTTAAACCAATTACGCGAACGCGGTATGGCAACTATGGCAGGTGCTAAAGATTCTTTGCTTTGGCTTGAGTGGTCTGCTCCTATGGGTTGCAGTCTTGACGATATGAGCGCCTGGCAATCGGCTAACCCTGCCTTGGGTCGGACAATTCACATAGATAACCTAATGGCTACAAAGAACGAACCCGAAGCAGTCGTGCGTACTGAGTGTTTATGCCAATTTGTAGAAACCTTGCAGTCACCTTGGTCGCCTGCTGCTTGGTCTAGTTGCGCTGACCTAGATCTAAACCTAGAGCCAGGCACACAGACATACTTCGCCTTTGACGTAACCCCTAGACGTAACCACGCAGCTCTAGTTGCAGCTCAGGTCTTACCTAATAGCAAGATAGCAGTCGGGTTGGTGCAAGAGTGGAAATCTGAGACCGCTATTGACGATCTTGAAATGGCTAATGGGGTTGCTGAGTGGTGTCGTATGTATGACGTAACCGAGATCCAGTTTAGTAAGAACACAGGTAGCGCAGTTGCTAGTCGGCTTAATGCTGCTGGCATATTGGCTAAAGCTATTGACGGTCGTGACTTTGCTTTGGCTTGCGATCAGTTACTTAATGCTATGGAAGCAGGCAGAATTACCCACGGTGACCAGCAAATACTTAATCGTCATATTGCTGCTAGTGCCAGGATCAACTTTGCTGACGGTGGCTGGATAATTGGCAGACGAGCAAGTAACGAAAACGTCACAGCTGCCGTTGCTACTGCTATGGTCGTGTCAGTTGCGACACGCCAGTATTCTGACGTAGATATTATTGTGGTGTAACCGCTTGCAGTATGTTACAATCTCTTACAATGGGATTTTTTGACGCCTTAAAGGCAACACAAACTATGTCACATATTGACAGTCAATCAACTGCCGATCTAGTGGCAGCTCTCGCGCCTGCAAATCTAATACAGCAGGCAGTATTTAATTACGGACTAGCTCCAACTATTAGTCGTGATCTTGCAGTCCAAGTGCCAGCAGTTGCAAGAGCCAAGAACATAATCGCTGGAACTATTAGTTCTATTCCATTAGAAGTACGATCACGCATTGACGGATCTGTATTAATGCCACCTAAAGTAATTAACCAGCCTGATCCTAGAGTGCCTGGACAAACAATTTACAGATTACTTGTTGAGGATTTAATTTTTTACGGTGTTGCTTATGGTCAAGTGCTTGAAGTGTATGAGGAATACCCAAACCGTATTAAGTCTTGGACTCGCATAGATCCAATTAGAGTAGTGCCTGAATTAAATGCACAAGGTACAGAGATCGTTGCATACGATTTAGATCTAGTTGGCAAATTACCTACACAAGGTGTTGGATCATTGGTAGTATTTAGTGGCGACGAAGGCATACTAACTCGCGGTGGTCGCACAATTAAGACAGCCCTAGAATTAGAAAAGGCTGCATACAACTTTGCATTAGAGCCAACACCTACTATCGCGCTTAAATCAACTGGGGCTAATTTACCAGCTGAGCGTATTAGCAAATTGCTAGAAGCCTGGAAACAATCACGTCAAACGCGTGGCACAGCTTTTCTTAATGCAGATATTGAAATGACGTCTGTTGGCTTTGATCCTAAGTCTTTGCAACTTACCGAAGCACGTCAATACCTTGCAACTGAGATCGCTAGACTTATGAACATTCCTGCCTGGTACGTTTCAGCAGATACTAACTCAATGACTTACTCAAACGTAACGTCAGAACGTAGGGCTTTAGTTGATTTTAGCCTTCGCCCAATACTTACACAGATCGAACAACGTTTAGATCAACCAGATTTTACTCCACAGACGCAAACAGTCAGATATGCGCTTGACGACTTCTTGCGTGGTAACCCACTAGAGCGCGCACAAGTCTATGAGGTACTAAACCGCATAGGTGTTCTATCAGTAGATGAAATACGCAGAGCAGAGGACTTAGTATTATGAAATTAACAATGCCAGTAGCAGTTACAGCTGCCGATAGTGACTCACGCACAATATCAGGCACGATAGTTACCTGGAACGAGCAAGGCAGAACGTCAGCAGGTTTAACAAAGTTTGCAAAGAACTCTATTGCCTTAAAGTCTGTCAAATTATTTTTAGAACACGATCGTACAAAGCCAATAGGTAAAGTGCTTAGCTATGACGAAACCGAGGAAGGCATTGAAGCCGTATTTAAAATCGGTAAGACTAGCGCTGGATCTGACGCATTAGTAGAAGCTGCCGAAGGATTACGCGACGGCTTTAGCGTAGGCATTATGGTTGATGAGTATGAAATTAAAGACGGTGTAATGGTGATAACTGCCAGCACACTTGATGAAGTATCGCTAGTCGAAAGCCCTGCTATTGACAGCGCAAGAGTTTCTGAGGTAGCTGCCTCAGATGATCCAAACACAGAAAAGGAAGGGTCAGATATGACCGATACTCCAGAAGTTGCCGCTGATACTGAGGTATCGGTAGAGGCAGCAGAAGTAAAGGCAGCAGCTCCAGTTGCTCAGCCTTTGACTTACACTCGCCCACGCTCTCCAATCGTGGACAAAGCTACATACTTGGAACACTCAGTACGCGCAAAATTGGGCAACGAGGATTCTCGCCAATTTGTTGCGTTCGCTGACGACACCACTAGCAATAACTCAGGCTTGATCCCAACACGTCAGCTAACAGAGATCGTTAACCCTCTATCAAACGCTGATCGTCCAATGATTGACGCAATCTCACGTGGCGCACTACCTGACGCAGGTATGAGCTTCGAGATTCCAAAGATCACAGCAGTACCAACTGTTGCAGACATAAATGAAGCCGATCCAATTACTGAAACAGGTATGACAAACTCTTTTATTACTGTAAACGTAAACAAGTATGCAGGTGGACAAACTTTCTCAGTAGAATTACTAGATCGCTCAAACCCAGTATTCTTTACTGAATTGGTAAAGCAAATGGAGTTTGCATACGCAAAGGCTACAGACGCTTTCGTAGCAACTAAGCTACAAACTGACGGAACCCTTAACGCTACTGCTAGGGCGAATGACAAAGAAGGTATTGTTGCTTATGTAGCAAGTGCCTCAGCTGCAGTTTATGCAGCTTCTCTTGGTTTTGCTCGTAACTTGGTAGTCACACCTGACCAATGGGCAAACATTATGGGATACAACGACGCAGGTCGTCCAATCTACACAGCTTCACAGCCACAAAACGCTGCTGGTGCTGTAAGCCCAACTAGCTTACGCGGTAACGTATTAGGTTTGGATCTGTATGTAGATCGTAACTTTACAGGCTCAGGCGGTGTTGGTACTGCTGACTATTCAATGGTCGTAGTAAACCCAGACGCTTACACCTGGTACGAGTCCCCACGTATTCGTCTACAAACCAACGTTGCCTTAAATGGTCAAATTGAGGTTTCATACTACGGATATGGCGCACTAGCAACCAAGATCGCTGCTGGCGCAAACTGGTTTAACCTAACCTGATAAGTAACACAAACTAGATCGAGGGGTGGGCGTGTTCTCCCGAGCGCTCACCTCTCATTAAAGGAGTAGATATGCCTTCAATAATCACAGCCACCCAGCTGAGATCTGTTCTTGGCGTATCCTCATCACTTTACAACGACGCATATTTAGATCAAATAATAGATACAGCCGAGGCAGTTATTCTGCCTATGCTAGAAAAATATGCGGCACCAATCGGGAGTACTAAACTTTCAGATAACATAGCAATCTTTACTACTCTTGGCGAAAACGTATTTAGCGTTGGTCAATCAGTAGTTATTACAGGTTGTGGCTCACCTTACAATGGCACTCGCACGATCTTAGATGATGATAATTTAGGCGAGTATTCGTTTGCTGCTGCAATTACAAATGCCGATATTAACGAAGCAAACGTAATTCCAAGTGGTCTAGCCACCCTATCGGGAGCTTCTACTTATGTAGGCAACGACGCTATTGAGTCGGCAGTTTATGTTGTAAGCGTTGAAGTATTCCAATCACGTACCGCAGCTGGTGGGCAGATAGAGGGCGTGGACTTTGCACCAACTCCGTACCGTATGGGCAGAAGCCTCGTCAATCGTGTCCAGGCTCTACTTGCGCCGTTCATTGATGTCGAGTCGCT
>Ga0068872_10002176_pt1 | contig 15481 bp, 10 predicted proteins | sample NOAtaG_7_FD_66441 | JGI IMG/M metagenome (GOLD analysis project Ga0068872, IMG submission 66441) | Freshwater lake microbial communities from Lake Erie, under a cyanobacterial bloom - NOAA_Erie_Diel1S_2200h metaG | ecosystem: Environmental > Aquatic > Freshwater > Lake | place: USA: Ohio, Lake...
GATAATACGGAAGCCATAAATTCAGCAGGGTAGTTGGCTTTCAGGTATCCGGTCTGAAAGGATAGAACCGTATAGGCTGCCGAGTGTGCACGGTTAAATCCGTATTCGGCAAACTTCTCCATCGTATCAAAAATTTCATTGGCCTTTTTTTCATCGATCTGATGTAATGCAAATGCACCATTTACGAACTTGGTCCGCTCCTTGGCCATTTTCTCTTTTTCTTTTTTACCCATGGCCTTACGCAAAATATCTGCGCCTCCAAGCGAGTAGCCACCTATTACCTGAGCCACTTTCATAATCTGCTCCTGATAGATCATAATACCGTAGGTGTTTTTTAGTATGGGTTCCAGGAGCGGATCAGGATATTCTACCTTCACTCTTCCATGCTTACGGCTGATATAATCCGGTATATTATCCATTGGCCCCGGTCGATAGAGCGCATTCATCGCAATCAGATCTTCGATGTCTGTAGGTACAAGTGCACGAAGGTATTTACGCATCGCCTCACTTTCAAATTGAAATGTGCCTATTGTTTCGCCACGTTGATAGAGTTGAAATGTTTTTTTGTCGTCGAGTGGTATTTCATCCAGTTTAATTTCGATACCGTGTCGCTTCTTAATATTAAACAAGGCATCTCTTAGAATCGACAGCGTTTTAAGACCAAGAAAATCCATCTTAAGCATGCCGGCAGACTCTATGAGATTTCCCTCAAACTGTGTAATGAATAAATCGGTATCGTTGTTTGTACAAACAGGGATATACTTGGTTATGTCGTCCGGAGCAATGATGATGCCTGCGGCATGAATACCGGTGCCTCTAACACTGCCCTCTAATTTTTCAGCCAGTTTGAGTGTTTCTGCTTTTAGGTCCTGCGCCTGATAAATGATGTTGAGCTCAGGAACTTTTTCGTAGGCTTCGTGTAAGCTGTAATTTAGTTTATCACCCAGGCGTTGCGGAAGTTTCTTGGTAAGGTCGTTGGCCTCATGGAGCGGCAGTTCCAGCACACGGGCTACATCCTTGATACTCATTTTAGAGGCAAGCGTATTAAACGTGATCAACTGGGCAACCTGCGTGCGGCCATATTTCTGAACTACGTAGTCGATTACCTGTTGTCGTCCGGCATCATCAAAGTCGGTATCGATATCGGGCATCGACACACGCTCCGGATTCAGGAAGCGTTCAAAGAGCAGGTTATATTTAATAGGATCGATATTGGTGATGCCAATGCAGTAAGCCACCACGGAACCGGCCGCAGAGCCACGTCCCGGGCCAACAAACACATTCATATTACGAGCCGCACCAATAAAATCGCCTACTACAAGAAAATAACCGGCAAAGCCCATATCACTGATTGTTTTCAGCTCAAAATCAATCCGGCTTCTGATTTCGGGAGTTAGCAGACCGTAACGTTTTTGAGCACCCTCGTAGGTAAGATGGTGCAGATAGTCGTTGGCATCGGTAAAAGGCCGGGGTAGAGGAAAGTTGGGCAGTAGGGTTTTTTGTTCGATTACGGGAGGTGTTACTTTATCTACAATTTCGTTTGTGTTATCAATAGCCTCCGGAATATCTTTAAACAACGCATTCATCTCTGCCTGCGTTTTGAAATAAAACTGATCATTCGCAAAGCCAAAACGATACCCTTTGCCATCACCAATCGGTTTACTGCGTAACTCGCCCGTGTTGATACACAGTAAAATATCCTGGGCTACGGCATCGGCCTGATCGATATAGTGCGAGTCGTTACTGGCAATAACCTTAACTCCGTGTTTAAGGGCAAATGCTATCAATGTGGCATTTACTTTTTTCTGTTCCTCAAGCTGATGGTTCTGGAGTTCAACGTAATAATCCTCACCAAATAAGTCAAGCCACCACAGAAACAGTTTTTCGGCCTCTTCAACCGACTTATGCATAATAGCCTGCGGCACCTCGGCACCAAGGCAACAGGTTGTTGCTATGAGGCCTTCGTGATACTTCACAATCAGTTCCTTATCGATACGCGGATATTTGCTGTATAAGCCTTCAATATAACCCAGCGAGCACAGCATAGACAGGTTATGATAGCCGGTTTGATTTTTAGCCAGGAGCAGTTGATGGTATCGTTTGTCGCGTTGTTGAGCCGTGAATTGTTTTTTATGCCTGTCGTCGGTCAGATAAAATTCGCAACCAACGATAGGTTTGATATTGGCTTTTTGTGCTTCTTTAACAAATTCAAATACACCAAACATGTTGCCGTGGTCGGTGATGGCCATTGCGGGCATACCATCTGCCGCAGCTTTTTTCATCAGCGCTTTTATATCTGCCGCACCATCGAGAAGGGAATATTGGGTGTGTACGTGTAAGTGAGAAAAAGTAGGCATAGTTATTTTGCGCGATATCCTTTTTGTTTGAGTAGCGTTAAAATACGGTCTTTAAAATTACCCTGAATGATGATTTGGCCGTCTTTAACGGTGCCGCCTACACCACAGGCTGTTTTCAGCAATTTAGCCAGTTGTTCCATGTCGGCTTCCTTGCCAACAAAGCCCTGAATCAGTGTTACGATTTTTCCGGCACGCATTTTTGAGTCGGTGCTTATGCGCAGTTGTTGTTGTTCCGGCTTAAGGGTATCGTGCTCCTGCTGTTCGTTATAGGTATAGGCATAATCCGGGTTGGTCGAAAAAACAATGCCCTCTCGGTTTTTATGTTTGTTGCTCATAGGATGACTAAGGTTAGTTTATTGTATCAGGGAATCAGTACACTCAAAGATAGCGGATTCAACTGTGCCTGAAAGGTACTGTTTTTTCCCAGCGGTTCACCGTCTACCTGAAAGTGAACGGGGCTATCGGTTTCTATATGCAAACTTGTTCCCTGTACATGAATCACCGAAGGATGACGGTACACATTACCAAAAAAAAGATAGAACATTAACAGTGTGTAGGATGGGATAGCGGTTTTGCGAACGAGTACCATTTCCAGTTTACCATCATTGAGCCGGGCGTCGGGAGCCACACGCGCCTCATAGCCAAACTGATTGCTGTTGCACGCATTCGTAGTAAAAAAATAACCACTCCATTGCTTATCGTGGCACGTAATGTGGCAGTTGACCGGTTTATAACTGAAAAAATGCTTCAGCGTTTGCAGGCTATAGCCCCAAAAGCCTCGGAATGATTTCTTATGATCAAACGACTCCGCCACGCAGGCAACAAAACCGGTTCCGGCATTACTCAGAAATACGGCGTTGTTAAATAAACCGGTATCGATACGTTTCGTCTGAAGCCGGTTAATCAGCCTGAGGGCATCGGGAATATGAAGCGGAATGCCCAGGTGCCGGGCAAGACCATTACCGGAGCCCATAGGTAAAATAGCTAATGAAACTTGCGTATGAATCAGTGCCCGTGCGATTTCATTGATGGTACCATCGCCACCTGAGGCGGCAACAATATCAAAGCCTTCTTCAACGGCCTGCGCGGCCAGTATCTGGGCGTGCCCCTTATATTCGGTATGGTAAATCCGGTATTCGAAGGCTTCCGAATCAATGTGTCGGCGTATCAATTCTGATACATCCACTTTTTTACGGATGCCGGCAATGGGGTTAATAATAAAGGCAATACGCTTCATGACGACGCGCCAAAAATAAGCGGATTCGCTTAACTGTTCTTGCTATGAAATGAGGTGTAGGATGATGAGGTGTGTTATAAATCATTAACACACATTGAAAAAGAACTCCTTTTACCTAATGGCCTTTAGACTCATATCGAGGCTTCTGTATGAGTGAGTAATAGCGCCCACCGATATATAATCAGCTCCGCAATCAGCATATTGCCCAATGTTATCGAGTGTTACACCACCCGAAATTTCGGTTTCGTATTTATGGTTTATCAGTTGTACGGCCTTACGGATATCGTCGGGTGTATAGTTGTCGAGCATAATACGTTGCACGGCACCGATGCTCAGCACTTCTCGGAGTTCGTCAAGGTTGCGCGTTTCGATTTCAATTTTCAACGACAGCTGATGAACACGCAGGTAGGCATTGGCCTTTTGTATGGCCTGACGGATGCCACCGGCATAGTCGATATGATTATCTTTTATCATAATCATATCAAAGAGACCGAAGCGGTGATTGTGTCCGCCGCCTATACATACCGCCCACTTCTCCACGGCTCTGAAGAGGGGTGTTGTTTTGCGTGTGTCCAGTATTTGGGTAGGACTGCCTTTCAGCGCATCCACAAATTGGGCTGTGAGTGTGGCTACGCCACTCATGCGTTGTAAGCAATTTAAGATAAGGCGCTCGGTAGTAAGAATAGAACGGGCGCGGCCACGTAGTTCAAATCCGATTTGTCCTTTCTGAACGCGATCGCCGTCTTGTACAAGAGGCTGAAATTGTAAAGAAGGATCAAATTGCTTTGTTATCATACCGGCCAGCTCAATCCCGGCGATGATGCCTTCCTGCTTGATATTCAGGCGGGCGTGACCATCTGCTACTGCGGGTATGCAAGACAGCGCGCTATGATCGCCGTTGCGCACATCCTCCTCTAAACTTAATCGTATAAATTGTTCCCAGTCGTAATCCGGCCGCATCTATTTCTGACGTTCAAAACGCATTTCCTGAATGAAGTATCCTTCACCCTTTTGTTTTACAAAATAGTACACGCGAAAGGATTGTCCGCCGGCTGTGAGTTTACCGATACCATAGGAAGAGCCCTGCGCCGATGAGCCGCGGTGGATAATCGAGAAACTGCTTACCGGATTTTTATTGAAAAAATCCTGCAGAACCATTTGTGCCTGTTGACGGCTGTATATGGATTCTTTTTCGAGTATGGTTAAATCGATGGTAGCATCAAAATATTGAGAAATTGCCGAGGCATTTCCACTGCGTATGGCATTACCGATATTATCCAGAATATCGGATGCCGCAAGTAAAACCGGCATCGTAATTACGGCAAGTGAAAAAACGAAGAGATACTTTTTCATTGTGGTTGGAAGGGTTGCAACGTTGTTACGCAAAAACGTTGCCAATGTTTTTACGCGAATCGGTTACGGTGTGATATGGTAAATATACAAACACTTTAAAACGTTGTACGGTAAGAGGCCTTGCCGATAGACCGGTATATTTGCAGAATGACATCAGAAAAAGTTATGCTGATCATAATGGATGGATGGGGGCACGGCACTCAGCCGGCATCAGATGCCATCTACCGGGCCGAGGTTCCTTACATACGCAGTTTGTACGGTAAATATCCGTACACCACTTTGCGAACCGATGGTGAATATGTGGGCTTGCCCGACGGGCAGATGGGCAATTCAGAGGTGGGACACATGAATATTGGCGCGGGGCGCATTGTATATCAGGAACTCGTGCGCATTAACCGAGCCATGCTCGACGGCACGCTAACTCAAAATGAACGCGTACAACAATTATTTGCTTACTGCATCCATAAAGATAAAACACTGCATCTGATGGGCCTGGTTTCGGATGGTGGGGTACACGCACATCATCATCATTTGCATGCCCTCATCCGCGAGGCCTCAAACGCCGGCATCAAACGCATACGGGTTCATGCCTTTACCGACGGCAGGGATACCGATCCGCAAAGCGGATATGGCTTTTTAAAGGAGCTGGATGAGGTGTGCCGCAAATACAAAGCCGAGTGGGTTAGTGTGGTTGGGCGCTATTATGCCATGGATCGCGATAACCGCTGGGAGCGCATAAAAAAAGCATACGATATGCTGGTGCATCGTGAGGGAGCCGTGTTCGATGATTTATCGGAGGCTGTACGGCAATCGTATGCATCCGGTGTTACGGATGAATTTATTCTGCCCTTAATTAAAGCCGGTGTGGACGGAGCCATACATGACGGCGATGCGGTACTTTGCTTTAACTTCAGAACCGATCGTTGCAGAGAAATAACTAGAGCGCTTACACAAGAGGCCTTTCCGGAACAACAGATGAATCCATTATCACTGCACTATGTAACGATGACAAATTACGATGCCTCGTTCAGGAACGTGGTTACTATTTTTGATAATGATGATTTACGGGATACCCTTGGTGAAATTCTGGAGCAACATCACAAAACACAAGTGCGTATTGCCGAAACTGAAAAGTACCCGCACGTCACCTTCTTTTTTTCCGGCGGTCGTGAGAAGGAGTTTAAGGGCGAGACACGAATACTCCGGGCTTCTCCAAAGGTTGCTACCTACGATTTACAGCCGGAAATGAGCGCTTTCTTATTAAAGGACGCCATCATTACTGAACTGAAAAACAGCGTGCCGGATTTTATTTGTCTGAATTTTGCTAATGCCGATATGGTGGGGCACACCGGAGTGATGCAGGCGGTGATTCAGGCAGTGCAGACTGTTGACTCCTGTGTTAAAGCGGTAACGGAGTTTGCTCTGGAAAAGGGTTATACCGTGCTGATTACAGCCGACCACGGTAATGCCGATTATATGATAAACGACGATGGATCGCCCAATACGGCACACACCACCAACCCCGTACCTCTATTCCTGGTAAGTAATCATATTCAAAAGGAGCTGAAACCCGGCAAGCTTGGCGATTTGGCACCAACCATTCTGGAACTGATGCACATTCAGCAACCCTCACTGATGACCGGAGAAAGTTTATTGGTATGAGAACTGTAATCTACCTGAGCTTTATACTGCTTGTGACATTTTTTTCTGCCTGCAACACAGATACTGAATCATACAGTTCTTATTTTAATATTGAAAGTGCCTTACGAAGTCACGTTGCGATACTGTATCGTGAAAAAGCGATGCTCATAAAAACAGCTCAGTCCGGAACAGCCATTGATAATATTAAATACACCAAACCGGATTGGAATCTGGAACTGGAACACTTTCGCAAGCTGAGCATATCATCGGCCAGCTACGAGGGGAAATATAAGGTAGATACAAGTATCTTTTATCCCATACGTAATGATCGTTCGATTGTAATGAAGCGCGTTACTTATACTGCTATGGAACAAGATCTTCCTGTAAGCAGTCTTGAAGTCGTATTTGACTCGAAGCAGGCCATTTATCGGATTAGCGGTACAACAAACTCATCTGATTTTATGACTACAATTACGAAGTCTTATACCTATATACCGTTCAAATCTTACTCGGTGTATGCAAGCGAAACAACACGGTGGATGGGTACATCTACCTATCAGGTTGAAGGCGAGATTTATTTTGAAGAACCCTATTTTGAATAAGGTTAAAACTTGAATACCAATCCGGCGCTCATCACAAAAGCATAGGTATTATACCGGTACCAACGGGCATATTGTGATGCGGTCAGGTTATTGAGACGCAGGTATGCGCCAAAGTTTGATTTGTAATTATAAATTACGGATAGATTAGCATCGGCCCAAGCACCTGTGTTGATCGTTGTCCGTTTGCCGGTATATTGAAAGGTAACGGGAGCATTTAAAAACACATCGGCGGTAACCAGAATCTTTTCCTGTATGTTATAGCTTGCATTAAGGGTAACACGCCATTCGGGATAACTGCTTGCAATAAAATCTACGGCATCAATATCAAAGCGGTAATAATCCGCTTTAAGCGTGGTAGCAAATTTATCGTTACGTCTGAAGCCCAGTTCCACGTGCGGATTAAATACTCCGGCATTTTCGGCATAATTAACCGAGAAGCGAACCTGATTGAGTGAATCCGGGGTATAAATAGGCAGGAAGTTGTAGAGGCGATAATGCACTTCGGCGGCAAAAACCACATAATCAGAAATTGAACCTTTTACACCACCTCCAAAATTGTATGAAGCACCAATACTGCGTTCGATATTGCGGTTGATGAACGGATTGTCGATAGAACGATACATCATTATATTTTTATCCATCATGCCATCCACACGTAAAAATGGAATCACTTTTCCATTCAGCAACGAGTATTGTACGAGGATGTCGGGTATAAAGAATGCCGAATCGGATATAACCAGATTGAAACCCGCGCGGGCATAAAGCTTGTCTTTTTCATACTCGTAATACGGATGAAATGGTAAAAGCCAGTATGAACCTGATGCAGTAGAATCACTAAGTGATATATGATTAAATCCGATACCCAGATTAAACCGGTGTATCGTATGGTGTACCTTGCTGAGCTTTAATCCGGTTTCGATTTCGTTTTCACTGACAACGCCATTGGTATAAAAATATTTTTCACTGAGATTAAACAAATAGTCGATTCCACTTTTAGTTGTGGTGGCGTTTTTGACAAATAGATTACCGTGAATTAAATTATAGGTGCGTTTAGATTCATCCTTGGATGGTAATACTTCAGCTGAGTCGGGGACAATCTGATCATTAAAGCCATAGTAATAGAAGGTATTGGTTTTGTAGCCGCCATCGAGTCCTATGGTTAGTTTTTTTGTTTGAAAACGGGTGTCGGCATTTATTCGCGTATCACTGAAGTTTTTAAATAAGGGTTTACCTCGACCACTGAGGTGATAGGCATTGGCGGAGAAATAGAATTTATCATTACGACCGTTATTATAGTGGGCATCAAGGAACGGGGAGTATTGTGTGCCGAAGCCGGCTTTTACGTATATGTTTTGGAGTTTTTCCTGTTCGTCCTGCCTGCTCATCGCCACCGGTTTGAGTTCAGATGGGGTGAAGGGCAATTTCTTTAACTGCGGGTTGATGTTGTATTTCAGTTTCAACTTAGCAGAGTCGGGCTGGGGTAATGGAGCCTGAAAGATGTATTTGTCGGCATCAGCGAGTAGCGGCTTATAATCCTTTACTACAAAAATGGTATCGGACTTAATAATGGAGCCGTTTTGTTGAGCAAGCGTAGCTGAACTCATCAGGATCATAGCCGGCACGATGAATCGTATTTGTTTCATTACACTTGTTTTACTTGTTGTCAGAAGGTAGTTCCTCATTGTTTTCCGGATTATACATTTTAGAGTTTTGATTTTCCTGCTCCAGAACGGTATTCAGTTTTTCTTTTGCCGCAGGGACAATATCATCATTGTGTTTGTAATTATCAATGATGCTGTTCAGTGTTGCTTTGGCATTAAATAGGTCACCCTGTTCTATGAAGAGATCTGTAAGTAATAAATAACTTTTTGCCAGCCAATAATCAGAACTGGGGGTTTGCTCTACAACGTTATAACACCATGTCTCAGCGTCTTTGGTGTTTTTAAGCGCATAGTAACATTCTGCAATGCGGTACCCGCTTTCGGCACCCATTTCGTTCTTGGTCGCTTTAAATACCTTATTGTAATAGGTTATGGCATCAGTATATTGATTTTGTTTTTGTGCGATCTTACCCTGATAATATGCGGCCTCATGAATTGCATCGTCTTTGGCTAAATCATCACCGCTGATATCAATAGCCGCAATACGTGCCTCATTATATCGTTCCAGAATAAATGCTGAGCGCATCATACCCAGTTTGGCTTCCAGCAGATTGGAAGGGATTTCGGCTGTTTTACTCAGTCGGTTATAATGGTTGAAGGCATTTTCATATTGTTTGAATTCATAATATTCAATACGGGAGGCATTAAGCAGTGCGTTCTCCAGGTACCGCTGATCATTTTTATTGATGATGTACTCATAGTCGGTAAGCGCATTGGTATAATCCTTATTCATCATGAGGCAGGATGCTCTGTAGTAGTGTGCATCGTTGCTGAAATAACCTTTTGGGAAAGAGTTCAGGTAATTGCTGAATTTATCAAGAGCGATATCAAACTGCCCTTCTTTATACTTTCGTTCAGCAGTCTGGTATACCACGGAGTCTTCCTGAGAAGCAGTTATGCCGCTGTTTGGAATCGATTTGATATAGCTGATATAAGCATCTGCATTGCCTAAAGACATGTAAATCTCTTTGATGCCATCCAGTGCATCTTTAGCTTCAGGTGTTTTTGGATACTGCGATGCTACGATTTTGTATTCATCTAGTGCATTGGTTTTACGATTGGTATTGAAATAAATCAATCCCAGTTTCAGATGAGCATTTTTAACATAGCGACTATTTGGAAAATCGTTAATAATACGGTTGAACACGAGTATGGCATTTTCATAGCGCTCCGATTTAAGATAGGTGTCGCCTGTTTCAAAAAGAGCATCGTCAAGGTATGGAGAGAGGCCATACGTGTTGCTGAGTGTTTCCAAATCGCTGATCTTGTCGTTAAGACGCCCCTCGAGTCCATACAACATGGCACGTTGAAAGAGCGCGTAATCCGTGCCGGGAAATTTTTTATTGATTACACTGCTATACGATGTCCTTGCCTTGGAATAATTTTTAATTGCAAAATAACAGTCGCCCGAACGAAGCAGGCAATCGGGATAGATACGGTCGTAATATGGTTTATCATCCTTATTATATGAGTTCTTGCTTTGCAGTTCATTCAAACAATGATCAAAGTATGTTACCGCTTTATTGTATTCATTTTTTTTCAGGTACGCATATCCGATGCCGTAGTTTGCCGCCGCAGGTGAGGTATTTAAACTTTTTTGCTGTACGACTTTTGCCGTTTCCAGATATTTGAAATAATTCAAATTAGCTTCGGTATACTTTTTAAGGGCATAAAAACATTCACCTTTCCAGAAATAACATAAGGCCTGAATGCTTAAGTCGATGGGGTTATTTAACGATACTTCAAAAATTTTAAGTGCGTCGGTGTATGCTTTATCATTATATAGCTGTATACCACGGCCGTAGGCTACCTTCTGGTAGGCTTGTTTTGTTGATGCACTTGGATTTTCAATACGCTGAATTACCTGTAGGGCATCGCGGTAGTTATTGGTGCTCAGGAATATTTGGGTAAGAATTTCTCTGGCCTCATCAATATGTGAGGAGCGGGGGTGTTTGATGATGAAGTCCTGCATCGTTGCCGCGGCCTGATCATTAAATCCCAGGTCGTAATTCAACTTGGCAACATAAAATTGTGCCTCGGCTCTGATAATTGGATCGCCATCTATTTTCAGCAGTTCAAGGAAAGCATTACGGGCGTTGGCTTTTTGATTGAGTTTTAGGTAACAATCACCCATAATATAAAGCGCATTTTGTCCGAGCGAGTCTTTAAGGGTACTCAGGTTAGATAATGATTTTGCGGCACTTTCATACTGCTGTAGTTTGTACTGACAATAACCAATCTGATAAATATCGTCTTTGTTGGCTTTGCTGACCTTGTCGTAGTATTCTTTAAGATAGGGTAAGGCTTTCTGATAATCGCCAAGACTGAAATAGGATTTACCGATAAGGAGTTTCAGTTCGTCGCGATACTTTAGTTTGTCATTTTCAAGTGCAAGATTAGCCAGACTTATAGCATCTTCATATTTCGACTGATGATAAGCAATAGACGCAGTATAATATGGTACCACCGGACCAAATAATTTAGTGTCAGCTATGCGGTTAAAACTTTTTTCTGCCTCGGCATAATTACCCCGGTAATAAGCGATGTAACCATAATAGTAGTTTGCCGGATAGTAATATTTGTTTTGCGTTTCTTTGATGATATTAAACAGGGCTTCCGCCTTATCAAATTTCTTTCGGAAGAAGTAGCAATAACCCAGTTGAAAGCGATATTCGTTCAGTTGTGTTTGGTTCAGATCGGCAACTTTAACCTGAGAGAAATAGGTTATGGCCCGGTCATATTTTCGTTGCTTGTAGTAGATATTACCCAGATAGTAATAAGTCATTCGGGTAACCGGCGTCAGTTCATAGTCGTCAACCAGGTCTAAAAAATAATTCTCTGCCTGAGGCTGATCGAGCTCATTGGAGCAACGCGCCCTGTAGTACAAGGCATCAATATAATACTCATGGTATTTTAAACGGTCCTGTTGTTCATCAACAAAACGGATAAACTGATTAAACTGCTTCATTGCAGAACCATATTGGTTTTGTTGAAACAACTCTGTTCCAATCCTGTACGATTCAACATTATCGTTGAATAATTCTGTTTTTTGTGCACTGAGTTGTGTGCCCGTGAGCACGAACAACATCAGAAAGCGTAAAAACTTTCTGTAAAGCATAACTGCGCGTTCGTTTAACCGTTAGAAACTAAACGACAAACCCGCGGCCGGTATTATGGGTAACTGATCGACACGGGAGTATCGTACGCGGTCAAAGTAAAAGATGTTTCTCCGGTTGTATACGTTTACAATACTAACATAACTTTCAATTTTTGTCCTTTCGGAAATATAGAACGTACGTTTTACCGATAGATCAAGTCTGTGATAGTAGGGGAGTCGTCCGGTGTTGAGCTGATCGTTGTACACGATACCCAATTGACCATTGGTGGTATATGGATTGGAGTAAAGTCCCTGAGAAAAAGTTTGATAATCGTAAAAACCCTGAGTAAGGGTAAAGGGGAATCCGCTTCCCAGGTTCCATCGGATATCGGCCTGCCATTTTTTAAGTTTACCCCAGCTGTAGCTGGATACGATGTTGGCATTGTGGCGACGATCGTAGTGAGGGAAATACACCTGATCGCCATTATCACGATACACATAGCTTAGAGAGTACCCTGTCCACAGGTAAAAATTTTTGTAATCATATTTCAATAGGAAGTCAATACCGTAGGCCTGTCCGGTTTCAATCTGGAAGTCCGGATCGCGCGGTGCAATTTTATTTCGGTTTAAATTTATCAGTTGCTGAAAGTATTTGTAGTATGGTTCGATATTGATCTCGATGTTTTTGGCAACATCTTTTTCAAAACCCATAACGATGTGGTAGGCGCGCTGAAGATTATTGTTGGATAATGAACCGTCGGTTCTTTGCAGTTGCCCATCGGGAGCAGTTAGGAATCCGGTAAATAAATTCACGATATCGAGGTCGGCCTTGGTAGAGATGAAGTTCTGTGAGTAGATACCCGACGCGAACTTAATGCGGAGGTCATCGGATGCATTATATTTTATGGCTATACGTGGTTCAGGCGAGAAGGCAGGCAGTGAAGCGTAGTAATGTAATCGGAATGACGGTTCCAATACAATACGTTTGGTGTTTTTCTTAAATACAAAAAAAGCGGAAATTTCTGTGGTGTTCTGATTCTGATCGATACGGTTGCCAATCGAATTAACAAATTCGAGGGTGGTCCGGTATCCGCCAATATTGATTCCATATTTCAACTGAGCATCCTGAAGAAAGTAGGTAATGTCGGTGACCAGGTCGAACCCATTGATGCCGCTGGTGCGGGGTTTCGTATCAGCCTCCTGTAAGCTCATACGGTAATCTGACAAAGAAAAACTACCATTAATCAGGGCATTGCTTTGTCCCGGCACCACAACAAAGTTGGCACCTGCACCAAACGACTTCCAGCCATAGCGCGATGAAAAATAGTTGGCGTTATCGTTAAAGTGATACCCGAAAAAGGTCAGCTTACTTCCGTTATCGCCATTGATAGAAATTTTTCCGTACAAATCGGTATAATTAAAGGGCAATCCAAGAGAGTCCACATAGTTATATAACAATTTGGAAGTACGGTCCAGATAAGAGGATTTGGCAGTAAACAGGTAGCTGATACTGCTGTTGTTTTCGTTGGATATTTTCTTAAATGGTCCTTCGAGCAAGAGTTTAGACTGGAAAGGATTTACTGATAGTTTCCCGGCAAGGTGTTTTCTGTTTCCGTCGCGCGTTTGCACATCGACAACTGCAGAGAGTCGTCCACCGTTTTCTGCATTAAATGCACCATTTAACACACTTACATTTTTAATGGCATCGGTTTCGAACACACTAAATAAACCTATGGAGTGAAACGGATTGTAAATGGTCATGCCATCGAGCAGTATCTTGGTTTGTATGGGTGTGCCGCCACGCATATACAATTCACCGCCCTGGTCGCCGGTGAAAATAACACCGGGTATTACCTGAAGAAATTGTGCTAAATCAGGTTCGCCGCCAATGCCCGGTATTTTATTGATATCCTTAGCCGTTATTTTAGTAACGGAAATTGTAGTTTCTGTGCGTTTCTCTTCACTCTTTGCGGTAATCGTAACGCCACTCAAGTTGATGTTTACCTTGTTTAAGGAAATATTCTGGGTGATGAGGTCGCTCGCCTTAACGTTAAGCTGAAGTTGAAAAGTGTCGTAACCAACATAAGTGCAAAATAGGGTATAGTTTCCGGGTGGTATACTTGGAATACTGTAGAAACCGTTTTCATCCGTTTGCGCTCCGTAATTTGTTCCTTTCAACACTACATTAGTAAACAATACCGGCTCACCGTTTCCCTTATCGATAACGGTGCCGCGGATATTGGCATTTTTCTGAGCCATCAGGTTGGTGCTTATGATCAGTCCAATCAGTAATGCGGAGATTATTTTTTTCTTCATGTAGTCGGTTAATCAGGATTCAATTATTAAACCATCCACAGGGCCTGCGCCTTCACGAATCAGGGTAATGGATGTATGATTTATTTCTAAAACAGTTGACGGTTGTATGCCACCGGGCCCACCATCGATGACCATATCAACCCGCTTGCGAAATTTTTCTTCGATCACGGAGGCATCCGTTTCGTATTCAAGTATATGATCGTCGTTAAGTAAAGAAGTGGTTAGAATGGGATTACCAAGTTGCTCGGCAATTCTTAGTGCAATAGGGTTATTCGGAACACGAATACCGACTGTTTTCTTTTTTGCCTTAAAGATGCTCGGTATTTTACTGCTCGAGGGCAAAATAAAGGTGTATGGACCCGGCAATAATTGTTTCATCAGTTTATATACCGGTGTGCTGATTTGAGAGGTGTAATCACTCAGTGAACTTAAGTCCGGGCAGATGAGTGAAAAGTTCAGCCCTTTCTTTCGAGCATTTTTAAGTTCAATCATTCGTTCACAGGCTTTGTGGTGCAGCAGATCGCATCCGATGGCATACACGGTATCGGTAGGGTAGATAATAATACCGCCATCTTTTAGGCACGCTACTACCTGTTTTATTTTGTGTTCACTGATGTGATCAGGGATAATTTTAATCAGCACGTAATCGTCTCTTAGTCTTTCAAAACCTGATTGACAAGTTCAGCCGCCTCTTTGAGTAATATAGCCGAGTACACTTTTAAACCGCTTTCATCAATAAGTTTTTTGGCTACATCCGCATTGGTGCCCTGGAGCCGAACAATAATCGGCACTTTAATTTCTCCAATGTTCTTATAGGCATCCACGATACCCTGCGCCACACGGTCGCAACGAACGATACCACCAAAGATGTTTATCAGAATAGCTTTAACATTCGGGTCGCTTAAAATAATGCGGAAGCCGGCTTCAACGGTAGTGGCGTTGGCTGTACCTCCAACATCAAGGAAGTTTGCCGGGGAGCCTCCGGCCAATTTGATCATATCCATAGTGGCCATGGCCAGTCCGGCACCATTAACCATACATCCCACATTGCCATCAAGCTTAATGAAGTTCAGGTTGTGTTTTCCGGCTTCTACTTCTGTAGGGTCTTCTTCGTGCAAATCACGCATAGCCGCTATCTCCGGATGACGGTATAGGGCATTGTCATCCAGATTAATCTTGGCATCAACCGCAATAATTTTATCGGAGGATGTTTTTAA
>Ga0068872_10002182_pt1 | contig 15457 bp, 15 predicted proteins | sample NOAtaG_7_FD_66441 | JGI IMG/M metagenome (GOLD analysis project Ga0068872, IMG submission 66441) | Freshwater lake microbial communities from Lake Erie, under a cyanobacterial bloom - NOAA_Erie_Diel1S_2200h metaG | ecosystem: Environmental > Aquatic > Freshwater > Lake | place: USA: Ohio, Lake...
CGAGCAGGTCGACCATGTCGGCGACCGCGGTCTCGGACTGGCCGACGCCGACCGTCTCCACGACCACGACGTCGAACCCCGCCGCCTCGCAGAGCAGGCCGGCCTCGCGCGTGCGCCGGGCCACGCCGCCCAGCGTGCCGCCGGCGGGCGAGGGGCGGATGAAGGCGCGCTCGTCGCGCGCCAGCCGCTCCATGCGCGTCTTGTCGCCGAGGATCGAGCCCCCGGTCAGGGGCGAGGACGGGTCGATGGCGAGCACCGCCGGCCTGCGCCCGAGCCCGAGCAGGAACAGGCCGAAGGCCTCGATGAAGGTCGACTTGCCGACGCCCGGCGCGCCGGAGATGCCGACGCGCACCGCGCCGCCGGTGCGCGGCATCAGCGCGTCGAGCAGGCGGTCGGCGTCGTCGCGGTGGTCGGCGCGGCTGGATTCGACGAGGGTGATGGCGCGCGCGAGCGCCCGGCGGTTCCCCTCCGCGACCGCCGCGGCGAGCGCCGCGACGTCGGGGGTCGGCGCCTGCGTCGCGCCGCCCATGCTCAGGACAGGCCCTTGCGTCCCATCTCGAGGAACTTCTCGCGCCGGCGCGTGCGCAGGATGTCGCCGTCGAGCTGCGACAGGTCGCGCAGGTGCGAGGCGATGGCGCGGCCGACCTTCGAGATCGTCGCCGACCGCTCGCGATGCGCGGCGCCGAGCGGCTCCTCGATGATCTCGTCGATGACGCCGAGCTTGAGCAGGTCCTGCGCGGTCAGCTTCAGCGCCTCGGCCGCGTCGGGCGCGTTCTCGCGCGTGCGCCAGAGGATCGAGGCGCAGCCCTCGGGGCTGATCACGGAGTAGACCGCGTATTCGAGCATCAGCACGCGGTTGGCGGCGCCGATGGCGACCGCGCCGCCCGAGCCGCCCTCGCCGATCACGACGGCGACGAAGGGCACGCGGATCGCGAGGCAGGTCTCGATCGCGCGGGCGATGGCCTCGGCCTGGCCGCGCGCCTCGGCGTCGATGCCCGGATAGGCGCCCGAGGTGTCGATCAGCGCGACCACCGGCAGGCGGAACCTGTCGGCGAGGTTCATCAGGCGCTGCGCCTTGCGGTAGCCCTCGGGCCGCGCCATCCCGAAATTGTGGCGCACGCGGGTCTCTGTGTCGTGGCCGCGCTCCTGCCCGAGCACGACGCAGCTGCGGCCGTCGATGCGCCCGATGCCGCCGAGGATCGCGAGGTCCTCGCCGAACAGGCGGTCGCCGGCGAGCGGCGTCCAGTCCTCGACCAGCGCGGAGATGTAGTCGACGGCGTGCGGCCGCTCGGGATGGCGGGCGACCTGCACCTTCTGCCACGGCGTCAGCTTCGCGTAGGTCTGGCGGATCTGGCGCTCGACCTTCTGCTGCAGGCGCGCGACCTCGTCGGCGATGTTCAGGCTCGAGGAGCCCGACAGGTGCCGGAGCTCCTCGATCTTGCCCTCGAGCTCGGCGATCGGCTTCTCGAATTCCAGGTACTGGGCCATGCCTCTTCCGCCATCCAGCCGGCGTCAGGCCGCCGGCTTCGGTTCGTGAGCGATCACCCAGTCATAGGCTGGCAGCGTGAGGAATTCCACGAAGGAAGCCGCCTCGCTCCAGTCCCGGAACATCCGCGCGGCCTCCTTGAAGCGCGACTTGCGGAAGGCCGGGCCCATGCGCTTCTCGATCCTGGCCATCTCCTCGCCGAGCAGGCGGCGGAACAGCGCGCGATCGATCCGGCGGCCATCCTCGAGCTTCGCGCCGTGGTGGAGCTGCTGCCAGATCTGCGCGCGGCTGATCTCGGCGGTGGCGGCGTCCTCCATGAGGTGGTTCAGCGGCACGCAGCCGATGCCGCGCAGCCACGCCTCGACATAGCCGACGCCGATGACGATGTTCTGCCGCAGGCCCGCCTCGGTGCGCGATCCCTCGGGGACCTTGAGCAGGTCCGCCGCGGTCACGGCCACGTCCTGGCGGCGGCGGTGGATCTGGTTCGAGGCCGGCATGACGCGGTCGAAGATCTCCTTCGCGACCGGCACGAGCGCGGGATGCGCGACCCAGGTGCCGTCATGGCCGTCGGTGGCCTCGCGCTCCTTGTCGGCGCGCACCTTGGCCATCGCCGCCTCGTTGGCGACCGGGTCGTCCTTGATCGGGATCTGCGCCGCCATGCCGCCCATCGCGTGGACGCCGCGGTTGTGGCAGGTGCGGATCACGAGCTGCGAGTACGAGCGCATCATGTGCGTCGTCATCGTCACCTGGCCGCGATCCGGCATGATGCAGGCGGGCGAGCGCGCGAACTTCTTGATGAAGGAGAAGATGTAGTCCCAGCGGCCGCAGTTGAGGCCGGCGGAGTGCTCGCGCAGCTCCCACAGGATCTCGTCCATCTCGAAGCTGGCCATGATCGTCTCGACCAGGACCGTCGCCTTCACGGTGCCGCGCTGCAGGCCGAGCTTGTCCTGCGCCCAGACGAAGACGTCGTTCCAGAGCCGCGCCTCGAGGTGGCTCTCCATCTTCGGCAGGTAGAAGTAGGGGCCGGTGCGGCGCTCGAGCAGCTCGCGCGCGTTGTGGAACATGTAGAGGCCGAAGTCGAAGAGCGACGCGGACATCTCCGCGCCGTCGACGAGCACGTGCTTCTCCGGCAGGTGCCAGCCGCGCGGGCGCACGAAGAGCACCGCGACCTTCTCGTTCAGCTGGTAGTGCTTCTGCGACACGGGGTCGGTGAAGGCGATCGCCCGCCGCACCGCGTCGCGCAGGTTCCTCTGCCCCTCGACCATGTTCGCCCAGGTCGGGGTCGAGGAATCCTCGCAGTCCGCCATGAACACGCTCGCGCCCGAGTTGAGCGCGTTGATGATCATCTTGCGGTCGACGGGACCGGTGATCTCGACCCGGCGGTCGAGGATGTCCTTGGGCAGCGGCGCCACCTGCCAGTCGCCGGCGCGCACCGCGGCGGTCTCCGGCAGGAAGTCCGGGGTCCAGCCCGCGTCGAGCCTGGCCTGGACCTCCTTGCGGCGCGCGAGCAGCTCGAGCCGGCGCGCATTGAAGCGGCGATGCAGCTGGGCGAGGAAGTCGAGCGCGCCGCCGCCGAGGATCTCGGAATCGGACGGCGTGCGCGGCGCGACCAGCTTCACGCCGGCGGGCAGGCGGATCGGCTTGGGGGCGGCCGGCGCGGGCGCCTTCGCGGCGGGCTTCGGGGCAGGCTTCGCGGCGGCCTTCGGCGCCGGGCGCGGCGCGGGCTTGCGCGCCGGAGCGGCCTTGGCGGCCTTGCGCGGCGCGGCCTTGGCGGCCGGCGCGGGCTTGCGCGCGGGGGCCTTCTTCGCGGCGACCCTGGCTGCGGGGGCCTTGCTGGTGGCGGCCTTCCTCGCGGGAGCCTTGGCGGCCTTGCGGGGCGCGGCCTTGCGGGCGGCGGGGGCCGCCTTGCCGGCCGGCTTCTTCGTGGTCTGCTTCCTGCGCTGGGCCATGGGTCGCCGACTCCCCTGCGGTTCGTCCTGCCCGGGCAGGCGCCCGGGCGCGGCTTCTTAGCCGCGCGGGCGACCATTCGGCAAGCACCCGGGCACTATTTCCCCCGGGAAACCCGGGGCTTGGCGGCCAGCGGGTGGTGCGCCTCGACCACCCGGCGCAGCCTTTCGCCCGCCACGTGGGTATAGACCTGCGTGGTCGAGATGTCGGCATGGCCGAGCATCTGCTGCACCGCCCGCAGGTCCGCCCCGCCCTCCAGCAGGTGGGTGGCGAAGGCGTGGCGCAGGACGTGCGGCGAGAGCCGGCGGGGGTCGATGCCGGCCGGCGCCGCGAGTTCCTTCAGCATCTGGGCCACGCGCGCGGTGGTCACGTGCCCTGCGGCGCCGCGCGAGGGGAAGAGGAAGCGGCTCGGCCGGTCCGGCTCCGGCAGGAAGGCCGCGCGCAGGTCCATGTAGGCGGCGATCGCCGCCGCGGCCGCCTCGCCGAGCGGCGCCAGCCTCTCCTTGCCGCCCTTGCCGCGCACGCGCAGGAACCGGCCCGAGCGGTCGATCGCGCCGAGGGGCAGCGCGGCGAGCTCCGACACGCGCAGGCCGGATGCGTAGAGCACCTCCAGCATCGCCGCGAGCCGGCGCGCGGCCGGTCCGTCGCCGCGCGCGCGCGCCGCCGCGACCAGCGCCTCGACCTCGGCGCGCGACAGCAGCTTCGGCAGGGCGCGCCCGCGCCGCGGCGCGTCGAGCCGCGCCGAGGGGTCGTCGCCGCGCCGGCCCTCCTCGAGCAGGAAGCGATAGAACTGGCGGATCGCGGAGCGCCGCCGCGCCGCGGTGGCCGGGCTGGCGCCGGCGCGCGACAGGGCGCGCATGTAGTCGCCGAGGTCGCGCTCGCTCGCCCCGGCGAGGCCGCGGCCGCGCAGGTGTGAGGCGAGATGGGCGAGGTCCTTGCCGTAGGAGGCGATGGTCGCGCGCGCCGCGCCGCGGGTGGCCGCCATCATCTCGAGGAAGGCCTCGGCATGCGGGTCGGCGAGCGCGGGCAGGACCGGGCGGCGGCCCATCCGGCGCGGGCCCGCCTCAGAGGCCGGCGGCCAGCACCGCCTCGAGGGCGATGCCGCGTGCCTCGTCCGCGAGGCCGATCTCCTGCAGCGCGCGCAGCGTCGCGGCGAGGGCGGAGGGATTGTCGCGCAGCGTCGGCTCGTGCAGCGCGGCGGCCGCGAGGAGCACGCCCTCGCCCACGAGGCGCTGGCCCGAGGCCCGCGCGAGCCGCACGAGCGGCGCCGGGGCCTGGATGGCGGCAGGGGTCCCGGGCGCGCCGAGCTCGAGGGCCGGCGTGCCCAGCGCCTCGAGCGTCTCGGCGAGCAGGCGCGTGCGCGCGGCGGTCCGCGCCGGCTCGCGCCGCGCCTGCGCCTCGCGCCAGGCGCGCAGCGCGTCGCCATTGGCAAGGCCGCGATCCGGCACGCCCGCGATCGACAGCAGCGGTGCCAGCAGCGCGGCCGCGTCCGCGGCCTCGGGCGCGCCGCGCATGATCTCGAACCAGCGCGTCGCCTCGACGCCTCGCCGGTCGACGAGCAGCGTGCGCGCGAGCAGCCCGGCATGCTCGAGCGAGTCGTGCGCGGGCGGGATGGCGAGCACCAGGTCGGCGGCCGCGCGGCGCAGCGCGCGCGCGGCGCCGCGCCGCTCGGCGGATTGCAGCGCCCTCGCGAAGGCGGCGGCGCGGGCCGGCCCCGGCGCGGCGTCGCGCACGAGCCGGTGGAGCGCGGCGCGCCCGCGCGGGCCGGCCTCGCGCTCGGCGAAGCCCGCGAGGTCGGCGGCCTCGCGCGGCGCGAACTGGACGGTTTCGTAGAGCGCGGCCAGCCGCGCGCCATCCATCGAGCCGGAGGCGGTGGCCGCCTCGGCCGCGCGCAGCCGCGCGTCGATGGCGAAGGCCTCGTTCCCCGCGATCGAGGCGAGGATCGCCGGCCCGGCACTGGCGAGCGCCGCGGGCGGCGGCGCTGCCTTCGCGGCGGCGAAGAGCGGCACGTGGTGCGCGAGCAGTTCCGCCTTGCCGCCCTCGAGCGCGCGGCTCGCGCCGTCGGCGAGCGCGACGAAGCGCTCGAGCCAGTCGTCCTCCGGCATCTTCTGCTCGCGCAGCATCGCGCTGCCGAGCTGGGCGCGGAACACGTCGCCGTCCAGCACCTGGCAGGCGATGAGCGCATGCGCCCAGCCCGGCTGCGTCGCCGCTGCGATCGACTCGCGCACCAGCTCGCAGGCCGGGCGCGGATCTGCGGCCAGGAACAGCGCGTCGCGCAGCACCGCGCGCGCGGCCTCGTCGCGCTGGCCGCGGGCGAGCGGCATGGCGAGCTGGCCCGCGGCATCGGCCTCGCCCAGGCGCAGCAGGCCGCGCGCGCGCAGGACGGAGAAGTCGGGAAAGGCCTCGTCGGCGCCCTTCTCGGGCGGCTGGCCGGGCGAGGCGAGGGTGCGGCGCAGGAGGTCGCGCAGCGTCGCCTGGCGGGGCGCCGCCAGCGTCTCGACAAGCGGATCCACCGCGCGCCGCTGCGAGCCGGTCCAGAGCGTGGGCGGCAGGGCGCCGGACGTCGCGTCGATCAGGCCGCTCGCGCCCTGGTCGACGGGCTTCGGCGCGCCCTCCAGCCGGATGCCGCGGTCGACAGGGGGCACCGATGGCGCTGGCATCGCGTCGCCGCCGGGGATGAGGCGCATCGGGCGGCCGGGCAGGGACTGCGCGTGCGCCTCGACGGCGGCGGCGAGGGCGAGCGCCGCGCAGAGCAGGGCTGCGGGCGCGCTAGCGCGGCATGCGGTCACTCGGGATCGCCTTCTCGATGCGCGCGGTCGGGGGCGGGATGTCGACGAAGCCCAGCGCGGCGATGCCGAGGGCGACGCCGGCGACGAGGATCGCGAGGAGGAGCAGCACGATACGGCGCAGCATGCGGAGCCTGGGGCCTTGTCGCGCGGGCGATGCGGGGCTGCATGGCCTGCACGGGTTCTGCTACAGAGGGAAGATGACGAATTCAAGGCCCCATCCGTGAGCGAGGAGGCGACGCCGCCCCTCGCCGACCTCCTGCCGGAAGGTCGCAGCATCGTGCTCGTCGGGCTGATGGGCGCGGGCAAGTCCTCGATCGGGCGGCGCCTCGCGCAGCGCCTCGGCCTCGACTTCGTCGACGCCGACCACGAGATCGAGCGCGCCGCGGGCTGCACGATCGAGGAGATCTTCGCGCGCTTCGGCGAGCCGGCCTTCCGCGACGGCGAGCGCCGCGTGATCGGCCGCCTGCTCGAGGACCGCGCGCCCCTCGTTCTCGCCACGGGCGGCGGCGCCTTCATGGACCCGGAGACCCGCGCGCGCATCCGCGAGCACGGCGTCTCCGTCTGGCTGCGCGCCGAGCTCGACGTGCTGCTGCGCCGCGTCAGCCGGCGCTCGAACCGCCCGCTGCTCAAGCAGGGCGATCCGCGCGAGGTGCTCGAGCGGCTGATCGCGGTCCGCCATCCCGTCTACGCCGAGGCCGATCTCGTGGTGGACAGCGACGACTCGCCCGCCGAGAGCACGGTCGACCGCGTCATCGCCGCGCTCGCGGCCCGCCAGAGGAGCGCCCCGGCATGAGCGATGCCCAGCTCCTGCGCGTCGACCTCGGCGCGCGGGCCTACGACATCCATGTCGGGCGCGGCCTCCTCGAGCGGGCGGGCGCGCTCTGCGCGCCGCTGCTGGCGGAGCGCCGCGTCTTCGTCGTCACCGACGCCACGGTCGCGCGCCTGCACGCCGCGCGGCTCGAATCAGGCTTCGCCGCCGCCGGCGTCGCCACCCACCGCATCGAGCTGCCGCCGGGCGAGGCGACGAAGAACTGGGACGAGCTCGGGCGCCTGCTCGACCGCCTGCTCGACCTGCGCCCGGAGCGCCGCTCGCTGGTCGTCGCGCTGGGCGGCGGCGTGGTCGGCGACATCGCCGGCCTCGCCTCCAGCCTGCTGCTGCGTGGCATCGACTTCGTCCAGGCGCCGACGACGCTGCTGGCGCAGGTCGACAGCGCCGTCGGCGGCAAGACCGCGGTCGACGCGCGCCAGGGCAAGAACCTGGTCGGCGCCTTCCACCAGCCGCGCCTCGTGCTCTGCGACCTCGACGCGCTGGCGACGCTGCCCGGCCGCGAGCTGCTCGCGGGCTATGCCGAGGTGGCCAAGTACGGGCTGCTCGGCGACGCCGGCTTCTTCGCCTGGTGCGAGGAGAACGCCGCGCGGCTGCTCGCGGGCGACCCGGCGGCGCAGGCCCACGCGGTGGCGGAGAGCTGCCGCGCCAAGGCGCGCATCGTCGGCGCCGACGAGCGCGAGGCCGGGCAGCGCGCGCTGCTCAACCTCGGCCATACGTTCGCGCACGCCTTCGAGACGGCCGCTGGCTACGGCGACGCGCTGCTGCACGGCGAGGCGGTCGGGCTCGGCATGTGCCTCGCCTTCGACCTCTCCGTGGCGCTCGGCCTCTGCCCGCCGGCCGACGCCGCGCGCGTGCGCCGGCACGCCGCCGCCGTCGGCCTGCCGACGCGCCCGCCGCAGGGCGACTGGGACGTCGATCGCCTCGTCGCGCTGATGGCGCAGGACAAGAAGGCGCGCGGCGGCCTCACCTTCATCCTCGCCCGGCGCATCGGCGACGCCTTCGTCGCCCACGACGTCCCGGCCGACGCGGTGCGCCGCATCCTCGCCGCCGCGCTCGCGGCCTGAGGGGCCGGCCATGGAGGCGCTGGACGCGCTCGCCATACCCTGGCCGCTCGCCGCCGCGGCGGTGGCGCTCCTGCTCTGCCTGTCGGCGTTCTTCTCGATCTCCGAGACCGCGCTCACGGCCTCGTCGCGCGCGCGGCTGACCGCGCTGGCGCAGCACGGCAACGCGCGCGCGCGCCGGGTCCTCGCGCTGCGCGAGCGCGAGGACGAGGCGCTGGCCGCGATCCTGCTCGGCAACAACGTGGTCAACATGGTGGCCTCGTCGGTCGCCACGGGCTGGCTCGTCGCGATGTTCGGCGAGGCCGGCGTCGCCTACGCGGCGCTGGCCATGTCGGTCCTCGTCGTCTTCTTCGGCGAGGTGCTGCCGAAGACCGCCGGCCTCGCGAGCCCGGACCGCACGGTCCTCGTCATCGAGCCCGTGCTCGCGCCGGCGCTGCGCGCGCTCGGCCCGCCGTCGCGCGCCATCCAGCGCGCGGTGCGCCTCGTCCTGCCGCTCGTCTCCCGTCGCCCGCGGGCCGGCTCGCGCGAGCGCCGCGCGCAGGCCGAGGAGGAGCTGCGCGGCGCGATCGAGCTGCATGCCGAGCCGGATCGCTCGTCGCGGCGCGAGCGCGAGATGCTGCGCTCCATCCTCGACCTCGACGACGTCACCGTCGGCGAGATCATGATCCACCGCAACCAGGTGGTGGCGCTCGACATCGAGCAGCCGCCGGCCGCGGTGCTGCAGCAGGCGCTGTCGAGCGCGCACACCCGGATCCCGCTCTACCGCGGCAGCCGCGAGAACATCGTCGGCGTGCTGCACGCCAAGGCGCTGCTGCGCGCGCTGCGCGAGGCGCGCGGCCGCGTCGAGGACCTCGACCTGCCGCGCATCGCCGCGCGGCCGTGGTTCATCCCCGACACCACGACGCTGCTCGACCAGCTGCACGCGTTCCGCCGGCGGCGCGACCACTTCGCCGTGGTGGTCGACGAGTACGGCGTGCTGCTCGGCATCGTGACGCTCGAGGACATCCTCGAGGAGATCGTCGGCGACATCGCCGAGAAGCACGAGTTCCAGGTCCCGGGCGTGCGCCCGCAGCCCGACGGGTCCTGGCTGGTGGACGGCACGGTGACGATCCGCGACCTCAACCGCGAGTTCGACTGGCGCCTGCCCGACGAGCCGGCGGCCACGATCGCGGGGCTGGTGATGCACGAATCGCGCGTGATCCCGGACATCGGGCAGGTCTTCGTGTTCCACGGGCTGCGCTTCGAGGTGATGCGCCGCAAGCGCCACCAGGTCGCGCAGCTGCGCATCGCGCGCGAGCAGAAGGCCCCGGCGCCCGCGGCCGGCGCGGCCGGCTGAGCGCCGCGCGCCGGGGAATGGCGATGGCGCGCGCGCCGTGCTTCGCCCAATGGGAGAGCCCCGAGCTCGGCCGCGACTTCGCCGCCGATCCCGCGCGCCTCGCCGGCGACCCGCGCTGGGCCGAGTCGGGCGCGCGCGACGTCGCCGAGTACGCGCGCTGGGCGCACCATGTCTGCGGCATGGCCTGCGTGCGCATGGTGCTCGCCGCGCGCGGCCTCGGCGCGCCTCCGATCCTGGAGCTCGCGCGCGCGGCCACGGCGCGCGGCGCCTATGTCGAGGAGGAGGGCGGCACGATCCGCGGCATGGTCTACGCGCCCTGCGTCGCCTGGCTGCGCGAGGCGTGGGGCATCGAGGCGGAGGTCGTCGTCGGCATCGACGCCCACGCGATCGCGCGGACGATGGAGCGCGCGGCCTTCTTCATCGCCTCGGTCCATCCCTCGATCCGCACGCCCGGCCAGCCGCCGCCGCGCCGCGGCGGGCATCTCGTCCTGGTGCTAGAGGCCGGGCCGGACGCCATCGTCTTCCACAACCCCTCGGGCTTCGACGAGGCGACGCGCTGCGGCGCGCGCCTCGCGCCTGCGGAATTCGACCGCTTCTTCGCCGGGCGCGGGATCGCGATCGCGCGCTGATCAGCGCCGCGCGATCGCGCGCGCGGCGAGCGCCACCGCGATGGCGCCGGCCGCGCCGGCGAGCGCGTCGCGCAGGGCCGGCGCGCGCCCCGGCGCGAGATGCTGCGCCAGCTCGAGCAGCGCCGCGTAGCCGCACAGCGCCAGCGCGGGGCGCGCGAGGCCGAGCCGCGCGCGATGGCCGATCGCGAACATCGCCATCGTGCCCGCATAGGCGACCGCGTGCTCCATCCAGCCCGCGGCGCCGGTGCGCACCATGTCCTCGCGCGGCAGGAGCGAGAGGACGGCCAGCGCGGCGACGCAGGCCCAGGCCGCCGGCCGCGCGATCGCGGCGATGGCCTCAGCGGCCGGCTTCATCCTCGCCCGGCGCCAGCGTCCGCAGCTGCAGGGCGTGGACGCGCTCGCGCAGCTCCTCGGCCAGCGCGGCGTAGACCATGCGCTGGCGCGCGACGCGACCGGCGCCGGCGAAGGCGGCGGAGACGATCGTCACGGAGAAGTGGCTCTCGCCGCCGGGATGCGCGCCCGCATGGCCGGCATGGCGGTGGGAATCGTCGACGAGCTCGAGCCGCGTCGGCGCGAGCGCCGCCACCAGCTTCGCGCGCATGCGTTCCGCGACCTCGCCCATCCCCGTCCCTCCCGTGCCCGTCAGCGCTCCGGGCGCGCCGAGGTGCCCGGCGCGCGCAGCGTCCACTCCACGATCCGGCGCATCACGGCGCCCGAAGCCTCGTCGAAGGCGATCATGATCGCGTCCATCGTGTCGGCCTTCGCGCGCTCGGCGCGCTCCGCCGAGGTCGAGGCGATGATCGCCCTGTCCGCCACGCGCACGAGCTTCGCCGTCATGCGCACGCGGACCAGCGGCGGCCGCGTCGCGTCGGGGAAGTACTCGGCCGCGAACTCCCTCAGGTCGGTCTGCAGGAGGTAGTCGGGGCGCAGGCGCACCGACTCGCGCGACACGGCGACGATGCGCCCCGTGTTCTCGAAGGACTCGACCAGCAGCGTCTGCAGCATCGCGGGCGCCGCGTCGCTCCAGTTGGCGCGCGCGAAGTAGTCGAGGCTGACCGGCGTGCGCTGCAGCGCCACGCGCGAGGTGTTGAGCCCCGCGGCCGCGACGGGCAGCTCCACCACCAGCTGCCACGCGACACGGGGCAGGTCGGCGGCGAAGCTGTTCTTCGGCGTCAGCGTGTAGAGCTGCGCCGGGTCGCCCTGCCCGGGAAGGATGCCGGAGCAGCCCGCGATCGCGGGCGCGGCAGCGAGGAGGAGGAAGCGCCTGCGGCTCGCCATCAGCGTACCTGCTCGCGGCGGGAGGGATCGAAGCCGCGCGTCTGGTCGCCGAACAGGAAGCGCGCGGGGTCGCGTTCCATCTGCAGCGACAGGCGCTGCAGCGCCGCCACGAGCTGCCGCGCCTCGACGACGAACTGGGAGAATTCCTGCAGGCCCTGGTCGGCGAAGCCGCGCAGCGGGCCGCGCGCGTCGCGGACCAGCGCCTCGGCCTGGGTCGCGAGCCGCGCGAAGCCCTGCGCGCCCTGCCGCAGGTCGCCGAGCAGGGGCTGCGCGCCCGTCACCAGCCTGTCGGCGTCGCGCAGCAGCACGCGCGTGTCGCCGAGCGCGGCGGTCGCCTCGCGCTCGACGCGCGCCATCGTGGCGCGTGCGTCGTCGGCGAGCTGGCGCGCCGCCTCCGCCGCGCCGCGCGCCGATTCCGCGGCGGCGCGCGCGTCCTGCACCAGCGGGTCGATGTGCGACTTGCGCTCGGCCACCGCGGTGGCGAGTTCGTCGAAGCTGCGCAGGATGCTTGCGATGCGCGCGATGTTGTCCTCGCTCAGCAGCGCGGCCGCGCGCGCGGCGACGAGGCTCGTGCTCGCGATGACGTTGGGCGCCTCCTCGAAGAGCTTCTCGAGCGGCGAGGCCACCGACGGGATCGTGGCGCGCCGCTTGCCCTCGCGCGGCAGCAGCGGGGGCGCGGCGTTCGATCCGCCCGTGAGGCTGACATAGGCGACGCCGGTGATGCCCTGCGAGGCAAGGGTCGCCGTGGTGTCGGTCTTGACCGGCGTTCCGGCCTTGAGGGCGATCGTGACCTCGATCAGCTCGACGTTGCGCTGGTCGATCGCGATGCCGGTGACGGTGCCGACCGGCACGCCGCGCAGCCGCACGGTCGAGCCATCCGACAGCCCGGCCACCGAGCCGCGGAAGTAGATGTAGTAGAAGGTCCGCTCCTCCTTGAGCTCGTAGCGCGCCAGCCAGACGGCGAAGGCGGCGCCGGCGAGGATGACGGCGAGCACGAAGGCGCCGACGAGCGTGTAGCTGGCGCGGTTCTCCATCTCTCCGTCCGATCGGCTCAGGGTTCGCGGCGCGCGGCGCGGCCGCGCGGCCCGTGGAAGTACTCGCGGATCCACGGATGCGGGTTCGCGAGGTGCTCGTCGAGCGTGCCGACGATAACACGCCGGTCGACGAGCACGGCAATGCGGTCCGTGATCGTCACCAGCGTGTCGAGGTCGTGGGTCACGATCACCACCGTGAGCCCCAGCGCCTTCTGAAGGTCGCGGATCAGCTGGTCGAAGGCCGCCGACGAGATCGGGTCGAGCCCCGCCGTCGGCTCGTCGAGGAAGAGGATCTCGGGGTCGAGGGCGAGCGCGCGCGCCAGCGCCGCGCGCTTGCGCATGCCGCCGGAGAGCTCCGACGGATACTTCGCGCCGGCCTCGGGCGGCAGCCCCGCCATGTCGATCTTCACGCGGATCAGCCCGCCGACGAGCTTCGGGTCGAGGTCCGTGTGCTCGAGGAAGGGCACGCGCACGTTCTGCGCGACCGTGAGGGCGGAGAACAGCGCGCCGTTCTGGAACAGCACGCCCCAGCGCGCCTGCAGCGCGCGGATCTCCGCCTCGCGCCGCGGCCAGGGCCTGCCGAAGACCTCGATGCTGCCGCCCTCGGGCCTCTTCAGGCCGATCATCGTGCGCAGCAGCACCGACTTGCCGGTGCCCGAGCCGCCGACGATGCCGATCACCTCGCCGCGCCGGATGTCGAAGTCGAGCCCGTCGTGGATCGCCTGCGCGCCGAAGCGGGTGACCAGCCCGCGCACCCTGACGACCGGGTCGGGGACGGGCGCGCTCACAGGCCGAGCTGCGCGAAGAGGATGGAGAAGAAGGCGTCGGCGACGATCACCAGGAAGATCGCCTCGACCACCGACTTCGTGGTCTGCCGGCCGACGCTCTCGGCGCTGCCGGTCACCTGCAGCCCCTCGTAGCAGCCGGCCAGCGCGATCAGCAGCGCGAAGACCGGCGCCTTGGACAGGCCCACCCAGAGGGTCGAGAGCGTCACCGCCTCGCCGAGCTGGTTGAGGAACTGGGGCAGCGTGACGCCGAGCGAGGCGACCACCATGACCGCGCCCCCCGCCAGCGCCATCAGGCTCGCGTAGATCGTCAGCAGCGGCAGCGCGACCACCATCGCCAGCAGGCGCGGCAGCACGAGCACCTCGACGGGGTCGAGGCCCATGGTGCGCATCGCGTCGACTTCCTCGTTCACCTTCATCGTGCCGATCTCGGCGGCGAAGGCGCTGCCGGAGCGGCCGGCGACGAGGATCGCGGTGAGCAGGCCGCCGAGCTCGCGCAGGATCGACACGCCGAGCAGGTTGACCGTGAAGATCTCCGCGCCGTAGGCGCGCAGCTGGTCAGCGCCCTGGTAGGCGAGCACGACGCCGATCAGGAAGGAGAGCAGGCCGAGGATCGGCAGCGCGTGCAGCCCGATGCGCTCGACATGCGCGACCACCGCGCGCAGCCGCAGCCGGCCGGGGCGCAGCAGCACGAGCGCGAGCTTCACGCTGACCAGCCCGAAGAACTCCAGCAGGTTCGCGGCGGCGCGCGCGAAGGCGAAGGTCGCGCGCCCGGTGCGCCGCGCCAGCAGGACCAGCGACGGGCTGGCCGGCCGCGCCAGCGGCTGGCGCTCCTTGAGCGTGACGCGCTCGACGAGGGCGTGGTGCGCGGGGTTGCCGGCGGCGAAGGCGGCGTTGTCGCTGGCGCCGGCATGGCGCAGCCATTGCGAGAGCAGGAAGGCGCCGGTCGTGTCCATCGCGCCGACGGCGGAGGTGTCGACCACGACCGGCCCTGGCTCCTGGCCGTCGCGCGCCGGCAGCGCCGCGGCCGCGGCACCCGCGTTGCGCAGCGTCCAGTCGCCGCCCAAGAGGAGCCTCGACGCGCCCCGCCCGATCTCCAGCCTTGCCCAGACCTCGTCCGCCATCCGCCCCTTCGTCCCGGCCATCCCGCCCGGCGCCCGTTATAGGGGTTTCGCCGCCGCCGCGCAGGGACTTGCTTTTTGCGCTGCAGCAAGTAGATTGTGCATTGCGGCATCGCTTGATGCCGCACGGGAAGCGGCGCTTCGCCCTTCCCGGGCGTTTCCTCCCTAGACTTGGGCCGCGTCGCGAGATGCGGCCCTCTTTTTTTGGCGCGCCGGGACGGGCAGGCCCGTGCCTCATGTCGTGCGCGCCGGCCTTTCCCGATAGCATGCGCAGAGGAGACCTGCGGGCGCCGCACCCCGGTCGTGGAACGATCGCGGCTTGGCCAGCCGAAGGAGCCGACAAGCGGATTGGCATCCAGGCAGCGTTTTCGCTGTGCGCGCCGCGGCGCCGGGCGAGGGTCGTCGGCGCCCGCGCTTCGCAGCCGCCCAGGTCGTTGACGCAAAGGACCCCTTCCAGCACGAGACACCCCATGCATTTCGCCCGCACACCGACCCTCGAGATCGCCTTCGAGCAGCACGGGCCCGCTTCCGGGCCGCCGGTGATCCTGCTGCACGGCTTCCCCTACGACGTCCGCGCCTATGACGAGGTGGCGCCGGCGCTCGCGGCGGATGGATGCCGCGTGGTCGTGCCCTTCCTGCGCGGCTACGGGGCGACGCGCTTCCTCTCCGCCTCGACGCCGCGCTCGGGCGAGCAGGCGGCGCTGGGCGCCGACCTGCTGCAGTTCATGGACGCGCTCGGCATCGCGCGCGCCGCGCTCGGCGGCTACGACTGGGGCGGGCGCGCGGCCTGCGTCGTCGCGGCGCTGCATCCCGCGCGCGTGCGCTGCCTCGCCAGCTGCACCGGCTACAACATCCAGGACATCGCCGCCTCGGCCGAGCCGGCGCCGGCCGAGCAGGAGCATCGCTTCTGGTACCAGTACTATTTCCACGCCGAGCGCGGCCGCGCCGGGCTCGCGCGCGACCGGCGCGGCCTGTGCCGCCTGCTCTGGCGCCTCTGGTCGCCGGAATGGCGCTTCGACGAGGCGACGTTCGCGCGCAGCGCCGCGTCGTTCGACAACCCGGACTTCGTCGATGTCGTGGTGCATTCCTATCGCCACCGCTACGGGCTCGTGGCGGGCGATCCCGCCTGCGCAGGCATCGAGGCGGCGCTGGCGCGGCAGCC
>Ga0068872_10002183_pt1 | contig 15454 bp, 11 predicted proteins | sample NOAtaG_7_FD_66441 | JGI IMG/M metagenome (GOLD analysis project Ga0068872, IMG submission 66441) | Freshwater lake microbial communities from Lake Erie, under a cyanobacterial bloom - NOAA_Erie_Diel1S_2200h metaG | ecosystem: Environmental > Aquatic > Freshwater > Lake | place: USA: Ohio, Lake...
GGCACGCGCCGATGATCTCCGCTCGCGGCCGACCGATCATGGCACAGGCGGGGGCATTGGCATCCAGCACCCGGAAGTCGACGAGCGCCCCGTCCGGTGCGCGGACGGCCTGCACGATCGTCAGCGCGTCGAAGCCGGCATCGAGGACGCCACGCAACAGCGCGTCACGTGACGACGCGTCGCGTTCGATCGGACCGGACGACGGTGGGGAGAGTGGAATCGACATGGGGCAGGTCGCCGTCATGTTGGGGGAGAGGCCCCGGGGGGTCAAGGAGACGCTGCGGGCCGCGGGTGTGACCCTCCGGGCCCATCCGGCGTCCTCTGGGTGCACGCGCAGGTACCCCTCACCTTCACAAACGGATCGTTGCATGGGCGTGATCGCGACGCTGTTGGTCCACGACCACCGGCTGGCCCGGCTCCGGACAGCCGCCCGGGACCGCTACCGCTTCATCCCCTGTGATGACTGGGGGTCCCTCACCCGGGCCTGCGAGCGCGGTCCGGTCAACGTGGTGGTCTTCGACCTGTATGTGGACGGCCGGGCCGACTTCGAGCGTGTGCGTCAGCTGCGGGCCCGCGTGCCGCGCGCGGCCCTCGTGGCCTATGTGGACATGACCAAGGAGCGGGCCCGCGACATGTTCGACGCGGGCCGCTGCGGCATCGACGTGCTGATCGTGGCCGACGAGACGGATACACCGCAGGCCCTCACGAGCCTGCTCGAGCAGGCCGAGGCGCGCAGCGTGGCCAGCATGCTCAAGCCGCACCTGAGCGGGCTGCGCAGCGTGGTCCGCGACGCCGTCATGCTGTCGGTGACCCGGGCACACGAACGGCTCACGCCGGACAGCCTGGCGCGCCTGATCGCGGTCTCCCGCCGCCTGCTCTCCAAGCGGCTGGAGGGAGCCCAGCTCCCGCCGCCCCACCAGCTGCTCACCTGGGGGCGCCTGATCGTGGCGGCCAGCATGCTCGAGGACGGCTCGCGCAGCGCCGATGGCGTGGCCAGCGCCCTCGACTTCCCCTCCGGCAGCGCCTTCCGCAATACCTGCCAGCGATACCTCGGGTGCACGCCGCACCAGATCCGGCTGCGAGGGGGCGCGAACTGGGTGATTCAGGAGCTCCTCGTGAACCGGGACAAGCGGCGACAGATCCACGACCTCGACGAGCACCTGCACGAGGCCGCAGCGGCCTGACGCGGCCGCGGTGACGCCGACAGACGCCAGCGAGGCCCCGGTCCCCCGGGGCCTCGCTATTTTCGAAGATGCGTCATCTCGCCCTCACGGGGAATATTGCCGCCGGCAAGAGCAGCGTCGCCGCACGGCTGGCCGCGAAAGGGGCCACGGTGATCGATGCCGACCAGCTCGCGCGCGAGGCCGTGGCGCCCGGAACGCCGGGGTTCGAGGCCGTGGTTGATCACTTCGGACCGGCCATCGTGGCCCCCGACGGAGGGATCGACCGCAGCGCGCTGCGGCGCCGCGTCTTCGGTGATGCGGCCGCGCGCGATGTGCTCAACGGCATCATCCACCCGATCGTGGCCCGCCTGCGGGACGCGGCGGTCCGCGACGCCCGCGCCCGCGGGGCCACCCTGATCATCTCCGACATTCCGCTGCTCTTCGAGGTGGGTCTTGAGCAGGCCTTCGACGGGGTGCTGCTCGTGGATGCCCCCGAGGCGGTGCGCCGCGACCGATTGATGCGCAACCGCGCACTCACCGCGGCCGAGGCAGACGCCATGATCGCGGCCCAATGGCCATCGGCGCGGAAGCGGGCCGGGGCCACGTGGATCCTCGACAACACGGGGACGTCGGAGGAACTCGCGCGGCAGGTGGACGCCCTCTGGCCGGCGCTCCAGTCGGCCGATCCCCCGGGGCCCCCGCTTCCGTATGGGGCGTCGGCGGCGGATACTTCCTCCCGTTGACCCTCAACCCCCAGTTCTCACCGGAGTGATCGTGTCGAACATCCCCGCCTCCCTGCGCTACACGAAGGACCACGAGTACGTCCGGACCACGGACGACCCCGCCGTCGTGGCCGTCGGGATCACCGACTATGCCCAGGGGGAGCTGGGCGACATCGTGTACGTGGAGCTGCCCAAGGTCGGGGCCAGCTACGGGTCGCACGACGTCTTCGGCACGGTCGAGGCGGTGAAGGCCGTCTCGGAGCTCTTCATGCCCGTGACGGGCGAAGTGGTGGAGGTCAACGGACGCCTCGACGGCGAGCCGGCGCTGATCAACACCGATCCGTATGGCGACGGCTGGATGATCAAGGTCCGCCTCGCGCCCGGTGGCGACGCCGACCTCATGTCCGCCGACGCCTACCGCGCTCAGCTCGGCGAGTAACCCCGTCTGGCGAAACGACACGCGCCCCGGAGCCTGTGGCTCCGGGGCGCGTGTGCGTTGCGGGACCGGTGCGTCAGGTCGCCGCGTAGCTCTCCAGCGGCGGACAGGCGCACACCAGGTTCCGGTCGCCGAAGGCGCTCTCGACCCGCCGGACCGCCGGCCAGAACTTCCGGTCCCGCGTCCACGCCGTCGGGTACGCCGCCTGCGAGCGCGAGTACGGATGGGTCCACGCGTCCGCCGTGCAGTGCGCGGCGGTGTGCGGCGCGTTCGTGAGCGGGTTGTCCTCGCGATCCATCTCGCCGCGCTCCACCGCCGCGATCTCCTCGCGGATCCCGATCATCGCCTCGATGAACCGGTCCAGCTCCCGCTTGGACTCCGACTCGGTGGGCTCCACCATCAGCGTCCCCGCCACCGGGAAGGAGAGCGTGGGCGCATGGAAGCCGTAGTCCATGAGCCGCTTGGCCAGGTCCTCCGCCTCGATGCCGGCCGACGTCTTGAAGGAGCGCGTATCGAGGATGCACTCGTGGGCCACGAGGCCGTGCTGGCCCCGATAGAGCACGGGGTAGTGCGCCTCGAGCCGCTTGGCGATGTAGTTGGCGTTGAGGATCGCCACCTTGGTGGCCGTGGCGAGCCCTTCACCGCCGATGGCCTTGATGTACACCCACGAGATGGGGAGAATGCTCGCGCTCCCCCACGGGGCCGCCGACACGGGCCCGATGGCGGAGACGTCGTCCCGCGTGGGAATCACGGGGTGCGTCGGCAGGTACGGTACCAATTGTGGCGCCACACCGATCGGCCCCATGCCCGGACCGCCGCCGCCGTGCGGAATGCAGAAGGTCTTGTGCAGGTTGAGATGGCACACGTCGGCGCCGAGGTCACCCGGACGGGAGACGCCCACCATGGCGTTCATGTTGGCCCCGTCCATGTACACCTGCCCACCATGCCGGTGGATCAGCGCCGTGATCTCCTTGATGGCCGCCTCGAAGACGCCGTGCGTGCTCGGGTAGGTCACCATGAGCGCGCCGAGATTCGCCGAGTGCTGCTCGGCCTTGGCCGTGAGATCCTCGAGGTCGATGTTCCCCTGCGCGTCGGTCTTCACGACCACCACCGAGAATCCGGCCATCACCGCCGAGGCCGGATTCGTGCCATGCGCCGACTGCGGGATGAGGCAGACCGTGCGGTGCCCCTCGCCGCGCGCCTGGTGATAGGCGCGGATCACGAGCAGCCCGGCGTACTCGCCCTGCGAGCCGGCATTGGGCTGCAGCGACACGGCCGCAAAGCCGGTCACGTCGGCCAGGTCCCGCTCGAGCGACGCGAAGAGTGCGGCATACCCCTGCGCCTGCTCACGCGGCGCAAACGGATGCAGCTGGCCGAACTCGGGCCACGTGACCGGGATCATCTCCGCCGTGGCATTGAGTTTCATCGTGCACGATCCCAGCGGGATCATGCCGTGCACGAGCGAGAAGTCCTTCGCCTGCAGCGAATGCAGATAGCGGAGCATGTCCGTCTCGCTCCGGTACCGGTGGAAGGTGGGATGCGTGAGGAAGCCCGACACGCGGCGGAACCGTTCGTCGTAGCGTGCATCGACCCCGGCCGCGACCTCGGCGTAGCCGAACGTGGCCGCCGCCCCGCCGTTGAACACCGTCCACAGGTCCGTCACGTCCTGCTCCGTGGTCGTTTCGTCGAGCGCCACGGTCAACGTCCCCGGCTCGAGGACCCGCAGGTTGATGCGGTGCGCCCGCGCGGCCGTCAGGATATCCGCCTCGCCGTGTGCGCCGACCTCCACCCGCACGGTGTCGAAATAGTGCTCGTGGCTGATCGCGAAGCCGAGCTGCTCGAGGCCGGCCGCCAGCGTGGCCGCCCGGTGGTGCACCCGCTCGGCAATGGCCGTCAGCCCCTCGGGGCCGTGATAGACGGCGTACATCCCCGCCATGACCGACAGCAGCACCTGCGCCGTGCAGACGTTGCTCGTGGCCTTCTCGCGCCGGATGTGCTGCTCGCGCGTCTGCAGCGCCATGCGGAGCGCCGGGGCCCCCTCGATATCACGCGACAAGCCGATGATCCGCCCCGGCAGGAGCCGCTTGAACTCGTCGCGCGTGCTCAGGAAGGCGGCGTGCGGGCCGCCGTAGCCCATGGGGACGCCCAGGCGCTGCGAGCTACCGATGCAGATGTCGGCCCCCCACTCGCCCGGGGGCGCGAGCAGGCAGAGCGCCAGGAGGTCCGTGGCCGCCACCACGAGCGCCCCCGCCGCATGGGCCGCCTCGCACAGGGCCCGATGATCGGCAATGGCCCCGTCGGTGGCCGGATACTGGATCAGACAGCCGAAGACCGTCTCGTCGAACGTGAACGCCGACGGCTCCGTAATCCGCACCGTGATGCCGCGCGCCTCGGCGCGCGCCTGGGTCACGGCAATCGTCTGCGGATGGCAATCGGACGCAATCAGAAAGGTGTTGCGCGTGGCGGACCCCTTCGAACCGAAGGCCAGCGCCATCGCTTCGGCCGCCGCCGTTCCCTCGTCGAGCAGCGACGCATTGGCGATCGGCAGCCCGGTGAGGTCGATCACCATGGTCTGGAAGTTGAGCAGCGCCTCGAGGCGCCCCTGCGCAATCTCCGCCTGATACGGCGTGTAGGCCGTGTACCAGGCGGGATTCTCCATCACGTTGCGGAGAATGACGTGCGGCGTGTGCGTGCCATGGTACCCCATGCCGAGATACGACCGCCACACCTGATTCTGCGACGCGATGGTCCGCAGTTCACCGAGGACATCCGTTTCGCTCCGGGCCGGCCCGGTGTCGAGCGTCCCGCGGAAGCGGATCGCTTCGGGGACCACGGCATCGATGAACGCATCGAGCGACTCGTAGCCGAGCGTGGCCAGCATGGCCTGCTGCTCGTCGGGGCTCGGGCCGATATGGCGGGACTGGAAGGAATCACCTGCAGCGGGCAAGGAGCGCGTGGCCATGACCTGATCTCGGGGGAAGAAGCACGGGCGACTGACGACACCGTAATTTACTGGGATGAACGCTGCGTCTGTGCTCCCGCGCCATTGGGCTCTCTGGACCACCCCCCCGGCGGATGGCGCCACCAACATGGCCACGGATCTGGCGTTGCTCGGGGCAGTCCGGACCGGGCACGCGGTGTGGCGTTGGTACGGCTGGGCGTCCCCGACCGTCAGCTTCGGACGCCATGAGCGGGTGACCGGGCGCTATACCCCCGCTTCCCTCGAGGCGGCCGGGCTGGCCGCCGTGCGTCGCCCCACCGGCGGACGGGCCCTGCTCCATGCCCGCGAGATTACCTACAGCGTGACCCTCCCGTGGCCGGCGGACCGCCCGTGGCGCCCGGCGTACGACGCCATCAACCGCCTGCTCACCGACACCCTGCGGGACGCGGGGATCCCGGTCGAGCGGGCCCCGGCCGGCCCCGCCGTGCGCCCCGATGGACCGGTGTGCTTCGACCGCCCCGCCGAGGGCGAGTTGATCCTCGACGGCCGCAAGCTGGTGGGGAGTGCGGTCTGGCGGCAGGGCGACGCCTACCTCCAGCATGGCAGCATTCTCCTCGCGGATGATCAGCACCGGCTCGTGGACGCCGCCGTCATCCCGCTGCCCCCCGCACCGGCCGCGGCGACGCTGACGGACGCCATACCCCATCGGTCGCCCCTCGAACACCTCACGGCCCTGGAGCAGTCCCTTGCCTCGCGCCTGGCAACGGCCGGAGCCACATGCGGGGCCTTCACCCCCGACGCCCCCCTTCGCCAGGCGGTCGAGGAGGCGCGACGCGGGCAGCGGGATCCCGGGTGGATCTGGCGCCATTGAGTGACCCCCTGGCCCTCTGGCGCCATGTCGCCCCCGGGTCCAACGTTCGCGCGCCGATTCTCCCCCCACCCCCTCTCCCGCTCCGCATGCGCGCTCGATTCGCCACAGGTCTCCTCGCTGGTGTGGTGGCGCTCGCCGGCGCCTGCCGGGAGACGCGCGACGGCGGGATCGCGGCAAACGGGCCTCCGGTCGATGCGGCCGACGGGGGAACCCTGATCGTGGCGGTGCCGGCCGAGCCGGGCACCCTGTTTCCCCCGCTCGTGACGGGCACGCAGGGCGCCGCCGTCGTGAGCGCGCTCTTTGACCGCCTGGCGGAGATCGGACCGGCACTCGAGACCTACGGCGACCAGGGGTTCACTCCGCGGTTGGCCAGCCGGTGGCGCTGGAGTCCTGACTCCCTCTCCATCGCGTTCACGATCGACGCTCGCGCCCGGTGGCACGATGGGCGCCCGGTGCGTGCCGCCGACGTCCGTTTCACCTACCTGACGTACGTGAACCCGGCGGTCGGAAGCGAGGGCGCTCCGCTGCTCGCCTCCATCGATTCCGTTACCGCACCGGATGATTCGACCGCGGTGTTCTGGTTCCGGGAGCGGACACCACGGCAGTTTTTCGATGCCACGTACCACATGGTGGTGCTGCCCGCTCACCTGCTCGATACCGTGCCGCCGGCCCGTCTGGCCGACGCCCCCTTCGCGCGACAGCCGGTGGGCAGCGGACGCTTCCGGCTGGCCGCATGGGAGCCGGGGCAACGCCTCGAAGTGGTGGCCGTCCCCGATCACCCGCGTGGACGGCCCCATCTGGATCGCGTGATCTGGAGCCTGGTGCCCGATGTCAACGCGGCCACCATGAAGCTCTTTGCGGGCGAAGCCGACTTCTACGAACTCATTCGGCCGGAGAACCTGCCGCAGCTCGCCCGCACGCCGAGTGTCCGCCTCGTGGACAACCCGGCACTCCAGTACGGATTCCTCGGTTTCAATCTGCGGGATCCGCGCGGTGCGGGGGCAGCCCATCCGGTGCTCGGGGATTCGCTTGTCCGGCGCGCGCTCTCCATGGCCGTGGACCGCCGACAGCTCGCACGCAGCGTCTTCGACTCCCTCGGGATCACCGCACTTGGCCCGGCCCCGCGCGCGCTGATCCCCGATACGCTGGCGTTCACCGCCCCGGCGCACGATCCGGCCGCGGCGCGCACCCTCCTGGAAGCCGCCGGGTGGCGCGATGGCAACGGTGATGGCATCCGCGACCGCAATGGGCGCGACCTCGCCTTCGACCTGCTCGTCCCGAACTCGAGCCAGACCCGCCAGCGGTATGCCGTCCTGCTGCAGGAGCAGCTGCGGGCCGTTGGCGCGCGCGTGACCCCGCGGATCCTCGAGGTGAATGCGCTCGTGGCCCAGCTCGACGCGCACACCTTTGATGCCTACCTCGGCAGCTGGCAAACGAGCCCGGGGCTGGCGGGAATGCGTCAGACGTGGGGAAGCACCGGCGGAGGCAATGTCGGGCGCTATGCCAGCCCCGCCTTCGATGCCGCCGTGGATAGCGCGCTGACGAGCCGTGATCCGGTGGCCGCGCGCAGTCATTGGTCGCGTGCCTTCCGACAGATCGTGGCCGACGCCCCCGCCATCTGGCTCTACGAGCAGCGGCAGCCAGTGGCGCTCCACCGGCGCGTACAGGTCCCCCCCCTGCGGGCTGACGGCTGGTATGCCGACCTCGCCGACTGGTGGATAGATCCGGCCCAGCGCCTGCCACGCGATCGGATCGGGCTCGGGACGCCTCCGTGAGCCGGGACCTCCCGCCTTCCCTGGGCCGGGGCCTCCGGGCCCTTGTGCACATCGCGGCGGTCCTGATGGCGAGTGCCAGTCTCGCCTTCGTCTGTCTCCATCTGGCGCCAGGGGATGCGGGGACGGCCCTTGGTGAAGGACTCTCGCCCGCCGCGCGTGACGCTCTGCGCGAGCGCTACGGACTCGATCAGCCGCTCGTCGTCCAGTATCTCAAGTGGTTGGGAGCGCTCGCACAGGGCGACCTCGGCTGGTCCACCTCGCAGCATCGCCCCGTGCTCCAGGCCATCGGCGAGGCATTCGGGCACACCCTCTGGCTCGTGATCCCCGCGTTCGCGCTGAGCCTGCTGGGGGGCATGTGGATCGGGACGTGGCAGGGATTGCGCGCCGGGAGCCGTGGTGACCGGCTGGTGACGTGGATCACGCTCGCCCTGCATGCCACCCCCGACGTGGCCCTCGCCTCGGGCGTGCTGCTGTTGGGCGCCGGAGTACTGGCGCTCTTCCCGACGGGGGGGATGACCAGTGATATCCATGCCTATCTGCCCATGGCCTCCCGATGGCTCGATCGGTTGCAGCACCTCGTGCTGCCGGTCGTGACCATTGCGCTGGTGGGGAGCGCCACGCTGGCGCGTCATCAGCGCGCCAGCCTCCGCGCGGCCTTGCAGCTCCCCTTCATGGCATGGCTCCCGACCCGCGGCCTGCCCCCGGCGCACATCCGATGGCACGCCTGGCGCAATGCGCTGGCCCCCGTGCTCTCCGTCGCCGGCATCCTGCTCCCCTCGTGGCTCGCGGGGCTCGTCTTCGTCGAGCAGGTCTATGCGTGGCCGGGCATGGGGTATCTCCTCGTGCAGGCCATCGCCGCGCAGGACATGGCGCTGGTCTCCGGTGCCGTGCTGCTCGCCAGTGGCTGTGCACTGACCATCGCCCGCGTGGCCGCGGTGGCACACGCCATGGCGGATCCGCGCCTCGCAGCCGACCTGCCGGGGAGCCTGTGAGACACCCCTCGCGGCCGGTGCGGCTCTTCGGCGGGCTGGTGGTGGTCATGCTGGTCGCTCCGTGGCTGGCCCCCTATGCACCGGAAGCACAGCTCGACCTCGTGGCGCAGCGCGGTCTGCCGCCGTCGTGGACCCATTGGCTGGGGACCGACCTCTACGCCCGTGACGTGCTCAGTCGGGTGCTGGCCGGGACACGCGTCACGCTGGCCGTGGCACTCGGCAGCGTGGTGCTGTCCATGGGGGTGGCCACCGTGGTGGGAACGGCCATCACGCTGGCGCCGCGTCCGGTCTCCACCCTGCTGGCCGGCCTCGTGGAGGCGCTGCTGCCGGTGCCTCGCCTGCTGCTGCTTCTCGCCTGCAGCGCGGCGCTGACGCCGCTCTCCGGCGCTGGGCTCACGATACTCATCGGCCTCACCGGATGGGTGGCCGCTGCGCGGCTGGTGGCCGACGAAACCCGACGCATCAACCGCAGCGACTTCGTCCTGGCCGCACGGGCCATCGGGTTGTCGGAGTGGCGGATCATGCGACGCCACCTCTGGCCGCACCTGCAGCCGGTGCTGGCCGCCCACGCCACCCTCGCGGTGGCGGCCGCCATCAGCGCCGAGGCCGGGCTCGGGTTCCTCGGTCTCGGCATTGCGCCGCCCGCACCCAGCTGGGGCAACATCATGCGGGACGGGGCGGGGGTCGTGACCACCCAGTGGTGGCTCACGGTGGCTCCGGCCGCCGCAGCGACGCTGGCGATGCTGGCCTGTCACCAAGTAGGTGAGGCGTTCGAAGAGTCGGTCCTCATGGTCCCTCGCTGACGCGCCACGGGTCATGTCGCTCGTCACGCCGACCTCATTGCTGGACGTGCAGTCGCTGCGCGTCGTGCTCACGGCCCCCGGAGGCTCCACGCCCCGTCGGCCGCTCGTTGATGACGTGAGCTTCTCGATCCACGCGGGGGAATCCGTGGCCCTCGTGGGGGAATCGGGGAGCGGGAAGACGCTCACGACACTGGCGCTGCTCGGGCTCGCGCGCCCCGGCACGGCCATCGACGACCAGACGAAGCTCTGGTACGAGGGACGGGACTGGGCGCTTCTCACCCCCACCGATCGCGAGGCCCTGCGCGGGCGATCCATCGCCCTCGTGAATCAGGAACCGCTGGCCGCGCTCAATCCGGTGCTCCCCATCGGCGACCAGATCGCCGAGGTGGTGGAAGTCCATGCGCACGTGCCCCGACGGGAGGCGTGGGCGCGGGCCGTGGAGGCGCTGGCGGAGGTGGGGATTGCGGACGCCGATCGGCGCGCGCGCCAGTACCCGCACGAACTCTCCGGTGGCCTTCGGCAACGTGCCCTGATGGCCATGGCGCTGGTGCTGAGTCCCTCACTCCTCATTGCCGACGAGCCTACGACCGCCCTCGATGCCACCGTGCAGGCCGAGCTGCTGGATCGCCTGCGGGAGCGGCGGGAGCGCACGGGAATGGCGCTGCTACTCGTCTCGCACGATCTGGGGCTGGTGGCCGGCGTTGCGGATCGCGTGCTGGTGATGCACGCCGGACGGCTGGTTGAGCAGGGGCCGGTCGCCACGGTCTTTCACCATCCGGTGCACGCGCACACGCGGGCGCTGTTGGCGGCGCGGCCGATACTCACCGCGGTCGCCTCGCAACGGCCGGAGCACGAAACGCCGCAACACGCTGCCCCGGACGCCCCGCTGCTGGCGGTGCGCGATCTGGCCGTGCACCTGCGCCCTCCCCGCAGGGGGCTGTTCGGCGCCCGCCCCGTGGTGCGGGCCGTCGAGGGCGTGACCTTCGACCTCGCCCACGGGGAAACCCTCGCGCTCGTCGGCGAGACCGGGTGCGGCAAGAGCACCACGGCGCGCGCCATCCTCCGGCTCCTCGATCCCACGCGCGGTACGGTCCACCTCGACGGGCGGGATCTGGCCACGGTGCAGGGCGAGGCGCTCCGCCACCTGCGGCGCCGGATGCAGCTGGTCTTCCAGGATGCCGGGAGTGCACTGGACCCACGCCAACCGGTGGGCCGCTCGATCGCCGAGGCGCTCCTCGCGCACGACCTCGCATCGGGTGCCGGCGTGACCGCCCGCGTGGCGTCACTGCTGGAGGAGGTCGGGCTCTCGGCGTCGGACGCGACCCGTCTCCCGGGGACTTTTTCCGGCGGTGAGCGGCAGCGCATCGGCATGGCGCGCGCCCTGGCCGTCGATCCGGCGCTGCTCATCTGCGACGAACCCGTCTCGGCACTCGACGTGGTGATCCAGGCCCAGCTCCTCGCGCTGCTGCGCACCCTGCAGGCCCGGCGGGGGATGGCCATGCTCTTCATCACGCACGATCTGGCGGTAGCGGCGCGGATGGCCGACCGGGTGGCCGTCATGTACGCCGGCCGCCTGGTCGAGGTGGCGCCCTCCCGCCGCTTCGTGACCGCCGCGCAGATGCCCTACACCCAGGCGCTGCTGTCGGCGGTGCCCCCCCCATCGCCGGGGGCTGTACCGGAGCGCATCATTCTGCACGGAGAGTCCCCCTCGCCGTTGGCTCCATCCGCCGGCTGTCCGTTTCTCCCGCGCTGTTTCCATCCGGCGCGTGATGCGACCTGCGCGCAGATCGTGCCACCGCTGACGGAACGCGCACCGGGTCACTTCGTCGCCTGCCACAAGGAACCCCTTTCTCCGTCCCCCACGCACCCGTGACGACCTCCGCTCCCTCCCCCACTGCCGACCGCAGCTTCTTCGGCCACCCCCGCGGCCTCGGCCTGCTCTTCCTGACCGAGATGTGGGAGCGCTTCTCGTACTACGGGTTGCGCCCGCTCCTCGTGCTCTTCATGGCGGCGGCGCTCGCCGACGGCGGATTCGGATTCGAACGCACGCAGGCCTCGGCCATCGTCGGCATCTATGCCGCCTGCGTCTATCTCGCCTCGCTCCCCGGCGGCTGGATCGCCGACCGGTGGCTCGGGCTCCGGCGCGCCATCCTCATCGGTGCCGCGCTCATCACGTCAGGGCACTTGGCCATCGGCGTCTCCGGCGTGGCCGGCGGGCGCGTCGGCCCCATCGCGTTCTTCCTGGGGCTCGTGCTCATCGTGCTCGGGACCGGGCTCCTCAAGCCCAACATCTCCGCGATCGTTGGCGACCTGTATCCGGAGGGCGGCGCGCGGCGCGACGCCGGCTTCTCGATCTTCTACATGGGGATCAACACCGGGGCCTTCGTGGGGCAACTCGTCACGGGCTATCTCGGCGAGCAGGTCGGCTGGCACTGGGGCTTCGGCGCCGCCGGCCTCGGCATGGCCTTCGGCCTCCTGCTCTTCTGGCGCAAAGGGCAGGCGGTGCTCGGACCGATCGGCGCGGACATTGTGCGCGATCCCGACCCCGCCATCCAGGCGGCCCGCACGGCCACCGTCCGGAACGCCACGTGGGGCGGGCTCGCCATCCTCGGCCTCGTCTTCGCCCTGGCTGCCTCGGGGACGCTGGCGCTCGATCCCCAGGCGATCGGCAGCGGCATGACCTTCGTGCTCGTCGGGCTGGCGGTGGCCTTCTTCGCCTATCTCTTCGCCTTCGGCGGCCTCACCACGGACGAGAAGAAGCGGAGCGCCGTGATTTTCGTGCTCTTCGTCTTCGCCGCGATCTTCTGGGCGGCCTTCGAGCAGGCGCCCACGTCGCTGCAGCTCTTCGCCAACGACTTCACCGAGCGCCGGATCTTCGGTCTGGAGATCCCGGCCACCTGGTTCCAGTCGGTCAACTCGGCCTTCATCATCCTCTGCTCGCCGCTCTTCGCCGCGCTCTGGGTGGGGCTGGCCAAGCGGGGCATCGATCTCTCGAGCCCCACGAAGTTCGCCCTCGGCCTCGCCTTCGCGGGCATCGGCTTCCAACTCATGGTGGTCGCGGCCAACGCCGTAGTCGCCAGCAACGGGCAGACGCTCGTCTCGCCCTGGTGGCTGATTGCGAGCTACTTCTTCCAGACCATCGGCGAGCTGTGCCTCAGCCCGGTCGGCCTGTCGTCCATGACCAAGCTGGCACCGCGCCGCTACGTGGGACAGATGATGGGGATCTGGTTTCTCGCCGCGTCCGTGGGGAACCTCGTGGCCGGCCTCGTGGGTGGCCATGTGGATCCCACCAAGCTCGAACAGACGCCCGCCGTCTTCTCCGGCACGGCGATGGCGCTCTTCGCCGCCACCGCTGTGCTCGCCCTGCTCATCGTCCCCATCCGCCGCATGATGGAGCGGAGCGACACGCCGACCGCCTGATCAGGGCCAGGTGAAGAGCGACGTCGGGGCCGTGCGTTCGCGCGCCGCTTCGACGTCGCGGGGATCAACCCAGAAGATGCGGCTCCGATCGAGGTTGGTGACGCGCACCTCGAACACGCGGCGCGGGTCGTTCCCCACCGGATAGGCGAAGTCCACCCGCCACAACCGGCGCGAGCGGGGCGGCGTGGCCGCCAGCAGCGACACGCCCACCGCGCCGCGCCATGGGGTGTCCTTCGAATAGGGGACCGAACCATCCGCCCACAGGCGCCCCGCCTCGGCGAACCCCGCCAGCCCCACGTCCGCCACATTGAAGCGGGTCGGGATCACGAGACGCTGCTCGGCCCGCAGCACGGCGCGGCGCGCACCGCCGATCTCCGAGCGGCGGTGCCCCAGAATCCCGCCCTCCGGATCCCCGAGCCAGAGCTGATAGGGCGTCTGCATGCGACGACCGAGCGCCCATTCGCTCTGCACCACGGTCGTCTGACGCACGGCGGGGCGGAAATACCAGGCCGCACGACCGCTCGTGAGCACGTTGTTCCACTGCCGCCGGAGGCGATCCTGACGGGCTTCGGTGATCGTCTGCACGCCGGCGAACCACTTCTGCCCACCGAGACCGGCATAGAAGTTGGTACTCAGGAAGTAGTCGCGATCGGTGGCCCCGAGGAGCGGCAGCGACCGACCGGCCACGACGCCCAGCTGGAAGCCCACGCGGATGTCCTGGGCACCGACGAGCGCATCGAAGCCCTGCACGCGCACGAACCGGATGGCCCGCACGCCCAGCAGCGCGTTGACCCGCACGACATGCTGGCCGCCATACCGGAGGGGAGGCCCGAGGATGGTGTCGGGGAGCGGGCCCTCCCGACCGAGCAGGACGAGCGCATCATCGGTCCGCTCCTTTTCGCGGGTCATCGAGGCCCCGAACAGGCGCAGCCGCCCCACCGGTCCGGAACGGACGAGCGCCCCGAGCTGCGCATATTCCCGCCGCACCGTGACCCCGTTGGCCGGGAAGGTGTCGCGACGGAAGCGCTGCGGACCGCGGGTCCCTCCCACCTGCGCCAACCAGGCAAAGCGCTGCAGGTCGGTGTAGTACGGACGCACGATGTTGAGATCGAGCAGCTGGCCGTACAGCTCGCGCCGCCCCTGAATGGTGAGAATCGTGCGACTGCCGGCGAACTGGTGGTCGGTGTAGCGGACGCCGAGGATGTCATTGTAGTTCAGGCCATCGCGCCAGTCGAACACGACGGAGGTGGCCGTTCCGGCGAGGTTGAGTTCGCCAAGCCGCAACCCGCGCAGCACGGGGGCGCGGCTGTTGAGCCGCGGCGAGAAGGCCAGGCTGATGTCATCGCGCGTCTCCACCACGAGCCGGACGCCATCGGCCTCCTCCTCGAAAACCCCGATGCGGGCGTCCACGAGATACGGCTGCGCGCGCAGGATGCGCTCGGACTCGGCCCGCTGGACCTCGTTGCACGCGTCCCCCTCGCGGAAGAGCAGGAAGCGGCGAACCACCACGTCGCGCGTGTTGGCATGTGCGGCCCGGACCGTGGTCCGAGCCCACTCCAACTGGCGGGGGAGCTTGTCGGCGAAGGGCGGGCGCGTGACCACCACCACGGACCGGATCGGCTGCCCGGCGCAGGTGGTGGGGACGGCAAAGGAGCCGTCCGCGGTGCGCACCGGTGCCCGCCGTGGGCGCTCCTCGCTGGCGGCAACCGGCGGTGCATTCTGGGCCGCCAAGGCGGCCGGGTGGAGCGCCCCACCCGCCAGCAGCCCCACCAAGCTCCCCGCGCCCAGCTGGAGGCGCGCGCGCAGGAGCCCCCGGCACCGACCGGTCACAATGCTCAGGAGAGGCCGCCGCTCGAGCCTGCTGGACATCCGCGGAAGCTACGGGCCCCGGAGTGCGGGAGCTACGGTTGGTCCCACCGGCCCGGTGATCCGTGTCCCTGACCCGCTCCGACCGTCGAGGACGGCCGGCCCCGGTCGCTGCCTCCGCGTGCCTGCCGGGGTTATCTTCCGGCGCACCGTGAAACACCAGTTTCGCGATGCCGGTCGTCCCACGTCGGGCGTCCCGACCCTTCACCGGTTCCCGTGCTCTACCTCGCCATCCCCGCGTACAATGAGGTCGCCACCATCGGCGTCCTCCTCTGGCGGCTCCGGACGGTGCTCGCCGAGTTCCCCCGCGAGTACGAGGTGGTGGTGTACGATGACGCCAGCACGGACGAGACGGCGACGGTGGCCGAGCAGTACGAGCGGGCCATGCCGGTCACGGTGGTGCGGGGCGAACGGCACCTGGGGTACGCCGGCGCGGTGGACGCGCTCCTCCGCTACGTGGCCAAC
>Ga0068872_10002184_pt1 | contig 15452 bp, 10 predicted proteins | sample NOAtaG_7_FD_66441 | JGI IMG/M metagenome (GOLD analysis project Ga0068872, IMG submission 66441) | Freshwater lake microbial communities from Lake Erie, under a cyanobacterial bloom - NOAA_Erie_Diel1S_2200h metaG | ecosystem: Environmental > Aquatic > Freshwater > Lake | place: USA: Ohio, Lake...
GTCGTGCGCCCCCTGAGCCCGTCCGGAGTCTTCATCTGCACGAGCACATGACGGATCACCACGGAGATGTTGTCGACGGCTCCGCTCACGGCGAGCACGACCAGCGACAGCCAAAGCGATGTGCTCAGCCCAAACACGATCATGCAGATTCCGAAGGCCGCGACGCTCCCGAGCAGTGCTCGTCCGGCATGGCGGAAGCCCGGTCGTGCCGCCAGCCAGATGGCCATGAAGAACGCTCCGACGAAGGGAGCGGCGCGCAGCGCTCCAAGTCCGACGGGCCCGCAGTCGAGGATCTCCTTGGCGTAGAGGGGAAGCAGGGCGGTCGCCCCGCCGAACAGCACTGCGAGCAGGTCCAGCGTCAATGCGCCAAGGATGGTCTTCTCACGCCAGATGTGGTGCGCGCCCTCGAACATGTCGCGAAGCCGTGGCGGTGCGCCCGTGCGTTCCACCGGCCTCGGATTCAAGAACAGCGCCGCGATGCCCGCTCCAACGCAGAGGACCGCCGTCACCAGATACACAAGCCACGCGCCCCCGATCGCAGCGATCAGCACGCCTGCGATCAGTGGACCCGCAACGGCTGCGAACTGAAAGAAGCCGGACTGCCATGCGATGGCGTTCTCGAACTTCGACATCGGAAGAAGCGAGGGTAGAAGCGCCCCGCGTGCCGGAGCGTTGAAGCTCCGCACGCAGCCTGACGCGACCAGCAGGAGAAAGAAGACCCACACCGGCGCCGCCGCCATGCTTGTGAAGGCCATTGCGATGGCAATGGCTCCGAAGCCAAGCTGCGTTGCGGCGAGAATCTTCTTTCGATCGCCGCCGTCCACGATCGTCCCGGCCGGCAGCGTGAGCGCGATGACAGGCAGCGCCCGCGCGAGCCCCGTCGCACCGAGGATCAGCGCGCTCCCGGTCCGCTCGTAGATCTCCCAGCCGATCGCCGTCGAGAGCATCTGGAGCCCCATGCTCGACGCCACGAAGGCCCCCGCGAAGAACCGATAGTTCGGTTCCCGCATGGCCGCGAACGCGTCATGTCGTCCGGGAGCCTCACCCGATGCGGACGAGCGTCGGTCCTCATTGCCTGTGGTCACTCGCCACCTGACTTCCGGAGTCCGAGCAGCCGGGCGGGGCACTCGTCGCCGCAAACGCGAACCATCGACCTGGCGAGACGGCGGTTGATCCAGCGGTGATCCTGCTCACTGAACCGAGACGGGACAAGTTGCTTGGAGGCGCGCATCGGTCGCGGGTACTATCACCGGAATGAACCGCGAAGGCAAAGACGGCGTCTCCTGCAGCTTCAGCGGCCCGATCCGCCGCACCGCGCTCGCCGCGACGATGGCCTCCGTCGTCCTGTTTGGACTCGGCTGCCAAAACCGCAAGGTCAAGGTCGAGATCAATGCGCAGGGCGATCAGGCTACCCGAACCTTCGCAACCAACGAGACGGACAAGCGGGCGCTCGATGCAGTTGAGCAGGCGTATGGTTCGCAGGCCGAGAACGACGCCGAACTCGGTCGCCGCTTCAAAGGCACGTTCGCAGAGGACATGCTGCCCTCCGAGATCGGGAATCGTGGCGCCATCGGGCGTCTCGACAGCACGCTCGGCTCGACGCGGGCCTACTACGAGCAGTTTGCCGACCGCCGCGAGGAGTGGACGGCGATGCGTGAGCGCGTCGAGGGCGGAATCCTCTGGATGCAGCTCTTCGGTCGGTTCATTGAGACGCGCAAGCTGAAGGACGAAGCCGCCCGCGCCGAGTTCTCGAAGTGGTGGAACGGCGAGGTCATCCCCTTGGTCGCCGACGCCTACCTGATGTACTCGGGCATGCAGGCCGTCACCCAGGCGCAGCGAATCGGCGCAATGCCACGGCGCTCCGAGGACTTTGGCCAGCGCACGCCCGACGAGTCATTCCGGATTTCGGTCTTCCAGCCGCTCCTGATCCTGTTCTCCGAGCGCGGATGGCTGAATGCAGACGAACTCGCCGCCGTCCAGTCGACCGGCATCAAGGGCATGGTCACCAAGCGCGAGCGACAGTGGCTCTCGGAGACGGTGCTCGAGCCCGCGATCAACCGCCTGCTGGTGCGCTTCGACCCGTCTCGAAAGGACATGAAGCTCAAGGACTTTGCGCCCATGGGCCTCGAGTTCCTGCTGTGGACGAAGGTTTCCCGCGAGTACCGTGATCTGATCCTCGCCTCGCCCGCGGTTCCGGACCCCGTGAAGGCCGATGTGATCGCGGGCAAGTGGGACTTCGAACTTCCGCCGCCGTTCGGCTTCCGGCTTCTCGAGCGACCGAAGGTGACCGATGCCGAGGTCGTGCTCGATACGGGTGCCGAGCCGTTCTTCACGAATGGAGTCTGGAACAAGGAGGTAAGGCGCGTCGAGTTCAAGGGCGGCTTCTACGAGGCCAAGTACCGCTACGCGCCGTACAACCCGCCGTACTACGCGTTCTGGTCGCTGCCGTCCCAGCGTCAGGAGTCCGTCTTCGGTTCGGTGATCCTCGAAGGCGACGACCTCGCGCAGTACTGCGCGTGGGAGACAGCCCTGACGGAGGAGCGCAAGACCGAGTGGGTCGCGGCCCTCGATGCGCTTGCCGCGACGAAGGACCCGCTTCCCGCCTACGCGTTCATCACGGCGCTCGAGGCGGAGCACCCGGCTCCGATTCCGCTTGCGAAGTGGGTGTGCGAGCGTGCAGGCAAGGAGCTGCCTGACGCCTTCCTGTCAAAGGAAGAGCGCGAGGCCCGCGCTGCGAAGCGAGGGGCACCCGCGCCCTTGGAGGGTTGACGTCCCTGCGGACCGGCTGTCAGAAGCCGACCGACGATCGCTGTCCCTGCTTGATGACGCTCGCCTCGCCTTCCCACACCGCACGTCCGGTGGAGGTGTTGGTGAGGCTCATCTGGAGAACGTACGCAACTTGGCGCGTGCTGCCGGAGCGAGCGCGGTCCTCGATCAGCTTCGCCGTGAGGGTCGCGTCGGGAACATTGTTCGGATTGACCTGGTTGTCGCGGCCGGACTGGAAGTCCTTCAGCGCCTGCGCATCCTGCGCGATCTTGTCTTCCGCGCGCCCGCCGGGCCCCGCGGTCATGATGACCTCGCAGCGCCCCGTGTTCAGGAGCGAGATGCGGATCTTCTTGATGATGCCGTCGGTATCGAACTGCTGGGTGGTCGTGTTGATGACCGGGTTCAGGAGGATGCCCGCAGGCTGGTTGGGAAGCCGGGCGAGGACGCCGGAGTTCACCATCGACTGCACCACCTGGTCGGCGAGCAAGTTCCAGTCCTGGATGTTCATGCGGTCGGCGTTGACGACGAGGTCATTGCCCTTCGGATCGACGTACTGGGCCTTCTGGCATCCAGCGAGACCGATGGAGAGGGCGAGAGGAATCGAGACGGCGAGGGCGAGAGTTCTTGTGTTCATGTGGAAGCCTGTGGACATGCCTCGGTCGAGGCGGTTTGGCGATCGATGTTGGCGGCGGGAGTCAGGTGCCGAGGAGCCGGCGCGCCGGCCTCGGCGATCGCGAAGGAGGCGGGCCTGCATGCCTGCGCGCGCGACGGAACTCAGTACTGCTTGTCGAGGAAGGTGAGTCGCCACTGCACCGCCTGTGGCGACGGGGCGACGGAGGTCAGGGTGATCGTCTCCTTCGGCTTGATCGTCACGCTCGTCAGAGACGACGTCGCGCTCGAGACGGGCATGCCGCCGGCGTCGGACCAGTCGAAGCGGTAGCTGAACCGTTGCGTGGTGAGCTGGTCGCTGTAGACGTCGACGGCGACGCGCTTCATGTCGCCGTTGACCGTGCTCTCGCGCACGGAGACGATGTTCGCCTTGTAGTTCAGCCAGCCGTTGGTGACGATCTGCTTGAACGGGACCGAGCCGTCGGCGTTCGCCGGCCCGGTGGCCGTCGTGGTGTTTGCGGTGTTGCAGGCAGAGAGGAAGAGCGCGGCGCCGACTGTGCCCGCGAGGAGGAGCGAACGCGTCACGTGGGGGAGGTGTCGATGGATGGGCTGCATAGGGGGGGTCCTGTCTTGAGTTCCCACGCCGGGCGCAACGGCCGCGTCGGGGAGGATGCCTCGACCGCGCGACTGCGCGGCCGATCAATCAGATCGATCACTGGCTGGAGGGACGGCCGATGGTACGCACGACGGCCGGAACGCCGCTCCTTGGAATGCGGACATGGACGATCGTCTGGCCGTTTGATTCCGTCGCGATCGGACCGAGTCTCTGCCCGTCGCCAAGTTCGATCTCGACCGCACCGTCCGCAGGCGCGGCGACCCTGGCGTACAGCACCTGCTTCGGGAGCGTGAGCCAGATCCGTTGATCCGCACTGTTCGTCCCGATCTGGTAGGCCGCACCTGCGAGCGCCGCCACCCACGCCATGTCGCGGTTCTCGTCGGCGAACGCCTGCTGTGCTGCGTAGGTGGCAAGGGCCTTGGTCGCGCTTGACACGATCGTCATCGTGATGATCGCCGGCAGCCGCCGGTTGAAGTCGTCCGCGACAACGCGGTCCATGTCGGTGAGGACGCTCGACTGTGCGCTCGACGACCCCGCGCGGACAGTGAATGAGCTCGGCGATCCGTCCTTGAACTTGAGCACAGGGAAGTTCACCCCGACGTATGGAACCTGGCGGATGAAGAGCGGGATGTCCAGTCGGAACTCGTCGAGCCACGGCCCCATGCCGGCCTCGACGATCACATGCACCGTCGGAGGAAGCGCAGCACCAGCGGCCGCGGCCTCGGCGATCCGGGCATCTTCCTCCGCATACGCCCGATCTGCCTCCGGAAGCATGCCGGCGACCTGGCGGAACGCGACCGTCGCCTGCGCCAGCGCCTCGGTCCGCCCGGTCCACTGGAACTGAAGCGCCTGCAGGTAGGTCGAGTACGGAACCGCGAAGTTCGCATATCCCTGCATGTCGCGGATCGGACCGTACGCGGAATCGAGGCCGCCCTTCACGGAGGGATCCTCTGCGGCCGCGTTTGCGTCATAACCCTTGCCCGCGGATGTGGCGTTCGCCTTCTCCTCGAGCGCCTCTATCTCAGACGCGTACTTCTCCGTCGCGTCGCGCTGCCACTCGAGCGCACGCCGCAGCGACACGCCTGCGGCGTCGAGGTTGCCGCTCTCGAGGTGGTTGAGCGCCTGGTAGGTCGTACACATGATGCGGTCGTAGGGGCGACCGGTGTACCTGATGATCGTCTGATTGGTCAGGATGGCGGCGGCCTGCTCGGATACCCGCACTTCGGGAGCGTCGTCGAGGTACTCCCACATGCGCTCATCCGCCGCGCCAAAGGCCTCGATGGAGCGCGGAATGTCGCCCGCAGCGGCGTACACCGCACCCGCCTCGAGCTCATAGAGCGTGCGGTCCTTCTCGCTGTCGCGGCGATCCGCGAGCAGCGGTTCAAGCGCGGAGGCCGCCTGCGCGTAGTTTCCGCCCTCGTAGGCGAGAATCACCGGCTTCATCCGAGATTGATGCGAACAGCCGCCCAGCGCCGCAGCAGCCAGCGCCACTGCCACCGATCTTCCGAATGATCGTGGAAGCCGATCGGCCATCACCACCCCCAAGGCAGGTTCTGCCAGAAGCTGTTGTTCTTGAAGACCGGCGCCTCCTTCGTGTCGACCTTGATGTCCGACTTGGAATCGCTCTTCACATCGCTGCTGATGTCGATGGCGAACTTGGAGTTCCGGAAGAACTCCGCGTAGCCCTCGAGCACCTTCACCTCCGCGTCGGTGAGTTGCTGCGCCTGCTTGAGCCCTTGGAAGAACGCCGTCATCTCGGCAACGCGCGCAAGGCCCTCGTCGGTCATCTTCATCGCGATGCGGATGGGTCCGGTGCCGGGCTGGACGTTGATCGTGCCCTCGAAGGTCTCGTAGTCCGGCCGGCTCACGCGGATCTTGCGGAGACCCTTCGTCGCCTTGACCGGATTGGGAGTCGACCCGACCACCAGCCCGTCGATCTCGATGAGGAAGTCCGTGGGCTGCAACTTGAACGAGCCGCCCGCGATCGCCCACCGACCCGCTTGGTCCTTGACGATCTCAGGGATCGCGAAGTCCGACGACGCCGCGTCGATCTCGAGCGGCACGGCGATGAGAGACTCGGGGGCCGGGAGCGTGCTCTTCTCGCAGCGCTTCTTCATCGCGGCCGCCATCTTGCCCGCGCTTTCGCGAAGGAGATCGGTCACGACATCGCGCTCGATCGAGAGGTCCGGGGTCTGACGGACCGAATCGCTTGCGCTCGCGACGCCTGTGGCGATCGTCGCGCCCTCGGCGCGTCCGAGGATGCGATACGACGCGTCAAGGCGGTAGCTCTCGACCTCCGACTGCACCCCGCGCGCAGGGTCGTTGAGGCGGCGACGATCGACCGACAGCGCGGTGATCGACGCGACCAGCACGTAGTCGGCCCCCATCGACTGCGCGAGACTCACCGCGGAGGTGTTGTCAGAGAGGATCTTGTCGAGATCACGCACAGGATCGATCGAACCGGAACCCGCGTTCGCACCGGTGCGTGCAAAGGTCTTCACCGCGTTCAGCGAGTCCTCGCGGCTCATCGTCGAGAAGCACGCGCCGTCAAGCTCGCCAACGAGATAGTCCTCGAGCACCATCACCTTGTCGTCGTCGATTCGCTTCTCTCGGTTGCGAATGAAGATCGCAGCGACCGGCCGGCGCTCCGGGGTGGTCTCCGCCTGACCGCGGGCTGCGACAGGGGGGACCGCGGGGCCGTCGGTCGGCCTTCGGCCCGAGCCGATCGGGGGGGCGGCGTCGCCCTGCTGGATCGGGGCTTCCTCTGGCAAGACGGCGACGGGCAGGAACATTCGCGGCGACTGCGCTCCGCCGTCGCAACTCGTCCGCGTGGTCTTGCGGAGGATGGTGTTCTTCGCAATCCCGCGGTCGACGCCGCACACCTCGGCGCGCGAGAACTTCGGCGCCACCGAGATGACCCGAACGTAACCGATCGCGACTTCCTCGGATCCGAGGCTCTCGCCAGTGTCAGGGTCGATCAGTTCCTCGCCCTGCGCGAAAGCCTCCCAGATCTCGCCGACGGCGATCTCGGTCCCTTCGCCGCGGTTCAGCGTGACGACCCCATCGCGCACGACCAGCACCTTGGCCGGGAAGATGACGTCGGTCACCTTCTGGGCGATCCGATTCGCCATCCTGTCGGCGATCACGTTGACGACCGCTTCCGTGAGGTCGCCACCCTTCTGGTCGACGACGTACTGCGGGTTGTTCTTGAAGTCGAAATCGGTCAACGTGAGACGCGCTGACTCGAGGAGCGTGCCCTTGGTGACGTCGTAGATCCGGCACACCGCGCTCAGGCGAATCTGGCGCCGAGTCGCCTTCTGCCCGACGCCCTCGAAGTTCGCCGTCTGAACCTGATCCTGGAAGTCGTCGACCTGGACGACCGCGAGGTAGGGGATACCCGCAAGCTTGAATGGCTTCGCGCGCTTCGGGTCGGTGAGGTCGTAGTTGCCTGAATCCTGATCGCCTTGCTCCTTCAGGATCTTCGCGAGATCGCCATGGGCGCGAACCTCGAACTTGCGGGTGTTCTGCAGGGCGTCGGAGAGCTTCGCGTCGAGCCCCTGCACGATCTGCGCGAGTTCGTTCTGCTGCCCGTATCCCGCGACCTTTTCGAGGACCGCAGGCAGGGCTTCGACCGCGGGAACTCCGACGGCGATCCGCGACGGGGTCGCGGGTTCGGCGGCGGGCGCCGACTGATCGGTCTGGGCGAGCGCAGGCCCCGCGAACAGGCTCAGCGCCAGTCCGAGAGAGCGCAGGCCGCCGAGGCCGGCCGAGAAGCGGTAACACCAACGGACGCAACGAACCATGATCTGATTTGTCATTGAAACCTCGGATCCTTCGACACCAGAGTGGACGCGCCGGAAATGTACCCTTCGCAGGCAAGGCGCGAAAGTGCGAGATAGGTCATAATCGACGCCCCGAGGCATCGTGCATTCCAGCGGCCGGTTGCATTGCCGCCCGACGGGAGGGAGCAGGGGGCCGGCGCCGGAGCCGCTGGCTCGATTCCGGCGCCCGAGGAGAGGCATCCCAAAGGTCGACACGCCACCCAGCACGCAGTTTCCAGCATCCAAGCCCCGCACCGGAACACCCATGCACGCAGCCCGACTCCTCCTCGACTCGATTCTCGACTACGCGGGTCTCTTTCCGCCCGCAAGGCTCGACATGGCGCCCACGGTCGCAAACTTCGCTCGGTACCGCCGTTCGGCCGATCGCTGGATGCTCGGGCGGCTCATCGTGCCGGTGACCCGGTTCCCCGAGTTCGTCGAGTGCGCCGACCCGCTCCTCCCGAAGACGGCCGACACGGAGGGCGACGAGCCGTGGCCGCTCTCGGTGCTCGTCGCTCCGGCTTCCGACCGTCAGCTCGTCGCGGACCTCGAGCGGATCGAGCGGTTCAACGCGCGCATGGAGGACCGCGAGTTCAGCAGGGCCCACGGTCGCGCCGCGATCGACACGGTCGAGACCAAGGCCACGACCCCGCACGAGATCGATCGCGCGCTCGAGTACGTGCCCGACGAGATCTTCGCCTACTTCGAGGTTCCGGTCGACGGCGATCCGCGCGGGCTGATCGCGACCATGGCCTCGCTCGATGCCGGGGCCAAGATCCGGACCGGCGGGCTGACGCCCGACGCGCATCCGACTCCCGGACAGGTCGCTCGCTTTCTCAAGATCTGCCGCGCCGCCGAGGTGCCATTCAAGGCAACCGCGGGACTCCACCACCCGTGCCGCCACCACGCGAGCGACGTCGGCTGCATGCAGTTTGGCTTCCTGAACGTGTTTGTCGCGGCATGCATGCTGTGGAACGACGACCGGATGACCGAGAAGGAGCTCGAGGACATCCTCTCCGAAGAGCGCGCGGCCGCCTTCGAGTTCGGCCCGACCGGACTCGTTTGGCGCAACCGCCAGCTGCGCTTCGAGGACATTGCACAAGCCCGCGAGCGCTTCGCGCACAGCTTCGGTTCCTGCTCGTTCGACGAGCCGCTCGCGGATCTCCGCGCCCTCGGACTCGTGTCGGCGGAAGAAGAGGCACTCCCATGAACAGAGAACGACTCATCGACCCGAACAGCCCCGAGCTCCGCTCGTGGGTGCCCGGAGCCAACGATCCATCCGGGGATTTTCCGATTCAGAACCTCCCCTTCGGCGTGGTGGATGGCGCGGTTGCCGTCCGCATCGGCGGGTTCGCGCTTCTTCTTCCGCAGCTCCTCGAGGCGGGGCTCTTCTCTGCGGAACTCGCGGCGGACGAATCGTTCGCCGCGTCCGTCGACGCGCCGTTCCTGAACTTCTTCGCGGAAAGCCCCGCCGCCGTGCGCAAGCAGGTGCGCGCCGAGATCGCGGCGATGATCGCAGAGGGAGGCGATCCGGACGTGCGCTCGAAGGTCGAGCCGCTTCTCGTCTCGCTCGACGGCCATGCGCCCGAGTTGCCGTTCTCCGTGGGCGACTACACGGACTTCTACGCCTCGCTCCACCACGCGACGAACGTGGGGTCGATGTTCCGTCCGACGAATCCGCTTCTTCCGAACTGGAAGCACGTGCCGATCGGCTATCACGGTCGCTCGAGCACCATCGTCGCCAGCGGCACCGAGATCGTCCGTCCGTGCGGCCAGACCGTCGCAAGCGACGACGGGCCGCCGAGCTTCGGTCCTTCTCGTCTCCTCGACTACGAACTCGAGGTTGGCTTCTTCGTCGGAACCGGCAACAAGCTCGGGACGCGCATCGACATCCACCACGCGTGGCGGCACATCTTCGGTTTCTGCCTCGTGAACGACTGGTCGGCGCGCGACGTCCAGAAGTGGGAGTACCAGCCGCTCGGCCCGTTCCTCGCGAAGAACTTCGCGACGACCGTCTCGAACTGGGTCGTGACGACCGATGCGCTCGAGCCTTTCCTCGTCGCCGGACCAACGCGCACCAAGGACGACCCGGCGCCGCTTCCCTATCTCGTCGACCCGGACGACCGGAACGTCGACATCACCCTCGAGGTCTGGATCTCGAGCGCGGGAATGCGCGCGAAAGGCCTGGAGCCGACCCTCGTCTCACGAGGTTCGTTCAAGGACATGTTCTGGACCCCGGCTCAGATGCTCACGCACCACGCCTCGAACGGCTGCCGCATGGAGACGGGCGACCTGCTGGCGTCGGGAACGGTGTCGGGGCCCGAGAAGGAGTCGCGCGGCTGCATGCTCGAGCGAACATGGCGCGGGTCGGAGCCGATCACTCTCGGCGACGGCACGGAGCGCAAGTTCCTGCAGGACGGCGACGAGGTCATCCTGCGCGGCTACTGCGTGCGGCCGGGACGGCCTCGGATCGGGTTCGGCGAATGCCGCGGCGTCGTCATGGCGGCGAGCTGACGCCACCCTCGCCGCCTCAGCCCCATCAACCCGGCGGATCCGTTGGGGCGTGTGCCTCGATTCGGTAGGATGCCCGCATGGCGGCACGTTCGTCCGGCGAAGATCCAAGCCCGCCCAGCGCCTCGCTGGTCGAGGTGGTATACGACGAGTTGCGTGCGCTGGCCGCGAGCTACATGCGAGGGCAGGGGCGATCGCACACGCTCCAACCCACCGCCTTGGTAAATGAGGCCTTCCTGAAGCTGGCGCGTGCGAGCCCAGACTCGTTCAAGGACCGTTCGCACTTCATGGCGGTTGCCGCGACCGCCATGCGGCAAGTGCTCGTGAATCACGCCGAGGCGCGATCGGCGGCCAAGCGGGGAGGCGGTCGGGGTGCCGTGCCGCTCGAGCCGTCGATTGCAGCACCCGAACTGGGAGTGAGCGCCGTCGACGTCCTTGCGATCGAGCACGGGCTCCGGAAGCTCGAGGCCCTCGACCCTCGCAAGGCGAAGGTTGTCGAGGCGAAGGTCTACGGGGGCCTCTCCCATGAGGAGATCGCGACGGTGCTGGGGGTTTCCCTCTCCACGGTCGAGGGCGACTGGCGGCTTGCCAAGGCTTGGCTTGCCAAGGAACTCGGTCGCGGCGAGGACTCCGCTCACGGCGGCGGTGGTCCGTGATGGCGCCAACCCGACCCCCTCGGCCGAGCATTCGGCGTCGTGTCGGGGCGCGTCGAGTGTTGTGGTCAGGTTCCGGGCGTCGTTTCCTGTGTCTCTTGTGGGGTCCCACGCCGAACCCCGAAGGAGCCATGGCAGCGTCCCTGTCGAAACGTGGGCAGGGCCGGGGTCATGGGTTGATGGTGCGTTGATGGACGAACGCGAGCGCTTCCAGAGGCTCTCCGAGCTCTTCGACCGGGCTCGCGATCTGCATGAGCAGGACGCGGCCGAGTTGGTCGCAGCCGTCGAGGACCCGTCCCTCCGCGAAGAGCTGCGCGTGATGCTCGCGCTCGACCGCAGGGGAACCCCGGAAGTGCGCACGCTCGTCGACCTGACGGGTGTTCTCGACGAGCCCGACCCCAAGATCGACGTTCCGGCGCAGATCGGCGGCTACGCGGTCCTCGGTGTCGTCGGATTCGGCGTGAGCGGCGTGGTGCTGCGCGCGAGGCAGCCGGCGACAGACCGGGTGGTCGCCATCAAGGTGCTCGGAAGCGGTGCGTGGAACCCGAGCGCGCTGCAGCGGTTCCGCCGCGAGATCCGGCTGCTTGGGCGCCTTGAGCACTCGGGAATCGCCCGTATCTACGACTCGGGGACCGACACCTCGAGCGTGCCGTCGCGGCCGTACTTCGTCATGGAGTATGTCGCCGGACAGACGCTCAATCGCTGGGCGGCCGACGACGGGAAGGGCCGACGAAGGGATCCGCGCGAGATCGCGCGGGTGTTCGCCGCCATCGCGGACGCCATCCAGTACGCGCATCAGGCGGGGGTGATTCACCGCGACTTGAAGCCGGGCAACGTGCTTGTCTCGAAGACCGGTGCCGTGAAGGTGCTCGACTTCGGCGTCTCCGGAGTCACGGAAGGGGTCGGCCACTCGGCAGGGCCGGCGTCATCCTCCGGAAGCCGAATGCTGCACGCATCCGAGATCGCGACGATGTCGCTCCCGAGCCTCGGAAACTCCGTCGTCGGCACCGTCCCGTACATGAGCCCCGAACAGTTCGACGGGACCCGTTCGGTCGACACGAGGAGCGACCTCTACTCGATCGGCGTGATGCTGTACGAGTGTCTCGTAGGAGAGCTGCCGTACAAGGTCGATCCGCGTGCGCTGACCGAGGCAGCCACGATCATCCGCGACGAGGTGCCCTCGTCGCTCGGAACCGTCGATCGCAGTCTCCGAGGCGATCTTGAAGTGGTCGTCGCACGGCTTCTCGAGAAGGATCCGGCGAAGCGATACCAGAGTGCTGCGGAACTCGCGCTTGACCTGCGGCTGTTCGAAGAAGGAAGGCCGACGATGACGCGCCCCGTCTCGCGGATCGAGCGGGCGCGCCGCTTCGCGAGCCGGTATCGGGCGCTCATCGCCGGCACGCTCGCGGTGTTCGTGGTGCTCGTCGGATTCCTCGGATACACGATCAATCTCTGGAGGCAATCGGAGAACAGAGGCGACGCGCTCGCCAAGGCGCTCGATGCGAGCGAGCGACTCGAGTACCGACGTGCGATCCGGGACGCAGAGGCAGCGCTGCGGGGCGGCGGAGCGCTCGATGCGCGTCGGGCGCTGGCATCGCTGCCACTGGAGCGTCGGGGTTGGGAGTGGCGCTACCTCGCCGCGAGGGCGGGCGCGGAGAGCGAGGTGATCGAGGTTCCCACCATGCCGGTCTCGATTCAGCGCGGCTCTGGCTTTCTCATCGTTGGCTGCGTCGAGGGCGCCGTCTACCGGATCGAGCAGCCGCTCGGCGAGCCTGAGCTTCTCTTCCGGCGTCAGGCGACCATCTCGGAGATCGCGCTTTCGCCAGATGGCCGTGAGTTCATTCTGGTCGACGCGAGCGAGCCCGCGCTTCTCGTCTACGCGAGCAACGATGGCTCCGTGTTGAGGCGCTTCGAGACCGGGGTCGGCGGCGCGACCGGAGTCGCATGGTCGCAGGATGGGAAGGCGATCGCGGTGAGTGGCTTCGGAGGCGCGACTTCGGTCCTCGACGCCCGCACGGGCGAACTCGTCAAGACGTTCGACCGCCTCATCGAGGGACCGCGGGCGGGCGAGGGGCTTGTCCGGTTCCTGCCGGGCTCGAATGGAATTCTGTTCGGCTGCCGCGCATCGACTGAGGCGCGCATCGCGACGTCGCCGGCGGGCGACCCGATCCGTCTCGACTTGCGCGGCGGCGTCGTGGAGCGCCTGGGTGGCTGCATCGGACGGGATGGCGCGATCGCGCTTGTGGGGCTCTACTCCGGAGCGATCGCTCCTTTCAACGCGGTCGACGGTTCGCCGATGCGAATCATCAGCGCCCACGTGGGCGCTGTGCGCGCCATTGCGGCGGGCCCCGGGCCCTATCAGTTCACGAGCGGCGCAACGGATGGCGCGATTCGGGTTTGGGATGTCGACACGGGAACCGTCATGGGCACCGCGGTCGGGGCCGAGCTTCAGGTACGCGGCCTCGACTTCGACTTCGATCATGGCGAGCTGCTCGCGGTCGGCGAGGATGGCTACGTCCGCAGCTGGGACATCGCGCGCGAGGTCGCGGAGCCCGTGCTCCGCGAGCATCGTGCGTGGGTCTACAGCCTCGCATTCCTTCCGGATGGAACTCTGGTGTCGGGTGCGGGCGAGGCGCCGCAACTCGACGGGAGGCTCTTGTTCTGGCAGCTCAACAGCTCGCAGGCTCCCGTGGCGGTCGAACTTGTTCCCAAGGGAAGGCCCAGCATCGTCTGGTCGATCCGCGCGGACCCGCTCGGGCATCTCCTCGCGTCGGCGGACCGTGGAATCAAGTTCGTTGCGCGCGATGGAAGCGTGACAAGCCACGATCTGCCGAGCGCAGTCTTTGCGATGGACTTCGTGAACGGCGGAGACTGGATCGCCGCGCATCGATTCGATAGCCGAAGCCTCGACTTCTACCGGCGCGATGGGTCGCTGGCGCAGTCGATCGAGCAGGACGCTGCGAGGCTCGGACCGCTGACAGCCCGGAAGGGCGGGAGCGAGCTCTTCGCCGGTAGCGGCGGCGTGTTGACCCTCTACGGCTTCCGGCGCGACGAGGCGTTCGTCAAACGCCAGTGGAAGGTCGAGGGAACGATCACCGGCATCGCCGCAATCGACGGCTCTGATCGGGTTGTCGTCGGGATGTTCGGTGGTGAGGTCGCTCTGATCGACACCTCGCGCGAAGGGGCGGGCGCGGTTCTCTGGAGGCAGATGGCGTGTCCCGACCAAGGCGTTCGAGTCGCGCTGTCGCCTGACGGCAGCCGAATCGCCGTGTGTGGGAAGAACCCTGTCGTGCGAATCCTCGACGCCTCCGATGGGCAGCAGGTGCTCGCGCTTGGAGGGCACGGAGACGCGGTCCTTTCACTTGCCTTTTCACCGGATGGCTCGACGCTCGCGACCGGGTCGATCGACGGTACGGTGCGCATCTGGCGCGCGGCGGGGGCTGGCTTCACCTTTGGCGCAGGCCACGGGTCCCCTGAACCGCAACGCGGGTTCAGTTCGCCGGGCTTCCGGTAGGGCAAAGACTCGAGGGGGGTTTGGTCTCCTCGCGATGTTCCCTCGCCGCCACCTTCCGCTCCTCGTTACTTCGCGGCGGCGTCGAGCGACTTCCAGTCGATGTCGATGCGCTGACCGACCTTCGGCTTGAGGCGGGCGATCGTGCCCGCTGGAAGCTCGATCACGTACTTCGCTGGCGTTGGGGATCCATAGAGCGGAAGTCGGGCCTGGTACGACTGGAGCGACTCGTCCTTGGTGCGCAGCTTCTCACGGACGGCCTCGTGGAGCGCGCTGATCACGCCGTCCCGGTCGACCATGACGATGTCCATGTCGATCAGGCAGTCCTTCATCCAGTAGTTCAGCATCCGTGGCCGCGGGTGCACGAAGATCATCGCCGTGCCCTGGGGGAACTCCGTACGCGCGGCCATGCCGATGTCTCGGGCGGCGGGCTCGAGGCACAACTCGCAATCGAACGACTCGCCGAAGATCGTGAACGTCCGCCGGGGAAGATCCTTCTGCGGTCCGGCGTGCAGGATGTCGTTTGGTCCCGGCACCGTCGCAGGCTTCATCGCAGGCACCTTGCCATTCTCTCCTTCGGATGGCGGAGCAGCGGTCTTGCTGCCCTCTGCTGGCGCGGCGCCGGTGTCTTCCTTCGGTGGCGTCGACGGCGCGGACTGGCCAGCGGGCGGCGGAGCGTCCTTCGGCGGATCGGCATGCGCGCAAAGACACGACGCAAGCAAGACGCAGAGCACGGCGCAGAGCGGGTGAACACGGGAGCGCATCAACAGGTCTCCAGTCTCTTCAAGCTACAGGCACAAGGGACCGAGCCGCGACTTCGATTCACGGCCACACAGAACCTAGGCGACGCGTTGCGGCCACGCATGACGACCACGCATTGCGACCGCGCGCTACGAACACGTGCTACGACCACGTGCTACGACCACGTGTCGACCGGAGCGTCTCCACGCGGTGCTCCGCGCTTC
>Ga0068872_10002186_pt1 | contig 15450 bp, 10 predicted proteins | sample NOAtaG_7_FD_66441 | JGI IMG/M metagenome (GOLD analysis project Ga0068872, IMG submission 66441) | Freshwater lake microbial communities from Lake Erie, under a cyanobacterial bloom - NOAA_Erie_Diel1S_2200h metaG | ecosystem: Environmental > Aquatic > Freshwater > Lake | place: USA: Ohio, Lake...
TCGGTGCGGATCTCGGTGCCCGGGAAGTAGCCGTCGACGTGGATCCACGCCTGGCCGTCGACGACCCGGATCTCCCATTTCCACGAGCGGAGCTGGCGGACCACCGCCTTCTCGTCGGCCTCGGTCATGGGCTTCTCGACGCGGATGCCCCGCCGGAGGCAATGCCAGGCCAGGGTGCGGTACATGGCCCCGGAGTCGACGTAGAGGTATCCAAGCTCCCGAGCCAGCCGACGCGACAGGGTGCCCTTGCCCGAGGCGCTGGGCCCGTCGACGGCGATGACCTGGGGCAACTGGAGGGTCCTGGACTTCATTCGGCGTTCAGTTCTTTCGGCGACATCACCCGGCCCGTGGCCACGTCGAGGACGAGGGCCCCAAGGCCGAAGGGCGGCTGGGCGGCCAGCTTGTGGAAGAAATTCGGGAAGGTCTTGCGCACACACCGCGGGTTGCGGATGCGGATGCCGGGGACGCGCAGGCCCAGCATGGCGAAGCACATCGCCATGCGGTGGTCCTCGTAGGTCTCGATCTCCGCCCCGTGGAGGATCGACGGGCGCACCAGCAGGCTGTCGCCGGATTCGGTGACCAGCGCGCCGCACTTGGTCAACTCGGTGCGGAGCGCCACGACCCGCTCGCACTCCTGGAGCCGCAGCCGGCCCAGGTCGGTGAATCGCACCGGGTGGTCCTCGAGCGGGGCCAATGCGATGGCCGTCATGATGCTGTCGCCCAGGTCGCGCTCCCGCGACACCTCGGAGGGCAGGTCCAGGAAGTCGGGGTAGCGCGCGTCGACCTGCCATCCCGAACCCGGCCAGCGGGCGACCTCGACCCGGTTCCTGCCCAGGAGCCGTGCCGCGCCCCAGAAATAGCTGCCGCTGGAGGCGTCGGGCTCGATGCGGAACTCGCCACCGCCATGCGGGAAGGCCTCGACCAGCCGGCGGGTCATCTCGACATAGGGAAGCTCGTCCGGGTTGGCGTCCGAGACACCGACCTCCCAGCCGGCGACCCGTCCCGGCAGCAGGAGGGCCGAGGCGAACTGCGAGCTCTCGGCCACGCTCACCCGCGCCGACCCCGGCCGGGGACCCGTTCCATGGATCACCGCGGGCAGGCGATCCCCCGGGGCGTCGACCCGGTAGCCCAGGCCACGGAGGGCCTGAAGCAGGGATGCCTGGGGCCTCTGGTGCATGCGGGGGACCCCGGAGAGCCGATAGACCCCGTGGCCGAGGCATACCATCGCCGCGAGGAATCGCGCGGCGGTGCCCGCATTGCCCACATGCAGCTCCAGCGGCGCGGCCTCGCTGCCGGCCAGCGGGATGCGCCCCCCCTGCCCCTCCACCTGGATGATCCGGTTGCCCTCCTCGGCGAGGTCCATGGCCACCCCGACGGCAAATCCCATCCGCCGCAGGCAGTCGACCATCACCTGGGTGTCCTCGCTCCAGAGCGCACCGGACAACGTCACGGTGCCCGAGGCCAGCGCCGCGAGGATCAGGGCCCGGTTGGTGATGCTCTTCGAACCGGGCACCGTGATCGACACGAAGGCGGGCGCGGGCGGAGGAACGATCTCGATGAGGTCAGGCAGGGGCATCGGTACGGGCGGTTCTCGCGGGATCCGGATCCGGGTAGCGCTGGTCGCGCCGGGTCTTGGCCTGTCGGAAGAACTCCTCCAGGGCCGTCGCATCGCCGGCGTCGAGCGCGTGGCGGAACTCGGAGAGGTCCTCGATGAAGACCCCGAGCACGCGGGAAAGGTGCCTCCGGTTGGCCAAGGCGATGTCACGCCACATCTCGGGGGATCCCGAGGCGACCCGGGTGGTGTCGCGGAAGCCCCCGGCGCACAACTCGGACTGCTCCCGCGGATGGGCCGGGCTGAGCACGTAGTTGGCGAGGCTGGCGGCGACGACGTGCGGCAGGTGGCTGGCACGGGCCACGAGGTCGTCGTGGAGCATCGGGTTCATCGGAAGGACCCGGGCGCCGACCGCCTCCCACAGCCGGCGGACAAGATCCACACTCTCCGGATCGCTGGCCGCGGTCGGGGTGACCACGCAGACGGCCCCCTCGAACAGGTCGGCCCGGGCGTGGGCGGGGCCGCTCTTCTCGGCGCCGGCCATCGGATGGCTGCCCACGAACCGCACCCCGGCGGCCTCGGCCAGGGGCTCGATCTCCGCCACCAGGGCCGACTTCACGCTGCCGACGTCGGTCACGACGCAGTCGGGCGCCAGGTGTCGCGACATCTCCCGGAACAGCGGCGCCATCTGGCCCACCGGGGAGCAGAGGACCACGAGGTCGGCGTCGGCGACCGCCTCCGCAAGGTTCCGGGAGCAGCGGTCCACGACCCCGAGGGCCAGGCATTCGGCCACGGAGGAGGCCCGGCGCACGAAGCCCTGGACCTCGCCCGCCAGTCCGCGGCGCCTGAGCGCCAGACCCAGCGAGCCGCCCAGCAGGCCCACGCCCACCAACGTCACCTTCCGGAAATGCACCCGCGCAGGCTACCGAAGCCGGGAGGCGCGAGGGAAGCATTGAACCAGCGCCTCGGCCGATGCTCGCCGGCTCCGCGCCCGCCCGTCAGACGATTTCCATCGGACAGGGAGGGATGGACTCGAGGAAGGCCTTGCCGTAGCGCTTGGTGAGCACGCGGTTGTCGAGGATGACCACGATTCCCGTGTCGGTCTTGGTCCGGATGAGACGGCCCACCCCCTGCCGGAACTTGAGGATCGCCTCCGGCAGGCTGAACTCGCCAAAGGAATTGCCTCCGGCGGCCTCGATGCGCTCGATGCGGGCCTCGACCAGCGGGTGGTCGGGCACCGCGAAGGGCAACCGGGTGATGATGACATTGCTCAACGCCTCTCCGGGGACGTCCACTCCCTGCCAGAAGCTGTCGGTGCCGAAGAGCACCGAGTCCCGGTTCTCGCGGAACTTCTCGAGCATCGTCGACCGCGGCATGCCGGTGTTCTGCACGTAGCACTCGAGCCCCAGCCGGCCGAGGAACGCCTCCATGCGGCCGGCGACCTGCAGCATCAGGCGATGGCTGGTGAACAGCACGAAGGCCTTGCCGTGCGTGCGGGTGATGAAGTGCTCGATCCAGTGGACCAGGGCGTCCTCATAGCCCGGGTCCCGCGGGTCGGGCATCTTGCCCGCCACGAACAGGGTCATCTGGCGACGATGGTCGAAGGGCGAACCCACCTGCAGACCCCGGGCGTCCTCTCCGCCGACACGCCCGGCCACATAGCGCAGGGCCGGCAGCGAGCCCGCCCTCGGCAACCCCTGTGCCGACAGTCCCGGGCCCTGGGGACCCGGGAAGCCCCCAGCCCGGGATCCCCCCTCCCCGGGCGACGGGGCGGAGGACGGGCCGGCCGGCGGCGTCACCGCTCCCGCCGTCCCGAGCGTGGCGCTGGTCAGGATCACGGAGGTTCCGGACCCGAAAAGCCGGTCGCGCAGGAAGTCGGCCACCTCGACAGGCGCGGCGTTGAGCGAGAGGTTCCGCTGCGCCTTGCCGGTGCGCTCCACCCAGTAGACATGGTCGTCGGCCGCCTGGCTCAGGAAGGTCGTGACCGCCGTGCGCAGGTCGGCCAGGCGCCGGTTGCACTCGAGCAGTTCCTCGCCGGTCTCCTTGTCCTCGGAGGTCTGGATGAGGTCGTGGATCTGCTCCCGGAGCCGTTGCAGGGGCAGGGTCAGGCTGTCCTGCACGAGATCGGGACGGCGGATGCGGAGCTCCTTCCACGGGCGGGAAGCCGTTTCACCGGGAGGCGGACGATCCCCGTCGCCCCGCCCTGGGGACTCCGGACCGGAGCGTCGGGCAAGCTCCTGGCACGAGTCCTCGACCTTGAGGAAGAAGTCATCGGTCTCGCGGAGCACGTCGGCCACAAGGCGGACGTTGGAGGCCGAGCGGAGCGTGGCCAGGAGTCCCTTCTCGGTGCGAGGATTCCACAGCCTCTGGAGGGCGTAGCGCACCTGGCCGCTGCTGACGCTCAGGCCGATGTGGCGCGCGGCGACCGACTCCACGGTGTGGGCCTCGTCGAAGATCACGAAGTCGTTCTTGAACAGCACCCCGCCCTCGGGGTCGGCCTCCACGCCGTTGAGCAGGGTGAAGAACAGCGTGTGGTTGAGCACCAGCACGTCGGCACCGAGGATGCGCTGGCGGGCGCGCTGGAAGAAACACACCGGCCCGAGCTTGGCCTGCTCGCTCTGGAACCCGCACTTCTTCGGGGTGCAGAGGCCGCGTTCCGAGCACACGTGCTCCCACACCTTCGGATCGGGCTCCACCGGGAAGTCGCTCAGCGATCCATCCTGCGTGGTCCGGCTCCATTCCTCGATGCGCCGCAATTCGGCCGCCTCGGGTGACGTGAACAGCGAATCGCTCTGCTGCAGGGCCTTGCGCAGCCGCCGGGTGCAAAGGTAGTTCGACCGACCCTTGAGCATCGCGAAGGTGAAGTCGACCGGCAGGACCTGCCTGAGCACGGGCAGGTCCTTCTCCACCAGCTGCTCCTGCAGGTTGATGGTGTGGGTCGAGAGGACGGCCTTCTTCTTGTGGGCGACGGCGAACAGGATGGCCGGGATGAGGTAGGCGAAGCTCTTGCCGACACCGGTGCCCGCCTCCACCAGCAGGTGGCGACGGTCCTGCAGCGCGGCGGCCACGGCCATGGCCATCTGCTGCTGCTCGGGCCGGTACTCGAAGTTGCTGGCCCGGGAAAGCAGCCCGGTCGGCGAGAAGATCTCGCGGACGGGCCCGACCAGGTCGGAGGGCTCCTGTCCCGCAGAGGTGTCGGCCAGCGAAATCACCGTCGAAGGCTAGGGGCGGAAACCGCCCGGAGGAAGCCGCTTCGTGCTTTCCTCAGGGCATCCGCGCGCGGACATCCCCCGGGATTGCCAGGAGTCCGGGAAGGACGAGCCCGCCTCGGCGGCACCTGGTCAATCCGGAACCGAGACCGAAACCGTCGGCTTCTGATCGGCCGGGGGCGTCGCGGCAGTCTCGGAGTTCTCTTCGTTGAAGGCGTGGACGAGGGTTCGCATGAAGCGCTCGTTCTCCTGCTCCAGGATCTCGAGTTCCACGGTGACCGCGGTGACGTTGGCGCGCTTGAGCTGGGCCTCGACGCGGGTGATGGCCGCGGACAACCGCTCGTCCCCGACCATCTGGATGGATCCGCCGAGGGCGTTGATGCGGATCGCGGCCGCCTGCCAGCGGTCGCGGCTGATCGACGAGCGGACGAAGGTGATGGATTCGCTGATGGCCCGCGAGAAACCGGCCGAAAGCTCGAAGTAGGCCTTGTCGTCCAGGCAGAGCCGCTGCTGGGCCTTGAACATGGCCGAGTCCTTGGAGCCGACCGACTTGAGGGCCGCATCCAGGGCGTCGTTGAGCTCCTGCCGGTCGAGCGGCTTGCGCAGGAACCTGGTGACCTTGAGCGTGGCCGCCTTGGCGACGTTGTCCTTGAACGCGTTGGCGGAGATCATCACCACCGGCGTGTTGGAGAACCGAGGCAGGTCCCGGATCCGTGCGAGGAACTCGAGGCCATCCATGTTGGGCATGAGGACGTCGCAGATGATGACGTCGGGATAGGGTGGCTTCTCCATCATCTGGAGGGCGATCTGACCATCCTCCGCCTCGGTGATGTTGACCTTGAGGTCCTTGGGGAGCAGGGCGCGGATGAGTCTGCGGCTGGTCAGGTCGTCCTCGACCAGCAGCACGCGCTTGGAGTTGTCGCCGGCCTGGGCCTCCATGATCTCCTCGACCTGGGGACGGGCCAGTTTCCGCCCCAAGGCATCGAGCATCGACTGGACGCCGGCGACCTCTTCCTTGGAGAGGGACAACCCCACCTCCAGTTGGGTTCCGCCGGTCAAGGTGGTCATCACCCGATCCCCGGCATGGTCGATGACCGAGCGCAGGCCGTCGATGATGCCGGTGGGCGGTTCCTTCTCCTTGGCGGCCGCGGCCTCCTCCATCTCACGGATCCTGCCCTCCAGGCTCACCGCCTTGTCCTGGAGGCGTTCGTTCTGCGATTCCAGCACACGGACCTTGTCCTCAGCGGTCGCAACCGCCCTGGAGGCCTCGTCAAGGGCCTTGGCATGGGCGGAATCCTTGGTGTCGTCCGGCGTCCGCTCGTACTCGATCAGGGCCGACCGGGTCAGCGACCCAAGGGCGCCGATCACCGGGACGCCAACCACGACAAACCAAAGGCTGGCGTACTTGCCCACACCTTCGGCCATCCCCCACCGGAGGAGCAGAGCCACGACGGGAGTGGCGAGGGACACGACGACCAGGGCGATGATCCGGTTGTGGACGGTCTTGATCTGCATGAGGGTAAAATCTGTTGGGGTTGGCCCGACTCGACCGATCCCGCGTTTCTCAGGGAAGCTTAGGAGTGATCGACCAACGGTGACAATACTTGAGAATCCGTTGCAACGGGTCCGCCAGGCCACCCCGTTGACCCACTGCCGAGGGGGACGTGGCCCGAACCGTGGGCCGGGTCCCACGGCGTGGGGGCGCCGATTTTTGCCGAGCGCACGCTTGATGGACGGGGGCCTCCCGTCCGATGGTTCCGGCATGTTCCACGGAATCGTCCTCGCAGGCGCCCTGCTGCTGGTCCCGGCTGTTTCCCTGGCCGCCCCCGGCAGTGATGTGGCCGAACGGCTCGCCACCCTCTCGAAGCTCGTCCAGGACCCGCACCCGAGGGTCCGCCTCGAGGCGCTGCGCGCCCTGGCGAAGATCCCCGGCTCCCGATCGGTGGAACTGGCCCTGGGCGTCCTGGAGCAACCGATGGACCCCACCCTCGACTACGCGCTCTGGCTGACGATCAACGAATTGTCCGAGACTTGGATCGCCGCACTCGAATCGGGCGCCTGGAAGCCGGAGGGGCGGGAAAAGCAGCTGGCTTTCGCCCTGAAGGCCATCCGGCCGGAGCAGGCCAGCCGGGTGCTCGGCAGGGTGCTCAAGGAGCGGGCGCTGCCCCGGGACGGATCCGGGCCATGGATCGAACTCATCGGCCAGGCGGGGGGACCGGCGGAGCTCGGGGCGCTGCTGCGGCAGACGGCCGCCGGCGGTTTCGACGACGCCGCCACGGCCCGCGCGCTGGCTTCCCTCGGCGAGGCCGCCCGGATCCGCAAGGTGCGCCCCGAGGGCGATCCACGGGGCGCCCTCGATCTGCTCAAATCCGGCGATGCCGGTGTCCGTGCCGCGGCGCTGCGGCTCTCGGGCGACTGGAAGACGCCGCCGACGGCCGAGGTGCTGGGACGCTTGGCGGCCGATCCCTCCGAACCGGTACGGGCGACCGTCTTCGAGGTGATTCGCCTCCAGGGGACCGCCGGATTGCCGCTGCTGAAGGCGCTGGCAGAGAGCACCGACCCGGCCACCCGCCGAAGGGCGGCGCTCACCTGGGCGTCGGTGGACCTGCCTGGGGCGGGTCCCGCGCTGCTCGCCGCCGTCCAGGCGCTGCCGGACGACCAGACCGCGCAGGACTTCTGGCGGGCGCTCCTGTCCATCAAGGGCTCCGGCAAACAGGTGGCCGCCCTGCTGCCAAGCTCGGGCATCCCCGGCGCGGCGGCCCGCACGGGCATGCGCGTCGCGCGCGAGGGAGGCCGCAACGACGTCGACCTCGTGCTGGCCCTGGCCCGGGGGGCCGGCCTGTCGACCGACAACCAGGCCTTCACCGGACAGCTCATCCGCGAGATGGCCGCCAAGGCCGCCGCCAGCGGCGACCCGCATCGCGGGGAACTGGTCTACCGGCGCAGCGACCTGGCCTGCGTGACCTGCCACGCCATCGGCGGCGCGGGTGGCCGGGTGGGACCCGACATGACCTCCATCGGGGCCAGCGCGCAGCCCGACTACCTGGTCGAGTCGCTGCTCATGCCCAACGCGAAGGTCAAGGAGGGCTACCACGGCGTGGTCGTCGAGACCAAGGACGGGCAGACCCTCTCGGGCACCGTGGTCCGCGAATCGGGCAGCGAGCTGGTGCTGCGGGGAACCGCCAACCAGGAGATCGTGCTGGCCAAGTCGAACATCGAATCGCGGAACCAGGCCTCGGCGTCGCTGATGCCGGCAGGCCTGCTCGATCCCCTGAGCGAAACCGAGCAACTCGACCTGGTGGCCTTCCTCTCCCGGCTGGGCAAGCCCGGGGAATTCGACGCCAGCAAGGGCGGCGTCGCCCGCAAATGGCGCCTGGCCAACGTCGTCCACACCGACCAGCAGAACGGCCAAGCCGACTGGATGTGGAAGAAGCCGTTGCAGGACAAGCGCTGGACCGAGGTGTTCTCGAGGGTCAACGGCGACCTGACCCGCACCCTGATGGAAACCGCCACCAAGGCCAACATCTGGTCATCCAAGATCGCCGTGCTGGCCGTGACCGAAGTCCAGCTGGCCCAACCGGGCACCGTCCGGTTCCGGCTCGCCGCCACCCAGGGCACCGAACTGTGGGTGGACGGCTCGAAGGTGGACGGCCCGGTGGCCCTGGGCGCCGGCACCCATCGCGTCCTGGTTCGCATCGACCCGAACCACATCCCGGACAAGATCCGCCTGGAAACCCAGGACGCCGCCTTCGTGCTGAATTGACCTTGGGCCGGGATCGGGCGGGCGCGTCGGCAGGCTCAGTCGCGGTGCGTGGCCCGATGTCGGCTGGCCTTCACCGCCTCGACGATGGCGCGGTCGTCGTCCCCGAGGTCTCGGACCAGTTGCAGGAACCCTGGAAGGGTCATCCCCATGCGCCGGAGGAAGGGCCGATCCCCGCCGCACCCGTACATGAGGTCGGGGGGCATTTCCCCGCGGAGCTTCAGGCGCGCCTTCACGATCAGTCGCGGCAGCCAAGCGATGCCATCGACGGCGTCGGTCTTGGCGGGCAGGTCCGACATGGGGACGGTGCGTCCCGTCCATCGGCCCTGCTGCTTCCCGAGGAACCAATCCCGGCGGATCCCCTGAACCTCCAGCACGGTCTCGAAATCGGGTTCCCCGGCGTCGGACGCGTCCTCGATGAAGTCGTAGAGCTCCTGCACGGAGCATCCGCTCTCCCGCAGGAAGGCGGTGTCGGCCGGGTCGCACAAGGTCGCCGGTGAACCCCGACCCGAACGGTAGGCGGCCATGGCCCGGAAATAGACCTCCCGGAAACGCGCCTCCCAGCCCCCGGTGGCAGGCTCGGTCGCGAGGAAGGCGCGGGCGTCCGCGGCCTGGTCGGCCGGCACCTTGACCTGGATGCCACCGGTGACCAGCGAGTAGCCCTCCATGCTCAAGGCGGCGTCGACCCCGTGGACGAACGGGGTGAATCCAGCGGATTCGAGGCGGGCGGCCAGCAGATCGGCCTCGGCCGGGACGAACACACGGGACAGCGTGACCAGTTCCATGATCGAAAGCTCCGGGCCGCGACACCGGCTGTCAATCCACCCTGATCTGCCCTGATCCACCCCGATCCACCGGAATCCGGATCCGGGCAACGATGTCGACCGACCCGGCCGGGCAAAGGAGCCTGCCAGAGGATCAGCGGAAGGGGCCTCGACCCGGGTAGCCGGTGGTGTTGGTCAAGGGCTCCAGGCGGCGCGGTTTCCAGAGGAGGCCGTTCTTGGCGAGGTTGCTGGAGACGGTGTTCAGGTTGCCCAGGGTCGAGGCCAGTTCGGCCTGCAACTTCGGGTCCTTGAGCAGCGAGCCCACCGCCCCTCGGCCCGCCTGCAAATCCCGGGCGATGTCGCGGAATGCCACCGAGGCGTCCCGGAACCCGCCAAGGGCCTCGCGCAGGCCCGCCTCGTTGGTGGCGACCACCGTGTCGGCCCGCACCAGCAGCGCGTCGGCGTGACCGACCAGTGCGCCGACCTGGCCGGACAACGGCGTGAGGGTTGCGGAGAAGGCCTGGAGGTTGCTGATGGTCGCGGCGACGGCCGGCTTCTCGGAGGACACCAGCGCCTCGACCTCGCCGAGGGTCCGGTCGAGCCGTTCGGAAGTGCGCCTCAGGTTGGCCAAGGTGTTTGTCACGTCCTTGAGGGTCGAGGCCGAGAGGATCATCCGGTCGACCCGGTCCACCACCTGGTCGAGGCGGGTCATCAGGCCGACGGCACTGCGGGCCGCCTCCTGGAGGTTGAACGGGTCGACGGCCGTGACCTGGGCCCCGTCCTCGAGGGGTGGTGCGGAATTGCCGGTGGGGATGATCGCCACATACTGGTCGCCCAGGAACCCGCTCTGCTCGATCTCGAAGCGCGCGTCGCCGAAGATCGTGACCGGTTTCTGGATGCGGCAGCGGATGAGCACCCGGCGACCGTCCGCGGAGAGCGAGATCGCCTCGACCGAACCGATGCGCACACCGGACATGTTGACCGGGGCCCCGACGGCAAGCCCCCCGACATTGCCGGCCGACACCAGCACCGTGCGCCCGGAACTCCAGAAGGAAGCCCCCTTGCTGAACCGCAGCAGCAGGCCGCCGATCAGCAACAGGCCCACCAGGACAAACAGGCCCACCTGGGCCACCGGGGTTTTTCGTTCCATGGACTCGCTCATTCGGGTTTCTGGGGAGTGGAGATGCCGTTGACGAAGCGGTGGATCACCGGGTCGGCCGACCCGAGGATGTCCGAAGTGGGGCCCTCCGAATAGATCCTTCCCTCATGGAGCATGAGGATCCGGTTGCTGATGGTCCGGGCGCTCTTCATGTCATGGGTGACGGCGATGCTGGTGACATGGAGGGTCTCCCAGACCCGCCGGATGAGCCGGTCGATGTTGTCGGCGGCGATGGGGTCGAGTCCGGTGGTCGGCTCGTCGTAGAGGACGATCTCGGGCCGATAGACGATGGCCCGGGCCAACCCCACCCGCTTGCGCATGCCCCCGGACAGCTCGCTGGGCATCTTGTGGCCGATCCCCGGCAATTCAACCATGTCGAGGGCCTCGCCGATCCTGCGACGGATCTCGGCCTCCGGTTCAACCCCTTCGCGTCGGAGGACAAAGCCGACGTTCTCCTCGACGGTCAACGAATCGAAGAGGGCCGCCATCTGGAAGAGCATCCCGAACTTGCGCCGCACCCGGAGCAGGCTCCGCTCGTCCATCCGGGCCAGATCCTCGCCATCCACGCGCACGATGCCGGAGTCTGGCTGCAACAGGCCGATGAGGTGCTTGAGCAGGATGCTCTTGCCGCCGCCGCTGCGTCCGATGATGACGACGGCCTCACCCCTTCGGATGTCCAGGGACACCCCGCGCAGGACCGCCTGCCGGCCGAAGTTCTTCGTGACGTCTCGGACCTCGATCATGGGCGGTTCTCAGCCGTTGAACATCCGTGCCAGGAACAGGGTGAGGAAGAAGTTGACGATCAGGATGCTGATGCTCGCCGCCACGACGGCCTCGGTGGTGGCCCGCCCGACACCCTCGGCCCCGCCCTTGCAGGTAAGCCCCTTGTGGCAGCCCACCACCGCGATGATCGCGGCGAACACGAACGACTTGATGAGGCCGGTCATCACGTCTGGCGGGTCGGTGTAGCGGGTCATGTTGACGAGGTAGTAGGCGCTGTCGATGCCCAGCAGGTGGACCCCCACCAGCCAACTGGAAAGGATGCCGACCACCACCGACTCGGCCGTCAACAGCGGGGCCGAGGCCAGCAGCGCCAGGAATCTCGGGACGACGAGGGTGTCGACGGGGTGGGCGGCCAGCGCCCGCAGGGCATCGATCTGCTCGGTCACCTTCATCGTGCCGAGCTCGGCGGTCATGGCCGCCCCCACCCGGGCCGTGAGCATGAGCGCGGCGAGCACCGGTCCCAGCTCGCTGCTCATGCCGATGCTGACCACCGCGCCGGTGGCCGTGTCCATCTTGACCTTGTGGAACTGCAGGTAGGTCTGGGCGCACAGCACCATGCCCGTGGCCGCACCGGTCGTGATGACGACGCTCTGGCTCTTGACACCGATGAAGTGCAGCTGGGCGAGGAAATCCTTCCACGAGGGCCTCTGGTAACGGAAGGAGCGGGCCGTCTCCGACAACAGCATCGACACCTCGCCGAGCTGGAGGATGAACGAGCGGAACCTTTGATGGAGCAGTTGTACCGGCACTTCGGATTCCAGTGGGACGGAGGCTATCCTCGACCCCGGAGTCTTGCCAACCCCGGATCGGGCAACGGGCGGTCAGGACGGGGTTGACCCACGGTCCAGAGCGGCACCCGGGCAGACCCACGCCCGCCAGAAGGATTCGGCAAGCCGCGGAGCGATCAGGGTTTCTGGAGATTCCGTGCCGATCGGATGCTTCGGGGACAAGGGCGGCCGCCGGCCATTTTGACAGCCCCCTGCCCTCCGGCCGGATCAGGAACTCAAGGCCCCCTCGGCAGCCTGGTCGCGCTGCTTGAAGACCAGTTTGTCCTGGTCGGCGGTGACCGTGACCGGTTCGCCTTCGATGAGGGTGCCTCGCAGGATCTCCTCGGCGAGCGGATCCTCGAGGTGCTTCTCGATGGACCGCCGCATGGGCCGGGCGCCGTACTGAGGATCGAAGCCCTTCTCGATGAGGAACTCGCGGGCCTTGTCATCGAGGACCACGGTGACGTTCTTCCGGCGGATCCGCTCGAGCACCTTGGCCACCTCGAGGTCGAGGATGGTGTTGAGTTCGGGTTTCCCGAGCGAGCGGAAGACCACGATGTCGTCGAGGCGGTTGAGAAACTCGGGCCGGAAGAACTTCTTGGCCTCGTCGAGCACCCGGCCGCGCATGGCCTCGTAGCTGGCGTCGTCGGAGGCCTTGGCAAAACCCATGCTGCCCTGCTTGCGAAGGGCCTCGGAGCCGACGTTCGAGGTGAGCAAGACGATGGTGTTGCGGAAATCCACCACGCGACCCAGCGAGTCGGTGAGTTTGCCCTCCTCGAGGATCTGCAGGAGCATGTTCGTGACGTCGGGGTGGGCCTTTTCGATCTCGTCGAAGAGCACCACGGAATAGGGCTGGCGCCGCACCTTCTCGGTGAGCTGGCCGCCCTCCTCGTAGCCGACGTAGCCCGGGGGCGACCCCACGAGGCGGCTGACGGTGAACTTCTCCATGTACTCGGACATGTCGAGCTGGATGAGGGCCTGGTTGCTTCCGAACATCTGCTCGGCCAGCGTGCGCGCCAGGAGGGTCTTGCCGACACCCGTAGGCCCCAGCAGCGCGAAGCAGCCGATCGGGCGCTTCGGATCCTTGAGATCGGTGCGCGCCCGGCGGAGCGCCTTGGCCAGGGCCGAGACGGCGTCCTTCTGGCCGACCACGCTGCGGGCCAGCTCATCCTCGATGGAGAGCAGCTTCTGCATGTCGGTCTGGCCCATCCGCTTGAGGGGGATGCCGGTCCACTTGGCCACGACCTGAAGGATGTCGTCCTCGGTGACGACCACCCGCTTCTCATCCTTGGCGCTCTTCCAGTCGGCCAGCGTCTTCTCGAGGCGCTCCTTGGCCGATTTCTCCTGGTCGCGGAGCTGGGCCGCCCCCTCGAAATCCTGGTCCTTGATGGACTGCTCCTTCTTGAGCCGCAGCGACTCGATCTCGGCTTCGATGTCCTTGACGTTCGGAGGCCGCTGCATGGCTCCGATGCGGGCCTTGGAGCCCGCCTCGTCGAGCACGTCGATGGCTTTGTCGGGCAGGAACCGCGCCGTGATGTAACGGTCGGAAAGCTTCACGCAGGCCTCCACCGCGTCGGCGGTGAACTCGGCCTTGTGGTGGTCCTCGTACTTGGACTTGAGGCCGGTGAGGATGGCGATGGCGTCGTCCACCGACGGGGGCTCGACCTTGACGGTCTGGAACCGCCGCTCGAGGGCCGAGTCCTTCTCGATGTATTTGCGGTACTCGGCCAGCGTGGTGGCGCCCACGATCTGCAGCTCGCCCCGGCTCAACGCAGGCTTGAAGATGTTGGAGGCGTCCATCGTGCCCTCGGCGGAGCCGGCGCCCACGATGGTGTGGAGCTCGTCGATGAAGAGGATGACGTTCTTGGCCTTCTTGATCTCGTCCATCACGGCCTTGATGCGCTCCTCGAACTGGCCGCGGTACTTGGTGCCGGCGACCATCAGCGCCAGGTCGAGCGTGACGACCCGCTTGGTGGCCAGCAACTCGGGCACGTTGCCCTTGGCGATCTCCTGGGCCAGACCCTCGACGATGGCGGTCTTGCCGACCCCCGCCTCTCCCAGGAGCACGGGGTTGTTCTTGGTGCGGCGGCAGAGGATCTGGATGACCCGCTCGATCTCGTTGCTGCGGCCGATGACGGGGTCCATGTCACCCTTGCGGGCGATCTCGGTCAGGTCACGCCCGAAGGCCTTGAGCGCCGGGGTCTTCTGGTCCTTGCCCTTGTCGCCCTTCCCGGGCGGCTTGCCGGCCTCGACCGTCTCGGGGGACGACTCCTTCTCACCGCCTTCCTCCTCGCCCGCCTGGAACTGCGGATCCAGCTCCCGGAGGATCTCCTGCCGGCATTGCTCGATGTCGACCTCGAGGTTGCGCAGCACCTTGGCGGCCACACCGTCTCCCTCGCGCAGCAACCCGAGCAGGATGTGCTCGGTGCCGACATAGGTGTGGTTCAGGGCCTTGGCCTCCTTGGCGGCCAACGCCAACACCTTCTTGACCCTGGGCGTGTACGGGATGTTGCCGCCCGGTTTGGCCTCGCCGCTGCCCCGGACCTCCTTCTCGACCTCCTGGCGGACGGTATCGAGGTCGAGCCCCATCTTCTGCAGCACATTGACGGCAACCCCCTGCCCCAGCTTGATGAGCCCCAGCAGCAGGTGCTCGGTGCCGACGAAATTGTGGTTGAAGCGATCGGCCTCCTTGCGCGCCAAGGCAAGGACTTGCTGGGCGCGTGGGGTGAAGTTGTTGAGGGATTCTTCGCTCATGATCTCAAGGATGCCGGTGCGATCCGCACCAACCGGACGCAATCTGGCCACCAGAGCCCGATCCGTCAAAAGTCTTTGAAGCCGGCAGGGATCCCGGCCACCGGGGACATCGGCGATTTCGGCCGGGCACTCAAGCCCTGGGATGGCTCGCCGCGTACACGGCCTTGAGCCGTTCGATGGTGACGTGGGTGTAGACCTCGGTGGTCTGGAGGTTCTTGTGGCCGAGCAATTCCTGCACGGAGCGCAGGTCGGCCCCATCCTCGAGGAGGTGGGTGGCGAAGCTGTGCCGGAGCTTGTGGGGGCTCAGGGCCGGGTCCAATCCGGCGATGGCGAGGTAGCGCTTGAGGCGGCCCTGGACCTGCGAGGGCTTCAGTGGACCCTGGCTGGGACCGAGGAAAACCGGCTCGGTTGGAACCCGATGCGGCCGGGCTGCCCGCCAGTAGGTCTCGAGGGCCTCCCAGGCCGGCCGGCCGAAGGGGACCACCCGTTCCTTGCGCCCCTTGCCGACCACCCGGAGAGTCCGCGAGGCCGGGTCGATCTGGTCGATCCGCAGGGAGCACACCTCGCTCACCCGGAGCCCGGCCGAGTAGATCAGCTCGAGCACGGCCGCATCCCGGAGCCACCCGGCCGGGTCCGGACCCCGCCCATCCGTCGCGGATTCCCGACACCGGCGCCACTCCTCCAGCGGGGCCGCCAGCAACC
>Ga0068872_10002187_pt1 | contig 15445 bp, 13 predicted proteins | sample NOAtaG_7_FD_66441 | JGI IMG/M metagenome (GOLD analysis project Ga0068872, IMG submission 66441) | Freshwater lake microbial communities from Lake Erie, under a cyanobacterial bloom - NOAA_Erie_Diel1S_2200h metaG | ecosystem: Environmental > Aquatic > Freshwater > Lake | place: USA: Ohio, Lake...
CCCGCGAAAAAGGCGGCGCCCAAAAAGTCAGCAACACGGCAGAAAGCCGACAAGACTGACGACTGATGAGCCGCGGCAAGTACATCGCGTTCGAAGGACTCGAGGGCTGCGGAAAGAGCACGCACGTCAAGCGCCTTGCCGAAACACTCGGTGCAGTCGCCACACGTGAACCGGGGGGTACGCGCATCGGGGCGATGCTCCGCGCGATTCTCGCCGATCCCGAAAACACCGACATCAGCCCCCGCACCGAACTTCTCCTCATGACCGCCGATCGCGCGCAGTTGATGAGCGAGGTCATCGAGCCCGCCCTCACCGCAGGCCAGCACGTGGTCAGCGATCGCAGCGTGTACTCGACGCTCGCCTACCAGGGCTACGGACGTGGTCTCGGCGTTGACACCATCCGCAGCATCAACGAGTGGGCCCTCAACCAAACGCTCCCCGACATCGTCGTGTGGATTCAGATTCCCCGCGATGAAGCCGAACGCCGACTCGCCAAACGGAACCTCGACCGCTTCGAACGCGAAGGCGCCGACTTCTTCGCGCGCATCGCCGACGGATTCGCCGAAATGGCCGCTGCCGACCCGGCACGCTGGATCATCATCGACGGGATGCTGCCGAAAGACGACGTGCAAGCGGCCATCCACACGGCCGTTTCACCCCGCCTCGCTTCATAACTTCTGAGCGCTTCGACTGCCGACTTCGGTGGTCAGCTGAGTTTCGACAGTTGTCCACCGTCAAAGACAAGTTCAGAGCCATTGATCATTCGCGCTGCATCCGAGCAAAGAAAGACGACGCCCTCTGCAATGTCGGCCGGATCAACGAGCTCACCCGTTGGGTTCAGGCGGGACATCGCAAGACGCACTGCGTCGGGACCTAGCGCGATGAGTGGCTCGGCAACTGCTGTTCGTGTCGGGCCTGGTGACACCGCGTTGACGCGGATACCGCGTGTCACATACTCGCTCGCCGCCTGACGGGTGAGGCCGAGAACACCGTGCTTGGCAGCAACATACGCGGGCCCGGCACGTTCGCTGCCACGGTGTGCGACAACCGAGGCATTGTTCACGATCACTCCACCGCCGCTGTCCACCATCGCGTTGATCTCTGCCCGCATGCACCGAAAGACCGCGGAGAGATTGACGTTGATCATCTCGTCCCAGAGGTCGTCTTCGTACGTGTGGAATTCGTTGACACGATCGAAGATCCCCGCATTGTTGAATGCAAACTCGATTCGCCCGTAGGCATCGATCGCCTGCGTGATGAGTCGGTCGGCTGCACCACGTTCACGCAAGTCGGCTTGAACAAAGAACCCGCGACCACCCGCATCGTCAACCGATTCGACGACTCGCGCACCTTCAACGGCATTCCGGCCCGACACGACGACATTGGCGCCACGTCTGGCAAATGCGATCGCAGTGGCAGCACCGATTCCCGATGTCGCGCCGGTGACCACAACTGTTCGACCCTCGAACGACTGATCAACTTCTGATCGGCTGGATACCGCCACGGGGCGACCCTACAACGCGACACGATGTGCATTCACCCGGCTTGAATGTCACACCCTTTCGTTATGTTTGCCTCGAAAGGAGGCGGCATAGAAAACCGCAGCGACGACCTGCAAAAGCAGATGACGATCGCAGTCCTCGATTGGTTCCTCCTCGAGGGCGGCGAACCGATTTACGAGAGGGGCCCCGATGATGAGGGGGAAGTTCACCTCGACTTCTGCCTCTTCGAAGTTCGAATGCCCGAATTCGAGGTGTTCGTCGGGCCGCCCACCGAGGATGGTCCCTGGGTCGTCGAAGTCGCCGTCAGCGTGCGGCCCCACATCGCGCTTGCAGTCGACACCGTCGAAGCACTGCTCGAACCTTTTGCCGCCCGGCTACCCGCACGACACCAGATCGACGTCTTTGCCACCGAGGACTTCGGCTCCGACTCTGCCGTGTGGCTTGCCACCCGGCTCACCCCAAGCGAAGTTGATTCTGTCGAAATCGACAAGATCCTCGTCGAGCTACTCACCGAAGCGCGAGCGATGCAAGCGCATCTTGCCAACTAAATCGGTACGCCTGCGGCACAACCATCTGTGATGGGTCTGCAAGACTGGCCGCAGGGAGGTCGACATGTCGAAGAAACTTTGGGTTTGTGCAGTTCCGTTTGCAATGTTCGTGCTTGGGTCGTGTGGAGGTGACTCCGGCAGCAACGGCGGCAGTGAACTGAAGGATGCCGTTGCGCAAGCGCTTGTCAACAGCCCCGACTCCGGCGACCTGCCGTTCGAGGTCGACACAGAACTTGCCGGTTGCATGGCGTCAGCCGTCCTCGACGACCCAGCGATGCAAGAAAAGCTTCAGACCGCATTCGACGAGGGTAAGTCCGGAGAAGATCTGCTCTCCTCCACGGGCGAACTGGGCTCCGAAGAAGACATCATGCGGCCGATGTTCTCGTGCTTCGGTTCTGCCCAGATCGTCGAGTTCCTCGCGGCCGAGGTGGAAGATCAAAGCACGGTTACGGACGAGAAGAAGCAGTGCCTCGTCGATGAATTCGACAAAATGGGCAAGGACACCGTCCTTGATGGCTTCCTTGCGTTCAGCACCGGCGACGCCTCAAACGATGGTGCGACGAAGATCACCGCGGCAACGATTTCCTGCTTCGGCCTCGAATCTTTCGGCTGATAGTCCAGGCGCAGAACAGCACCGCGACAGATACTGCGACAACGCCGATTCGCAAGTTCGCGTTCGGCGATTCTTCCGTGGCAGTTGCTTCGGTGGCTTCTTGCATCGCGTCCTCAACCGCAACGGGTGCCGAACTGTCGACAACCTCGGTTGACTCCACACCCGCATACCACTCCATCACCCCGCCGACACCGGCCGCTCGATCCGTCACACCCTCGACCGGCGTACCGAACGTTTCCCTGTCGCCGACCGACACGGTGAACCGCGAGGCGGCACCACCGATGACGGTGATCGAGTAGGTGCCGGTGCGCGCCGTGTCGACCAGATCGATCAACTCGATGTAGTTCGTCCCCGTGAACGGCTCGGCGAACTCCCGTCGCAAATCGGGAGCGAGTTCGGTTCTCTCTCCATCAGGGTCGACGATCTCGAGACGCGGCAACTCACCGTCTGACAATGCATTCTCCGGGGCAAGGTCGGGAATGAGCAACGAGACATGCAGCCTGTCCCCATCGACGAACTGGGCGCGCAGACCGCGAGTCTCCCCCGCCGCAGCGAACGAGCCGTAGAGGGCGAAAGAAATCGTGCCGTCCGGCAGGAAGGGTCCCGACTCGGGAGCGGTCTGATCGTCGGTCAAGATGATCGGGTCGTGCGCACCGGCAACGGTCCCCATGGACAGGACCATGAACACAGCGACAAGAGAAAGGGCTGTTCGTTTCACTTTCTGAGTGTGACCCACACGGTCAGCGAATGCGGGATCGTGCAAAGACTCTGGCGCGCTCGAAGGGACTCGAACCCCCAACGAACGCATCCCCTGGGAAAGTCCGTGCAACTGCGACGGGTATTCGGAATCGTTTGCCCTTAAGGTGGACCGCGTAGGAAAAGTCTTGATGCAAGGCTCCGCTCAAAGGTGGTTGTCATGAAGCGCGTGAGCGGTTTGCGGTTGACGAGTTGTCTTGTGTTCACGGCTGCAATGGTTTTGGTGTCGTGCGGAGACAACAGTGCGACACCAAAGAAGAAGAATGCCGCGTTGAGCGCAGGTACTGCATGCGCACAGCCAGGGAAGATCTCGAAGGTCGCAAAGTCTTCGGTGGTTTGTGCGAGAACGCCCGGCGGAAAGACCTGGTATTCGACGACGTCGGCTCGAGGAAAGTCGGTCGCTTGCACGACCCCGGGCGCCGTGCGCAAGAAGAAGGGTGTCGTCTGGGTGTGCGGTGTCGAAAAGGGAAAGAAGACATGGCGCGCAACAGCGCCACTGCCGGAGGTCGTCACGCAGTTGGCCGGGGCGTCGGCCTCCGGTCAGGTGTCGACGGACGTCGGTACTACATCCAAGCCGGTGGTCGCCGACAACAACGTGCTGGCAAATCCGGCGATCGCCGACGAGCCTCTCGCCCCGACAGTCGCATCGACGGTTCCACAATCCACCACGACGACGGTTGCGCAATCCCCAACCTCAACAGTTGGCTCAACCGTTCCTGAAACGACTGTTCCGGCGACAACGACCACGTCGACGACTGCCGTTCCCCTTCCTACGACATTCACCAACCGCACCACGGCCGACGGCTTGGGAGCGAACCGAGTTCTCGGGGTGGTTGCAACTGGTACGACTGTCTATGCCGCTACCGATTTTGGATTGAGTATCTCGACCAACGGCGGTGTGACATTCACCAACCGCACAACCGCGAACAGCGGCCTCGGAAACAACAACATGAATGGGGTGTTTGCATCGGGTTCGACGATTTATGCTGCGACTAGGGGCGGATTGAGTATCTCCACCGACGGCGGCATGACATTTACCAACCGCACAACCGCAGACGGCCTCGGAAGCAATGTCGTAAACGGGATATTTACATCGGGCACAACGGTGCACGCCGCCACAAACAACGGACTGGGCATATCCACCGACGACGGCACGACATTCACCAACCGCACAACCGCAGACGGCATCGGAAGCAACCTCGTCTACGGTGTGTTTGCATCGGGTTCGACGGTCTACGTCGGCACGAGCCGTGGTCTCAGCATCTCCACCGACGGTGGCACAACATTCACCAACCGCACAACCGCAAACGGCCTCGGAAGCAACCTCGTCCCGAAGGTGTTTGCGTCTGGCACCACTGTGTACGCCGCGACCACCAACGGTGTGAGTATCTCGACCGATGGTGGCACCACATTCACCAACTTCACCACAGCCAACGGACTTGGACGCAACACCGTGTCCGGGATATTCGTCTCAGGCACGACGATCTACGCCGCCACGGACGGCGGCGTCAGCATTTCCACTGATGGTGGCACGACGTTCGCGAACTTCACCACGGCCAATGGGCTCGGCGGCAATAGTTCCTACGGAGTATTTGCTGCCGGCACGACGGTCTACGTCGCCACGTTTGCTGGTTTGGGTATCTCCGACTGATCGTCGGCGTTCACCCCGCAACAGACGTTCGGGTCACAACCAGCGCGCTCGAAGGGACTCGAACCCCTAACCTTTTGATCCGTAGTCAAATGCTCTATCCATTGAGCTACGAGCGCATGCACCGTATGTGAGTGGTGCGGGTCGAAGTGTAAAGGCAAAAGCCCCGAGTGCCTACCGGGCCCTATTCCCAGGGGGCCCAGCCTGAACGCTGGTACATGGCGTAGGCGGCAGTGGCATTGGTGCGGGCATCCAGGAGCTGCGAGGCATTGGTGATGCCGAGGGTTCCGAGAAATGCCTTGTTGGCGCCGAAGTAGATCTGGAAAAGACCGAGGCAGCACCAGTTGTGAGCAACGTGGTTGAGATTGCTTTCGCGTTTGGCGATCTTCAGCGCACGGCGTTCGAGTTTGTCGGGAAAAGTCTCGCGGATGATGGCCTCTGACTGGGCCGCTGACAGCCGCTTTTTCGGGATGACAAGTTTGGGGGCCGCTGCTTCGGCCTCGACGTTTGCCGTACCCGGGCGGTTGAAGGTCGCACCCTTCGGCACGCAGAGTTTCTGTCCGGGGAGGATGATCGTCCTTGCGTTGGCATTGTTGGCCCGCAACATGGCGGAAAGACCGACGCCGGAATAGTCCGCGAGGAGACTCCACGAGTCGCCGCGCTCGACAATAAAAGAGGTGCACGCAGCAGAGGCCGATGGCGCCCCGACGGCCGGCCCGGCGATGATGCCGAGGACCAAGCCAATCGAGGCGATGAACCGAAACACGGGGGGTTGTTTGGTCATATCCAGCTCCTTGCAGATTCCGCCCGCAAGACCCTGTTGGTCTATCCGTGCGTCGGGACAAATGCAATGGGCGTGGAGAAAACCCAGCGTTTTCACTGTGGAAAAGTGGCGGAGAGGGTGGGATTTGAACCCACGGTCCGCTTTAACACGGACAACGCCTTAGCAGGGCGCCCCATTCGGCCACTCTGGCACCTCTCCTGGGAAAGGTGGAGTCTACGTCGCGCCGGCGGGTTCCGAACCCGGGCTGACAGCCCCTACGGGCGATACACCTATTATCTACGTCAACGCATCCGCTACTTCCGGGGAGGAAAATTTGAGCAAGCGTTTGAGCAAGAAGTGGCTGCCCCTCGCAGCCACGGTCGCTCTCGGTGTCGGTCTCGTTGCCTGTGGCGACGACAGCGACTCGAGCAGCGAGGACACCACGGCGGCGGCAACCGCGGACACGACTGCCACGGCAGACACGACCGCAACCGCTGACACCACTGCTACCGCTGACACGACGGCTCCGGCCGCCGGTGGCGACTGGGCAGCCAACTTCAAGCCATGGGAAGAGGGCGCTGCGCCCGTCGCCTGTGGTCCGAAGGACGGCGGCCCGCTGAAGGCTGCATGGGTGTACGTCGGTCCGATCAACGACGGTGGCTGGACACAGACACACGACGAAGGCCGTGTAGCGGTGCAAGAGCACTTCGGCGACAAGATCGAAACCACCTACAAGGAAAACGTGCCCGAAGGTGAGCAGGTTGGCCAGGTCATCGAAGACCTGATTGCTGACGGCAACACCGTGATCTTCGGTACGTCGTTCGGATTCCAGGACGCATTCGTCGCGGCTGCCGAGAAGCACCCCGACGTCTGCTTCGAATTCGCAACCGGCTACAAGGGTGGCGCAAACCTTTCGCAGTTCTACGGCGCAGCCGAAGACACCGACTACCTGGCAGGCATGGCAGCAGGTGCTGCTTCGAAGTCGGGCAAGATCGGCTACCTCGGATCGTTCGGAATTCCGGAAGTCGTTCGCGGCATCAACGCATTCACACTTGGCGCACGTGCATCGAACCCCGAAGCAAGCGTGAAGATCGTGTGGGTGAACAGCTGGTTCGACCCGCCGACCGAGCGCAAGCAGGCCGAAGCTCTCATCGCCGCGGGCGTTGACGTGCTCGGCATGAAGGGCATCGACTCGCCGGCAACCGGTGACGCAGCAAAGGCCGCGGGCATTCCGTGGGCCGGCTACAACCGCGACAACAGCGCCAACTACGGCGACGTCTGGCTGACCGGCACGCAGTACCACTGGGACGTCTACCAGATCCCGCGTCTGCAGCAGGTCCTCGATGGCACGTGGGTTGCCGGTAACTACTACGGCAACATTGCCGACGGCTTCGTTGGTCTCTCGACCTATGGCGATCTGGTCTCCGAAGAGACTCGGGCCACGATCGAAGCAAAGAAGGCCGAACTGGCAGCCAACCCGGGCGGCGAGTTCACCGGACCGATCGTCGACACTTCGGGTAAAGAGCAGCTTGCCGCTGGCAAGCAGCACACCTACGAAGAGTTGATGAGCATGTCGTACCTCGTCGAGGGCGTCGACGGAGAAATTCCGGCCGGCTGATTCACGGCACAACACACGACACTTTCGTGAGAGGGGCGGGCCTTTGGGCCCGCCCCTCGGTGTTTCCACTAGGTTTTCCGCTGGGCTTTGGATTCGTCTGTGAGGGGCAAGTGAGATGACGAACAGCGCAGTGCGCATGACGGGGGTCGTGAAACGCTTCCCCGGGGTCGTCGCCAATGATGGTGTGAACTTCGAAGTGCTGAAGGGAGAGGTTCACGCTCTGTTGGGCGAGAACGGGGCCGGCAAGTCGACCCTCTCGAACATCCTCACGGGGCTCTATCGGCCCGACGAAGGCACGATCGAACTCGACGGTTCTGCGGTGTCGTTCGGTTCGCCGAGATCGGCGCTCGACGCAGGCATCGGCATGGTGCACCAACACTTCCGTCTCGTCGAGCCGTTCACCGTCGCCGAGAATGTGATCCTCGGCAATCCCGAAACTCCCTTCGTCATCGACACCGGTTCCACCGTCGACCGCGTTGCCGAACTGGCAAAGCGATACGACATGGCGGTCGACCCGAACGCCAAGATCTGGCAGTTGAGCGTCGGAGAACAGCAGCGCGTCGAGATTCTGAAAGTTCTGTACCGCGGTGCGCGTGTGTTGATTCTCGACGAGCCGACGGCGGTGCTCACCCCCATCGAAGCCGAAGCGTTGTTCAAGACGTTGCGCGCGATGACGGCCGAGGGTCGCACCGTCATCTTCATCTCGCACAAACTCGACGAAGTAATGAGTGTGTCCGACCGCATCACCGTTCTACGGGGCGGTCGCACCGTCGGAACCGTGGCGACCAAGGACACTTCGACACGCGAACTCGCCAGCATGATGGTGGGCCGCAGCGTCGAGTTCTCGCGTGTGGTGCGACGCAATCCGGGCGTTCCCAGCGACGTCGTGCTGTCTCTCACCGACGTCAACTGCGACGATGACCGCGGCCGTCAGGCCCTGCACGGTGTCAACGTCACCGTCGGTCGTGGCGAAATCGTCGGTGTCGCCGGAGTGGCGGGCAACGGTCAGCGCGAACTGGCCGAGGTGATAGCCGGAATGCGCAGTTCCACGGGAGGACGCATCGTCGTCGGTGACAAACCCGTGCCGAACGGCCGCGCGCGTGCTGCAATCGCCGGCGGCGTGGCACATGTTCCTGAGGATCGTCTGCACACCGGTCTTGCCGCCGGACACTCGGTGGAAGACAACATGGCACTGAAGAATTACCGCACGCCTCTGCTGTCGCGCTTCGGATTGTTGAAGCGCAACATCATCACATCGCAGGCCGGTGACTTGGTGACGAAGTACGACGTGAAGACCCCCGACACCGCGACGCCGGTGCGACTGCTCTCGGGTGGCAACGTGCAGAAAGTTCTGCTGGCGCGCGAGTTCTCGACGAACCCGAAGGTGCTCGTCGCGGCATCCCCGACACGCGGTCTCGACGTCGGCGCCATTGAAACGGTTCGCGAACGACTCGTCGAAGCGGCCGACAACGGCGTGGGAATCCTTCTCATCAGTGAGGATCTCGAGGAAATCATGTCGTTGGCCGATCGCATCGTCGTCATGTACGAAGGGCGCCTCGTCGCCGACATGCCCGCCATCGGCGCAACGCGCGAACAACTGGGCCTCCTCATGGGTGGCGCGACTCTGGAGGCCTCACGGTGAAGTCACCCGTCCGACTCGAACGACGGCTCGAACAGCCGCGCTGGCTCAATTGGGCGATCCCCGTCATCTCACTTCTCGGTGCGCTCGTCGTCGGGGCCGTCGTGCTGCTTGCGACGGGCAAGAACCCCCTCGACGTGTACTGGCGCATTCTCGACCGCGGATTCCTGTCGCAGCGGGCCATCACCGGCACGTTGCGCACCGCGACGCCACTCGCCTTCACCGGAATGTGTGCGGCTGCCGCCTTCCGCCTGGGCGTCATCAACATCGGCGGTGAAGGCCAGCTCTACGTGGGTGCCGTCGGTGCCGCACTCGTTGGTTTGTGGATCGGCGGTTCGGCGCCGGTCGGCATCACGATCATCGTCATGGTGCTTGCAGGAATGTTGTTCGGTGCCATGTATGCATCGATCGTCGGCGTCCTGCGATCGCAGTTCAACACGAACGAGATCATCACTTCGCTGATGATGAACTACATCGCGGGCATCATCCTCAACTACCTCATTTTCAACTCCCGCTCGTACTGGCGCGACCCACGGTCGATGGGCTTCCCTTCCGGCAAACCACTCGAAAAACGAACTCATTGGCCGACGTACGAAATCTTCGGAACATCGGTTTCCTTCGGTTTTCTCCTGGCCGTCGCCGCAGCCATCGTCTTGTGGGTGATCTACAAGCGCAGCCGTCTCGGTTTCGAGATTGGCATCATCGCCGACTCACCGCGAGCAGCCCGCTACGTCGGCATCCGCACCAAGTGGACGATCGTCGCTGTCACCGCCATGTCGGGTGCCCTCGCAGGAATCGGTGGTGCCAGCCAAGTCGGTGACTTCGCCCACTACCTCGATGCCAAGGGGTTGCAGTTGAACAACTTCGGCTACACCGGCATCGTCGTCGCCGCCCTGGCCCGATTGAACCCGCTCGGCGCGATCCTCGTTGCCGTGTTGTTGGGCGGACTCACGAATGCCGGGTACTCGCTGCAAGGACCCGATTTCCCGAGTGGCCTTGTCGGCACGTTGCAAGGTCTCATTCTCTTCACCGCGGTCGCCGGCGAGATTCTCACCAAGTATCGGTTGCGATCGAATCGCAACACGGCAAAGGCGGTGGCGGCGTGAACAGCAATCTTTTCATCGTCATCGCCGCATCGGCGATCTTCTACGGCACGCCGCTTTTCTTTGCGGCTCTCGGCGGCGTCTTCACCGAGCGCAGCGGCGTCCTGAACCTCGGCGTCGAGGGAATGATGCTGATTGGTGGTGTCACCGCTGCCTGGTCGTCACTGCACGTCGGTGGCTCTGCCTGGTTCACCGTTCTCGTCGCTCTCTGTGTTGCGATGCTGGCCGGTTCGATCCTCGCGTCACTCCACGCATTTCTCTGTGTCACCTTGAAGGCGAACCAGACGGTCGCCGGTCTTTCGATCACGATCTTCGCGGGAACGGTCGGCCTGTCGAGCTACTTCGCCAACATCTGGAAGGTGGCCGAGGACCCTGTGACCCGTCAGGTCCGCAAGCTCGACGTGCTCGGTCTGGCCGACACACCGATTCTCGGGCCACTGTTCTTCAACCACACGATTCTCACTTATGTGTCATGGGTGATGTGTGCAGTCGCCTCGTGGTACCTCTTCCGCACGAAGATCGGTCTGCAGTTGCGTGCCGTCGGCGAATCTCCCCAGACCGCCGACGCGATGGGAATCAACGTCGTCAAGTACCGCTACATCCACACGATGCTCGGCGGTGCGCTCGCCGGACTGGGCGGGGCGTTCTACAGCCTCGCAATCGTGCCGACGTGGGTCGATGGCATGACCAAGGGTGCGGGCTGGATTGCAATCGCGCTCGTGATCTTCGGATTCTGGCGGCCGGGGCTCACGCTGCTCGGTGCCTACTTGTTCGGCGCACTGCAGTCGCTTGGCACCGTGCTCAAGTCGCGCAGTTTCGACATCCCCGGCGACGTGCTCGACGCACTGCCGTTCGTGATGACCATCGTTGTGCTCGTTCTCGTTTCCACACGGTTCGCACACAAGCGCATCGGAGCGCCCGCCGCCCTTGGTGTGCCCTACGAGCGTGAAGAACGGTGACGTCACCGAATTCGCTCACCAACACCTCGCCGGGTCTGCGGCGCGGTTGGTTGCCCATCGGTAGCCCCGACGAATTCCCGATCGGTTCCCCGACGCGGGTCGAGCTTCTGGGCGAGGGCGTGGTCGTCGTGCGCGATGCGACGGGTCTCAGTGCGTTTGCCGACCGCTGTTCGCATCGCAATGCCCGATTGAGTGACGGTCGCATTGTCGACGGTTGTCTCGAGTGCCCGTACCACGGGTGGCGGTTCGAAACGAACGGCCGCTGCGCGCACATACCCGCACTCGGTGCAGGAGCAACCGTTCCGCCATCGGCTCATCTCGTCGGTTACCCCTTGCAAGAGCGCTACGGCCTCGTGTGGGTGGCCATCGATGATCCCGTGTGTGACTTGCCCGACATCGCCGAGTGGAACGATCAATCACTGCGTGCAATCTGGTTGCCCCCCGTCGTGATCAACGCTGCAGCGGGCCAGTTCGTCGACAACTTCCTCGACTTCGGCCACTTTCCCTTCGTTCATGCGGGAACTTTCGGTGCCGGCGAAGACGAACACATCGGTGACTACGACGTGCAACGCCGCGATGACGGCTGGGGTTTCGTCGTCGAGTACCCGCACACGATCCACAACAACGAAGACCCACTCGTGAAGACGGGTCAACACCCGTTGGTCCAACCACGGAACATGACCTACACGTATGGTGCGCCGTTCACCATCGTCCTGCGACTCGAACTACCGATCACCGGCGTGGTGAACGTTCTGTTCACCGCACTTCAGCCCATGACGGAGTCGACCACCCGCGTCTACACGGCAATGCTGCGAAACGACTGTGACACCGAGGAGAAGGCGCAGCATGCGATCGACTACGAGCTCGACATCATGGCCGAGGACCTGACCGTCATCGAACACCTCTGGGACAAGGCAATTCCCTTCGATGTCGGCCAGGCCCACACGCGGGCCGACCGCAACACCGTCGAGTTCCGACGCATCATGCAGCGCCTCCTCTCGGCGTGACTCCCGTCGCCTAAATTCGACACATGGCATCGGTGTGGGACTCGGTCATCGGGCAGAGCCATGCCGTTGATTTGTTGCGCCAACTCGTCGACGGCCCGGTGCACGGCTATCTGTTGATCGGCCCCGAGGGCTGCGGCAAGGAAGAAGCCGCGCGCGCACTCGCGGCGCACATCGTCACCGGCTCCGACGATGCGATGAGTCAGACCGCGCAAAGCATCTTGCGCGGGACATTCATCGACGTGCACGAAGTCCGACGCGAGGGAGCCTCGATCAGCGCCGAGCAGGCCGAAGACATCGTTGCACTCGCTTCGCGTTCACCCGTCGAAGCAGACCGAGTCGTCGTCATCATGCACGACGTTCATTTCATGGCAGACACCGCCATCGTGCGGCTGTTGAAGACCTTCGAGGAACCCTCGCAGCAGGTCACGTTCGTTCTCCTCACCGACGCGATCGTTCCGGAACTCGTCACCGTCGCGTCGCGCTGCGTGAACGTCAATTTCGGTGAGCTGGCCGCCGAACACATCGTGGCGGCACTCGTTGCCGAAGGAGTCGACCCCACGACGGCCGAGGGAATCGCCGCGGGTTCACGTGGCAGCCTGCAACTGGCACGCCTCCTCGCCCGCGACCCCGAGTACGCATCGCGGCGCGACGCCTTCGCTCGCGTGCCACACGAACTCGATGGCAGTGGCCACCGTGTCGCCACGCTCGTCAGTGATCTCCTCGCCCGCATCGAGGCTGCGGCGGCACCGCTCGAAGAGATCTTCGAGCGCGAGAAAGAAGCACTGCAAGCGCGAATCAAGATCTCGGGTGAACGAGGTTCGGGAAAGAAAGACCTCGAAGACTCGCAGAAGCGTCGACTGCGCAAACACAAGACCGACGAACTGCGCTCGGGTCTTGCCGTCATCGCGGGCGTCTACCGCGACGCGATGTCCCACGCCCACAACGCCCATCGAATCAGCGAGTTCGCCCGCGCCGTCGACGACATCCATCGCACGATGGGCCGCCTCGCCCTGAATGCCTACGAAGACCTGCTCCTGCAGGCGCTCTTCTTGCGGTTGCCGGTCGTCCGCCAGGCCGACTTCGTCGGCTAGCCGGTTCACGCGATCTACAGTCAGGGTCGATGCGCAAGCTTTTCCTGGTCTTTTGTCTTCTCGGTTTCGTGGTGGCTATCGATGCAGCAGCTCCCGTTGATGCAGCACCGACAACCACCTCCGCACTCTTCAAAGTCACACTGATTCGCAGTGAGGGTGGACCAGCACCGGGATGCACCAACGCCAATTGCCCATCAGTCGAACGTCAGATTCCCGCTTTTTCCCGTCAGGCTGACATGCCCGAGCTCGGCACTGCTTCCAAAATTGCTGCATCGTCTTTCACGCCGGAATCAGGCCTGTCATCGAATGGTGGATGTGGAATCATCGATGGTGGCTTGAAGTGCTGGGGTGGCAATCGCTTCGGTCAGCTGGGAAACGAAACCACGACTGATTCGCTCACGAGCCTCGTAGTCGCAACCGACGAAGGTGTTCCGCTTTCGGGCATCGCTGATGTGGTCGTATCAAGCGATGCAACCTGCGTGATGACCACCGCGGGCGCAGTGCGATGTGTCGGTCTGAACCTTGGGACCGAGACGACGAGTTTCAGAGGAAGCCCTGCAACATTCTCGAAAAAGTGGGTGACGGTTCTCTCCGGCTCAGCGAAGAAGGTTTCCCTGTTGTCAACCGACATCTGCGTTGTGAAGACCGATGGGACTTACGTTTGCTCATCGCTTTCAGCGAGTCCGAACTGGGTCGATTCGGGCTTGACGGGCATCAAGGATGTTTCCTACACGTGCGCAGCCGGAACGATCTCCTACTGTCGGGCCGGCGGCCCTATGGGTGCGTGGACAAAAGTCGAAAACGCTGACAATTCTGAGGCCGTCTACTACGTCGGGGCAAATGCGATCTGTTTCTACCGACTTGGTGCGCTGTGGTGTGCCCCCCAAACGGGCGGCCCCGGAGCGCTCAAGGCGCGACTGATCGGCCTGATGCCACAGCCTCTTGCAGTTTTCAATGCGGCACTCGACCCAACTTTCGTAATGCCCACCCAGATGTTCATCATTCTGAAGACCGGACTCCTCACGGCAACAGCAAGCATGATTTCCTGCGAGAACTGCTACACGAGTTCCAACGGGGTCTTGTCAAAAATCAGCGCAGTGGATGTCTCTACCAGCACGCAGTTCAACAATGTCTTGTCGATCAATGGCACACCATCCTCGCTCGACTTCATACCCATGACGGTGACCTCGGACTCTCGGTCCCTCCGGACTGCGGTTCCCATCTCCGTCAAGACGGCATCCGGTGAAGCCTTGAAGTCGGCGAGCATCAGATGGAATGCACCTGATGCACCAGGAACGGTGAGCAGCGGATCGAACCCGATCACCACCGACGAACAAGGTGCCGCGCGGGCGACGGTTGTTTCCGGACCCGTTTCATTCACGATCCAGGGTGGGACCCTTTCGTCCGGCGCAACTCTTCAATCGGCCGTCGTCACGACGATGGTCCCAACGAGTGGTGAAATTCTTGTCACGGTGCCGGATGCACCGGCAGTCGTCGACCGCAAGGTGAGAGTCGTCATGACCGACGGTTCACCCGTGCCGAGCGCCCAGATCACTCTGCGCAATTCCTACCTGGCGTATGCGTACCAATTCTCCGGCACAGATGTCGCAACGTGGGGAGCGCAAAAGAAAGACCCAAAGGGTTACTTCGCTCAACCGTGGTGCACTTGGTGCTTTGTGCCACCGCCGGCGTACATCACGGGTGCCGACGGCACCATCACGTTCAAGACGTTCAACACGGGAGCCACCTCGTCGTCCTACGACGTCGACGTTTTGTATGACGATGGGGCGTTGGCGCAGAAGGTGAAGCACACATTCGGCACGACATCCGACACGGTGACCCTTCCGGTGATGGCAAGAATCACGGCCGCATTGACGGATTCCGATCCGTCGACCCCCGGCATCGATGTCGCCGTGAGTGCCTCCGGATCGGTTGATGTCAACGTTGCTGCAGTCGATGCCTCCAATGGTGCCACGAGTGGTCTCACGGCCGCCGTCGAGGAAGTATGCAGCGGCATGGATACCGGGGGGTTGTGGCAGTCCGAACTGAGCATCGACAACATGTGCCGCGACGTCTCGGTTTCATCCGTCCGCGCATTCGGAGTTGGGCGAAGCGCAACATGTGCATCAACAACCTCGGGGGCAACCGGTGCCGACGGGAAACTGAAGTTCACTCTCTGCCCCACAACATCCACGAAG
>Ga0068872_10002188_pt1 | contig 15442 bp, 11 predicted proteins | sample NOAtaG_7_FD_66441 | JGI IMG/M metagenome (GOLD analysis project Ga0068872, IMG submission 66441) | Freshwater lake microbial communities from Lake Erie, under a cyanobacterial bloom - NOAA_Erie_Diel1S_2200h metaG | ecosystem: Environmental > Aquatic > Freshwater > Lake | place: USA: Ohio, Lake...
TGTTTCGAAAACATACAGGCACTTGAGATTCGACGGAAAAGAATCAGATGAATTTTTCGAAAAGAGAAAATCAAAAAAAGAAGGCATACATCTGAGGCCAAATGCACTACAAGTATGCAGTTTCAATTTCGTTTCACACGTGTTAGGTTTCGTTTCTAATAGTTTTCTAATAACCAAAAAGCCAGCTATTTACCTTGTAAAAGCTGGCTTTTTTAACCCCACTGACTTTTTACCCGTCAATTCAAGGCTATACTCCTGGTTATTTTGATACCGTCTGAATGAATTCAGCCACATCCTTCCTGAACTTTTCCAGGGAAGGCTGATGGGTATACATCATATGACCCGCTTCATAATACTTCATAATAATGTTGTTTTTTATTGGAGCAGTGAGCCCCAAATGATTGATGCTATGTTCGACGCCGTAAAAGACTGTAGCCACATCGTAATAACCATTCAGAATCAAGACTTTCATATTGGGGTCACGCGACAAGGCTTGTGCCATATCAATTCCGGAATTGATGGCACCGATGGTACCCCAACGAATATTTCCATCATGTTTCCAGTCCCATTTAAAACCCTGGCGGGTACCCGCTGTCGTAGCGTATAAAAGCTTTTTATTGACTTTAAGATCATTGTAGAAATAATTCAAGAAGCCGGAGATATAGGCCGGAGAGATGGCCAGACTTTGCGGGTCGTAGTCGGCATCCTGACTCAACAAATCCTGATTGATTCCTTTATAACGGCTATCCAATCGGCCCACGGTATTTCCTTCATGCCTCAGCAGCTCCTGATAGAATTCACCTGCTTCTACACGAAGAGAGGCTTTTAGCCAATAATCGGCTGATAAACCTGAATAATACGAAAGGCGCTCAGCCATTCGTTTTCGTGCGGCCTGATCAAGTTGGTCACCTTTAAAAAGTGCGGGCGCATATTCTGCCTCCACAAAAGTCCGAACCTCGTTCAAAAAATTCTCCAGGCTTGCAGGTTTTGATGACAATCGATTGTGATACCAGGCTGTAGCCGCATAAGTTGGGAAATGCACGATGAAGGGCATGTCATCATTGGGAGGAAAAATAAGCGTGCGCAAATCAAAAACAGCCGAAACCATGATAACCCCATTTAAAGCTATTCCCATATTCAATAAACGATTCATAACCACCGCGTTTCGGAAAGTGCCGTAACTTTCACCCAAAAGAAATTTTGGGGAGTTCATCCTCCCATTCTCAATCAGGTATTGTTTAATGAACAATGAAATACTTCGCGCATCCTGATCAACTCCCCAGAAGTCCTCAAACTTTGCTTTGCCAGTGGGTACGCTTAATCCAGTGCCTACAGGATCAATCATAACCAGATCAGCCAGATCAAGCAGAGAATATTCGTTATTCACTAACTGATACGGTGCGGCAGCGGTAAAATCCGGGTCGTTCACCACAACACGTTTCGGACCTAATATTCCCATGTGCAGCCAAAAGGAAGACGAACCTGGTCCGCCATTGTATGCAAAAAGAATTGGGCGTTTCGTAAAGGACCCATCGCGGGTGTAGCTGGTAAAACCAAACAGAGCAATAGGATCATTGTTTTCATCCCGAAGCTCCATGGTGCCCGCCTTCACTGTCAGAGGAATAGCCATCCCTCCAATTTTTACGGTTTGTTGAGTTGTAGAAACCTCAGCAACTGGATTTACAGAAACCGTTTGAACGGTCTGACTCGGCTGCGCCACCGCTCCGGTGAAGAGTAGGGCAAAGCATAAGACAAAAGCAAGGCGTACACGTTTAATCATAGCATTAGCTGGTTATAGGATGGAGTTAAAAAAAGCAATCGAATTTTTTAGTGTCTTTTCCGGATCCGGAGTTAGATCTCTTTCTAAAAAGAAATGCTCTGTACCTGAACGGATTCCTTCCTGAATAATTCCTTTCACATCAAATACGCCTGTACCGGGATCAGCCATTTTGGGGAATAGCGGCATCCACTGATCGGGAGTTGAGCCATCGCCAGAAAAACGCACATGCTCGGCCGCGTCTTTAACGTGCATCAACCTAAATCGGCCAGGGTAACGTTTTAGATAATCGATTGGGCTGGCACCTGCCGCCTGCATCCAAAAGATGTCAAGCTCGAAGGTTACCAATTCAGGATCGGTATTATCGAGGAGAATATCGAGAGGTATTTGATTATCCTTAGGTGCGTGTTCATAACCATGATTATGGAAAACAAGTTTGATTCCATAGTCTTTCATCTTTTTTCCCAACGCATTAAATTCCTCAGCCATTTTATAATAGGCTGAAGCAGTGGAAAGGTCCTCCCCCATCATCGTAGGAAGAGCTACCATCGATACATTCAACTGACTCAGCGACTTCATAGCCTCGTCCAGATTGGTTCGAAGCGTCATAATATCAAGGTGCACCGATGGAGCCGTCAATCCAAGATCCTTCAGAATCGATGCCACTTCTGAAATCTGGAGACCATAAAAGGCGTTTTGCGTAATTCCAAGTTGAGCGGCCAGGGGTTTCCATGCTTCGATAGTGGCTGGAGCACTAAACGAATAAGGTCCAAAAAACTCAATTTTTTTATAACCCAGTTCACTGACCTTGCGGAAGGTACCAGTAAAATCACTGGAGACTAACTGCGGGATGGTGAACAATTGTATCCCCCATTCTCTCCTTTGTGATCCTTCACAAGAAAGCAACGGTAATGCCGCAAGGCTGGCCGTGGCTGCAGACGATTTTAGAATAAAATCTCTTCGTTTCATCAGGCATCATTTTAATGATGAAATATAGGTATTTGACCGTTAAATGAACACCCATTTAATGAGAGTGGTCAGAAAAGTGTACAGGTCATGATCCCCTTACTACTGGATCATTTTTCCTTACCAAGGCTCAGTTCATCTTGTAGAAAAAATGAATTATGCGCTTTTCTCATTTTCCTTATCTCCTGTTAATTCTTTCTACTGTTACCTACCACCTGGCTACCGGGCAATCGGAATTCAGTGAATCAGAGACTTACTTTTATTTAAAAAAAGGTCAACTGTATGTGTATTCGGAAAGCGGTAAAAATAAACTGACAGGCCGCACGATCCTTAGCAATGGAATGCAGGTATTCTCTAATGGAACCTTTATAAGGGTAAATGAGGCCAGTAGGAGATTACAAGAAGGACAATTTCTGGATGTGAATGGAAAAGTTTATAGAACCCTGGAAGCCTTACAAACACAAATGGAAGTTCATCGTATGGCACTCCGAAGTGAATGTTTTCGGGTTACCAATGGCGAAGTGACACACCATAAAAATGGTTCTCCAGTAAAAATTAAAGAAAGAGTGCTACTCAACCATGGTGTTACGCTTTATCCGGATGGAATTTATATAGATGCTTCTGGTAAAAAATACAGGCTTCGAGAAGGCCACTGCATGGACCATGGTGGCAGAACCTACAAAAGTCTCCAGGAATTTCACTTGGAAGTTGAGAGACGGAATCGGCTAGGTAAAAATTAATCCATATGAAAATCCTTCTCTCCAGCTTCAACCGCAAAGCTCAGGAAATTTTGCTTTGGGGGTAATGGACAGGTAGCGAAGGGAGAAAACACACAAGGAGGATTGTAGGCTTTGTTAAAATCCACTATTATTTCTCCATCGTTATCAGGACGAGGAACATATAAAAAACGACCACCGGAATAGGTAGACTCACCCGTTGTCTGGTCCGCAAGAATTACAAAGTAATCGCCACCATTGCCTTCATCAATTACATCGAGTGTATAGCTATTCCCTTCCCACTTAAACACAAGCGTTCCTGGAGAAAATTGTTGGGTAATCTGACCAAGCACATTAGTTATTGGGATGTATCGAATCGTGTCGGTAACCTGAAAGCTCGCGGTAATTCGGTACCGTGGATCTACCGGGTAGCGATCAATCCCCTGAAAAGTCTTTAGACGCGAATGATTCAAATTCCGTAAGCGAATCCCAATTTTATCTTCACGTTTAATAATGCTCCAACGGTAATCACCGGAGGCCATAACTACTTTTTTAACCGAATCCATTGAAAAAACTTCAACTTCACGAACCTCCAAACCGTTTACCGTTACACCTGAATGTGATTTTAAATGCAGGGTTACCCGACGTGACTCCAAATTAAAGTATCCCGCAATTTCCGGTAGTGAACCCTCGGGAAATTGCAAATCCGCAGCAGCTGAAGTCCCAAACGTTGTTATGCCCGGCTCGAGCCAATACAATCCTGCTAAATTAAGCCATCCCTCCTCAGAACGAAGAGATTCCAAACGTTGTTGATGCCATTGGTTAATAGATTTTACGTATTGTTCTTGTTCTTCAGAGGAAAGCTCGGTTGTCCTGGTTGTACAGGAAATGAATACAAGAATAAGCGGAAGAATACATGGAAAGGTCAGTCGTTGCATTATTTTATAAAATACTAATATAGTGAACCAATCCTGTTTTCTCGACTCGTGCTTGGCTATAGTGATTCATCGAAAGTGATGTCGTAAATTCGGGTTTCATGGCTAATCCTAAAAATCAATTGAATCAGAACGTCTTCCAAATGATTCAAACCATGCGCTGGTTTGGTCCATCAGATCCGGTAAGTCTGCAGGATCTCAAACAAGCAGGCTGTACAGGAGTGGTCACCGCACTTCACCACATCCCAAACGGATCGGTTTGGTCTAAGGAAGAAATTCAAAAAAGAAAGAATCTCATTTCTGCACATGGGCTTACCTGGGATGTAGTAGAAAGCCTTCCTGTACATGAATCCATCAAAACACAAACGGGGGATTTTGAAAAGCATTTACAGCATTACAAAGATTCTATCAGAAATCTTGGTGCATGTGGCATCCGAACAGTAACCTACAATTTTATGCCTGTTCTGGATTGGACGCGCACCGATTTAACCTGGCCTTTCCCGGATGGATCGTTGGCACTTCGTTTTGAGCGTGCATCCTTTATGGCATTTGATTTATTCCAACTGGAACGCCCTGAAGCTTTGCAGGAATACACCGCCCAGGATATCAAAAAAGCGCGGGAGCGTTTTGCGGTAATGACAGCTGCAGAAAAAGAAATGCTTCAACGCAATATTATAGCTGGACTTCCGGGCAGTGAAGAAAGTTTTACGATTGACCAATTCAGAGATGCCCTTCGACCCTATGCCAAAATGGATGCCTCAAAACTCCGTGAACATTTAATCCATTTTTTGAAGGAGGTAACCCCATCAGCGGAAGAGGCTGGCGTAACACTGGTTGTTCATCCCGACGATCCCCCTTATCCGATACTGGGACTTCCACGAGTTGTGAGTACTACAACTGATTTAGAAATGATTTTTGATGCTGTTCCCTCGCCGGCAAACGGACTGTGTTTCTGCACAGGATCATTCGGTGTTCGATCGGATAACAACTTACCGGCGATGGTACGGCAGTTTGGTAACCGTATACAGTTTATTCATCTCAGAAATACCAAACGAAATAGCGAGGGTGATTTTTACGAAGACAATCACCTTGACGGCGACACCGATATGTTTGCTGTAGTTACTGCATTGGCTGAAGTGATGAAAGAACGAAATTACTGCATTCCGATGCGCCCAGATCATGGGCATCAAATGCTGGATGACCTTCATAAAAAGACCAATCCTGGTTATTCGGCTATTGGACGATTGCGTGGACTGGCGGAACTGCGGGGATTGGAGCATTCGATCCTGCGAATGCTCTACCACTGAGAAACCACGTTACTTGAAACAGCGAAGGTATTTGAGTACCTTCAAACACCTAAATCTAAACATGAATTCAACTGGCTCTATGCGTTGGACTGTGGTAGTACTTTTGTTTTTTGCTACCACCATCAATTATGTTGACCGGCAGATATTATCGTTGATCAAGCCGATATTGGATAAGGAATTGGGGTGGAGCAATACTGAATTTGGTTTGGTCAACTCGGCTTTTCAGGGTGCGTATGGTTTGAGTTTATTATTCTTTGGTTGGTTTGTAGACCGCTATGGTGCAAAGATCGGTTACGCGGTATCCATTACCTTTTGGAGTTTAGCTGCAATGGCACATGCTGCTGTAGGAAATGTATCGGGTTTTTTCTTTGCACGGGCAGCATTAGGTTTGGGCGAGGGCGGAAATTTTCCGGCCGCTATAAAATCTGTTGCTCAGTGGTTTCCGCGCACAGAGCGCGCCTTTGCCACGAGCATATTTAATGCTGGCACCAATGCAGGCGCCATCCTTGCTCCAGCTATCGTTCCCTTCATCGCCCTCTCCTATGGCTGGGAATGGGCGTTTCTGGGAGCAGGATTGCTGGGATTGATTTGGTTGATTTTTTGGATTCCGTGGTTCGATATCCCTGAAAAAAAGAATATTTCAAATGAAGAACGAGCGCACATTTATTCCGAGATCGAAACATCTACAGAAACCAAACCAAGTTTACCTTGGAGTAGCCTGTTGGGTTACCGACAAACCTGGGCCTTTATCATTCCAAAATTTCTAACCGATCCGGTATGGTGGTTTTTCCTGATTTGGCTTCCTGATTTTTTTAATAAACGTGGATTAGAGATTAAATCCAGTTGGATTCATTTGGTCACCATCTATTCCATGGTTACCGTTCTCAGTATTGCCGGCGGTTGGTTAACCGGGCATTTTCTGCGCAAGGGATGGTCGGTTAATCGTTCACGAAAAACTGGTATGCTCATTTTTGCTTTTTGTGCAGTCCCCATTCTCTTTGTTACCTCGGTTGGCAATTGGGAAGTTGTTTTACTTATTGGATTAGCCGGGGCCGCGCATCAGGCCTGGTCCGCCAATCTTTACACGACCGTCTCGGATATGTTTCCAAAAGAAGCAGTAGCCTCGGTAATCGGAATCGGAGGTATGGCCGGAGCCATTGGAGGTATGTTGTTCCCACCCTTCGTGGGGAGTGTCATCGACCGGTACGCAACGGCTGAAAGTGCAGATCCCGCTTATGCGATTGTATTTACGATGTGTGCTTTTGCTTACCTGATAGCGTGGGTACTGATGTACCTTCTAACTCCTGGAATGAAGGAGGTCCGAAAGTAAAGTGCCGGAAACCTTCCGGAACCGATCATCTTGTCCGGTACAGAGAAAGTACTTAATCATCACTGCAAGCTCCAACAGAAATTCATAATGGATATCCTGAAATTGCTTTACCCAAGTGTTGGCGTGGTGGATAATTTCTTTGGCATGCTCCGGATGTGAACTAAAATAATCCATACGTTCCTCCACATCGGAAAAATCAGGTTTGATTGAAACATAATGCTTATCCGGTATCAATTTAGCCTCCATGAACCAGGTCTCGAAGGAAGGCGGTGGCATTACCGCCAAGGAACCAGAAGACATAACCCATTTCAAATTGGAGGCTACATCGTATCCCTCCAAACAAAGAATGTATTTATACCTTAGGTGATCAGGAATTGAAATTTTGGGACGATACCATTGGTCGTGAGCCGAGCCGGTATTGATCTGTCCAAGATCCATTTTGGGGTGCCCAAAGTATTTTGTGTAGAATGTCCTACGGTTAGATTGCTTGACTTCAGCCATACCAATAAGTCGGTCGGCTTTTTGGTGAAAGGCTATAGCGTCTTTGACAAATGCAAAGTGTCGAACCTTATTGAATTTCATCAGCACAGCATTCTGATTATCCTGCCGTATGGGACGGCTTTTGGTCAGAGCTGGATATTCCGGTGAAATAGTGTTGTCACCAAACAGATAACTTGCCTGAAAGTCTGGCGGAAAGTAACGGGCTGTTTCGCGGGCATCAAGGTAATATACTCTGCCCCTTTTCGGGAGTTTCATTTGACTCAGACAAGGAGCAGAGGCCGCTAGTTGCGCCTCAGGTTTAAGTTTGTTGTAATGGTGCAGGCGATCCATAAACGCTTTATCCTCCAGGCGTTCGAGCTGGCTCAGCAGACCATCCAGACGAAATCTAAAAAAGGCATCTGGCAAGAGTTCTTTTACCAGTCCAGAAAAGTAAAAGCGCAATTTATTGTTCCGGCCCGAGGAGCTATACATGGCTACTAAATCAATCAAAAGTATGGAAACCGTGCCAATAAGTCTTAATTTGGCACTTCGGATTTATGAGCTACTCTACCCCTACCTTCTTTTCTCAATTACGCCGGGATCTCCGGGCGCGTATCAAGAAAAAAATACTTCGCAACTACGAAGAACCGTGGATGAAAATGCGGGAGTTCGATATCATCCTAGAACTGCTGAATACGATAAAACCAGAACGGTGTCTGGAATGGGGCAGCGGGTATTCCTCCTTGTATTTTCCAAAGGTTCAAAATAGTATTCAGGAATGGCATGCGATAGAGCACCATCCGGGCTGGTCAGAAATTGTCCGAACCAAAAATCAGGACAGCCGAATCCACCTGCATACCGTTGCTCCGGATGATCCAAATTATTTTCAATTCAAAGGTAAATACGGACCCAAGCTGGAGGGAACCTATGCTGATTTTAAATCCTACATTGAATTTCCCAGAACACTTGGCGGCCAATTTGATTTCATTTTTATTGATGGCCGAGCGCGGAAAGAATGCTTAAAGCTTGCGTATGACCTGGTCACCGATCGTGGCATAGTCGTCGTTCATGACGCCAACCGTGATTCATATTTCGAAGACCTTCCACCTTTTAAATCTTTTATTCGCTTTACGGATTTCCGGCAACACCGCAAGGAAGGAGGCATTTGGGTTGGCCGGAAGAATCGGCCGGTTCATGAACTTTTAAATATACCCCTCCACGAAAAGATGTGGCAACATCATAATTTTTTAGCTCGGGTATTTTTTTTAAGATAATACCAACAACCTATTTTATTCAGAAGTTTGACTTGCGGAGATGCAACAATCTCTTTAATATTCCGCATGCGAAAAACTGTCCTGGCATTCCTTGCAATTTTTTTTCTTTTTTCTTGTCAAGAATCCAACCGCAGCACTACCAGTAGAGTCGAGGAAGGATTTGACGGACCACTCGAATTCGAAAAATTTCATTTTCAAATACGCACACCAGATGATGCCGTTCGACCTGGTTACCAGAAAGGGTACCTACTGAAGGAGTTAACGAAATCTCGTGCAGCCAACCTCAGAAGAGGACGAACCACTTCAGCAGTTGTGCTCCAGTGGAAAGAACGCGGTCCCAACAACGTGCCAGGTCGAACACGCGGGTTACTTGTAGATCCGGGAGATCCCTCAAAAAATACCTGGCTCGCCGGATCTGCCAGTGGTGGCGTTTGGAAAACAGTAAATGGCGGTTTGAATTGGACTCTAATTACTCCTGATCTGCCAAATCTCGCCACCACCGTACTGGCTATGTCGACTTCTAATCCCAATATCATTTACCTGGGAACAGGGGAAGGGTTTTTCAATTTAGATCGCGTCCGCGGAAACGGAATTTTTAAAAGCACCAACCGGGGTGACAGCTGGAATTTGGTCAGTGGCACAGAAAGCTTTGGTGACATCAACCGAATCATCATCCATCCCACGAATGAACAAATAGTAGTTGCAGCCTCCAGTACTGGAATGTACAAAACAACAGATGGAGGTTCGTCCTGGACCAAGACCTCTTCGCGCACCAACCTACAAGACCTGGTAGCTGATCCCGCGAATTTCAATATCCAATATGCCAGTCAATTGGGTGTAGGTGTCTTAAAATCGATTGATGGGGGTGTTAATTGGAATCTATCTAGTAACGGACTTATTCCATCGGGCCGAATTGAAATTGATGTATCCCCTATTAATTCAAACATTCTGTATGCGTCAGCCGAAGGAGAACTTACCGGTGAAGGATCTGATTTGTACCGATCCGAGGACGGAGGCTCAACATGGAAACTCGTTAATGTTTCCTTCAATGGTGATCCATTTGACTTTTTAGGTGACCAAGGATGGTACGACAATACCATTGCCTGTGACCCATTTAACTCAAGCGTTGTATATGTAGGTGGGGTCAATTTGTTTAAGGTTCAACTTACTTCCGGGGCCGGAAAGGTTGTGAACTATTCCGTTGAACAAGATGGTACGGATGGTTTTTTAAAGTTGATCAATTTCATGGGAGCCTCCAACGGAAATTTTAATCTGGGATCCTTCGCCGCAAATAATTCAATAGAAATTCGATTTGGTGCGGAGCTATCTCAAAAAGCACATCGATTTTTGGTGCCGGATGGAGCCACTTCCGGAGTTCCGGATGCAAATTATGCATACACCGATTACGTTAATGTTCCTTTTGAAGTTTGGGATGTTACCCGGAATAAACAATTGATGGTTTCCTTTCGAGACCAGGACCGCAATGGTCAATTCAATCTTCTTCCTGAAAATACGTCCGGTCCAGCCCTACAGCAGGCCAGAGAATACCTCTATATTCAGGATGTACCATACAATTCCACTGCTCCGGATGCAACCATAACTGTTGCGGGCGGACATGAAGTGAGAAAAATGATCAACTTATGGCCGGTGTTGGCGGGTGGAGCTACCTGGCCAGGATCTGTAGTTACCTCAACGCTTCGCTTTTCATCAAAGGAAATTGAGTTGCTGAATGCTACCACCACCGTTATGTCGGATGCATACAATCAATTCGATGGGAAAAACCGATTTGCAAACTATGGAATTGATGTACATCCAGATCAACACAACATTGTTATCATACCGGTCAATGCATCCAGTTTTCGGATTCTTTTAGCAAACGATGGCGGTGTATTCCTGTCCAATGTTTCGGCCACTCCGGGTATTAACCAAGGTGATTGGAGCATGCGCGGACTCACCATGCGGACAACCCAATTTTATGGTGCCGATATGAGACCAGGAAAGGAACAATTTATTGGTGGTACGCAAGACAACGGAACGTGGATGTCATCGGAGGATGGAGCTGCAGGGAGCACTTCCGATTACACCTTTGAAATAGGCGGTGATGGATTTGAGGTCATCTGGAATAAAGGGGATGTACGAAAAATAATCGGCGGATCGCAAAACAATAACTTCAGAAGGACTACTGATGGCGGCGCAACCTGGACAGGCGCTACTCAAGGTTTATCGGGTACGCATCCATTCATCTCCAAACTAGCAGGCTCCTCCCAACAGCCAGATCGGATTTACACCCTGTCTTCGGATGGTGTATTCTGGTCTTCTAATTTTGGAGAATCCTGGAACTTAACCCGGATTACAGAAAAATGGGGAAGCGCTTTATCGTTGATGGACGTAGAGGTATCCAGAGCTAATGCTGATATTGTTTGGGCCGGCAGTGGAATGTCTGGAGAAAGCAGAGCACTGCAGGTTTCTACCGATCAAGGATTAACCTTCAAACCTACAACCAACTACGATGTCGTAACCCTTGGCAACATTACCAAGTTGGCTAGTCATCCTACCGAACCACAAACAGCTTACGCCTTGTTTTCCTTTTCTGGAAAACCAAAAATTTTAAGAACGAGCAATCTTGGACAATCGTGGACAGACCTTTCCGGGTTTGGCACCCAAACACAAAGCTCAAATGGTTTTCCAGATGTGGCTGTGTATTGTTTGTTTGTGCACAAACAAAATCCATCCATCCTATGGGCAGGCACTGAAATCGGAATCGTTGAATCTATTGATAATGGCGCATCCTGGAATGTTTTAGAGGATTTTCCAAACGTATCGGTATGGGACATTAAGGCACAGGACAACCTTCTGGTCATTGCGACACACGGCAGAGGAATTTGGACCGCAGCGATTGAGCCTTACAATCAGGCGCTATCGTTTAATCCTCCACCTGATGTCGAAATAACGCAAGGAAACATCAACCTTACCGCTAATGCGACCAGCGGGCTACCAGTAATTTTCACCAGTTCAGACCCTTCCAGGGCAGTAGTCAATGGAAATAAACTTCAGCTTTTATCCACCGGTCCGGTGACCATAACCGCCACTCAACCGGGAAGCGCGTTATTTAAGGAGGCCACTCCCCTTTCACGAACGTTTTGTATTACTCCACGCAGGCCGGTGATAACGGCTAGCGGCCCCATTCCTGCAGAACAAGTAACTCTTACGGCAGATTATTCAACCAACCTTGAATGGTCTAGAAATGGCAATCCCATTTCAGGGGAGAGTGGTCAATCGCTGTTGGTGACGCTTGCCGGTTTATACCGTGTTTCTTACACCGAGAATGGATGCAAATCGACCTCAGAGCCGTTTAACGCGATTGTAGCATCTGCGGATAACCCTTGGTTAAGCGAGATTAAGATTTATCCTAACCCGGCGCGTGAGCGGATCAATTTAGAACTTCCTCACGAGCTCGTGGAAAAGGGAGCAACCATTGAAATAGTGTCCTCCGATGGTAAGTTAATTCGTAGAGAACAAGCCAACAGTCCAAAGTTTTCTTTGGAAACAGATAAGCTGGTGAGTGGCGTTTATCTTTTGCGGGTGCGTTCAGGAAAATTTTTACTCGTCAAAAGGTTGGTCGTTAATTAAATCAAGAAAGGTCGGTCAATAAATATTTTTCCAGAATTGCAATTAACCTATTAAAATCAATTGGCTTGGTCAGATGATCGCTAAAGCCTAGAGAAAGTGGATCATTTTTATGTGTGCCAAAAACATCTGCAGTAAGGCAAATAACAGGAATTGCCCTAAGCGAGTCGATTTCCATAATATTCTTTAAGGCTTCCAATCCATCCATAACAGGCATATGGATGTCCATGAAAATAACATCTGGCTTTTGCATCTTAGCCATTTCCACACCTTCTTTTCCATTGTAGGCCACAACTACGGAGAGTCCAAACTCTTTCAACAAACCTTCCAGCAACTGAACATTAACTGGATTGTCTTCCACAATCAAAACCTTTTGGCCAGATAGAAATCGAACATTTCGATTTTTCAAATCATTGCCGTAATTGGATTCGGATTGCTGAACAGGGATCAAAGGAAGCCGGACGATAAATACAGATCCCTCATTTTCTTTACTCTCAACCTGAATCGTTCCGCCAAAAAGCTCAACTAATTTTTTGGTAATGGCCAATCCAAGGCCTGAACCTTCAGAAACCAGACCAGATGGCCGATTCAGTTGGATAAATGGATCGAATATTCCGGGTATATCCTCTGCCTTAATTCCTTTTCCTTGGTCCTCGACTTTTAATAAAAGAAAGTCATCTTCCCTTTCAGCAGTCAATCCAATACGCTTGCCTGGATCGGTGAATTTCATAGCGTTGGAAACCAGATTTAAAACAATCTGAGTAATCTTAGTGGAATCCGTTTTAATTTGTTCTGGTATTCCAGGACTTATAGAGAAGTTGCAGCTGAGTTGCTTCTCTTTACATTTTCCCGAGCCGATATCATGAATTTTGTTGAGCAATTTCCGGATGTTAACCGGCTCCATGGATAGGACCATTTTACCAGAATCAACTCTGGATATGTCCAGGAAGTTGTTTACCAGCTCTAAAAGGTGGTTCCCACTGGACTGAATTCCTAAGAGGTAGTTTTTAAACTCTGGCGGAAGTGGGTGGTCATTTGATTTCAGTTCCATGAATTGCGCATAGCCTAATATGGCATTTAAAGGCGTACGAATTTCATGACTGATGGAGGTCATAAACATTCCCCGGGATTCAGTAGCTTCTCGTGCCTGAATCAAAGCCTTCTTCATCTCATTTTTAGTTTCTTTAAGAACAAAAACAGTGGCTTCCAATTCCTTCGTACGTTCTTCAATTTTCGCTTCCAAACCTATTTTATAGTCATTCAAATCATCCAGCGCATTTCGAAGTTGTTCAATGAATGCTGAATCACGTTCAATCCGCTTTAAGGAAACATAAAACATAATGGTTCCAATGGCCAGAATATTAAACACCAGAAGATTTCTTGAAACCAGGTTTGTAACTGACCAATGCTTCATTTCTTGAAAGGTATCATCAAGATAAAATGAGCTGGCAAACAACAAGAAGAAGGCTAAAACCCATAGAACGATGGCTTTTCTATCGGTCATCGTAAACGTGGCCAAAAAAGAAACTGAAGACCATAACATAACTACTCCAGAGGCGTAATAGCCACCCATGATGGCCTGCATTCCGAATGGAAAAATCAGGCTTATAAAAATTTGAACGAAACGCGCCTTTTCAGGAGCCCAGTCAAAAATCAAAAAAAGATTGATTGCCGTAAGTAAGATGTAAAGGCCGGGAATCAGCGAAAGAAGATCCAGGCCAAGGTATAATAGAAATAAAATCCACATTACTGCGCCGGCACACATAAAAAAGCCAAGGGAAAAAACCGAGCGACGAATTTTTTCCTCACGCGTCATCTCAGTGGCAGAGGGTATAGCAAAGAATAGTATTTGATTCAGAAAAGACGTCATTTTCAAAAGCTTGATTCGGGTTTGTAAGGAACTTTTTAAGAAATGGATAGACCTCTAAACTACTAATCCTAATCGTTGCAAACAACCTACCTCTTGAGAACTGAGGGTATTTTGCTATACTTGAGTTGAAGAGAAGAGCTTTTATGAATCCATCGCGCAGCGTCAGAGATGTTGAGGGAAATGAGTATCCGGTTACAGAACTTGGTGGAAAACTATGGATAACCGCCAATCTCCAATCAACCAAATTTCAAAACGGAGATACCATTCCCATGGTAAACAACGATGAGGAATGGGAGTACCATGGGGAAAAGGGTTTACCGGCTTGTTGTTGGTATAAGAACCAAACTACCGGGATTGCACGCTATGGACTACTTTACAATTGGTTTGCTGTTCATGACCCACGCGGTCTTGGACCAATCGGCTGGAGAATCCCTGAAATTTCAGATTGGACAGAATTGGTATCAAGCCTGGGAGGGTGGAATATCGCCGGAAGAAAACTTAAGAGCAGGTCGGGCTGGAATAATTTTGGAAGTGGCAACAACTCAACTGGCTTTAATGCATTGCCAGGAGGCGGACGAGGGGCGTTAGGCTCATTCCTGGATATGGGAGATTACGGAAACTGGTGGTGCCGAGAAGAGGCTTCGGAGCGTGAGGCTAGCTTTTTTTATGTAACCTTTTTAGACAGCAGCGTAAAAATTCAAAAGGACGGATTCAAGGCTAGCGGCCTTTCTATCCGTTGCATGCGAAATCAATTCGGGGATTAAACCAATCTCCAGCGCAAACGTAGTGACAAAGCAATTTCAGCGATGACCATTTCGATTTGATCGAGGATTTTCCCGGTACCAAAATTTCCACCAGAATTATCATCCAGTAAGTCATCCACTACAGAAAAAAGATCCTGGGCACGAAAAGGCTTAGTCAGATAAGAATTAGCACCTAGATTTTTTCCATATTCTACATCAGAATCCATGGCTTTTGCCGACAGAAAGATAAATGGAAGCTTTGCCAGACGGGAATCTTTACGGATGGCTTCAACCACCTCATAACCATTCATACCAGGCATCATTACATCACATAAAATCAGATCAGGAGTTTGTTCCTGAGCCAGCTTTAGTCCATCTGTACCATTATCCGCCGACAGAAGAGTATAAGATTTCATC
>Ga0068872_10002193_pt1 | contig 15432 bp, 9 predicted proteins | sample NOAtaG_7_FD_66441 | JGI IMG/M metagenome (GOLD analysis project Ga0068872, IMG submission 66441) | Freshwater lake microbial communities from Lake Erie, under a cyanobacterial bloom - NOAA_Erie_Diel1S_2200h metaG | ecosystem: Environmental > Aquatic > Freshwater > Lake | place: USA: Ohio, Lake...
TCCAGGGTACCGTAGTTTTAAAATTTAAAGTGGATGATGGCGACGATGAGTCATCCGTTGCAACCATTACCATCCGATTGGATGATGGTGTGGAGTATGCTCCGATTGTATTCGATCAAACGTTGACTACTCAGGAAGATACTCCGATTACCATTACCCTGACCGGTGATGATGCCAATGGCGACGACTTGACCTACTCGATTGACGGAAACCCTACCAATGGTGTTCTGACTCTCGTTTCAACCACAGCCACATCAGCAACCTACACGTACCAACCTGCTCAAAATTATAATGGTGCTGATTCGTTTACGTTCAAAGCAAAAGACAACAGCCCTAATGGAGGACTGGAATCTGCACTTGGAACTGTAACCCTCACCATCAATGCAGTTAACGACGCACCGGTAGCTACTGCTCAGCAAATATCCACTGATGAGGATACGGCAAAAACCATTACCCTTGCCGGCACCGATGTTGAAGGTTCAACCTTAGCATTCACTGTTACCGTCCAGCCTTCAAAAGGCGTGCTCTCAGGAACTGCCCCTAATTTGACGTACACTCCAGGTTCAAATTTCAATGGTACTGATCAGTTTGAATTCACCGTAAGCGACGGCTTACTGACCTCAGTTCTGTCAGCAGAAGTGACCATCGATGTGTTACCTGTTAACGACAAGCCATCAGCAACACCGCAAACGCTCACACTTTCAGAAGACACGCCGCAATCCATTACTTTAAATGGAACAGATGTGGAAACCATCAGTCTATCGTTTGTTGTTGTGAACGGACCAACCAATGGAACACTTAATGTAAGTAATGGAGCAAATCTGATTTATACACCTGGCGCCAATTTTAATGGCTCTGATTCCTTCACATTTACAACCACGGATAAAGGAACGGATAGTGGAACCGGTCAAGCAGATTTGACATCAGATCCGGCGACGATCTCACTTACCATTTCACCCGTCAACGATGCTCCTGTAGCCATCGACGACACCAACACCATCCTCGAAGAAGGAACTGCCACTGGTAACGTCCTCACCGATCTTACCAATGGACTTAAAGACAGTGACGTCGATGCAGACAACCTCACGGTTGCTGATTTCATCTTTGAAGGAACAACGTACTCAGCAAGCGGAACGGCGCGTACCGCCGCTGGTGTTGGTTCCCTGACCGTAACGGCATCAGGCGACTATACCTTTGTACCAGCAGTTGATTTTAACGGAACGGTTACCATAACCTACACCGTCAATGACAACAGTGCAATTGCCGTTGCCAACCTGACCGACACCGGTACTCTAACCATAACCGTGACACCGGTTAACGACCTGCCTGTAGCGGCCAATGATACTCAGACTACCAATGAGGACACCGCAACGTCTTTCAACATCACCTCAAACGACAACGATGTTAAAGACCAACGCAATAACGGCACCGTAAATTCCGCTAGCGTTGATCTTGATCCTACGTCAGCTGGTTCTGAGGAAAAATCATTTAACGTTTCCAACAAGGGAACATTTGCTGTGGATGCCACTGGTACCGTAACCTTTACGCCAGTAGCCAACTTCAATGGAACCGTAAGCATCAACTATACCGTAAAGGATAATCTGGGCGGTCTCTCCAACCAGGCTTCCATTACCGTAACCGTAACGCCGGTTAACGACCGACCAATCGCTACAGCACAATTGGTCACACTCGCTGAGGATACACCAACGGATATTACCTTAGCCGGTACGGATATCGAAAGCGCAAGCCTGATTTTCACAGTAGCGACCAATCCGACCCGTGGTACGTTAAGCGGCACAGCGCCTAATCTGCGCTACACGCCAAACGCAAACTTCAACGGCTCCGACTCGTTCACCTTTACCGTAACCGATAACGGAAACGACAGCGCAACAGGACAGGCCAACCTGACCTCCACCGCAGCTACCGTAACCATAACCATTACTCCTGTTAACGATGCACCGGTAGCCAATGGCCAGACGGTCTTCACCAATGAAGACACGTCCACGCCACTGTTACTGATCGCCTCCGATCGTGAAGGTGATCCATTAACCTACACGGTTATTTCAGCTCCAACCAACGGAACGTTAAGTTGTACCAATTGCCGGAACCCAACATACCTGCCGAATCTGAACTACTTCGGCTCCGACAGCTTTACCTTCCGGGTTAACGATGGTCAGCTGAACTCAAACATTGCCACCATCAACATCAGCATCGCTTCCAACAACGACGCTCCAGTTGCTGCCAATCAGTCTATCAATGTAACGGAAGATATTCCTCAAAGCATTACGCTGACGGCAACGGATATTGACAACGATCCGCTGACTTACGCAGTAGTGGCACAACCTACCCGCGGTACGCTGAGTGGAACAGGTGCTAACCTGACTTATACGCCTGGCACCAACTTCAACGGTTCTGATTTCTTTACCTTCCGCGCGAACGATGGAGTAGCCAATTCCAATACAGCAACAATCTCCATCACTGTATCTTCCGTGAATGATATTCCGGTTGCCGTAAGTGACGCAGCCACCACGGCAGAGGATACCCCAGTAACATTCAGCATCACGGCCAACGATACCGATCTCGATGGAACCGTAGTTGCTTCGACTGTTGACCTTGACCCCTCAACCGCTAATGAGGATAAAACCTTCACGGTTGCCGGCGAGGGAAGCTATGCAGTGGATAATGCAGGCAATGTGACCTTTACACCGTCACTGAATTATAACGGAACGGCCACAGCGGTGAGCTACACGGTTAAAGATAACCAGGGTGGACTTTCCGCAGCCGGTACATTCCAGGTTGCCGTAACGCCGGTTAACGACATACCGGTCATTACTGCTCAAATCATTACCACTAATGAAGATGAAGCGAAGCAAGTGTGCTTTACGTTCTCCGATGTAGAAGGTAGTGCCGTAACATTCTCTTACAATGGCAGCACACCTGTAACCTACAATCCCGGCGACAACATCTGCTTCACCTATAGTCCGGCACTGAACTTCAATGGCCAACAGGAAATTGTTATCAGTGTCTGTGAAGCCGGCGCAACATCGGTATGCGGATCTGTTGTCTTCACCTTTAACGTGACTCCGGATAACGATAAGCCGGAAGTTTTGGTGGACAACAATGTGGTGGATAAACTCAACCAAACAACAGCAGAAGACACACCGGTTAACTTCTGCTTCGATATCACCGATATCGAGAACAACACGGTAAGCATTACAAACATCACAAATGTTTCCGGCGGCGGAACGCTGACCGAAACAAATGCCGGTCAGGGCCAACGCTGCCTCAGCTTTACACCTGCTGCGAATTTCTTCGGCAAATCGGTATGGACGTTCCAGTTGTGCGACGATGGAAATCCTTCACGTTGTACAACCATTACCATTGAGGTAGACGTGACTCCGGTGAATGATGCGCCTGTAGCAACGGCCATCACCACGTCAGTCGTTGAGGATACACCTAAGACGATTACACTGGTTGCAACGGATACTGAAAATGAAACGTTGACCTACCAGATCTTTACTCCTCCATCTAAAGGAACCATCACCCTGAGTGGCGCAAGTGTAGTGTACACACCAAACTTGAATTACAATGGGGCCGATAGCTTCACCTACCGTGCCAATGATGGAACAGCCAATTCCGCTCCGGAAACCGTATTCATTACGGTAACACCGGTAAACGATGCTCCGGTTATTCAAACCATTCCGGCAACAGAAATTGCAGAGGACACCCAAGGAAAGGTCTGTATCGGATACTTTGATATCGACGGTGATAATCTGACGGTGAGTCTGCCAGTGAACGTTTCCGGTGGAGGAACCATGATTCAGGATCCTTCAAGCAACTCCTGCTTCCTGTTCACTTCTGCACCTAACTTCAATGGAGATAGTTTCTGGACCGTCCGGATTTGCGACAATGGAAATCCTCAGTTGTGTACCGAGCGTCAGTTCCAGATTATCGTTACACCGGTCAACGACCGTCCAGTAGCGAGCGATGATGAACTTACCGTACGCAGCTTTGAGGAATCCGATGTGGTCAATTTGTTAGGCAACGACACAGATATCGAAAATGATCAGCTCGTGCTTACGGTAACACCAATCTCCGGTCCTAGCCATGGTATTTTCACCATGTCGCCTGGTGGTGCATTCCAGTATAAATCTGAACTGGGTTACATTGGTCCAGATCAGATTACCTATGAAGTGTGCGATACAGGAACACCAGCACTCTGTACTACCGCGAAGTTGGATATCAACGTTGTTCCGGCGAAGTTCAGAACCTATGAAGGTCTGTCACCAAACAACGACAACCTGAACGATTACTGGAGACTCGACGGCATTGAGGAATATCCGGATAACCGGGTACGTATCTTCGACCGATACAACAATCTGGTTTACGATACTCGCAACTACGACAATGGTTCCAACAACTGGCGCGGTCAGGCGAACGTAGGGGCTATAAATGGCAACCTGCCGGACGGAACCTACTTCTACATCATAGACATCAACGATGGAAACGGACCACGCAGTGGATTTGTAGTACTTAAAAGGAATTAATTGAAATGAGAACATACATCACACTTACACTTTTGCTAGTTGCTGCGGGAATAGCCCAGGCACAGCAAACTGCAACCTACGCCCAGTACATGTTCAATGGGCTTGCGATCAACCCGGCGTATGCCGGAAGTAATGAGGCTATGGTCGCCTCATTCCTTGGACGCTTTCAAAACGTTGGTCTGCCGGGTGCACCAAATACCCAAACGTTCACTGCTCATACTCCCCTGCTCGATAAAAGAATGGGCCTCGGAGCATTGTTCATTAAGGACAATCTGAGCGTGATCAATCAAACCGGTGTACACATCAGCTATGCCTACCGCATTCCTTTAAAAAGAGATGAAGCGTACCTGGCTTTTGGTCTTCAGGGAGGTGCCAGTTTCTACAATGCTGAATACAGCCAATTGGATCTGTTCAACAACCCCAATACAGGCTCTTCAGACCCAGTGTTTGCAAACGATCTGCGCAGAGCTAGACCAAATATCGGTGCAGGTATTTACTACAACTCACGCCGGTCATACCTGGGTGTCTCTATGCCAAGCATGGCCAACAACGTGTTTGACCGCGGCGAGGATCTGACAACGGTAATTCAAAACAAGCCAATCATCGTAACAGGCGGTCATGTGTTCACCCTAAGCCGGGTGTTGAAGCTGAAGCCAAACTTTATGTTCCTGACCATTGATGGAAAGTTTGCAGAATTTGACCTCAATATGAGTGCTTTATTTGACGAGGTGCTTTGGCTGGGTGGATCCTACAAGTCTTCCAATCAATTTGTAGCCTTTACGCAAATGAAGGTTAACGATCAGTTACAGGTAGGTTACTCCTACACCATTACCAATGGACCGATCAAAGTGGTAGAGCTTGGCTCACATGAGTTTATGGCCAGTTACCGATTCTTGTACAATAAGCGTGGTGTTGTTTCACCCAGATATTTTTAATCCCCATGAAAAAGAATCTTTTGATTTTATTGTTTCTGCTTCCGGTTCTGGGATGGACCCAAAGCACGAACGTCAGCACTTTGTTTCACAATCGGATAAAGAAGGCTGATATCTATTTTAATCACTACGCTTACCAAAACGCGCTGCATCTGTATTTGCATGCGCTGGACAAGGATCCAAAGAATACCTATGTCATGGAGCAGATTGCCGAATGCTATTTCAAACTGCATGATCCTATTGAGGCCGAGAAGTGGTTCCGGATCATCATTGAAGCACCGGTAGTCGAAAAGAACACCAAGTTCGAATTTGCAGAGGTGCTGTGTATCAACGGCAACTATGAAGAAGCCAAACAATGGTATGCCGAAGCCATAAAGGATAACCCAGATAACCAGATGGCAAAGGATAAGCTGCATTTCCTGAACAACATTGGATACTACGAGGCTGATTCTCTGGAATTCTTAATATCACCAGTAGAATTCAATACGAACCACGCTGAATATGGAGCACACATGTTCCGCGATGGTATCGTATTTGCATCCTCCCGCGACCTATCCTGGTTCATTAAGCACCGTCCTTTCGACGCAGCGGAACAAGATGAATCGCTACTCAACTTATTCTATGTAAAAGGAAAGTCGATTGGAGAATTTGGTCAAGCACAGCTGCTCCACAACGAAAAAATGAAGGCCATCCTTCATGAGGGTCCAATGGCTTTTTACGACGGAGATAAAAAAGCAGCCTTTACCAGAACAAATTTAAGAGGAGTAAAATTGGATTATGATGAAAACAAGAAGGCCCATCTGCAGATCTACTTTGCCGATATCAGCCCGGAACGTGAGCTGGTAAACCTTAAGGAATTTGCCCATAACAGTGATGATTATTCGATCGGTCATCCCTCAGTAACTCCAGACGGAAAAACAATGTATTTCTCCTCTACCGCTCCTGGGGGAATGGGCGGATCGGACATCTACTACAGCAACAACATCAACGGCAATTGGACAGTACCGGTTAACCTGGGATCGAATGTCAACACCCAGGGTGATGAGTCCTTTCCATTCATTGCCAATGATTCCACACTATTCTTTTCATCGAATGGTCATGGCTCACTTGGTGGACTTGATATTATGGTTAGCTACCGCCGGAATGGAGAATTCAGTAAACCCGAAAATTTTGGCGCGCCGCTCAACTCACGCTTCGACGACTTCTCTTTTCAGGCAGACGCTCAATTACGCAGCGGATTTATCTCATCCAATCGGCCAGGAGGAAAAGGATTGGATGACATTTATTACTTCCTGGTTACCAACTTCTTTGTCAAGGGGCACACGGTTGTAAACAATGAACGCATACCAGGAGTCAAGATATCCATTTCAGATGCTGAAAATGGTAACCTGGTGAATACCGTTACTTCTGGCAAAGATGGATTCTTTGACATCACACTGCCTTTCGACAAGAAGTTCTATCTGGTCGGTGAGCGTGATGGATTTGAACCATCAGAAAAAATTCTGATCAATACGTTTGGACGTGGTCTTAATATTGATTCCCTAAATTTTGCCATGGAGCGAATCAACCTTTTTGCCAAGGGAAAAATTTATAGCAAAGAAACACAGGATGTCATAAGCGGAGTAACGCTGACAGCACTAAATGTTACAGACAACAAACAAGTACAGATTCAATTTGATGATGCCGGCGGTGCTTATAGCTTCGCGATGCTGACCAATAAAAAGTATCGCTTGGAATTTAGCAAACCAGGTTACATTTCTGAAGTATTGGAAATCAATACAACCGGATTAAAAAATAAGAGTCTGCTGAATGACGTGGTACTTGAAGAACAATTTGAGAAAAATCTTGTTATAAACTTCCTGTACAATAGCGCTGAACTTTCCGCTGCGTCTTTAACATCGCTTAAACCTTTTATTGACTATATGAAGCGACACCCTGAGTATTCGCTCAATATTGCAGCGCATGCCGATTCAAGAGGAACAGTGGAATACAACCTGAAACTATCCAATCGCAGAGCTTCGAACACAAAAGACTATTTCGTTTCTCAGGGAATCAGTGAAAAGAGAATTTCATGGATAGGCTTTGGTGAGAGTCTTGCCATAAACCGATGCAGCGAAGGTGTTGAGTGCCCTGAAGAAGATCACTCCTTGAACCGGAGAGCGGAATTGAAAATTCAAAAATGATCAGCCAAACCTGATCCCAGAAAGCCCGGCCAAAACCGGGCTTTTTTGTTGGGCATTAGCTCAGCTTTTATGTGTTATTTGAGCTGTTCCGGTACTACGCTGTTTATGCTGTTCCGGTACTACGCTGTTCCGGATATCCATCCGGAACCCCTCTATCTACCGCTGTTCCAAATACCACGCTGTTCCGATACAACGCTGTTCCGGATATCCATCCGGAACCCCTTTACCACACTGTAGGCGCTATTCCAGATATCCATCCGGAACCCCTTTACCACGCTGTAGGCGCTATTCCAGATACAACGCTGTTCCGGATATCTATCCGGAACTTCTTTACCACGCTGTCGACGCTGTTCCGATACAACGCTGTTCCGGATATCCATCCGGAACTCCTTAACTATGCTGTTCCGGATATCTATCCGGAACTCCTTAACGCTATTCCAGCTATCCATCCGGAACCGGAACCCCTTTCCTGCTGAATATCATTCGTTTGCAGTAATATTTTTGCCGAGAATCATTCAGAGAACTCTTCCGGCCTGATATTTTTGCAGAAAAATACTGATGGCAAAAACATCCACAAAAACCAAAACATCCGCTGAGTCTGTTGCACCTAAAGCAAAAAAGGCAACTCCTTCAAAAGGAACTGTAAAAAAACCAAGTCTGACCATCGAAGACGCATGTGAGACAGCTCTCTCCAAACTCAGGGAACTAGACATCGAACATGGTCTTCAGGCCGACTTACAATGGTGCCTCGGCAGCTACCGCGCCGACGGGAATCCAATTGGACTTTTCCAGATGCTCGATCGCTCCATCGCAGTATTTGAAAGAGAAAGGATTGCCAAAACAACTGGCGTTACCGCAAAATTAATCACCGATCTTTCTAAGGCTTTGAAGGCTTAAGTAAGGAATCGGTCACCTCGAATCCGGTCTCTTCGACAAGCTCAGAGACCTGGCGCGAGCGATTCAGAGCCCTAGTTCGTGTATCTAGAAAGTGTTTTCATGAGCATTGGGCACCGAGGTTCTCGAGGTGCCACTCAAATCATATGTGTTACGTTCGACAGTGACCCACTATACTGTTCACAAACAACTCCAAACTTTCGCAGAAAGTCGACACCCTCGTCGTTGGGTAACCCTTTATGCTTGGCGTAAGAATTTAAAAACAATACGCGCTTGATTCCCATTGAAAAAATGATGCGGGCACAAGCCAGGCACGGCGACAAAGTGATGTAAAGCGTCGAGCCCTCAACAGACATATTATTTTTCACAGCATATAAAATTGCATTCTGTTCCGCATGAATAGCTAAAGAACAGCCACCCTTGGAATCCTGCGGACAACCCTGTGTTGGCCATTCCTCATCACAATTGTGGGTTCCAGAGGGCGGTCCATTATACCCAATTGAAATAATCCGTGTTTCCCGGGTAAGAACAGCCCCGACATGGCGTTTAATGCAGTGACTGCGTCGTGCCAGGTTCACAGCCAATTCCATGTAAATATCGTCAAAGGCAGGTTTTGTGGTCATTTGTCAAAAATAAGCATTCACCATCATAATGTTACACCAGATACTTCTTTGAAAAATGGCACATCAATTCGATTTTTACTAAGCATTACCATGAAAACAAAAAGTCTAACGCTCCTAACCACAATTTTTATAACGCTGTTTTCAGCTCTGGTTTCTATTGCGCAACCCCAGGAGCCAGACAGCGAAGAATTGGAACTCAGAAATGGATTTAAATCCATCAGGCTGAATCACCCCATTGATTCCGTAAAAGGTGCTGTACTTAAAAGCGAGTTGACTGAAAAAGGTGGATTTCCAGCTAAAGTATACTCCGTAAATGGCGAGGAGTATAAAACAATTGGTGAAGTAAAAATTGAACGCGTCCAGGTAAAAACATACAAAGGGTTAGTGTATGAAATTATGGTGATCACAGATAAAGATCCGAATCTAATGAAAGCCTACAGCAAGGCCTTGGGCAAACCCTCATTCAGTCTTAGAACAAACCTGTACAGCTGGCGGTCAAAAAGTGTAGTTCTGTACTTTGAACCCACCGGAAAGGATAACCTGAAACTCACCTACAGATCCTACCCCGTCTTCCAAAAGATGGCGGAAGACAAGGGCAGGAAAGTAGACGATATCATGAATGACTTTTGATTTTATTCCTCAGTTTTTGAGGAGGCAATTCGGTATAAGACAAACCCCATCAGCGCAAAACATAGTGCTCCCAGCAACTGGTAACCGCCATGTCCAAATACACCGGCCAGCGCTTCCTCCATATTAACCGTCTTCAGTGCATTGAAGATGTTGTCGTTGATAGAAAGTAAGGCAACAATCACACCTGCAATAGCACCTCCGGCAATCAATCCGGTAGCAAACAAACTGCCCTTACCCAGGTCATCTTCCTCTTTCTTTTGACCAGAACGTTCAGCTTTCCAATCAATCAATCCTTTGATAGCGCCGCCAATAAAAATCGGCAACGTTGTGGCCAACGGCAGGTAAAGTCCAATAGCAAAGGCTAACGCCTTGATGTTGCACAGTTCAATCATGATGGCAATGAATACACCAACCATAACATACTGCCAGTCGAGATTGAACGACAGAATTCCTTTCAACAACGTCGCCATCAATGTAGCCTGCGGCGCAGGGAAACGCTCGCTGCCAATGGCATGCTCAATACCCTGAGCCTTCATGTCAGCCGTTGGAATATCCAATGCCTGAACAACCAGTCCAATTGCCAGTGAAGAAACCAACGCACCAATAAATAAAGAAATCTGCTGATAGCGAGGTGTAGCACCCACAATATACCCGGTCTTCAAATCCTGTGAAGTCGCACCGGCGTTCGCCGCAGCAATACAAATCATTCCCCCCACGACCAATGCAAGTGGCTCATAAAACTTTCCGGTCCAGCCTACAGCCGTAAAAATCAAACAGGTGCCCATCAACGTGGCAATCGTCATACCGCTAATCGGACTGTTACTGGAACCAACCAATCCTACAATGCGACTGGCTACCGTTACAAAGAAGAATCCAAAAATGATGACCAACACACCGATCAACAACGATTGAAACAATCCTTCTCCCGGAATTCTTGGCATCAGAGCCAACACAGCAATAAGAACCAAGCTCCCAATAATCACCACCTTAAAGGAAAGGTCACGCTCTGTACGCAACACGGTGTCTCCACCTTTTTCTTTTAGTGAACTCACACTTTCCCGGAAGGATTTAACAATGGTAGGAAGGGTTTTGATCAGTGTAATAAAACCACCTGCGGCTACCGCACCGGCACCAATCTGACGGATATAGGCAAAGTAGATCGCAGAGGCAGGGTTCGCAAAATTCTTACTAACCGGATCCCATCCACCACGACCACCGGCCGCATCCAGTCCTTGTAAATAACCCAGCTTCGTCAACTGCGTAGCAATAGCAATCGGATCAACCAGTGTCGCAAGCAATGGAATAATCGCCCACCAGGCCAATACAGATCCCGCTACCAGAATTCCCGCAATCCGAGGACCAATGATGTAACCAACACCGAGATACTCCGGTGTAATCTCTCCGTTAATGGTAGCCGAAGGCCAGAACTTGTTGAGTCTATCGGTTACGTATGCAGGCGTTTCTGCAATCACATGAAACACTTTCTGAAGCGCAGCATAGGCCAGGGCAAAGCCCATACCTAAAAAGGCCGTCTTGGCAAACACTCCCCCCTTTTCACCCGCCTGCAATACCGATCCACAGGCCGTTCCTTCTGGGTACGGCAACGTTCCGTGCTCCTTGACAATCAACGAGCGGCGTAACGGAATCATCATCAGTGTTCCTAAAATACCTCCGAATGAAGCGAGCGTGAGAATGGTTAAGTAATTGAAATATTCGGCGCCAACACTCACGCCATCATCACCGGAACTCAAAAACAAAAATCCAGGAAGCGTAAACGCCACACCGGCTGCAATGGATTCACCAGCTGATCCTGTGGTTTGGATGATGTTATTTTCTAAAATAGTTGTGCCCAGAAATTTTCTTCCAAGCGTAATGGCAATCACCGCGATCGGAATCGAAGCTGAAACAGTCAAACCAGCTTTAAGCGCCAGATAGACCGTTGAACATCCGAACAGAATTCCAAATAAAGAACCGAGTATCACCGACTTCACGGTGAACTCCGGAACATTCTGCTCAGCGGAAATGTAGGGTTTGAAATTTTCCATAGGTTGGGGTTATTTTTTGACCAGAAAAGTATTGTAGAGAACCATCAGCAAGGCAGAGCCAAGCCCAATGGCTGAAACAATGTACCACATCATCGAAGGATTGGTCGTCATGTAAGAAACACGAAGCCAGTCCGCAATCGGTCCGGCAGCAAACGATCCAATGGCAACTGGAAGAAAGGCAAAGCCCATGTACGTGCCTACTTGTTCTCGCGGCGCAAGGGAACTGACGTAATCATAAAATCGTGGCGACTGCATGGCCTCACCAATCGCATAGACCGCCACACCTACAATTGCACCGAGCACCGAACCAGTAAGCGCAATGATGATCCAGGAAAGCCCTGATATCACAAAACCGGTAGTCATGGCTGTAAAGGGTTTCCAGTTTTTGACTAAGGCCGCCATCGGCACTGTGAGGAAAATAATGGCTATGGCATCAACGGTTTCCAGCAACTCAAAATCTTCAAACATCAATACATCCTTTACATAAAACGGGAACGAATAAAAGATTTGCCAGAACATCGTCCAGAATCCGGAAAAGATCAGCAGAAACAACATAAAGCGCAGATTGCTGAATACCGTTAGCATATCCGAGAATACTTTACCGAACGTCCTGGATTCTTCCTTTTTACCCTGATCCGGCTCAGTAAAAAAGAAATAAGTCCCCACCATCAATAAGGCGGATGTCAGTGCCGACATCATCAACACATACTCAATACCCAAACCCTTTCGCACCTGAAGCGCAAGAATTGGTCCAATCGCACCTCCAATATTTACAAGTGTATAGTAAATCGAAAATCCCAACGGCCGAGCATCTTCTTTAGAGGTCACAGCTACGGTTCCCACAATACAGGGTTTGATCAATGAACCGCCCACTGCTGTAAGCACCAATACCAGAATCATGTACGTCTTTCTACCAATGACATCTGTAATTTCTTGCCCCCAGGCGATCCCGGCTAAACCAATTAAAAAGTAGCCAACCGCAAACAATCCAAAACAAGTAATCAGCGCACGACGAAATCCGTACCGATCCACCACTACACCGGCCAGAACAGGAAGAAGGTAAATCAAACCACTAAACATCCCGGTGAGTGTTCCCGCTTCCTCCGATAATCCAACACGCTCAGCCAGATAGACAGCCAGAACAGCTTTCGAACCATAAAAAGCCAGTCGCTCGAAAAGTTCTAAAATATTAGCGATCCAGAAGACCCTTGAAAAACCATCGCGGGCCGAACGCCAGGTATCAGCAACACTCATTTTAATCAGTTTGGTTTAGCTGAACAAAATAGCCCTAATCATTGACATGGACAATAGAGAAACATAATCCGGCTGCCTCCTCAGATTGTGTAGATTTGCCCCTTCAAATCCAGGCCCGTTTATTTCTAAAGCACATCACCATATCGCAAACCTGCTCGAATGGCTCACCATGGAACGGAGAGCAGACCAGGAACAATACCGGGCCAAGGTCACCAACCGCTCACTGACCCAACGGGTTAAAGAAGGCACCACCTGGTACCCGGTACGATTAAGAAGAAGCTACATTGGAACCGGCGAACGTAACATCATAGAGCTGGAGCGATCCAACCAACTCGATCAGCCCCACGTCTTTCAAAGCGGAAAAACAGTAAACATCTTTTCAAACAGCGCAGGTAAACCGGACCGAGACCACATGAATGGTGTCGTCAACTTTGTCCGCGATAACCTCATCACCATAACCGTCAATCAGGATGAATTACCTGAGTGGATCGACGGAAGTCTGCTCGGCATCGACATCATGTTCGATGAAATGACCTACCGCGAAATGGAGTTTGCCCTTAAGACCGTTGCAAAGGCAGAAGATAAGCGGCTAGCCATTTTGAGAGATGTCTTCATGGGTGAAAAAGAACTCGCTGCCGCAAACGAACACCTCTCTGATACTAAGGACTGGGCGCCTGACCTGCCACGAACTTCCTATACAGCGCTGACTTCTGTTCTCAACGACGCGCAACGTCAGGCCTTAAAGAAAATTGAAGAAGCTCCGACCATTGCCTTAATCCATGGTCCACCCGGTACCGGTAAAACAACGACTCTGGTAGAAGGAATCTGCCAGACCCTGATTCAGGAAAAACAAGTTCTAGTTTGCGCGCCTAGTAACGCAGCTATAGATCTGATCGCTGAAAAACTTTCAGACCGCGGGGTACGCGTCTTGCGTCTAGGCCATCCGGCCCGGGTTACAGAGCAAACCCTTAGCAAAACACTCGACGCCCAGATTGCCGCACACCCTCAGTACAGCGAACTCCGACGCATGCGGAGAAAGATGGAAGAACTCAAAGCGCAAGCCTATAAGTTCAAGAGAAACTTTGGTCATGCCGAGCGGGAAGAAAAAAGGATGATGATCCAGGAATCCAAAGCCATGCGCGCCGACGCCGACTTGCTGGAGTTCTATATCGTTACCGAACTACTCCAGAAAGCAGAAGCCATTTGCTGCACGCTCACCGGCGCCTCCCATGCCTTGCTAAAAGGAAAAAGATTTCGAAGCGTATTCATCGATGAAGCCGCACAATCCCTGGAGCCGGCATGCTGGATACCCATCCTCAAAGCAGAACGCGTGATTCTGGCCGGTGATCACTGTCAGCTGCCTCCAACCGTAAAATCAAGAGAAGCTGCTCTTTTAGGTTTATCGAATACCTTGTTTGAACGAATCATCGAAAAATTTCCACAAACCTCCGTCATGCTTACCGTACAGTACCGGATGCACGCCGATATCATGGATTTCCCATCGAGGTGGTTTTACAATCAGGGTCTAATCGCTGATGGATCGGTAGCGAGCACATTATTAAGACCCAATCAGACACCCATTGATTTTTTGGATACTGCCGGATGTGGGTTCACCGAAGCACAGGATCCGGAAACCTTGAGTCGCTACAATGATGAAGAAGCAGCCTTAGCTATCAAACTGACTGAAAGTCTTATTGAAGAAATCGGTATCGACCACTGGATTGAGGAAGGACTAACCATGGGCCTCATCACACCCTATTCGGCCCAGGTAGATCGGTTTCGAAAACTTGCAGAAGCTTCCGAGGTCATGGAACCGCTGCATAAGCTCATCACCATCAATACCGTCGATGCCTTTCAGGGACAAGAACGGGATGTCATTGTCATCTCCTTCGTGAGAAGTAACGACCAGGCCGAAGTTGGTTTTCTTGGCGACATCCGTCGGACGAATGTGGCCATGACCCGGGCACGCAAAAAACTAATTATGATTGGTGACAGCGCCACGCTGGCTGCTCATCCATTCTATGAAAAACTGGTGACCAGTCTACAGGAACGCTCGTTTTACCGAAGCGCCTTTGAGGTCAGTTGATCAGCCTTTTTTCAGACGGATTCTCAATAAATACATGTCAGAAGTGGTGAACAAAAATTGTTCATCCGGAGAGAAAGTACAGTTAGCTGTGGCCTCCGGTATCCGAATCCTGCCCAAGGCTTTACCTTCCGGACTAAAGATCCAAACCCCTCCCGGACCCGTGGCGAAAATATGACCAGAGACTGAAACCTTAAGTCCATCCGGGGCTCCAGGCTCCTCCTCTTTAAAATTGGTGCTG
>Ga0068872_10002200_pt1 | contig 15409 bp, 14 predicted proteins | sample NOAtaG_7_FD_66441 | JGI IMG/M metagenome (GOLD analysis project Ga0068872, IMG submission 66441) | Freshwater lake microbial communities from Lake Erie, under a cyanobacterial bloom - NOAA_Erie_Diel1S_2200h metaG | ecosystem: Environmental > Aquatic > Freshwater > Lake | place: USA: Ohio, Lake...
AGGCGATCTCCTTCTCCTGCGCCGCGACGATCTCCTGCGCGAGCTTGCGGATCTCCGGGTCCTTGCCGTGGCGCAGGACGACCTGGGCCATCTCGATCGCACCCTGGTGGTGGGGGATCATGCCGGCTGCGAAGTCGCGGTCCGCGTCGCCCGTGTAGGCGATGTCCATGTCGCGATGCATCCGCGCGGCAACTTCCTTGTAGGCCACGGTGGAGGGCGCGTCGCCGCGCGCCGCGGGCGCGCCATGGCCATGGTGGCGATGCTGGGCGAGAGAAGCGGCTGCGAAGCCGAGCAGCAGGGCGATGGCGGCGACGGGGATCGTCCTGGTCATGGGGTGCCTCCTCGGGTGGGGACGCGGGACATTGGGCCTCGCGACGCGCCGGTCAAGCGCGCAAGGGGCTTGCGGCGCGGCGGGCGTCCTGTTGGGATCCGGCGCACGCATCGCGAGGGAGCGAAGGGGAAAGATGGCACGGGAAGACGAGGCAACGAGGCAGGCGCGCATCGAGCTGGCGGCGGCGCTGCGCTGGGCGGCGCGCCAGGGGTTCCAGAGCGGCGTGTGCAACCACTTCTCGGTCGCGATGCCGGGGCGGCCGGACCTGATGCTCATCAACCCGGAGGGCTATTTCTGGGCCGAGGCGCGCGCGAGCGACATGGTCGTCGCGGCGCATGACGGCACGCTGCATGGCGCGAACGGCCACACGGTCGAGACGACCGCCTTCTGCATCCACGCTCCGATCCACCGGCTGCTGCCGCAGGCCGTGGCGGTGCTCCACACGCACATGCACCACGCCACCGCGATCTGCATGCGCAAGGGCGGGGAAGTGAGCCCGAGCTACCTGTCGGCGATGTCCTTCTACCAGCGCATCGCCTATGACCGCGGCTTCGACGGCCCGGCGCTGACCCCGGCCGAGGGCGAGCGGCTCGCCCGGCTGCTTGGCGACGACTTCATCCTGATGATGGAGTGCCATGGCCCGCTGGTCGTCGGCGCGACGATCGGCGAGGCGCTTCTGCGCCTGCTCTACCTCGAGGACACGTGCCGCATGCAGCTCCTCGCCGAGGCGGGCGGGCACGAGCTCCAGCGGATCCCCAGCCAGATGATGGCGGCGATCCCGAAGGACGTGCCGCGCTTCAAGGCCTACTCGAAGGGCTTCATGGCCGCCGTCGTGCGGACGCTGACGCGAGAGGAGCCCGATTTCCTCGAATGAGGAAAGGTCGCCGCGCCCGGCTTGGACGAAGGCGCGAAGCGCGCTAGCATCCGCGCCACCTAACCCGCAGGCGAAAGGCCGCGATCCATGCCAGGTCCCAGCACCCTGTTCTTCGTCGCCACCGCAGCGGCGGCGACCGCGTCCGGCGCGACCTACAACCCGGACGCGGGACAACCTGCCTGGTTCGGTTCCACCGCCACGGTGGAGAAGGTCTACATCTCCGACGGCAAGGTCGTCGGGACGCCGATGATCGACTTCGCGCAGGCCGACGAGAAATGCCCGAAGGGCTACGTCATCCGCGACGAGGGCCGCATCGAGCGCGGCAACCAGGTGGTGCTCACCTGGAAGCTCTCCTGCCAGCCGCGCGAGCGCTGACTTCCCTTTTTCGTCAAGGATTTGCCGGCCTGCCCTGCGGCGTCAGGAAAAGGCCTTGAAGGCGATCAGCGTGAAGGTGTCCTTCACGCCCGATAGCTTCTGCACGCCCATCACGAAATGCCCGATGTCCTGGTCGTCCGTGAGGTAGCACTTCATCATCAGGTCGTACTGGCCTGATATCGAATGGATCTCCGAGACCTGCTCGACGCGCTGGACGGCCGCGTCCGCGACGTCGTAGGCGCGGCCGAGCTCGCACTTCACCATCACGAAGATCGTCTGCATCGGAATGCCTCCCCGGGGTGGATCCTAGCCCGCGGCGCGGCGTCCCCGCATCAGGAAGGCGGGGACCTGGTCGCTGGCGCCGAAGGGCGACGCGCCGTCGTCGGCGGCCGCGGGTTGCTGCGAATCGTCCTGGCGCTGGCGCCGAGGGCGGTCCTCGCGTCGCGGCGCCTCGTCCCGCTGGCGGGCCGGGCGCTCCTCGCGCGGGGGTGCGGGCTCGACCGCCTCGGCGCGCGGCTCGCGGTCCTCGGTGCCGCGCCGCTCGCCTCGCTCGCCGCGCTCTCGTCCATCGCCCCGTCCACGACCGCCTCGCCCGCCACGGCGACCGCGCCTTCCTTCACCGTCGCGCCCGCCGCGCTCGCGGCGGGAGCCGTCCTCTGCCTCGCGTGGCGCCTCGACGGGGGCCGTGCCCTCGGCGGGCGCGTCGGCCGGCGGTGCATCCGCGGCGGGTGCGGCGGAGGAATCGGGCGCGGGCTGCGCCGCCCCCTCGACCCGCGGGATCGGCTTGCCGATCAGCTTCTCGATCGCGGACAGGAACTTGCCGTCGGCCCGCGTCGCGATGGTGAAGGCGGCGCCGGAGCGACCCGCGCGGCCCGTGCGGCCGATGCGATGGACATAGTCCTCGGCGTGGATCGGCACGTCGAAGTTGAAGACATGGCTGAGGTCGTCGATGTCGAGGCCGCGCGCCGCGACGTCCGAGCACACGAGGATGACGATCTCGCCGCGCTTGAAGGATTCGAGCGTCGCCGTGCGCTGCGACTGGTCCATGTCGCCGTGCAGCTGGCCGGCGTTGAAGCCATGCCGGCGCAGCGACTTGTAGAGCATGTCGACGTCGCGCTTGCGGTTGCAGAACACGAGGGCGTTGCGCACGGGCTCGGCGCGCAGCAGGTCGCGCAGCACCTCGCGCTTCTCGCGCTCGTCGGCCGTGACGAGCAGCTGCTTCACCGTGTCCGCCGTGGTCGCGGGGCGGGCGACGGTGATCTCCTTCGGGTTGGTCAGGAAGGCGTCGGCGAGGCGGCGGATCTCCGGCGGCATGGTCGCCGAGAAGAAAAGCGTCTGGCGGCTGCGCGGCAGCAGCGAGACGATGCGCTCGACGTCGGGGATGAACCCCATGTCGAGCATGCGGTCGGCCTCGTCGATCACCAGCAGCTTGACGTCGGTCAGGAGCAGGCGGCCGCGCTCGAAATGGTCGAGCAGCCGGCCCGGCGTGGCGATCAGCACGTCGACGCCGCGGTCGAGCACCTTCTCCTGGTCGCCATACTGCACGCCGCCGATCAGCAGCGCCTTAGAGAGCTTGTGGTACTTGCCGTAGATGTCGAAGTTCTCGGCGACCTGCGCGGCGAGCTCGCGGGTCGGCTCGATGATCAGCGAGCGCGGCATGCGCGCGCGGGCGCGCGAGCCGTGCAGGATCTCGATCATCGGCAGGGTGAAGCTCGCCGTCTTGCCGGTGCCGGTCTGCGCGCAGCCAAGCACGTCGCGGCCCATCAGGACCTGGGGTATGGCCTGGCGCTGGATCGGCGTCGGCTCCTTGTAGCCCGCGTCCGCGACGGCGCGCAGTACTTCGGCGCCCAGGCCGAGATCGTCGAAACTCATCGTGCCGAATTCAGCCTTTCGCCCGGTGCCGTCGGCCGCCGGGTCAGTAGCAAAAAAGGGCCGTGGCGTCTCCGGCCCGGCCCCCCTGAAACGCGCGGGATTATCGGCAGAATCGGGGCCAAGTCAACGCAAGCCGGTCATGGCGCCGGGCCGGGCGCGCGGGCTAGGTTCCCGCCGCATGCTGATGCGCGCGGATCTCTCGGTCCTGTTCGTCGTCGACGTCCAGGAACGCCTGCTTCCGGCGATGGCCGACCCCGGCGCCGTCGAGGCCGGCGCGGCGCGGCTCATGCGCGGCGCGCGGCGCCTTGGCGTGCCGCTCCTCGTCACCGAGCACTATCCGAAGGGTATCGGGCCGACCGTGGCGTCGCTCGCCGGGCTCTGCACGCCGGGCGAGCGGGTGGGGAAGATCCACTTCTCCTGCGTCGACGAGCCTGGCGTGCGCGACGTCCTGTCGCTGCTGGCGCCGCGCCGCCAGGCCGTGCTCTGCGGCATCGAGGCGCATGTCTGCGTGCTGCAGTCGGCGCTCGGCCTCGCCGCCGGGGGCTGGGAGGTGTTCGTGGTGGCGGACGCGGTGTCGTCGCGCCGCGCGGCCGACCGCGACGCGGGCCTGGCGCGGCTCGCGGCGAACGGCGTCGGCGTGGTGACGGGCGAGATGGTGCTCTTCGAGTGGCTGCGCCGCGCGGGCACCGAAGAGTTCCGCGACCTGCTCCGGCTCATCCGATGACGCGCACGCCGCTCGTCCTCCTGCCCGGCCTGCTCTGCGACGCCGCGCTCTGGGCGCCGCAGGTCGCTGCGCTCGCCGACATCGCCGAGCCGCGCGTCGCCGACCTGACGCGCGACGACGACATCGGCGCGATGGCGGCGCGCGTGCTGGCGGAGGCCCCGGCGCGCTTCGCGCTCGCCGGGCTGTCGATGGGCGGCTATGTCTCCTTCGAGGTGATGCGCCGCGCGCCGGAGCGCGTCACGCATCTGGCGCTGCTCGACACATCGGCGCGGCCCGACACGCCCGAGCGCGCCCAGGTGCGGCGCGACTTCATCGCGCTCGCGCGCAGCGGCGGCTTCCGCGGCCTGACGCCAAGGCTGCTTCCCCAGTGGGTGCATGCCTCGCGCATGTCCGATCCCGCCTTCGTCGAGGCCGTGACGTCGATGACGCTGCGCGTCGGCCGCGACGCCTTCATCCGGCAGCAGACCGCCATCCTCGGCCGTCCCGACAGCCGTCCCGGCCTGTCGCGCATCCGCGTGCCGACGCTCGTGCTCTGCGGCCGCCAGGACCAGGCGACGCCGGTCGAGGTCGCGCGCGAGATCGCCTCGGACATCGAGGGCGCGCGCCTGGTCGTCGTCGAGGAATGCGGGCATCTCGCGACGCTCGAGCGGCCGGCCGAGGTGTCGGCGGCGATGCGCGCATGGATGTCCGCGTGAGCGCCGGCATGGCGGCCGCCTTCCGCGCCGCGACGCGCGCCGACATCCCCGGCATCGTCGCGCTGAACGATTCCACCCTGCCGCACGTCAACGAATTGCCCATGGAGACATGGCTGCGCTTCGTCGACGGCGAGGCCAGCCTGCGCGTCGCCGAGGACGGCGCGGGCGGCATCGCCGTGCTGACCGCGGCGCTGCCGCCGGGTCGCGACTACGGCAGCCACAACTACGCGTGGTTCCAGCGGCGCATGGCGCGCTTCCTCTACCTCGACCGCATCGTGGTCGCGGAGCGCCTGCGCCGGCAGGGCTGGGGGCGGGCCGCCTATCTCGACGTCTTCGCCTCCGCGCCCGATCCCGCGGCGCCCGTCGCCTGCGAGGTCAACCTCGACCCGCCGAACGATTCCAGCCTCGCCTTCCATGGCGGGCTCGGCTTCCGCGAAGTCGGCGTGCAGGACGTGCCGGGAAGCGGCAAGCGCGTGGCGATGCTCGCGCGGCGCCCCGACGGCGTAGCGGAGCCGAGCCTGCCCGGGCCCGACGATGGCGCCACGCTGCGCCGGGCGACGGCCGAGGATGCCGGCGCCGTGGCGCGGCAGGTCGCCGCGCTGCGCGGGGGGCTCGACACGGAACCGACGGGCGTCGACGCCGCCTCCATCGCCGGCATGCTGGCCACGGGACGCCTTCTCGCGCTGCTTGCCGAGCGCCCGGGAGAGGGCGCGATCGGCATCGCGGTTGTCGCAGGGTCCCATGAAGGTGGCGGTTTCGGCGTCCTCGCCGGGCTGCACGTGGCGCCGTCGCTGCGCGGCCGCGGGACCGGCGCGCGGCTGGTCGCGGCGGCGCGCCGCGAGGCGATGGCGCGCGGCTGGCGAAGCCTCGAGGCAACGGTGCCCGACGCCGCGCGCTTCCCGGCGGCGAAGGGCTTCCTCGCCGCGAATGGCTTCGTGCCGGCCGGCGCGCGGCTGCGCGTGCTGCTGGCCTGAACGCCGCTCAGCCCGCGCGCGCGGTCTCGGCGAAGTTGAGCTCCAGCGTCAGGCCGTTGGGATCGACGACGAAGAGCTGCGTGATGCCCGTGCGAGGCACGACGCGCTCCTCCCACTTCACGTCCTCGCGCGCCAGCGTCGCGCGCGTCGCGGCGAGGTCGACCGCCTCGAAGGCGATGTGGTCGAGGACTCCCGTGCCGTGCTGCCCCGCGCGCGCCTCGCGCGCGCCGTCGCTCACGTCGACGAGGTGCAGCACCGGCGTGTCGCCGAGGTAGATCCAAGCGCCGGGGAAGGGGAAGGGCGGGCGGTCGCCGGCCTTCATGCCGAGGACGCGGTCGTAGAAGGCGACGGTCTCTGCGAGGCGCGTCGTGTGGATGTTGTAGTGCTCGATGCGCTTCAGCGGCATGGCGTGCTCCGTCCCGGTCGGCGCGCGACCGCGCTCAGATGTCGAGGTCGCGCGCGAGTTTCGCGTTCTCCTGGATGAAGCGCAGCCGCAGCTCCGGCTTGCGCCCCATCAGGCTCTCCACCAGCCTCTCGGTCGGCTTGGCCTGGTCGGGGTCGATGCGCACCTGCAGCAGCGTGCGCCGCCCCGGCGCCATCGTCGTGTCCTTGAGCTGCGCGGGCGGCATCTCGCCGAGGCCCTTGAAGCGGCTGATCTCCACCTTGCCGCGGCCCTTGAACTGCGTGCCCATGAGCTCTTCCTTGTGGCGGTCGTCGCGCGCATAGGCCACCTGCGCGCCCTGCGCGAGGCGGTAGAGCGGCGGCATGGCGAGGAAGAGGCGCCCGTCGTCGATCAGCCGCGGCATCTCTCGGTAGAAGAAGGTCATCAGCAGCGACGCGATGTGCGCGCCATCGACGTCCGCGTCGGTCATGATGATGACGCGCTCGTAGCGCAGCTTCTCGCCGTCGTAGGAATCGCCGGTGCCGCAGCCCAGCGCCTGGACGAGGTCGGCGAGCTCCTGGTTCTGGCGCAGCTTGTCGGCCGAGGCGCTGGCGACGTTCAGGATCTTGCCGCGCAGCGGCAGCACCGCCTGTGTCGCGCGGTCGCGGGCCTGCTTGGCCGAGCCGCCCGCGCTGTCGCCCTCGACGAGGAAGATCTCGGTGCCACCGGCGGCGTTGGCCGAGCAGTCCGCGAGCTTGCCTGGCAGGCGCAGCTTGCGCGTCGCGCTCTTGCGCTGCATCTCCTTCTCGCTGCGCCGCCGGATGCGGTCCTCGGCGCGCTCGATGATCGCGTCGAGAAGCTGCCGGCCGGTCGCCGGATCGTCGGCGAGCCAGTGGTCGAAATGGTCCTTGATGACGGCGTCGACGACGCGCTGCGCCTCGGGCATGCCGAGGCGGTCCTTGGTCTGGCCCTGGAACTGCGGCTCGCGGATGAACAGCGACAGGAAGACGACGGCGCCGTCGCCGACGTCCTCCGCGGTGATCTGCTGCGCGCGCTTGTTGGAGATGCGCTCGCCATAGGCGCGCAGGCCGCGCGACAGCGCCGCGCGCAGGCCGAGCTCGTGCGACCCGCCCTGCGGCGTGGGCACGGTGTTGACGTAGGAATGCGTCTCGCCGCGCTCGTCGCCCGGCCAGGCGACGGCCCATTCGATGCGGCCGAGGCCGTCGGGGAGCTTCTCCTCGCCGGAGAAGACCTTGCCGACGCAGGGCCGCTTGCCGAGCACCTCGGCGAGCGAGTCCGCGAGGCCGCCGGGGAAGCGCAGCACCGCCTCGGCAGGGACCTCCCCGTCCTTGACCAGCGACGGGTCGCAGGACCAGCGCAGCTCGACGCCGCGGAACAGGAAGGCCTTGGCGCGCGCCATGCGGAAGATCGTCGCGGCCTTGAGCCGCGCGGCCTTGCCGAAGATCTCCGGATCGGGATGGAAGCTCACGCTTGTGCCGCGGCGGTTGGGCGTGGTGCCGATCTTGCGCACGGGCCCCTTGGGCACGCCGCGGCTGTAGAGCTGCTGCCAGACGGTCTTCTCGCGCGCCACCTCGACGACCAGCTCGTCCGAGAGCGCGTTGACGACGGAGATGCCGACGCCGTGCAGGCCGCCGGCGGTCGAGTAGACCTTGTCCGAGAACTTGCCGCCGGAATGCAGCGTCGTGAGGATCACCTCGAGCGCGGACTTGTTGCGGAACTTCGGGTGCGGGTCGACGGGGATGCCGCGCCCGTTGTCGCGGATCGTGCAGGTGCCCTCGGCGGAAAGCTCGACCTCGATGCGGTCGGCGTGGCCCGCCACCGCCTCGTCCATCGCGTTGTCGAGGACCTCGGCGACGAGGTGGTGCAGCGCGCGCTCGTCCGTGCCGCCGACATACATGCCGGGACGGCGGCGCACGGGCTCGAGGCCCTCGAGGACCTCGATGTCCTTGGCCGTGTAGCCGCCCGAGGCGGGGCCGGGCTTGTCCTTGTCGCGCTTCCGATTGCCGCCGCCGAAGAGGTCCGCCATGTCCGCCCGCTCGATTCGCCCGATAGGGGGCCAAGCTGCGGCACGGGACTCCCCGCGATCAAGGGCCACGTCGCGGTGTCGCGCCGGGCCAGCCCTCCGGGCTAGGATCCGCGCGCGCGCGGCCAGCCCGGTCGGCGCGGCACGGGGGCGGGAGCCAGCGACTTGGACCAGCAGAGCAGCGATCCGCCCGTGCCGCGCGGCGAGCCCTTCCTGCGCACGCTCGCCATGCCGGGCGACGCCAACCCGTCGGGCGACATCTTCGGCGGCTGGCTGCTTGCGCAGATGGACATAGCGGGCGGCATCGCGGCCTCCGAGCGCGCGCGCGGCCGCGTGGCGACCGTCGCGGTGGCGGCGATGACCTTCCACCTGCCGGTCCTCGTCGGCGACGTGCTGAGCTGCCATTGCGACGTCAGGCGCGTCGGCCGCAGCTCGATCACCATCCATGTCGAGAGCTGGGTGCGCCGCTCGGCCGGCGGCGAGAGCGTCAAGGTGACCGAGGGCCTCTTCACCTACGTCGCGATCGGCCCCGATCGCAGGCCGCGTCCCGTCGACGGGCCGGCGGCGTGAGCGCCGCGGCGCCGGGCACGGCCCGGCCCTCCGGCGCGCGGCTCGGGATCGCCGTCGCGCTCGCCGCCATCACGATGTTCGCGCTGCTCGACGTGGTCAGCAAGGTGCTGGGCGCGCGCATGTCGGTGGTCCAGATCCTCTGGGTGCGCTTCGTGCTCTTCGTGCCGCTGGCGCTCGCGCTGGCCTGGCGGCCGGGCACGGGCATCGCGTGGCGCAGCGGCGCGCCCTGGCTCCAGGTGCTGCGCGTCGTCGTGCTGCTGGTGGAGATGTGGTTCTTCCTCTCCGCCTTCGCGGCGATCCCGCTCGCCGACGCGCACGCCATCGGCGCCTCGGCGCCGCTGCTGGTCACGGCGCTCTCCGTGCCCTTCCTGGGCGAGCGCGTGGGCTGGCGGCGCTGGACGGCGATCGGCGTCGGGTTCGCGGGCATGCTCGTCGTCGTGCGGCCCGGCTTCGCCGAGTTCAGCCTGCCGATGCTCTACGCGGTCGCCGGCGCCGTGCTCTGGGCCGTTTACCAGGTCCTGCTGAAGATCGTCGGCCGCTTCGACGGCGCCGCCACCAGCGGCGTGTGGACGGCGGCCATCGGGGCGATCCTGCTCAGCGCGATCGGGCCCTTCGCCTGGACGACGCCGGACGCGGGCGACTGGACGCTGCTCGTCGTCGCGGCGCTGCTGGGCGGCGTCGGCCACATCGCCTACAGCCATGCCTTCAACCTCGCGCCGGCCTCGACGCTGCAGCCCTTCGCCTTCCTCCTGCTGGTCTACGCCGCGCTGTTCGGCTGGCTCTTCTTCGGCGACGTGCCCGATCGCTGGACCGTCGCCGGCGCGGCGCTGATCGTCGCCAGCGGCCTCTACACCTTCCACCGCGAGCGCGTGCGCGCGGCGATGGGGCGGGGCGCGTGAGCGCCGAGCCGCGCGACGAGGCGGCCTCGACGCGCCGCGGGATCCTCGTGGTGCTCGCCGCCATCAGCCTCTTCGCCTGCGTCGACGTGCTGAGCAAGAAGCTCGGCAACATGATGCCGGTCGCGCTCGTCATCTGGGCGCGCTTCCTGCTCTTCGTGCCCATCGCCCTCGCGCTTGCCTGGCGGCCGGGCAGGGGGATCGCCTGGCGAAGCGGCCATCCGTGGCTGCAGCTCCTGCGCGGCCTCATCCTGCCTGTGCAGATGTGGCTGTTCGTCTCGGCCTTCGCCGCGCTGCCGCTCGCCGACGTCCACGCGATCGGCGCATCCGCGCCGCTGCTGGTGACCGCGCTCTCGGTGCCGCTGCTCGGCGAGCGCGTGGGCTGGCGGCGCTGGTGCGCCGTGCTCGCGGGCTTCTGCGGCGTGCTGCTGATCGTGCGCCCGGGCTTCGCCGCGGTCAGCCTGCCCATGCTCTACGTCGTCGCGGGCGCGTCGCTCTGGGCCGGCTACCAGGTGATCCTGAAGGTCGTGGGCAGGACCGACGGCGCCGCGACCACGGGCGTGTGGACGGCCGTCGTCGGCGCGGCCTTCTCGTCCTTCGCGGCGTGGTTTGCCTGGACGCCGCCGGACGCGACGGGATGGGCGCTGCTCGTCGCCGCGGCGATCGTCGGCGGCGTCGGCCACATCGTCTACTCGCAGGCCTTCAACCTCGCGCCGGCCTCGACGCTGCAGCCCTTCAACTACCTGCTGCTCGTCTACGCCGCCGTGCTCGGCTGGCTCTTCTTCGGCGACGTGCCCGATCCCTGGACGATCGGCGGCGCGGCGGTCGTCGTGTCCGCCGGGCTCTACACCTTCCGTCGCGCCCGGCTGCGCGAGGGCGGCTGAGCCCGAAAAGCGAAAGGGCCGCGCCTCGCGGCGCGGCCCTCCCGTGTCGTCGTCCGCCGGAGGCGTCAGACCGAGTAGTACATCGCGTACTCGATCGGGTGCGGCGTGTGCTCGAAGTTGTAGACCTCCTCCCACTTCAGCTCCATGTACGCCTCGATCATGTCCTGGGTGAACACGTCGCCGGCGAGCAGGAACTTGTGGTCCTTCTCGAGGTTCTCCAGCGCCTCGCGCAGCGAGCCGCAGACCTGCGGGACCTGCTTCAGCTCCGCGGGCGGGAGGTCGTAGAGGTTCTTGTCCATCGGGTCGCCCGGATGGATCTTGTTCTTGATGCCGTCCAGGCCGGCCATCATCATCGCGGCGAAGCCCAGGTACGGGTTCGCGCCCGGATCCGGGAAGCGCACCTCGACGCGCTTGCCCTTCGGCGAGGCGACGAACGGGATGCGGCAGGACGCCGAGCGGTTGCGCGCCGAGTAGGCGAGCAGCACCGGCGCCTCGAAGCCCGGGATGAGGCGCTTGTAGGAGTTGGTCAGCGGGTTCGTGAAGGCGTTGATCGCCTTCGCGTGCTTGATGATGCCGCCGATGTAGTAGAGCGCCGTCTCGGACAGGTCGGCGTAGCCGTTGCCCGCGAAGAGCGGCTTGCCCGACTTCCAGATCGACTGGTGCACGTGCATGCCCGAGCCGTTGTCGCCCTTGATCGGCTTCGGCATGAAGGTCGCCGTCTTGCCGTACTGGTGGGCGACGTTGTGCACGACGTACTTGTAGATCTGCACGCCGTCGGCCGCGGTCACCAGGGTCGAGTAGACGTTGCCGAGCTCGTGCTGCGACGGCGCGACCTCGTGGTGGTGCTTCTCGATCTGCAGGCCCATGTCCTTCATGACCGTCAGCATCTCGGCGCGCAGGTCCGAGGCGCTGTCGACCGGCGGCACGGGGAAGTAGCCGCCCTTGACCGGCGGGCGATGGCCCATGTTGCCGTCGGGGTACTTGCGGTCGGTGACGTAGGGGCCTTCCTCGCTGTCGATCGTGTGCATCACCGTGTTCATCGACACCTTGTAGCGGACGTCGTCGAACACGAAGAACTCGATCTCGGGGCCGAAGAAGGCGGTGTCGCCGACGCCGGAGGAGGCGAGGTAGGCCTCTGCCTTCTTGGCGATCGAGCGCGGGTCGCGGTTGTAGGGCTGGCCGGTGCCGGGCTCGTAGACGTCGCAGAACAGGATCAGCGACGACTGGGCCGCGAACGGATCGATGACGGCGGACTTGGCGTCGGGGATGAGCACCATGTCGGACTCGTTGATCGCCTTCCAGCCGGCGATCGACGAGCCGTCGAACATCAGCCCTTCCTCGAAGACGTCCTCGTTGATCGTCTCGACCGCGTGGGCGAGGTGCTGCCACTTGCCGCGGGGGTCCGTGAAGCGGAGATCGACATACTTGATGTCCTTCTCCTTGATCATCTGCAGGACCTTCTTGACGTCTGCGTTCGCCATGTCTCTTTCCTCTTCCTGGAGCTTGCCTTGTGTGCGGTGATCGCCGTCGGGGCCCGGCGCCGTCACCGCGCGGCGTTCGAACCTCATGGGTGCGCGCGGCGACCGGCCGCGCGCCGTCAGTTCAGATCGCGTCGGTGCCGCGCTCGCCGGTGCGGATGCGGATGGCCTCCTCGACGTTGGTGACGAAGATCTTGCCGTCGCCGATGCGGCCGGTATGCGCGGCCTTCTGGATCGCCTCGATCGCGCGCTCGACGAGCGCGTCCTCGATCACGACCTCGATCTTCACCTTCGGCAGGAAGTCCACGACGTACTCCGCGCCGCGATAGAGCTCGGTATGGCCCTTCTGCCGGCCGAAGCCCTTGGCCTCGACGACCGTGATGCCCTTCAACCCGATCTCGTGGAGGGCGTCCTTCACCTCGTCGAGCTTGAAGGGCTTGATGATGGCCTCGATCTTCTTCATCGCCTCGCGCGCCTGCGTTGGTGGCGCCGGCCCGGCGCGCGCCATGCGCGCGGGACGGCTGCCGCTCGGGCCTGCCATTAGCAGGGGACGTGCCAACTCCGCGGGCGCGCGCGACTCCCCGCCATTCTGGGGAATCCGCCGGGGGCGGGGGGCTGGCCCCGCCGCCTTGCCCGGCTACTGCACTGAATGCCTATAAATGAGGCAGATTACTGCCTCTTGTTCGTGCGCTCGGTCAGGAGCTTGCCGATGCGCCGCATCGCCTCCTCGATGTTCTCCACCGAGTTCGCGTAGGAAAAGCGCAGGTAGCCCTCGCCATGGGCGCCGAAGGCCGTGCCCGAGAGCGCGGCGACGCCAGCCTCGTTGAGCATCACGTCCTGGAACTCGCGGCTGCCGAGCCCGGTCCCGGAGACGTTGGGGAAGGCGTAGAACGCGCCGCCCGGCTCGACGCAGGTCACGCCCGGCAGCTGGTTGAGCGCGCGCACGATCACCTTCCGGCGCGTCGCGAAGGCCGCGACCATGTCGTGGACCGCGTCCTGCGGCCCGTCGAGCGCGGCGAGGCCGGCATACTGGGCCGAGGCGTTGACGCAGGAATGGCAGTTGATCGCCAGGCGCTCTGCCTGCGCGACGAGCGTCTCCGGCCAGACCGAGTAGCCGAGGCGCCAGCCGGTCATCGCGTAGGTCTTCGACCAGCCGTCCAGCAGGATCAGGCGGTCGCGGATGCTCGGGTAGGACAGCAGCGAGACATGCTCGCGCCCGTCATAGAGCATCTGGCCGTAGATCTCGTCCGACATGATCGCCACCCGCGGATGGCGCTCGAGGCCCTTCACCAGCCTGTCGAACTGCTCGCGCGGCACGGTGCCGCCGGTGGGGTTGGCGGGCGAGTTGACGATCAGCAGCCGCGTGCGCGGCGTGACCAGGGACAGCACCTCGTCGGCGTCGAAGGCGAAGCCCTTGTCCTCCTTCAGCGGCATCGGCACCGGCGTCGCGCCGGAGAACCGGATGACGCTCTCGTAGATCGGGAAGCCGGGGTTCGGGTAGATGATCTCCGCGCCGGGCTCGCCGAACATCACGATGGCGAAGAACATCGTGACCTTGCCGCCCGGCACCACGAGCACGTTCGCGGGCGAGACCTCGACCTTCAGGCGGCGATGGATGTCCCGCGCGACCGCCTCGCGCAGCGGCAGGATGCCGTTGGCGGGCGTGTAGCCGTGGTGGCCGTCGCGCAGCGCCTTGATGCCGGCCTCGACGATGTGGTCGGGCGTGCGGAAGTCGGGCTGGCCGATGCCCAGGTTGATGATCGAGCGGCCCTGGGCCTCGAGCGCCTTGGCGCGGGCGAGGACCTCGAAGGCGGTCTCGGTTCCGAGGGAGCCCATGCGGGCGGCGAGGGCGAGGGACATCGAACTCTCCTGCGGCGGACGGCCGGCCTGTCTGAAGCGGGCGGGACTATACAAGCGCCGCCGCCGCATCCAAGCGCCACGGCGCGCCGCGGCTTGACCCTCGCGGGAGGAGGGCGTAAATCCGCGTCTCTCGGTGGCGGCCGTAGCTCAGCTGGTAGAGCACCGGTTTGTGGTACCGGTTGTCGCGGGTTCGAGCCCCGTCGGTCGCCCCACTTTCCCTCCCGTATCCTCCTCGCGCCCGCGGCGTGCGCCCGCGGAAGGGCGCCGCGCCGATCCATGGAGCCAAGCGACATGACCAAGGACAGCCCGACCCCGCGCCTCGCGCCGGCCTCGATCGCCGCGCAGGCGCTCGGCTGGATCGAGCCCGTGACGAAGGCGATCGTGCCGCCGATCCACGTCGCCTCGACCTTCCTGCGCGACGAGGACAACCAGTTCCGCTCCGGCCGCGCCTACGCGCGCGCCGACAACCCCAGCTTCGACCAGGCGGAGGCGACGCTCGCCGCGCTCGAGGGCGGGGCGGGGGCCTGGCTCTTCGCGTCCGGCATGGCGGCGGCGACCTCGTGCTTCCTCGCGCTCGACCCGGGCGACCATGTCGTGGCGCCGAAGGTCATGTACTGGTCGCTGCGCAACTGGCTCGGCGGCTTCGCGACGCGCTGGGGCCTGCGCGTCACCTTCGTCGACGCCACCAGCCTCGATGCGATCGCCGCGGCCTGCGAGCCCGGCGCCACGAAGCTCGTCTGGATCGAGACGCCCGCGAACCCCCTCTGGGGCATCACCGACATCGCCGGCGCGGCGGAGATCGCGCATCGCGCCGGCGCGCGGCTGGCGGTGGATTCCACCGTCGCGGCCGGCGTCTTCACGCAGCCGCTGGCGCTTGGCGCGGACATCGTGATGCATGCCGCGACCAAGTACCTCAACGGCCACTCGGACCTTGTCGCCGGCGCGCTCGTCGCGCGCGCGAAGGACGAGTACTGGGAGCGCTGCCGCATGATCCGCGCGCAGCTCGGCGCGGTGCCCGGCGCCTTCGAGGCGTGGTTGCTGCTGCGCGGCATGCGCACGCTCTTCCCGCGCGTGGAGTGGGCCTCGCGCTCGGCCATGGCGCTCGCGCAGCGCCTGCAGGCGCATCCGCGCGTCGCGGAGGTCCTCTACCCGGGCCTGCCCGGCTTCCCCGGCCACGAGGTCGCCGCGCGCCAGATGAAGGGCGGCTTCGGCGGCATGCTGTCGATCCGCGTGAAGGGCGGCGAGCCGGCCGCGATCGCGACGGCCGCGCGCGTCCAGCTGTGGAAGCGCGCGACCTCGCTGGGCGGCGTCGAGAGCCTCGTCGAGCACCGTGCCAGCATCGAGGGCGCCGGCACGCCCTGCCCGAGCGACCTCCTGCGCCTCTCCGTCGGCATCGAGGCCACCGACGACCTCTTCGCCGACCTGGACCAGGCGCTGCGCGCGGCGACGT
>Ga0068872_10002205_pt1 | contig 15392 bp, 14 predicted proteins | sample NOAtaG_7_FD_66441 | JGI IMG/M metagenome (GOLD analysis project Ga0068872, IMG submission 66441) | Freshwater lake microbial communities from Lake Erie, under a cyanobacterial bloom - NOAA_Erie_Diel1S_2200h metaG | ecosystem: Environmental > Aquatic > Freshwater > Lake | place: USA: Ohio, Lake...
TGCTTTTCATGAATAGCTATCATTCGAAAGGTGCCACCCACCTTTTGTGTATTTGCTCGCTTGCGGTAGCCACCATCGCCAGATGGTGGAAGTGCAGTCATTCAGAAGGTGCACCCACCTTTTGGGATTTCGGGCGATTTGCATGGCCGAGACGGCCATGCCACGTGGGGAGTCGATGTTGCTGGCATTTGATGATGGCGATGCAGCTAGGTAATTAGATACAGGCGTGAGCACCTGCAATCCATCCCTCTTCCTGCAGGACCTGTTCCATTTGCTGGCCGGTCAGGTCCGGCGGTGGGGCAAGCCAGCGGACCAACTGTTGCTGGCGATCCAGGTCCCGCAAATGCTGCGCGAGGGCTGCGACCTGCGCTTGATCGATGATCGACTCCGGATGCTCGTCCTGCCATTGGCTTACCTGCTGCCTGGCTATCCCTGGCCAAACTTCAGCCAGGACGATTTGTGGCCAATCCGATGATGGGCTGGTGAGAAAGCCTGTCTCCATTGGCCAAATCCCGATCGCATCCCGAAAGGGCGATTCGAATCGCAATCGATGGCACATCGCCAGTCCCAGCAACGACTGACTGCCCACCGAACCGACTCCCATCAGCTTCCATAGTTCCTGCGTCCCAGGGAGCCTAGTCTCAACGGTCCGCTTTCGGGCTACCGAGCGACCTTGAGACAAGAGGAATGGGAAGGTAGGACTGTGCGCTGGTAGGTTCGGCAGATCGACGCGTTGAGGGCGACCCCAAAAGGGGCCCGGCGTATGACCGCCCGATACGATGGCGTTCCAGTGTGCGGCCGCCTGGAAGCGATTGTTCGACTGGTCGGGGTGATCTTCGATGACCTGCCGCACCTCCTGCCACCATCGTTGCCAGGGAGCACTTGGCCCGTCGAGCCCCAGGAGGTCCGACCATCCTGCAGGAGCCCCCAGGGAAAAATCAACTCCCAAGAAGACGCGCTGCCTAGCTTTAGATTGCGTGATTGCCGTAAGGTTTTGCTGTAGGTGCAGGAAAGCTTGATGACGCGTCCTGAAGTACAGCGTCTTCACCTCCCGCCCGGTCCGGTTGGCGTCAGCGATCCAAATCGCATCAGAACTGGGGTGAGCTGGGGAGGGGCGGCTACGGGCGCTCCAATCGAGCACCCAATAGCGATCGAAGAGGCCTTGAAATTCAGCTTTTCTACACGTGTTCTTCACCTGGATACCACATGGCTGGACCTTGGATCGCCTGGAAGACCGGTCAAAGGGCACTTTCCGACCGCAATGACTGAAAAAATGCTGTAAAATCGATAAATGGAGATAGCGGCTTCCGATTTTGACCGGCGGTCCATTTTTCTCAACCGCTTGCGTGACAGTCGGTCAAGTTCAACTATACTGTTGCTTCTCGACCAAGTTCCGAAACCTTTCCCCTCACGGTGCGAAAAACTCCGAGGTTACTAGATGCCCAAAGCATTTTGTTGGACCGGGTTTGGCGTTGCCGGCTTGGTCTTTCTTCTGTTTTTGCTCGATCTAGTCGCCGGGATTCCTTTCCAGAAGGCGTCCATTCTGATGGACATCCTATTCATGGTGGGATCCTTGATGCTGGCCTATTTGAGCTGGTCGGCTCTCCGAGAAGTCCGCTGACCTCTGCAATGCAGAAGCCTTGGCTGGTAGTTTCTAGCGAGCGGTAATGGTTGGGGGATTGTTCGTCCATTCCAACAACGAGGCTTTCTATGTGGAAAGTGGCGACACAGATCCTCGGTTCGCTGCAGGCGATTGTCTGCTATCCATCGGAGAGACCTGCAACCCATCTGGTGGTGCTCTGCCATGGCTTCGGGGCACCCGGAGATGATTTGGTGGGGCTGGGAGACCTCATTGCCGAGCGTTCAGACCGACTGGCGATCTCGCCGCTTCTGATCTTTCCGCAAGCTCCGATCGATCTGGCGGACGAAGGAATGCCAGGTGGTCGTGCCTGGTGGCGGCTGAACATGACTCAGTTGTTGATGATGGCCGAATCGGGTGGGTTTGACGAACTGAGAGACCAGCAGCCCCCGGGGATGGAGTCGGCACGTGCAGCGCTAGAGGAATTGGTGACGGTGGCAAGACAATCCTACGGACTGGAAGAGACTCCCCTCGTCCTGGCAGGCTTTTCCCAGGGCGCGATGCTATCTGTTGACCTGGCCCTCCGAGGAGCGATCGAACCACCAGAGGGGCTGGTGATCTATTCTGGAGCCCTTCTATGCGAATCGGCATGGCGGCAAGCAGCGGGACGACTGGCAGGTACGCGAGTCTTTCAGAGCCATGGCACTCAGGACATGATCCTTCCGATTGAGACCGGTCGGTGGCTTCATGAACTGATCCAGGAGAAGGCGATCGACGTCCGCTGGTTTTCGTTCACCGGTCCCCACACCATCCCGATGCAAGGCATCGACGGAATGATGGAACTGCTGGTGGCCATTGGGACCGGAAAGGCCTAGCCCTCCCCTGCCCCAGCCTTCACCTTCTCGATTTGCAAATTTCTTTCCCATGAACCTGCCGCATCGCATCGATCAATCGATCTGCGAACGCCGGTAGGCATCCGCCAGCGACTCATCCAATCCAACGGTCCAGCGTCTTCCGTCGCTTTCAAATTCGGCATAGTTGGCACCGACAGCCACCACTTTGCCGATCACGCTCCCCAGTTTGATGGGATCTCCCACCGAAAGGAACAACGTCTTTCCTTCCAGCTTGGATCGGATCCAAACCTGCGGCTTGCCATCACTGCCGACCAGAAGGGCACTGATCGACGCCTGCGATGCGATGTCAAACGATGGCTCTTCCTTCTCTGGTGGTGGTGGAGGTGGCGGTTCCACCACTTTGATCGTCAGTTTCTGGAAACTGCTCTGGCTGGGCAAACCTTTGTCCGTGATGGCGATTGCCACTTGGTATTCGCCGAGTTCCTTTGGGGACCAGGAGATTTTTCCGGTGGTCTTGTCCAGTCGCATTCCCTGCGGGACCTCGCCATCCCAGGCATACTCCAGTTCGTGACCGTCCGGATCGCTCGCCCCAAGCTCATAGGAAAGCTGATCATCCTTGGCCACTTCGGTGCTGGCCATTTCGCGAACGTTTGGAGGGTGGTTGGCCGGAGCGAACAGGTTGCGGCCTACGATCTTCTGCTGGTATTCCGCCAGCGTCCGACCCACGCGATGCGAAATCGACTCGGGTGGCTTCTGCTTGGGATCCGCCGCATCCAGGCTGAGTGCATCGACAGTCATGCCAATCGCCAGCTTGTAAGGTTCATTGGGAACCAGATTGACCTTCAGGTTGCTGATCCGGTGCAGATAGTCTTTTTCATGGAACCGATAGAGCAGCGTCACCAATTGCTGGATGGTGCCACGTCCTGTGAGGTTGAAGCGATGATTGCGGTAGACACCCTTCTCCGTCTGCTCCGACGTGCGGCTCCACGTCGGTTCAGCCAGCCCCGATTCATCGACCACTTCCTGAAGCCAGGTTCGGTAGTCGAGGCTTGCCTGCTGGGGGTCGGTCGGCAGCGAACGGCTGGTCAGCTTCTGGAATTTCTCCCGAGCGAACAGTCCGTCGCTGATCGTGTTTTCCTTGTCGGAGATCTGCTTTTGGAGGTCGGCAATCCGAAGGTTCTTGTCGTTGAACCCCTTGCGGATACGTGAGATGATGAATTGAGATCCCACTCCGAAGACCAGCAGCAGGACAATTCCAACCAAAAAGCGTTCGCGCTGGTTCATCGGGCAGCTCCTTGATCCCCAGGCTGAGCTGGATCGGGTAGTGCAGGTACAGCAGGTTGAGCTTTTTCAGCTGGATCCCCCTGACCAGCCGAAGCGGGAACAGCAGCAGGTCCGGGAACCGCTGTAGGGATCGCTTCTGAAGGTTGTTGGGGAGAAGGTGGTGCGCCATCGGTTGGAGGTTGTACCGGGGCGAAAGGGGCATTGAGCGGTTGCTGGGGTGCCGTTGAACTGGAGTCCTGTGAGGCTTTTTCCACTGGCGGGGCGATCGGGGCCGGATCGGTGACGGGCGGCTTTCTGTCCTGTGAGTTTTCTTCCGCCTTGCTATCTGGCTTGACCTCCGACGAAGTCTCCGATTCAGCCGCATCGCTGGGGCTCACCTGCGATGGCTCGGATGGCATGATCTTTCCGGGCTTAGGTGGCTTTAGAAGCAGAGCATCGATCTCGTCCACCGACTTGGGTTGGACGGCCATCGTCGTTGTGCCAATCCATCGGTACATCGATTTCTTGTCTCGCGTCTCGTTGACCTGTTTGCCACTGACGGCATGCCGATCGTCCCGCAGCTTTTCCTCAAAATCAGTAAGCAGTTCCGGTTCCACCATCGTCACCGGTCCGCTGAAGGTACCGATATCGGTTGCCGCGTTGAGGGTGTAGGCCCAGTCGCCGAACATCATCTGTTCGGGGGGCAGGGAACGTTCCGAGATGTAGACCATCTCATCGAGAATGTTCGTATCGGCCTGAAGGAACTTTTCTACCTTTTGCCAGTCGCGAATGTACTTCCGCGATAGCTCGACCGTCTGGGTCATGTCGTTGTTGGCTTTTTGCAATCGAGCGATTTCCGAATCGAGTGCACGGTGGCGGCTGAGGTAGGCCCATAGCCCGATCGCTCCCAGGATCGCTGCAGCCGACGCAGCGGCAATGTAGTGCCACAACGGGCGTTTCACCTCGATCCGTCGACGCGGGTTGAGAAAATCGATCGAGTTGCTGGAGGTGCCGGCGGCCTGTGCCAACAAACCCACCGCGGGAACAAACCGTTCAGGATCATTGCCCGCGGCAGAGACGCTTGCCCCAGACTTCCAGGTCACCGCATCGCTCAGCCCAAGCGAATCGACCGCCAGTCCCGTTTCCTGCCGCAAGGTTGTGGCCAGATCCTGACCTAATCCAAGGTCGCCCCACAGCACCAGCCGATCGACCGTCGCCTTAGGTTCCTGAGATTCGGCTGCAAACCTAGTCCGCTTGATCTCGCCCAGCAGCGACTTGACAGCCAGATCGACCTGTCCATCAGCGATTCTCGCGGTTCGCATCAGCGTTACGACACCGCTTTGCGATACGATCAAATCGAGTTCGTCCCCGGTGCGCTGAATCAGCAGGGAGGAACTGCTGGCTAGGTCTCCGCGAGCCAGTTCCGCCAGGGCTTGGGAGGCGAGCGGGCGCAGGCGGACTTGCTTGAGCGGAAGATTGGAGGTGGATGCAATCTTTTCCAGTCGCATCAGCGCGGGGCCCTGCATCGCGGCCGCCAGCACCATTTGATCGGTCGATCCATCGGAAGGCAGCGGCAGGTAATCGAGCGGCCACTGATCCCCCAGCTGCGCGAAGCGGCTTTGGGCGGCAAATCGGACCATGTCGGGCAGTTCGTTGGCATCAGCGGGAGGCAGCTGTAGGGATCGCAGTTCGACGCTGCTGCGATTGGCCGTCAGCAATAAATCCCCCTTGCCGATCGCTCCCTCTGCCATCAGCTTGGCCAGCGCTTCAGCGACCGCGGCTTCAGGAGATCCTGCATCGACCGACAGAGGAACGCTCTGTAGGAAATCGACTTGCACCGATCCCGATCCCGGGGTGCCGCCGACCACCCTCAGTTCTTTGGAGTCCCAATCGACGGCGATATAGCGAGCCATCCGTTGGTGTCCTTCTGGTTGAATCACCTAAAAATTGTTCGAACAATCGTTGTTTGCACACGTATTCAGTCGTTTTCAGGGAGGCGGTGGTGCTGTCAGCCCCATCGCGGCTCCTCGAAGTCCCAAGGTTGCTGCCGGGAAGCCTCGCCCCAGGTGGTCCAGTCGCCGATAGGAAATCACGACTGGGGTCGCGTCGGCCGCATCGATCACTGCCTCCAGACGCGCTGCCGAGGCGCCTTCTTCGAAGTAGCCAACCACCTGCGCGCGGTAGACATCCCCGCCTCCGGTCAACAAAGCTCCCATCGAGCGCATCTGTTCCAAACTGATGTAACCTTCCACCAGCGGCCAAGTCTCAAATTTGCGATTTTCCGATTCGCTGCCGTCACTGCGAGCCTGGAGGATTTCGTCAAGGATCTCCGTGGTCATGCCGGGCAGACCCGCGAGGATTTCTCTGGGGGCTTCATTGATATTAATTCGGCCGGGCAGAATTGGACTTTCTACCGAAGTGAGTTTGTCCATCAACGCCGGCAGATAGATTGCCATCGCGACAGGATCTGACGAAAAGGGGGATAAAAAGGTGGTCTGCTCTCCGTTGACATCGACGGTGAAGGAGGCGTCGATCAGTTCCAAGATCTGTCCGACTTGACCTTGCGCGGGCTGGGTCAGATCCCAGGCGACTTGGCTGGTGGCCGCAGCAGTCCAGGGGACCATTTTTCCTGCTCCACTCGAGCCACTGCCTGAAGAGCCTCCACCTCCCATGGACCCTCCGGCTCCGGGGCGACCACCACCGGGGCCACCGCCGCCAGGGCGACCGCCCCCTTGTCCGTCTCCGGTTCCGGGGCGACCACCACCAGGGCGACCGCCGCCACCCATACCATCTCCGCCCGGTCGCCCCCCTCCGGGCCGTCCTATCCCGCCGCCTTGTCCGCCGCCAGCACCAGGCCTTCCACCACCTTGTGCGCCGCCAGCACCAGGACCTGGTCTACCGCCTTGTCCGCCTTGTCCGCCACCGGCCCCAGGTCTTCCCCCCCCGGCCCCACCGCCGCCTCCTTGACCACCGCCGCCTTGCCCTCCCCCACCGGGCCGTCCGCCTCGCTGGGCTAGGTAGAGTCGATCCGGGTCAAGCTGAAGAGTCGGTTGGCGCACCGAGTGCTGCCATGGAAAGTCGAAGACCACGGTTCGATCGGACTTGAGCAGGGGAAGAGCGCCGGTTCGTCCGCCGGATCGGCCTCCCCCGCCTCCCCCTGGTCTTCCGCCACCGCCACCTGGGCCTTGACCGCCTGGACCTTGCCCACCGGCTCCTGGTCTGCCCCCGCCGGCCCCAGGTCTACCGCCACCGCCCCCACCGCCTGGACCTTGACCGCCTGGACCTTGACCGCCTGGACCTTGACCACCGGCCCCTGGTCTGCCCCCGCCAGCTCCAGGTCTTCCGCCACCACCCCCTTGTCCTCCACCACCTACCGCTCCACCACCACCGTCACCGGTTCCGCCAGCACCCGAGGGCATACCCGCTTGCTGCTGGCTCTTGAAGAGCCGGTAGGCGATGACGAATGTAGCCCAATCTTCATTTCCAAGGGCTGTCGAAAGATCGGCCTGCAGTTGTGTCAGATCCTCTGCGTTGACGAAGACGCGCGGGGTGCCTTGAAGGTCCTGATTTTTTTCGCGGGAGTAAAGCGTCAGATACTGGGCCCAGCCCAGGGATGGGGCGGACTCCCCTTCGGCGTTTGCGGTATTGGCGTTCATCATCGCTCCCGGTACGGTGGCAAGCACCCCGCCGTTGAGTTCTGATGCTTCCAGCGAACCGTTGCGGTTTTGATCAAGGCCAAAGAGCAATTGCGGCGTCACTCCGCGAACCAACAGCAGTTGCTCCACCGACTGCAAGGGTTCGTTGATCGCTCGATAGGGATTGGGTAGCTGGCTGTAGTAATCGCTTTCGGCACCAAACTCTCTTGCTTCCTCGTCTTCATCGATCCAATCGAGGATGGCATCGGCGATCTCTTCGGTCATCCCAGGTAGTCCCATCAGCAACTGTCGGCCGACGTTGGTGAGCGATCCAAGGGAATCGGCGGCGGAGCTCAGTTCGGAGGGGATTCCCATCGCCGATAGGTCGGCACCACCGGTCATCTGCTGCATGCCGCCAAACTGCTTGTCGATGACCACCAGCGCATTCAGATTCAATCGAGCGGATTCGTTTTGGAGACCGAAACGGAGACCCGAATAGCTTCCCATTTCATCCAGGTTGGGAGAGACGATTGAATAATTGCAGATTCGTTCGACGTTCCGATCGGCGATGACGTTGATCGCTTGGAAGTAGTCTGGGTTATCCCAAAGACCTCCAGCTTCTTCTCGCACCTCGCGAGGACTGGAGAGGAACAGTCGCACGGAATCGAGTCCCGAGTCGGCGGCCATGCGCGCTTGTAGCTGCCTGCCGGCCAGTACCGATTCTTCGTTGCGCAGCACCATCGATTCGCTGAACGAGAGCGCCGACAGGGTCACTACCGAAATCACTAGCAACACCATCAACAGCAGAAAGGCACTGCGTTGGGCTGGGCGGGTGGAACCGACCGCAAGCCGACAGGGGCGATGCGGTTGACTTCTCTTCTTCCGTCGGCTCATGCTGATCTTCCTTTGTTCCATCCCTGCCTTGCCGCCTTACAGTCCAAGCGATCCCATGCCTGATGCATCATTGCCGGAACCATCTTCCGTGGAGGGTTTGGGCAGCAGCATGGCACCCGGAATTGCGACCGAAAGCGAATAGATCTGAATGCCGCTCGCCTGCAGCGAACTTGTATCCAGGCCCGATAGGACCAAGCCGGGCTGCACTGGATTCTCAGCGGCCACGATGGGATCCTGCATGGCGATAGTGATCGCAATGAGCGCCGGAAGCCCCAATTGGCTGGAGTCCCATTCGGTGAACCACTGAGCTCCATCGAAGTATTGGAACTGGATTCCAAGCACCTCGCTTGCCAGGATCTCACCGGTTCGATTGAGCGAATCGCCTTGTCCCTGTTCGGTTGCCCACTGGCTGATCGATCGATCCAGTTCGCGACGTACCAGACCACCACCACTTCCGACCGCAGCGCCTGTTGCTAGTGGATCCTGAACTCCATAACTGCTTGGGGCCTGGACCGTGTAGGAGATTTGCTTGATGTCGCTAGGTACATCGGCCAGTTGCCCACTGAATAGGTCGCGCTGTTCTACGAAGTATTGATCGGGCCGCGGCAGGCGACTGACATCGATCTGGAGAATCGCCTGGGTCCCATAGAGTCCCGGGGGTGGCGGCAGGGAGGAACTGTTGACGGTCGAGTCGCCAGTCGACAGGTCGGATGTTGCCGAATCACCGGTAGCTCCCATCGCCTGTTCGATCAGTCCACCCGCCCCACCACCGACCATCCCCGCTACGGCGCCCGAGAGCACTTGTTCCAGGGCGCTGGAATCGTAGGGTTGGTAGCGGATGACGCTACGGATATCTTCGGCGATCGTCGTCAGGATCGTCCTGGCCAGCTGGGCTCGCTGGATCCGCTCCCGTGCGGCCGAATTCTGTGCGATATAAAGCTGGATCAGGAAGCCGACCAAGCTGGTCACAAGTACCGTCAAGCCAAGCGACAAAAGCAGTTCCAGCAGCGTGAAGCCAAGCCGTCGCTTTTCGATGCGCTGTCGATGGTGTTTGCGAGAAGCGATCATGGTGCACTACCTCCCGAAGTGGAGGCAGCACCTGCACCGCTGGCATTCCCGCCAGAAGAATCGCTGGGAGAACTGGTGGCGGGAAGCTGATCTAGTCCCAGTGCCGGATCGATCATCCATCGAACCAACTGGTAGTCGGTAGGTCTTGGGGATTGGCGGTTGGGGTCGTCGGTCACCTCCAGCAGCACGCCGATCATGTCGGGGATTTCGGGAGTCAGAATCTGTAGCTGGATGTACCACTGGGTAGGAGAGATCGACGAGTTGACTGGAGTCCAAGGCATCGCCTCGGGGAGGATCAGTCCCGCGACGATCTCGGACATCTTCGATTCGGCGATCAGCTGCGCTGCCAGCAGTTCCTGCGACTGCACGCCGCTGTCGCTGGCCAACTGCATCGACTGCACCAGTACCGCCGCTGCTGCTCCGAGAATCACTAGGGCCAGCATCACTTCCAGCAGCGTCAGCGCCGGGCGTTTTTTTCGGATCGATCGGATGGCTGGTTGGTGCATCGTTTATAGCTCCCCGGCGCCAACCGAGGCGAGGTCGACGAGGCGGCACTGACCTGTCAGGCCGCGGAGTTGGATCGAGCGTCGGCGACCGCGAGTGTCCTGGAGGACAATGATCGCGGTGGTCGAGGTGCCATCGGCGTAAAAGAGAATGGGTGTCGACCAAGTGGTGGTCGCTCCACCTGCCATCCCCGCCTCCTGTTCGGCCAAAGCGGCTCGCGAATCACGTACCGATTGGGCCGACGCGATCGTGACTCCTTCGGGCAACTGGATGGTGGTGCCAGAAGTCGGTGCGAGGGTGGATGCATAGGGATTGGACGAGCCGATCTCGACGCGTTGGCCGCTGAGATCGACCTGCGTGGCACCCGCTGCCGCATTGAGGCTGTCCTCTTGGGACAGCCAGGCATCCGACACGTACTGACGCCCACCGATCTCAAAGCGAAAGACCTGCGCCTGTCCGGTGCGCATCGCTTCGACGCGCGAGCCCTGCATTTTCAGTTCGATCCCCTCTGCCGATTCCTGCAACCTTCGCTCGACGATCATGCTGTCGTAGGTGGGGACCGCAACCGCCAGCGCAGCGGCCAGGATCGCCAGCACCAAGACCAGTTCTAGAAGGGTAAACCCTGCTCTGGATCTTTCGATCATCTGGTTTGGCATGGCGAAAAGGCTCCACCGCTGAAAACGACGTCAGCCGGGCTCCTTGCGGAGCGACCGGCCTGGATTGGTGGAGCGATCGAGCGGTTGACTCGATCGCCCCAAGGTGCGAACTGTTGCGACCTGCGGTCGCAAAACTCGCTAGTTGACGATATCGTCCTCGGTCCCCGACTGGCCATCGGGACCCAGGCAACGGATCTCAAAGGTGTTCCCATTGAGCTTGTATTCGTAGGGGCGGCCCCAAGGATCGGGCGACACCGGCTTTTCGAGCACCGGCGACCACTTCGATCCATCCGCCAAGTCGCTTGGCTTTTCATGCAACGCCGACAGCGAGGAGGGATAGGATCCCACTAGCAGGCGGTACTGTTTGAGCGAGTTGGAGATGGCGCTGACCTGACTTTGCGCCAGCTTCTTGAACGCCTCGTCCTGAGTCGAGAAAATGTTCACCACGACGATCCCGGCGATCACTGCCAGAATCACCACCACCAGGAGAACTTCCAAAAGGGTGAAACCTTTGCGACGGCCTAGCCGTCTCCTGCGTTGCATCATCGAACGATTCATCTTGTGACACCAACTCCTTTCTTGAGCGGTCGGCACCGCTGGGTGCCTCGCGATCCTCTTTTACAAACTACTGGAACTCTTGAGCACGGGAACCATCAGCGCCAGGACGACAAACATCACCACCCCTGCTAGCAGCAGCAGCATCAGTGGCTCCAGAAGTCGCACGGCGATTTCCAATTTTCGGAAGGTCGATTTCTCCAGACCTTCAGATATCTGTACTAACACCTTATCGAGCGTGTTGGACTCCTCAGCAACAGAAATCATTTCGACCACCGAAGGGGGGAAGTGGCCGCTTTCCCCCAACGGCTTGGCCAGTCGCTCCCCGGCAGTGATCGTTTCACTGGCTTTAGCGATCGCGTCCGAGAGGATCAGGTTGCCGGTGGCTTGCCGGGAGATCTCCAGCGAACGGAGGATGGGGACACCATTTTCCAGGAGGGTTCCCAGCACGCGGCAGAAACGAGCCACTGCGAGATTGAGGAAGACAGTTCCCAGAAGCGGTGTCTTGATTCTGGCCCAGTCGGCCAGTCGCTTCCCCTTCTGACTCGCCAGATAGCTTCGCAGGGCGATGAATGCGGCAGCGATCAATCCCAGCACGATATACCAGTACGATTGCATGAACCGACTCATTGCAAGCAGCAGTTCGGTGGCTGCTGGCAACGATCCCCGTTCTCGCATCCTCCCGAAAAGGGGTTCAAATTTCGGCACAAAGTAGACCAGCAGCACGGTGACGACGATGGCCCCGACCCCCATGATGAACAGGGGATAGGCGAGAGCTCCCAGCGTTTTTCCTTTGAGGTCTTCCTGCTGTTCAATGAAGCCTCCAACCCTCTCTAGGGAGTCTTCCAGGAATCCGCCTTCGGTTCCCGCCTTGACCATGTTGACCGACATCTCGTTGAAGACGCGGGGGAATTTGGCCATGGCATCCCCCAGCGACTCCCCCTCCTCGACCTTTGCCTTGACTTCGCCAAGCACCGTCTTGAGCGTGGGGTTGTTGGTCTGCTGGGTGAGGACCGTCAACGACCTGAGCATCGGAACGCCGCTTCGCAACAGCGATGCCATCTGCGAGTAGACGGTCGACATGACCGAACCTTTAACACGGCCGGTAACGCGAGCCTTGGTTCCCTTAGCGATCGTGAGCTGGATGGGAAAAAGCGATTTGGTACCCAGCTGCGCGGCCGCCTCCCGTTCGGAGGCGGCTGTCAGCATGCCGGTCACTTTTTTTCCGGCGCGGTCTCTGGCTACATAGGCGAAGTCAGGCATTCGGTACGCTTCGTTCTTCTTGGGTGCCGCAGGCTACCGGTCCCCTTTGGTCGCCCGCAACACTTCGTCCATGCTGGTAGTTCCTTCGATCACCTTGCGCCATCCATCCATCCGCAAGGTCTTCATCCCGCCGCGGATCCCCGCCTTCTTGATCTCGAAGGCGCTGACGCGATCATGAGCCAATTGACGCACTTCTTCGGTGGTGACCAGCAGCTCGTAAATCCCGAACCGACCCGCATAGCCCACCTGACGGCAGATCCGGCACCCCGAAGCTCGGTAGAGCTTCCCCGCCCCCAGCTGATCCCAAGGGAAATCATCGGGCACTTCGTCACGACGTGGCTGGTAGGCTTCCTTGCAATGCGGACAGAGTCTGCGAACCAATCGCTGCGCCATCACTCCTTCCACGGTACTGGCCACCAGGAACGGTTCAATTCCCATGTCGACAATTCGCGTGAAAGCACTGGAGGCATCATTCGTATGGAGCGTGCTGAAGACGGTGTGGCCGGTAAGAGACGCCTGGATCGCATTCTCCGCCGTCTCGGCATCGCGGATTTCCCCCACCAGCACAATGTCCGGATCGTGCCGCAGAATGCTTCGCAGCGACGCGGCAAAGGTCAATCCGATTTTCGGGTGTACCTGGATCTGGTTGATCCCTTCCAGCTGGTACTCCACTGGGTCTTCGGTGGTGATGATCTTGTTTTCAGGTGATTTGATTTCCAGCAAGGAACTGTAGAGGGTGGTGGTTTTTCCTGAGCCGGTGGGGCCGGTCACCAGGATGATTCCGTGCGGCAGGCGGATCAGTTCACTGAAGATTCGGTAGGTATCTGGGTCCATCCCAAGGCTTCGCAGATCGAACTTCATCGCTCCCTTGTCGAGGATACGCATCACCAGGCCTTCGCCGTGGATCATCGGAATCACCGAAAGGCGGATATCGATCTCTCGGCCATGAACCTTCAGCTTGATGCGGCCGTCTTGAGGGAGCCGTTTTTCAGCGATATTCAGCCGGGCCATGATCTTCAGGCGGGAGATGATCGCGGCCTGGAAGCGATTGATCTCGACCGGGACTGGTTGGGTATGCAGGATCCCGTCGATGCGGTATCGGATCACCAAGCCCGAAGCCTGCGATTCGATGTGGACGTCGCTGGCGCGGGAGTCGACTGCTTCGACGAGGATTTCGTTGACCAGCCGGACCACCGAGGCTTCCTGAGCCATCTCGCTCATTTCGCTGCCGTCGGTGACGATGTCTTCGAGGAGTTCCACCTCCTCGTCTCCGTCTCCACGGGCTGCCATCAGCCCTTCGACCGTCTCGCTACCGACCCCCAAATGCTTCTTGACCAGTTTGGCGATCTCATCTCGCTCAGCCACCACCGGGGTAATCATCAAGCCGGTGGTCGCGGAGGCTTCATCGAGCGGGTAGAGGTCGAGCGGGTTGCTGGTGGCGACGACTAAAGAGGATCCTTCGCGGCGGATGGGGAAGATCGCATGGCGGTAGATCAGCTTTTGGGGAAACTGCTTGAGCAGTTCCAGATCGACATCGATCTGCCTGAGGTCGACGTAGTCGAGCCCCACTTCTTCTGCGAGTGCCTGAAGAGCCGCCTCTTCTTTGACAAAGCCCTGCAGGATCGCCGATTCAATGACCGATCCCCCTTGGGCGCGCTGTCTGGCCTGCTGCAATTGCTCAGGTTCCAGCAGTCCGCGCCTTAGTAGAATTTCGCCCGCTTCGGTGATCATAACTGGTCAGCGTCCCCCGCCACGATTGTTGCCACCGCGCTGCCCACCACCCCCTTGGTTTCCGCCGCGCTGTCCACCCCCGCCTTGGTTGCCTCCACCGAAGCCACCAAAGCCACCTCCACCGGGAAAGCCACCTCCGAAACCTCGGAAGCCGCCCTGCCCTGTTCCGCCCTGGCCCCCACCGCGCTGGCCACCAAAACCGCCACCGCCTCCGGGAAAACCGCCGCCTCCTGGGAAGCCGCCTCCTCCAGGAAAGCCACCGCCGCCAAAGCCGCGTTGCATCATCATCTGACGGAATGCATTGGGATCGAATCCCTGTCCATTCTGGTTGCCGTTTTGACGAGTGCGGTTATTCGTGTTGCTATTGTTGGCGGTATTCCCCGTGGCGTTGGTCTGGACCTTGGATCCCAGGATCGACTGGAGAGCCGATTGGACGACCGTTGGGTTGACGTTGCCCCCAAGCTGCACCACCTGCACTTGCTCTTCATTGGCAACGCTTGCCTGATCCAGCATCTCGACCAGTTCCCGAACCTGTTCGTACATCTGGTTGCTGGAGGTGACGATCAACGAATTGCTCTTGGGATCCGTGGCGATCGTCATCGTCATCTCTTTCACCTTCGACTGCCCACCGCCACGGCCACCGCCCCCGCCGCGCAGTGCTTGCAGGAACTCCTGAGGCGATGGGGGCCGTTGGGCGGCACCGGATTCGGCGCCGCCGATGCGATCCGAAAAGACGCTCTTCACCACATTGGCGACTTCCTCGACATCTCCATTGATCACCGGGATGATGCGTGGGCTGCCACGTGTCTCCACCTCCACTTGGCTATCTTCTTGATCGATCACGTCGATCAGCTGTTCGATGAGGTCCAGATCCAGCGGTGCGGCCTGGACAATCAGAGCGTTCAGACGGGCATCGGGAGTGATGGTGTAGTCGCCCGAAGCGATGCCGCCGGATGAAGAAGAGGAGGAACTGCTGGAGGAGCGACCGCCACCCAGCAGACCACCGATCAGTCCGCCGCCCAGTTCTCCCAGCATGCCGGAGGCGACGTTTCCAAGAAGGCCGCCACCACCGCCTGAGGAGACTTCGCCGGAAAGAATGCTCTCCAGGAGTTCGGCTGCTGCTTCTGCCTTCACGTACTTCAAATAGACCACCGTCGGTTCGGCTGCTGCCGATGCCAGTTGATCACTGAGCATCCTCGCCAGCTGTTCGAATTCTTCCAGCGCCTGCTTGTCGTTGGAGGTGACAACCCAGCCCGTGGGGCCCTGGATGACAACGATTTCCTTGCCTGTTGGATCGGTCAGGGTGTTGGCTCCCTCCTGCGTCGCTTCCACGGCGGGCGAGTCGCTAGCAACGGAGTTATTGGAGGCCTCGGCGGAATCAGCGGGCGCT
>Ga0068872_10002206_pt1 | contig 15391 bp, 10 predicted proteins | sample NOAtaG_7_FD_66441 | JGI IMG/M metagenome (GOLD analysis project Ga0068872, IMG submission 66441) | Freshwater lake microbial communities from Lake Erie, under a cyanobacterial bloom - NOAA_Erie_Diel1S_2200h metaG | ecosystem: Environmental > Aquatic > Freshwater > Lake | place: USA: Ohio, Lake...
GCGGGGGCGTTCTTTGCGGTGCTCTACCTGTGGCGTGGGTTTGGGATCGTTGTGGGCACGCACGCGGCGTACGACCTTGCGGTGCTGGTCTTTCTGGTGCGGTGAGGGGGAAGATCAACGGATGGTTTCGAGCAAGTCCTGCACGGCGGCTTTGAGCTGCGCGTCGTTGCCGATGGTTTCGTCCTGGGGGAGGGAGGGGATGTTGATATCGGGTTGTGCGCCGTTGGCGTCTTCGTCGCGCCCGTCGGGGAGTATCCAGCCGCGGAAGGGGGTGCGGAGGGTGGTGCCGTCGATGAGGGTTGCGCTGCCGGTGGAGATGACGCCGCCGTAGGTGGGGGTGCCGACGAGTTTGCCGCGTTTGATGGTCTGGATGGCGTGTGCGAAGATTTCGGCGTTGGAGTAGGAGTTTTCGTTGATGAGGACGATGATGGGGCGTGCGAAGGAGTAGATGAGGCGACGGTCGCGCGGGTAGGTGTCGGGGGGTATGGTGCTTGGGTCAACGCCGCGGGGCTGGGTTTTGGCGTGCACTGGGGCGGTGAGGGAGGCGAGGAGGATGTCGGCGGTGGTGCCCCCGCCGTTGTCGCGGACATCGATGATGAGTGCGTCCTTGCCGCTGGCGGCGGCGAAGAGGTCGCGCTCGAAGTCGCGCACGGAGGGCTGGCTCATGCCACGGACGTGGAGGTAGCCGATCTTGTTGTTGGAGAGCTTGCTGACGGTTTCTCTGCGGTCGCGGACTTCTTGCTTGTATCGGAGGTCGGCGTGTTCGGCTGAGGTGGTGGGTGTGATGATGATGGTGATGGGTTTTTCAACGCCCGGGCGTGTGTAGGTCAGGAGTGTTTCGCGCCCAGCCCTGGCGATGAGGAGTGTTTGCAGGTCGCGTCCGGCGGTGGGTTCGGCGTCGATGGAGGTGATGGTGTCGCCGGGGCGTGGGCCTTTGGGGTGGACGGCGGCGGGGCCGTCGGCGAGGATGCGGGTTACGGTCAGGCCCGAGTCGGTCGGTTTGGTCTCCACGCCGAGGTAGCCGATGGCCAGCGGTGGTGGGGTGAAGTTGTCGGGCCCGTAGATGCCCATGTGCGAGGCGTCAAGCTCGCCTAGGAGCATCGAGAAGACGCGGTCGAACTCGTTGTTGGTGCGTGTGGTCAGCGCGAGGGGGAGGTAGCGTGCGGTGAGGGCCGGCCAGTCGAGGCCCTTGAGTGTGTTGTGGTAGAAGCCGTTGCCGATGATGCGAGCGGCTTCGAGGAACTTTTGGCGTGCTTGCGCGTTGAGGTCGAGCGTGATGGGGGCGTCGATGGTGAGGGGGTCGATCTTGCCGCCGAGAGTCGGCGCTGCGCTGGCCTGGCCGGCCTTGATGAAGGCGACGCGTTCGCCGGTGTTGGAGAGTGTGATGGAGCGGAGCGGGCCGGTGGTGATGGGTTTGCGGTCGTCTGCTTTGTAGGAGATGGAGGAGAGTGTGCCCTCAGCCGGGGGTGGCCCGTCGGGGGCTTGGGTGAAGATGATGCGGTCGGCGGCGGGGGTGGCCAGGACGGTGCCGACGCGGGTGCCTGCGACGTTGATGCGGCGGACGCGGAGATAGGCGTCGGCAACGTCGAAGGTCAGGGGCTTGGGGGTTTTGGAGGCCTCTTTGGCGAGTTCCTTGGCCCTCCAGTCGGGGTTGTCCCAGAGGACGGGGTCGATCGGTTTGCGTGCCTTTGCGGCGGTGGATTGTTTTTTGTAATAGTCATCGAGTTCGTAGGGCAGGAGGCTGTCCAGGGCTGGATCGAGGTTGATGGCGTAGATGGCAAAGTCGCCGTTCTCACCTGCGCGGTCGGATCGGAAGATGAGGACCTTGCCGTCGGCGGAGAGGCGTGGGGAATCGTCCGCGTCGGGGTGCTGCGTGAGGTTGATTGGCGCTGGAGTGGGTGTGCCGGGCGGGGTGGGGGCGGTGTCGAGCAGGAAGATGTCGCTGTTGTAGTCGAGGTCTTCGCGAGCAAAGACGATGTGGCGTGAGTCGGCGGCCCAATGTGCATCGGCTGGGGACCATCCTTCGAGGAGGACGCGTGCGGACTTGTTGACCAGGTCGATGAGGATGAGGTCGCCGAGGCCGCGGGTGAGCAGGAGGGATCGGCCGTCGGGTGAGGGGATGGGGTTGGTGAGTTCCATGCCCATGACGCCGTCGTTTTTGCCGGGGGGTATGAAGGAGGTGTCCAGTGTTTGGACATCGAAGGCGAGGGCCTCGGCCCAGCGTTTGCCGGGGTCGGGCTTTTTATCTTTCTTTGTTTTTTTGGTTTGCGTGTCGGCGGGTTTGTCGGCCGTGGGTGTTGCGCCGGGCTCGTCGTCGGGTTTTTTTTCGTCCTTTGCTTCGTCTTTTTTGTCTTCTCTGGGGTCTTCTTTGGGGTCGTCTTTTTTGTCTGCTGCCGGGTCGGGCTTGGGTTTTTCGTCGAGGTCTTCGCGTGTGAGCGTTACGGTGGCGTAGGAGGGGTGGTTGGTGCCTGCCTGGTCGGTGGTGAACCAGAGGATGCGTCCATCGGGGGACCAGGCGAGTTCGCGTTCACGGCCCGGGGTGTTTGTCACTCGGCGTGTGGGCCAGTTCTCGTCGGTGCTGCGGACGAAGACCTCGCCGCGGGCGATCTGGGCGATGGCTTTGCCGTCGGGGCTGAGGAGTGCCTCGGTGGTTTCGCGTGCGAGGTTGATGCGTGTTTGCTCGTTGTTCTGCGCGTCTGGTGCGGCGGTGATGGTGATGGGGGTGGGCTGGGCGTCGCTGTGTGCGAGGTCGAGGGTCATGAGCTGGTCGAAGAGGAGAAAGACGGCCTTGTTGGCGGCGGGGTTGACGGAGAGGTCGCGCACGCCGTGGGCGATGGTGAGGTTTGTGGGTGTGGGTGCAAAGCGTGTGAGGGGTTGGGGGTTGGTGCCGTCGATGCTTGCGCGCCAGATATTGGCGGTGCCGTCGCGTGTGGAGAGGAAGACGACGGTGCCGTCGTGCATGGGATAAGCATCGGCGTCGGTGCCTGGGGTGGCGGTGATCTGCGTGAACTGGTTGGTGGTGGTGTTGAGGTGCCAGAGGTCTGAGGAAGCCGAGCCTTTGTAGCGTGGTCGGTTGAACTCGGAGTACCGGCGTGTGAAGACAATGCCTGCGGCGTCTGGGGTTGGCCGTGGGTAGCTGCCGAAGGCGGCGGTGATGGGGGCGGGTGGTGCGGCGGGGTGCCCATCCTTGATGGGGACGGCGAGCATGCGGGCGGCGCGCTGGAGGCCGACGTTGGGTTCAGAAAAGAGGATGGCGTCGCCTGCTGGGGACCAGCCCGAGAGTGATTGTGGTCGGTCGCTGGTGGTGATGCGTGTGATGGGGCCTGCTTGGGTGGGGGTGGTGGAGGTAGTGGGAGTGATGGGCATGAGGTAGAGGTTGCGTGCGCCGTCGCGTTCGGACTCGAAGGCGAGGGATTTGCCGTCGGGTGAGAAGACGGCACGCCTTTCGTCGGCGGGGTGTGAGGTGATGCGTGTGGCGTTTCCGCCGGCGGCGGGCGCGAGCCAGAGGTCGCCGAGCCAGCTGAAGACGAGGGCCTGCCCGTCGTGGGTGAGTGAGGGGTACTGGATGAGGCCGGGGGTTGTGGGTGCCGGGGGTGGTTGTTGGGCGTGTGCCGGGGGGGCAGGCAGGAGGATCGAGGTGGGCAGGATGAGCAGTGTTGCGAGGAGGTGGCGCATAGGGACCGAAGGATATTCACCCGTGGGTGGTGAATGTGCAGTTTGTGCGCGGTGGTGGCCGATTATGCGGGCATGAGTATGGCGAGCATGCAGCGTGCGCAGAGCGTGGTGGTCTATGACGGGACGATCGCTTGCGTGGTGGCGTGCTGGCTAGAGGGTGTGTGCCGGGCGAGCGTTGGGGGTGAGCGGTCGTCGCTGTGGGTGGCTGGGGCGCTGGACGTGGTGAGCATGCGTGCGGCCGAGCGGTTGGCCGAGACGGCGCAGTTTGCCGAGATTATTCAGGGGCAGGTGCCCGTGGCCAGCCGGGGGCTGGAGGCGAGTGCGATGCTGCTGAGCGCCGGCGAGGCGACGCTGGCCCGGCGGTCCGAGCGGCTGGTGTGGGCGATCCAGCTTGGGGGTGAGTTGTACGACGATGTGCGCGTCAGTGAGGGCGTGATGGCGACGGACCGTGCGCTGCTGACGGCGAGGTTGCTGTCGGTCGATTCGACGGGGCCGGGGCTGGTTATCGAGACGCCGATGCTGGACCTGACGGATCGGCAGTTGATCGAACTTGCGGCGGATATCGACGCGCCTGTGGGGCTGGCGCGGTGGTGCCCGTCGCAGGCGCAGTCGGGTGGTCGGATATGCGGCACGTGCACCGGTTGCCGGCGGTGGGTGCCGATGTTGCAGCACGGGGGGCTGGTGGGGCAGGTTGCGGGGATTGATGCGGCGGTGCTGGATGCGTGGGCGGGGTCGTCGGCGGGGCGGTGATTGTGCGCAGACGCCTAAGGTGGCGATCTGCGGGTGGTTGTGTGCGCAGGCAGGAGCGATGGGCGTGCAAACGGTTGTTCAGAAGTTTGGTGGCACATCGGTCGGCGATGCGGAGAAGCTGCGGCAATCAGCCGGGCACGCGGTGCGTGCGCGTGGGGCGGGCCGGCGGGTGATCCTGGTCGTCAGCGCGATGGGGGACTCGACAGACGACCTGCTGGGCCTGGCCGACACGCTGGGGGACATAGGCCATGACAAGCGCGAGATGGACCAGCTCTTGGCGACGGGCGAGCAGGTCTCGTGCGCGATGATGGCGATGACGCTGCGCGGGCTGGGCGTGCCGGCGGTGAGTTTGACGGGGTTGCAGGCGGGGATCAAGACCGATCACGTTCACGGCAGGGCGTCGATCAGGGAGGTCGGTGGTGATCGTGTGGAGCAGTTGCTGGGCCAGGGGGTTGTGCCGGTGGTCTGCGGGTTTCAGGGGGTGACTGAGGAGGGGGACGTAACGACGCTGGGGCGGGGTGGGAGCGACACGACGGCGGTCGCGCTGGCGGCGCGGTTCAAGGGTGAGTGCGAGATTTACAAGGATGTTGATGGGGTATTCACCGCCGACCCGAGGTTGGTGCCCGAGGCGAGGCTGCGGCCGGTGGTGTTTTATGAGGAGATGCTCGAGGCGGCGAGCCTCGGCTCGCAGGTGATCCACCCGCGTGCGGTGGAGCTGGCGCGTAAGTTTGACGTGCCGGTGCGGGTGCTGCACAGCCAGCGGGCAGGTGATGGGCAGCGGGGGACGGTCGTCCTGAGCGAGGAGGGTTCGATGGAAGCGCGGGTTGTTTCGAGCGTGGTGCTCAAGGGTGGCGTTGGTCGCATCTCGCTGCGTGGCGTGCAGAACGCCGCGGGTGTGCAGGCGAAGGTCTTTTCGCCGATTGCCGCGGCGCATATTCCGGTCGATGACATCATCCAGGAGGACGACGGCCCGGGGACGATCAACCTGACGTTTACGCTGGATAAGAAGGACCTGCCGGAGGTCAATGCGATTTTGCAGGGCGTCGCGCCGCTGGTCGGGGCGCAGAGCCTGCGGGCGGATGGTGGGTTCAGCACAGTCTCGGCGGTTGGCGCGGGGATGCGGAGCAGCTCGGGTGTGGCGGCGATGATGTTCGCCGCGCTGGCGCAAGAGAAGATATTGGTCGAGAACATCACAACCAGTGAGATTCGGATATCGGTGGTGGTGCGCGAGGGGGATGGGCAGCGGGCGGTGCGGTGCGTGCACCGGGCGTTCGGGCTGCACTCGTCGGAGGGGGAGGCGCAGGCGGCGGCGCTGCTGCGGGGGGAGTTGGGGGAAGTTTGAGGTTATGAAAGACGAGCTTTACTCCAGAGGCCCTGAGTATCCAGAGGGGATTCACTCAGAGGACTGAGTAGTAGAGGTTTTCAGAGGGTGTTTGGGGGTTGGGGTAGGGGAGATGTTTTAGGGTGCGAGCCTCACACCGGTTTTTACTCCGCGTTCCTCCGCTAACCTTCGCGAACCTCATTTTGTTGGTGTTTGTGCTTGAGGCGTTGATGTCGTGGATTCCGCCGCCCCTGCCGGGGCGGTGTTTGTGTGTGGGATTGCTTCCACGGGTTGCGCCAGCGCTGCGCGGGCTTTACCCGTGGCTACAGCCCGCGGCCCCGTTGGGGCCGGGAGTGGGGGAGAGTGAGAGGGGTGTTTAGTCGGCCAGGCGCACGCCGAGGGTCGTGTAGATTTCGCGTGTGGCGGTGCTTTTGTTGAGGGTGTAGAAGTGGATGCCGCGGACGTTGTTGTCAAGGAGGTCTCGGCACTGTTCGGTGGCCCAGTGGACGCCGACGCGGCGGACGCTGTCGGGGTCGCCTGGGGTGCGGTTGATGGCGCGGAGCAGTGGGGCGGGCAAGCGTGCGCCCAGGGCCATGTCGGCCATGCTGAGCATCCCCTTGATGCTCGAGACGGGCATGATCCCTGCGACGATCGGGACGTTGATCCCCGCGAGTGTGCAGCGGTCGCGGAAGTCATAGAAGTCGCGGTTGTCAAAGAAGAGCTGGGTGCAGATCCAGTCGGCGCCGGCGTCGACCTTGGCCTTGAGGTAGTCCATCTCGCGGACGCGGTTGGGCGTGCCTGGGTGGCCCTCGGGGTAGCCTGCGACGCAGATGCCGAAGCCGCGTTTGTCGGGGTGGGCGTGGGAGTTGTTGAAGGCCTTGATGTGCGCGACGAGTTGAGCGGCGTATCGGAAGGCGTCTTTGGCGCGGTCGTGGTCGGGCATGGAGCGGGGGAGGTCGCCGCCGAGGGCGAGGATGTTGGAGACGCCGGCCTGTGCGTAGCGTGTGAGGATGGCGTTGATCTCGTCTTGGGTGTGCCCGACGCAGGTGAGGTGCGGGACGGGGTCCATCGGGGTCTGTTCTTTGAGTCGGACGACGAGGTCGTGTGTGAGCTCGCGTGTGCTGCCCCCTGCGCCGTAGGTGACACTGACGTAGCTTGGGCGGAGGGTTTGGAGCTCGAGGATGGCCTGATAGAGGACCTCGGCCGCGTCTGCGGACTTCGGTGGGAAGAACTCGAAACTGAAGGTGGTGGGGTGGCGTGCGAAGATGTCGCGGATGTGCATGCTTCGCCCCTGTGGGGGAGTGGTTGGGTGTAGTGAGATCGACCGAATGGTGCGGCGGGGTAATATATCCATTCATCCGCACGTATGCAAATATGACTTGTTAGGGTATTTATTGGGTTGGGTTGATGGTTGGGGGTGGGATATGGTCGTTTGATGGCCTTGGAGCGCGTGATTTTGGGGATTGAGACGTCGTGCGACGAGACGGCGGCGGCGGTGGTGCGCGGGCGTGCGGTGTTGTCGAACGTGATTGCCAGCCAGCACGATTTGCACGCGGAGTATCGGGGTGTGGTGCCTGAGATTGCCAGCCGGGCGCATGCTGAGCGTGTGCTGGGGGTGGTGCGTGAGGCGTTGCGTGGTGCGGGTGTGGGGTTGGGTGAGGTTGAAGGAGTGGCGGTGGGGAATCGGCCTGGGTTGATCGGGTCGCTGCTGGTGGGTGTGTCGGCGGCAAAGGGGTTGGCGTGGGGGTTAGGCGTGCCGTGCGTTGGGGTGGACCATGTGCATGCGCACTTGTTTGCGGGGTGTATGGATGAGGGTGGTGGTGGTGGTGGTTTGCCCGGGTTCCCGGCTCTTGGGCTGGTGGTGTCTGGTGGGCACACGTCGCTCTATCACATGGAGTCGGCTGTGCATGTGCGCCGGCTGGGGGGGACGATCGACGACGCGATTGGTGAGGCGTATGACAAACTCGCCAACATGCTCGGGCTGGGGTTCCCGGGTGGGCCGGAGGTGGACAGGCTTGCGCAGCGTGGCGATGAGAACGCGATCGAGTTTCCGGTGTCGAGGTTGTCGGCTGGGTCTCTGGATTTTTCCTTTAGTGGGCTGAAGACGGCGGCGTTGTATGCGCTGCGCGGGGTTCCCAACGCGCGGGCGGACTTGCGTGGGGTGCACGTGCCGCCGAGTGCGGCGGACTTGGCGGCGAGTTTTCAGCGGGCGGCGGTGGGTGCGGTGGTGCTGAAGGTTCGGCGTGCGATTGCGCAGCATCCGGGGTGCCGGGGGTTGTTGGTCGGTGGGGGTGTGAGCGCGAACTCAAGGCTTCGGCGTGAGTTGGTGCTGCTTGCGAAGGAAGAGGGGTTGGAGTTGCGGCTGCCGGGGGTTGGGTTGTGCCTTGACAACGCGGCGATGATCGCGGGGCTAGGGCATGCGCTGCTCGATGCGCGGGGTTGGGTGGGTGATGATCTTGGGTTCCCGGCGGTGCCGACGACGGGGTTGGTGTGAGGGGTACTCGGGAGCGGGTTAGCTTTTCATGTTGACGTATTGGAGGGGCAGGCCGAGGTTTGCGGCGTTGAGGAGTTTGATGACGGCTTGGAGGTCGTCGATCTGCTTGCCGGTGACGCGGAGCTCTTCGCCCTGGATAGCGGCTTGGACTTTGAGTTTGCTGTCTTTGATGACCTTGACGATCGCTTTGGCGGTTTCTTGCTCGATGCCGTCTTGGATTTTGACCTCGCACTTGAGTTTGCCGGCCAGGGCCGGGAGGTTCTCGCCCCACTTGAAGGCGGCGATATCGAGGCCGCGGCGGTGTGCGGCGGACTCGAACATCTCGCGGATGCCGCGGAGTTTGGCGCCGTCGTCGGCGACGAACTTGATGGTCTTTTCCTTGCGGTCGACGGTGATCTCGGCGGTTGCGCCGCGGAAGTCAAAGCGGGCGGCGATGGCTTTTTTGGTGTTGTTCAGGGCGTTGTCGAGTTCGGGGAAGTTGAAGCGGGAGACGACGTCGAGGGAGGGCATGGGGGTGTTCCTGGGGGGTGAGGGAGGCTGCTGAGAGAGAGGATCGCGGGCTGGAAGCCCGCGCCCCCCGGTGGAGCGGGCTGGAAGCCCGCTCCACCGGGGGGAAGCCCGCGCCACCTTTATTTGATCACTAAGTGGTGGGGAGAGTGATGGTGAAGGTGGTGCCTTGGCCTTGGGTGGAGGTGCAGGTGAGTGTGCCTTGGTGTTCGAGGATGTAGCGTTTGCTGGTGGGCAGGCCGAGGCCTGTGCCGCCGGATTTGGTGGTGAAGTAGGGCTGGAAGATTTTATCGAGGTTTTCGCTGGGGATGCCTGGGCCGTTGTCTTGCACCTGGATGCGGACGTGCGCGGGGGTGTTGTTTGTGGCGGGGTGGTTGGTGGCGCGGAGGATGACGTGGCCGCGCTGGGGGGCTGGTGGTTTGGTGGCGTTGATGGCCTGGATGGCGTTGAGCAGGAGGTTGAGGAGGGCTTGTTTGACCAGTCGTGCGTCGATGGGGATGGTCAGGTCGTTGGGGGTGCTCACGGGTGGGAGGTCGAGGGTGAGTGTTACGCCTGCGCGCTCGGCCTCGGGTGTGAAGAAGTCGGCCATCTCGCTGAGTGTGGCGCGGAGGTCGGTGGGGGATTTTTCAAGTCGGAGTTGCCCGGCGTAGTCGAGGAAGTCTTGCAGGATGCCGCGGAGGCGGTCGGCCTCGCGTGCGAGCGCGCCGACGCGCGCGTGCAGGCGCGGGCGGAGTGGTTCAGTCTCGGGCAGCTCGGCGATCCCCTCGGCTAAGAGTTGCGCGTTGAGGCCGATGGTCGAGAGGGGGTTTTTGATCTCGTGCGCGAGGCCGCCGGTCATGGAGCCAAGCTCGGCGAGGCGCTCGGCCTGGCTTGCACGCTGCTCGGCGGCGAGTGTGCGGGCGGTCTGGCGGGCGTGCAGGAGGCGGGCGACGAGCGCGCCCAGGAGCAGGCCGAAGGCGAGGGAGATGAGGACCTGGGTGGGCATGGGGGTTGAAAGTGCGTGGTGTGCGGTTGCGGGTAGTGCTTGTGCTGAGTGTTTAGTAGGATCAAACCCCACCCCTGCCCCTCCCCTCGGGGGAGGGGTTCGGAAGGGATCAAACCCTACCCCTGCCCGCCGGAACGTTTTGGGGGAGGGGTTATTTGGGCAGCATGCCCAGTTGCCACATCAGGAAGATGCGAGAGTCGACGGCGTCGCGGATGCGTAGGTTGAGCGGCTTGCCCGCGCCGTGCCCGGCGTCGCGGTCGACCCAGAGCAGGATGGGGCGCTCGGCGGGGTCGCTGGCGGTGGCGGCCTGGAGGGCCGCGGCCATCTTGCGGGCGTGCAGGGCGTGCACGCGTGTGTCGTTCTCGCCGGCGGTGAAGAGGACGGCGGGGTACTTGGTGCCCGGCTTGATGTTGTGGTAGGGTGAGTAGGCCTTGAGCCAGGCGAGGTGGTCGGGGTTCTCGGCGGTGCCGTATTCGGGGACCCAGTAGCGGGCCATGAGGAAGTTTTGGTAGCGGAGCATGTCCAGCAGCGGCACCTGGCAGACGACGGCGCGGAAGAGGTCGGGGCGTTGTGTGATCATCGCGCCCATGAGCAGGCCCCCGTTGCTGCCGCCGACGGTGGCGAGCCGGTTGGGGTTGGTGTATTTGTTGTCGATGAGCCACTGTGCGGCGGCGATCATGTCGTTGAAGGTGTTTTGCTTGTTGGCGAGCATGCCGCCCTGGTGCCAGGGCTTGCCGTATTCACCCCCGCCGCGGATGTTGGGCAGGGCAAAGACGCCGCCGGCGTCGAACCAGGGGAAGAGTGTGGGGGAGAAGAAGGGGGTTTGGGAGATGTTGAACCCGCCGTAGGCGTTGAGGATGGTGGGGTTGTTCCCGTCGAGTTTGAGGCCTTTTTTGTGGACGATGAACATGGTTACGGGAGTGCCGTCTTTGCTCTTGAACTGGACCTGATCGACCTGGACGGTGGAGGGATCGACGGGGACCTGCGGGCGTTCCCAGACAGTTGGCTCGGCCTGCGGGGTGGCCAGGTCGACGCGGAAGATGGTGCTGGGGAAGTTGAAGCTGGTGAAGCTGAGGAAGGCCTCGGTTCGGTCGTCCTCGACGCTCAGGCCTGCGCTGCCGATGCCTGGGAGGTTGAGGGTGCCCTTGGGCTTGCCGGCGAGGTCAAAGATGTAGATTCGGCTGGTGGCTTTTTCTTCATAGTCGGCGGCGATGAGGCCCTTGGCGATGCCGAAGCTTTGCAGCACGGCGTTGGGGTTTTCGGGGACAATGGTCTTCCAGTTGGCTTCTTGTGGGTTGTTGAGGTCGACGGCGAGGATTTGTTTGTTTGGAGCTTTGTAGTCGGTGATCATGAAGAGGGTGTCGCCGTGGATTTCGCCAAAGAAGTTGTTGTCAGCGCCGACTTTGATTTCGCGTTTGTCGAAGGTGCCGTCCTTGAACCACTTTCGGAGGTCGATGGCCCAGATGTCGTTGCTGCTGGTGCTGGTCCAGTAGCTGAGGACCATCCAGTTGCCGTCTTTGCTGACGGTGGCACCGGGGCCCCAGGTGGTGGCGAGTTTTTCGTTTTCTGCTTTGGTGTATTGCTTGAAGAGGACGGGGTTAAAGCGTGGGTGGGTGCCAAGCTTGTGGAACATGATTCGTGCGGAGTAGGGGTCGTCGATGTTGTCGAGTCGTTCGTAGAAGAGGCCGGAGTTGTCGGGGAGCCATTGGATGGGCTGGGCTTTGGTCGTGAGTGTGTCTGGGAGCCATCGGCCGGTGTCGACTTCGAGGAAGTAGATGGTGGTGTTCTCGTCTCCCTTGCGGTAGAGGCTAAAGGCGAGGAGCTTGCCGTCTTGTGAGGGGAGCATGCCGCCGAGGGCGGTCAGGCCGGAGGGGTCGATCTTGGCGGGGTCGAGCAGGACCTGCGGCGCGCCGGCGTGGCCGATGCGCATGAGCACGCGGGGCTGGTTCTCTGTGCCCTCGCGTTTGGTGTAGAAGTAGCGGTCGCCGGCCATGGCTGGCGCGCTGACGGCGCCGATCTGCATGAGGGGGCGGAAGGCCTCTTCGATGCTTTTGCGGCCGGGGAGGTTGTCGAGCACGGCACGGGTGTGCGCGTTCTGCGCGTCGGTCCAGGCGCTGACCTCATCGGTTACTTTGCCCATGTTGGAGGGGTCGGAGTTGTCCCCTTCGAGCCAGCGGAAGTTGTCGGTGATGGTGGTGCCGTGGATGGTCTCGGTTACGGGGCGGGCTTCGGTTTTGGGTGGAGTGGGGGTGTTAGCCGGCTGGGCGGTGGCGAGGGTTGCGGTCATGGCGAGGAGCAGGGCGGCAAGGGGTGTGGTGTGCATGGCCGTGAGTCTATGGGGGTGTGGGTGGGGGTGTGGGTGGGAGGGGAAGACGCCCGGACCTCCGGGCCTGGACGGATAGAAAACAACCCCGGCGTGTTTTGCACGGCCGGGGTTGGGTTGTTTAGGAGCGTGAATGATGCTTAGCGGGGGGCGATTTTTTCGAGCGAGACGCCGACGGCCTCGGTATAGGTGAGCACGACGGTGTCGCCTGCGCGGAGGAGGCGGACCCTGTCGGGGTTGGTGCGCTTGAAGGTGGCCGTCTCGCCGAGGGGGCCGCGGAGGGTTACGAGCATGTTGGGGACGTCGACGGACTGGATTTTGGTTACAACCCGGACGGCGTCAACAACGCCCGCGCCGGGGGTGGAGCCTTGGGGTGCGCGGCCCTGGGTGCGGGTGATGGCGATGGGGTTGGCCAGTTCTTCGGCCGTTGGTGCGCGTAGTTCGGCAACGACGGAAGCGGTGAAGCGGGCCTGGACGTTGTCGCCGACCTTGACCTCGTTGAGGCGTTGGACCTGGTCCCCGACGCGGAAGGAGGTCTCGCGGCCGTCGGCGCTGACGAGAGTAACCTGGCGTGTGGCGTAGTTGATGGCCTTGACCTTGGCGGCGACGTTGATATCGACGGTTTCCTGTGCTGTGAGGTTCTGGCCCATCATCGGCGTGCCCGCGGGCTTGGGGTTGATGGTGCAGCCGGTGATGGCGGGGATGGCCAGGGATGAGGCGAGCAGCAGGGCGATGCGGAAGTTCATGGAGGGCTCCTATTGGTTGCGTGATTGAACGCTCGCACCGGAGGGTACCTTACCCCGCGTCGAGCACGTTACTGTAGCCTTCGGCGTCGTGCTTGTGTGCGGGCTGTGAGCAGAACCCTCATTTGTGCGGGTGTGGACCGGGGTGATTGCCCAGAGTGTGCACAAGCTGCGCCTGGCGGCGGTGGGTGTGTGCTAGCGCTTGCCGTCCTTGACCTCAAAGTCGGCGTCGATGACGTCCTCGCGTTGTGGTGCGCTTTCGGGCTTGGCCTCGGCCTGGCCGTTGGCGCCGGCGGCGGCGTTGGAGGCGGGTGCGGATTCGTACATCGCCTTGCCGAGCTCCATGCTGGCGTTCTCGGCGGCTTTGAGGGTCTTCTCGATGGCCTCTTTGTCGTCCCCCTTGATGGCGGTTTCGAGGTTCGAGAGCGCGCTCTCGACGCTGCCGCGGACATCGGGAGAGACTTTGCCGCCGTGCTCGTCCAAGGCCCGGCGGGTCTGGATCACGAACTGGTCGGCGCGGTTTTTGAGGTCGACGAGTTCGCGGCGTTTTTTGTCTTCCGCGGCGTGTGCCTCGGCGTCCTTCTTCATGCGTTCGATCTCGTCCTTGTCCAGGCCGCCGCTGTTGGTGATCTTGATGTCGGCCTTCTTGGAGGTCTTCTTCTCGGTGGCCGTTACGGTGAGGATGCCGTTGGCGTCGAGCGCGAACTCGACTTCGATCTCCGGCGTGCCGCGTGGTGCGGGCGGGAGGCCGCCGAGGTTGAACTGGCCGAGCGTGCGGTTGTCCTTGGCAAACTCGCGCTCACCTTGCAGGACGTGGATGGTGACCTCCGGCTGGTTGTCCGCGGCGGTCGAGAAGACCTGCTTTTTGCTCGTCGGGATGGTGGTGTTGCGCTCGATGACCTTGGTCATCACGCCGCCCATGGTCTCGACGCCCAGGGAGAGTGGGGTAACGTCGAGCAGGAGGATGTCCTTGACCGCGCCGGTGAGAACGCCGCCCTGGATGGCGGCGCCGATGGCGACGACCTCATCGGGGTTGACGGAGCGGTTGGGTTCTTTGCCGAAGATTTCCTTGGCGATTTGTGCGGCCTTGGGCATGCGTGTGCTGCCGCCGACGAGGACGACCTCGTCGATGTCGCTCGGCTTGACCTTGGCGTCGGCCAGTGCGCTGGTGCAGGGGGCCTTGAGGCGCTCGAAGAGGTCGTTGGTGATGGCCTCAAACTTCGCCCGGCTGATCGTCAGTTGCAGGTGCTTTGGCCCGTTGGCGTCGGCGGTGATGAAGGGGAGGTTGACGGTGGTCTCTTGCATCGTGCTCAGTTCGACCTTGGCCTTCTCGGCGGCCTCTTTGAGGCGCTGGAGGGCCATCGGGTCTTTGCGGAGGTCGATCCCTTCCTTCTTGCGGAACTCGTCGGCGAGGAAGTCGATGACGCGCTGGTCCCAGTCGTCGCCGCCGAGGTGGGTGTCGCCGTTGGTGCTCAGAACCTCGAAGACCCCGTCGCCGATCTCGAGGATGGAGACGTCAAAGGTGCCCCCGCCGAGGTCGAAGACGGCGATCTTCTGGTTCTTGGCTTTTTTGTCCAGGCCGTAGGCGAGCGCGGCGGCGGTCGGCTCGTTGATGATGCGCTCGACCTTCAGGCCCGCGATCTCGCCGGCGTCTTTGGTGGCCTGGCGCTGGGCGTCGTTGAAGTACGCCGGGACGGTGATGACGGCACGGTCGACCTTCTCGCCGAGGTAGTCCTCGGCGGTCTTCTTGAGGTCCATGAGGATGAACGCCGAGACCTGCTGGGGGGTGAACTCACCCTGGTTGACCTTGACCTTCACGGCGTCGTCGGCGCCTGCGGCGACGGCGTAGGGGACGTTGGCGACCTCGTTGCCGGTCTTGCCATAGACGCCCACGGCACTGCCGGAGACTTCGGAGAGCCGACGGCCCATGAAGCGCTTGACGCTAAAGACGGTGTTCTTGGGGTTGGTAACCTGCTGGTGCTTGGCCTGCTGGCCGATGAGGCGCTCACCCTTTTCGGTGAAGCCGACGACGGAGGGCGTGGTGCGTGCGCCGGAGGCATTGATGAGGACCTTGGGCTGGCCCCCTTCCATGATGGCGACGCAGGAGTTGGTGGTGCCGAGGTCGATGCCGATGATTTTGGACATGGGTGGGTCTCGTGGGGGGAGTGCTGAGGGGTTAGGTATTAGGTGTTAGGTTTGAGGGCTGTTGGCCGGGGGCGTAGTGCTGGTAGATTGCTGTTGATAGAGGCAACCTGTGTGCCAGAGGGTGGGGAGTGGGCCTGGGGGCGAATGGGCCTGATCTGGTGTGATCTGTGGGGATTTGTCCCGATCGTGCGGGGATGTGCGTGCCCGGGGGTGCCGAGTGGGGGCCGGGAGGGTGGATGGGCTGCCAAGATGGCAGCAGTGGGGGGTAAGGCAGGCCGGGGGCGTTCAGAGGAGAGGTCTTTGCTCGACTTTCGGCCCTCGATGCCCCACGCGGAGCGTGGGGGTACCCAGAGGCACTCGGGCCTTAAACCTAACAACTCAAACCTAAGCCCTTCCCTTAGCACCCTGCGAAGAAACGGTTGAGGAAGAGGATGATGTCGTCGGCGGT
>Ga0068872_10002210_pt1 | contig 15371 bp, 13 predicted proteins | sample NOAtaG_7_FD_66441 | JGI IMG/M metagenome (GOLD analysis project Ga0068872, IMG submission 66441) | Freshwater lake microbial communities from Lake Erie, under a cyanobacterial bloom - NOAA_Erie_Diel1S_2200h metaG | ecosystem: Environmental > Aquatic > Freshwater > Lake | place: USA: Ohio, Lake...
ACGCTGGACGATTTGATGTACAAGCTCAATCGCAAATTTCAGATTCCGCGATTCTCCATTTGCTTGATAGAGAGTCAGCGCAGCTTCAGCGACGTTGGCATAATCCTCGAGGAATCCGATGGTCTGTCCACGCTCGCTGTCTTTCCAGATACGATAGAGCAAATTATTAACGAACATTTCAGTTCGTACAAAATCAAGCGCAGTTTGGGCAAGTATCAACCAGTTCGATTGCCCCACATATTGGCCAGCCTTGGCCAACCCCGTAATCATTAACCCATTCCACGACGCAATAATCTTCGTATCACAGTGTGGTCGTATTCGCATGTTCCGGTGGGAATTCAGCGTAACGATTGCACGATCGCGCATCTCGATGAGGGTATTCGGTGAAAGATGGAGATGACGAGCAAACTCCTGCCATTTAATGCGACGCTGGAGTACATAGAGATGTTCTTCGAAGTTTGGTGATTTGTCGACTTTGAAAAAGCTCCGTATCACGGCAGCATCATCACCAAGCAACGTATCGAGTTCATCTGCGCTCCACGCATAAAACTTACCCTCTACACCTTCGCTATCTGCGTCGAGCGCAGAGTAAAAGCCACCCTGTTCGTGGCGCATTTCGCGCACTGCCCAATCGATGGTCTCCCCGCATATTCGAGCATACTCATGATTTCGCGTTAATTGAAAGCCTTCAGCATATGCGCTCAGGAGTAACCCATTGTCATATAACATCTTCTCAAAATGCGGTACAAGCCATTGGCCATCAACGCAATAGCGATGAAAACCTCCGCCAATCTGGTCATACAACCCGCTGTTCGCCATCGTGTCCATCGTGAATGTGGCCATTTGTAATAGTTGATTGTCATTGGTTCGTTGATACGCCCGCATCAAGTGAGCAACCGACATGCTCGGTGGGAACTTGGGGGCACCGCCAAAACCACCATAGGTCGAATCAAATTCTCCAGAGAGTTGTTGCAATGCACGGTCAATTAATTGTGCATCAATTGGTTGACTTGCTGCCGGTACACCCAGCATCGTGATAATCTCACCGCGCAAATCATCGGCCGCCTGTCTCAGTTGCACTTCCCGATCAATCCACGCTGTTTGCACTGATTGTAGGACACGGCGGAATCCAGGCATGCGGCCGCGGTCCTCGGGTGGATAGTAGGTGCCGCCATAAAATGGATTCCCCTCAGGAGTCAAAAACAAGGTCATTGGCCAACCACCTTGGCCTGTCATGCGCTGTACGGCGGTCATATACACCGCATCAAGATCGGGACGCTCCTCGCGGTCTACTTTGATACAGACAAAATACGCATTCATCAATTCTGCCATACTAGCATCACTGAACGTCTCGTGTTCCATGACATGGCACCAGTGGCAGGCTGAGTAGCCAATGCTCAGCAGGATAGGGCGATGCGTTGATTTGGCCAACGTCAACGCATCATCACCCCATTCATGCCAATCAACTGGATTGTAGGCATGTTGGAGTAAATATGGGCTTTTGGCATGGATTAATCTATTTGGCGTGCTTTGGTTATTCATTGTGAAAGTCTTTCGTATATACTGTTCTCGTTTCATTGTACGAGGATTTTATATGGAAGTGTGGTTGTATGGCACTGATCGACTCAGATGGCGTGCATTGTCAATGCGTCATGATCAAGCGTCAATCTATCGACAATTTGCGGATCCAGATATGTGCCGCTTTTATGATGAGCCTGCATGTACGCTCGCTGAGGCACAAGACATCATCACTCATTACACGAACGCATCGCCTCATGCGAATTTTGCGCGCTTTGCCATGTTCTCCACGCTAACTGGTGCGTTTGTCGGAACGTGCGGCTATCACTTTCTGAATCATGACCAGGGGAGTGTGGAGATAGGCTACGATATCTGGAAAGAGTTCTGGCGTCTGGGCTATGCTCGTGAGATGTTGCCGCAATTACTCAATATCTGCTTTGCATTACCTGAAGTTGAGCTTGTCTATGCGGTAATCCTGCCAGAAAATATTGCATCAATACTTACGGTTACAGGCGCTGGATTCACTACTATCACGCCACCTCCTCGTCTCGCAGGAACTTCGCATCAAGTCATGGGGATTACGCGCGCAGCTTATTATTCAACTACAAGCCCCTGAGGAAGTTCGATTGTGCACGTATCACCTACAACGATGCCATGTTTGGTCATCCAGCCTTGTGGGAGCTCGAGAGCATACGGCAGTGGTTCTGGCGCTGAATGTATCTCTTCACTTTGAGGATGCATCGCGGTGATAGCTTTGATTTGACCTTGTTTTGACATAAAAACAACCTCAAGCGGTATGAGCGTGTCCTTCATCCAAAATGCCGGCTGTATAGTATCTTGAAACACGAACAGCATCCCGTAGTTGGTTGGCAGCTCAGGTACACCCATGAGACCCTGTTGTCGTGCCGTTTCAGTGGCCACGATGTCCAACCGCAACGTTGGCCCACATCCACGTAATTCGCCTTGTGGGTGAGTGTAATGTGTGGTAGCGATACAGGCAGACATAATCAAAACCCACACGAGGAATGTCAATATTCTGAATGATCGTTGTATCGTACGTCTGAATCGTGCGTGAAAAATGTTTTTATTTTGTTGCATTACGGTTCTTCTTGTGCATGAATAGAAAATCACCTCAAAACAGCCTATTTTTCACTTCAAAGCAACATTACATCCCTAATGTTGCTTTGGAACGATACCCCTAGCCTACCTAATATCGTTAAACATCAAATGATGCACAAACATGCATACATCATGCCATGATGCGTTGCGATACGACAACGTAATGGATAGCCCTTCGGCCGAGAGAATCTGTGTCAGTGCGTGCCATTCGGCGTCTGTGAGTGGTTGATTGCAGGCAATTTCGAGCTGATTTGCTCGCCAAGAGCCGTCTTGAATGATGCCTCGGACAATAAGGTACTGGGTGACCGCAAAACATTCGTGGCCAAATGGGACATCTACACTCCATGCAATTGGGTGATTTTGGCTAATCAACCTCTTTTGGAAATCATGCAAATTCGCATCCTGATGCCATATGTCGACCATATCACATTGAAGAGTTAGTGCCGCATCGCACAATTCACCTGCAACGGCTCCTACAATCCATTCGACCGGATGCAGACGGTACGAACCGTTACTCAGGTGTGTCGTTGCAATATTCTTGTTTCCCATGATTAGATTCGCACAATCGGGGGGCAAAAGCGCACCAAGCGGTATCTGAAATGGGCGCGTGGGTGCAAACATGCTCTTAGGATTCCCAGGAGCTGGATGAAGATCCATGAAGTACCAACCAACCCCGACGCTGTCTTCGTAGCGCTGTGCGCGTGCATGTGATTGCGATTCAACCAGTAAGTCATGCGCAACGATGCGTTTACGACCAAGTGTACGCCGCGATTCACGGATGTAAGGAGCCATTGATAACCCATCCGCAGTTCCCATCACCTCCGGAATTAACCTGAGTTCCGGATATCCGATTCCACCATCGTCGCGTTGCATTTCAGTTTGCATCCAGTACAAAAACGCCAGAGATAGGCGTTTTGCCTCATCGAGACGCGCAGCGACGGTAGTTTCGGGCACATCAATTATCGTACCATGATGGTAGTCATTACTGTTCCAGTTAATCATAGCGATATCAACGCTGGCAAGATTCGAATGGCCACCATCCCACAATCTGCGATAGGTCCAGAACGGTGGTAATCCGGTACTTCCCGTACCAAACACGCTGAATGGGCGTGGCTCACCAGCATCGCTCGTAAGCGTCAATGTGAATGGCTGTTGATCACGTAGTTGTTCATACCCCTCCGGCTTGGCAATGATATGATATTCACCTGGGTGATACGACACAGCAAAGCAGTATGTAAATCCTTGGATTTCTTTGGGTCGTGCCACAATCGGCGCTTTGGTCTCGCCGGTATCATGTTGTGATTCTGCTCCCGTTACATATGTCAAGTTGGCCAATGAGAGCACATCGCCTAATTCTGTTGCATCAATGAACAACTCACCTTGCACAGTCTTAATTCCAGTGGGCGTCAACACTTCGGCGTGAGTGATACGATCGCCATGGCGGTGTGCGGAGCGCAGTGTGGTATTGCGGAGAACAAGACAGTGGCCCGATGCACAATATGGCGCGAGCATCTCATCAATAACTTGGGCGGCGATTTTTGGCAGGAAACACAAATTACTCACCCAAGCATTCCCCGGATTAAATGTCGACCACTCAGATGGTGCGATGTCGTACAATGTAGCCATGGCGTGACGAATGCGCATGCGCCAATCCATATAATCGGGCGTACCGCCGAATGATTCAATATATCGATGTTCGTCGAGTGCACTTACACCTTGACTCGTGGCTTGGCCACCAAGCCATGCGGTTGGTTCCACGATAATCACCGATCGGTTGTGGGCAGTTAGGCGCAACGCAGCTGCGACGCCACCGAGTCCACCACCAAGGATGACTACATCTGCTGTATACGAGGATGAAGAGGACATCATGACAACACCTGTCGTATTTACCGTCAATGCACTCACTGTCGGTCAAGGCAAAGAAACACCAACTGATTGGGAGAGTGCTAGTCGATCAATTGATGCATTTGTCAATATTGTACTTGGTGCGGGCATTCCTGTCACCATTTTTGCAACGCCAGAGGCAGCGCGTGCACATACGCCGATGTTCGAAGAATTCATTGATCGTGGATGTCAAATCGGACTGCTCCTTATTCCACCACAGTCGCCATTAATTCACGCCAAAAAACATGTTGGTGTCCTTGATATTTCCCAACAAGATGCCGCACTGGAGCAGGCCAAAACGCTCTTTCAAGAGTATATGGGGTATCGACCAACGGTGTTGCGCACAGGATTGCACTCAGGTAGTGTTGATTTCTTTCGATTATGTCAAAAGCACAACTTCACCCACACTTCGATTCGTCTCCCTGGTGCGCAACTGTCACAAATTGGCACGGTCTGGCCAGAAGCGGATGTACAGGTGGTCGAGACGCATGGAGTCATCGATATTCCAGTAACCACGGACCCAGCGCACCGCTTGTTTAATCGATTTCCGCTCTATCTCTCATCAGAGATTAGCGAAAACGGCCGACATGCCGAACTCATTGCCCGTGGCCATCGTCATGGTCATATTTGCATTACTGCAAGCAATGTCGCGTCGTATTGGGACCCAACACAGCCTGCCACAAAAAATCTGTATACATTGATAGATGCAATTACTGATCAATCAACGTATAGTGCAGGACTGATTAGTCAACTAAGACCGAAAATGGCGTAGGCGCACAATAGTCATAATACTCATCACAATAGCCACTGCCGTGGCGATGTAGTATCCGTGCATAGCGGTCATTGCTGCAAACATGATGTATGACCCCATGACTGCAGTCAGCGGTATTATGTGCGATTGAGGTGCTCGAATTGACGCAAAATAGGGATCACATACATAGCCAAGGATGAAACCAACTGCCCACCATCCAGCGAAATTTACAGTGGGGACGCCGTAGTACGGGCCTGAATCATACCACTCCCAATAATTATTAATATGCGTGGCCACTGGCTCAATTTGGATATCGATGATCATTACAAACAAGCCCGTCAACGCAGCACGCACAATCCGATTTGATGAGTCAAACACGAGTCTTCCGGTATACCATGCCCCAGCAATAACCATTAGCCAAGCAAAAAGGATCGCTAGTGGCACTGTGTCCAAAATACGCGGTGCTAACACAGTGGTATACGAATACGCCCCAAATGGAAATCCCGTGGTTGCGCCAATATATTCCACTGCAAATGACCCAGTTAAAACGGCCAAAATTGCGATCCAGGCCTTACGCCCTAGGTGGTGAAGTAACCAAGCAGCGACAGATAAACCTTGAATGGTCATCAATAAACCGCCAAACCAACGCGCATTATCGGGGATTGCATCTGCAAAAATAGTAACGAGCGTGCCAGGGAAGATCATAGCGTATACCAGCATAATAAGCCGACTCCAGCGTTCTGGATGGTGCCATATATATTTATTCCATGCATTATTCATCATGTCCGAATCCCCCACCCGCAGGTGTTTCTATCAAAAAGATTGACTCTGCAGAAACCTCAATACTTCCTTTACCGCGTAGAAGCATTGTATTTTCGTCTCCAATTAAAGTATTCATTCCTTGCGCGCCTGGCAGTCCGCCTTGGGCGCCTTGTGGCGCGTAGATACGACGCTCGGTGAGCACGGTGAGTGTCACCGGCACTAAAAAGCGTATGGCCTTGCGAAGCCCATCACCACCACGATGTCGACCATGACCTCCACTGCCTTCACGAATTGATAATGACTCAACGCGAACAGGGTAGAGTCGTTCGAATGCCTCAACAGGCGTGTTACGAGTATTTGTCATATGCGTTTGAACGGCATCTAGGCCAGGTGCAGTTGCACGTGCGCCCATACCACCACCGAGCGTCTCATAATAGGCAAACTGCGTACCGTCAAGGCGGGTACCACCCATCGTCCAGTTGTTCATTGTACCCGCTGACTGAGCTGGGATAAGTTCTGGGAGCGCGAGTGATAACGCTCGTAATATTACGTCAACAACACGTTGCGATGTCTCAACATTACCTCCGGCAACTGCGGCAGGTGGTGCAGGATTTAACACGCTTCGATATGGAATAGTCCAACTGAGTGGACGATACAGACCAGCTGATGCTGGCAAGTCATCTCCGTCGAGGAGTCGGAGCGCATATAACACGGCCGATTCAGTTACAGCCATGGGGGCATTGAGCGGGCCACGACATTGAGAATCTGTACCAGTAAAATCGATATGAAGGGTGTCATGTGCAACTGTGAGCTGTACGCGAATACGGATTGGCTGATCACTAATGCCGTCACTATCAAGTAATTCCTCAGCTTGATACACACCATGCGGTATGGTGGCGATCAACTTTTGCATCCGTCGCTCACCATATTCAATTAATGCCAGCGTAGACGTCAAGAACGCTGCAGTCGACATACTTGAGACTAACTCGATAACTCGATCATTGGCAATTGAATGACACGCAAGTTGTGCGGCTAAATCACCAGAACGCTCATCACTGGTTCGAGAGTTACGCACAATCAAGGCAAACACTGCTTCGTTTCGCACTCCTCGATCAATCAAGCGAATGGGAGGAATAATGATGCCCTCTTGATAAATTGATTGACTAAGTGGCATTGATCCTGGCGTCATGCCGCCAACATCTGCATGGTGGGCGCGCGTTGCACTATATGCGACGAGTGTGTTGGCCACATAGATGGGTGCAACACTAGTAAAGTCAGGTAAATGCGTACCCCCACAAAATGGATCATTGAGCAGGACGACATCACCCGGATTCAGTGGACTACATTCGCGGATAGCAGCCTCGACTGAACGGGGCATCGCGCCAAGGTGAACAGGGATGTGTGCCGCTTGGGCAATCATATCGCCATGTGCATCAAACAATGCACACGAGTAATCTCGTCGTTCTTGAATATTCGCAGAGAATGCACTTCGTTCGAGCGCAGCACCCATTTCCTCAGCAATAGCATTGCAGCGATGGCGAAAAACTTCGAGTTGAATGGCATCCACAATGGGTTCTTTCCACTCTATTGACACTTCATGGTATGATTATAGTGGAATCGTGAGCAACCTGTGTGTATGAGCCCAACATGGATGTTGGTTCCCGCACGTGACGGTAATGGAATCCGTTGTCGGCGGACGGGAGCGGCCTGCACAGTTTTGCTCGAGTGAAAGGCTTGTGTATGAGTACATTGTCGAGTCCGACTATCCAGGTCGTGCGTGGCCAAATTGCAGCAACCTCCCACGCAATTATGACCAAACTTACCCCTGAAACACTCCATTGTGATTACGAATATGACACCCCTCAAGAAGTCCTCCATTTTGATGCAGACCTAGCCGATGCGGGCATTCCGTTCCGCCGTTGGTTAGTCGGCGACATCCATAATCCCATGGCTGTTGCGTTTTGTTTCCGTGCCACATGGAATACGCCACGCCACACGTTCTGGGCGCATGTACGCGTAGCCCCAGCATATCGCAGTCACGGTGTCGGTACAGATTTGCTCCGTACTGTACATCAATGGGCTGCAAGTGCCGGCGCACAACGTGTGCGCGTCATGAGCCATCCAGATGCACATACGATGCAATTTTTGGAAAATCATGCATATCAACGAATTGGCACTGAGCAGTTGTTTGGCTTGTCAATTGGTACTCAGGTAATTCCAGCACAAAAGTCGTATGCAGACAATCTCGAAATCGTGACTCTTGCGGATTTGATGCGCAATCATCCTGATGCCGTCGAACACGCATGTGTCCTGCATGCGGCCGTCTCACTTGATGTGCCGATGCCCGATGAACCAATTGTTACGCTCAGTAAGTTTCGCCGATTACTTGGTGAATCTATCAATCCGGACGATTATTTGATTGCCGTGCGCAATAGCATGCTCGTTGGTGAGTCAATCTTGATGCGTGATGACGATCATGCGAACGTGTACTGGCAACATGCGACTGGAGTATTGCCGGCATTTCGTGGCCAGCATATCGCAACTCGACTGAAGTTGGCAGCCATCGAATTGGCAGAACGCCGTGGAGCGCGGCAACTTCGGACATGGATGGAGTTGAGCAACCAACCAATTATTCAACTCAATCATGCCCTCGGATTTTGTGAACTTGAAGAGCCAGGTGGCAAAATTCACATCTATGAAACATCGCTCTAAACGAGCGCCCACTGGGAGATTCTCCCAGTGGGCTTTTCATTAATAGTGATGGGGATGCTCATCGGTAAATGGGTCAATCATCCAGCGCATACTCGCATACGAAAAATCTATTCCTTTGCGGGCAGGCGCCGTGCCTCGTCGTGGAATAAATAACGTGCGTAAGAGTTTTTTGCCGCCTGAGTGTAACCAGTCGGCAATAGAATGCACTGCGCCACCTGACACAAATCCTACCGCCACGCTAATACTTACGAGCTGATTTTGGCTAATCCATGTCATGATGCTCAACGCAAGAGAATCATAGACGATTGGGAGTGTTACACCAGCGAGCGCTGCGATGCTTTCGATAAGATAGACACTTAAAATGACCATGCCAAAAAAATAGCCGAGTCGTACGAGTGGAGGGAGCAGTAATCCGTGACTCCAAAAATGTCGGTGTGGAATAATCCATTTATACGGCAACCAGATATAGAAGAACCATCCCCAGCGCTTGTGGATGCGTGAATCAAGATCAAGATCTGGGGAAAACCACACCCCGGAGACGATGTGTGACACAAATATGAGCGACGTTACGATTACTGCCGATTGATTGGTCACATTCGCCTCGTAGAGTGCGCCATAAATACCAGGCGCAATTACGATGCCACTTGCAATTGTCAAAAAGTCATGGACTGGTGTGTTTGGCATGAATCTGACTAACTAGCGCTTAATTCGATAGCGCATCCCTTGATCAAGGACTGCGATAATTTGATCGAAAAAAATCCGATAATCCTCTGATTCAACTGATACATTATGTACATGTAAAAGGTTCACCATATACGAACCTGCTGTTGTTAAGATGGTCTGGATGAAGTAAACAAACACTTCAGGATCAATGTCACTGCGAAGTGATTTATTGGCAAGCGCAGTATTGACTAGATCAACCACAAACGCGCGTTGGATGGATATCCCTATCGCTTGTACTTTGGCGAGCTGTGCACCACTGTCTTGAAGCGCACGCTGGATGAGTGATGATTCGTATGGATATTCTTGTGCAACATTCACCGTGATCGCAAAGTACTCACGGAGGATTTTGAAGACATCACCTGTTGCTAATATCGATAACGGAATTCGTTGCTGGATTTCGGCCATCATGTGATCGCTTGCAAGTTGCACAATGTAGAGATAGAGATCTTCTTTGTCCGCAAAATACTGGTACATGCTACCTTTGGCTATACCGACTTGTTTGACGATTTGCGACAGCGATGCCTGGGCAAAATTTGCCTGAGCAAATTCTATAACGCTCGCTTGAATGATTGCAAGACGCTTGCTTTCATCAAGATTCCACCAGGTTTCACTGGGCATGAAGACCATCCTATACATGTGACTGATTAGTCACATGATACTTAGTTGGTGTGGTGCTGTCAAACGAACTGTAACAAAAATATGCTAATGTATGGTGATAACGCAAAGAGGGGCCATATGACCAGCAACGTCAATGTTGAACGGAATGTCCGGTATCTCATTATTGAACTATTTTGGGCAGCGATTGCGAGCGCCGGATATTCATTTGCAGCTGCATATGTAATCCGGCTTGGTGGATCGAACTTCATCGTGAGTCTAATCACCACAGCGGCAGCCGTAGTCAATGCGGTCACTACAATCCCTTTTGCGGCCATGATGGAACGGACAGAGAAGCGCAAGCCGTGGATTTTTGGCAGTCTGATTGCGTTTCGCATGCTCCATATATTTTTAATATTTGTGCCTTTTTTACCGGCATGGCGCGCCGAGGCAATTGTGGTCATTTTGCTGGTAGCAAATCTCCCTGTCGCCTTATTTAATGCGGGCTGGCTGCCAATGTTTGAAGACATCGTACCTATTCAACGGCGTGCCCGACTATTTTCGGCGCGGAATGTAACGCTCGGGGCAACCATGATGGCTGGGACGTACGTATTTGGGTTGTTGCTCGAAAACAGTCACGACCTGTTTCCTCTCAACTATCAACTGCTTTTTACGTTGTCACTGATTACGAGTATGCTCAGTACCGTGTATGTGATGAAACTTGATATTCCCGATACGCCAATTGATCATACTGTCCAAGTCGACCGTTCAATCAAAGGCATGTTAACGCTTTTTTCAGAGAGCAAACCGTATAGTGCAATTACATGGAACACGTTGATTTTCAATATTGCGCCATGGGCGGCAATTGCACTCCAACCGATTTATTTTGTACGTGAACTCGGCGCAACCGATCAATGGTTGGGAATTTGGTTCGCCATCACCAATGGTGGGGCGATTTTGGGCAATCTGATTTGGCCACGCATGATGGAAAAACACGGATTTCAAAAGACTATGACAACTGCGGCACTCTTAAGTAGTTTGTACTTCTTTGCAATTGGTGCAGTGCCAGATCTCACACTGATTTTGGTGTTTTCGTTGCTCATTGGCATGATTAATCCTGGAATAGATGTAAGCCACTTCAATATTCTGCTCCAAGTGTGCTCACCACAGCGGCGCGCATTGGCGATGGGCGTGTTTGTCACAATTATGAATTTAGGTCTGATGGGGAGTAGTCTGATTGTTGCACCGATGATTGACTTGATTGGGGCACAGGCACTCGTTATTGCACTTGGCGGATTACGCCTGTTTGGGGCGTTATTGTTCGTGTTCAATCCGATTTTTAAGAAGGGCACGGAGCCACAACACGTATCGTGAGATATTGGTACAATACACCATTGTAGTCCGCCGTGTAGGAGTAGCGAAATGGAATATCGACGTCTTGGCCGTTCAGGCCTCAAAGTGAGCGCGTTGTCACTCGGTTCATGGGTCACATTTGGCAATCAAATTGCCAATGATGTGGCGTTCGAGTGCATGTCTGCTGCCATGGAACACGGCGTTAATTTTTTTGATAATGCCGAAGGTTATGCGGGTGGGCAGTCCGAAGTCGTCATGGGCAACGCCATCAAAAAGGCGGGCTGGCGCCGTGAGGATCTAGTCGTCTCGACCAAAATCTTCTGGGGTGGTAAGGGGCCAAACGATACCGGGCTATCACACAAGCATGTTATTGAAGGCGTCAACAATGCGCTTAAGCGGTTTCAAATGGATTATGTCGATTTGGTGTTTTGCCACCGGCCAGATCCGAACACGCCCATCGAAGAGACGGTACGCGCCATGGATATCATCATCAAGCAAGGCAAAGCGTTTTATTGGGGCACCTCTGAGTGGTCTGCCGACGAAATCCGCGCTGCCTACGGAATTGCCCGTGAGTATGGCTTAACGCCTCCGTTGATGGAGCAACCACAGTATAATTTGCTTCATCGTGAGCGTGTGGAGAAGGAATACGCCTTGTTGTATCGTGACATTGGTCTCGGTACCACCATCTTTAGTCCACTCGCCTCAGGGTTGCTCACCGGTAAATATCAGCAGGGTATTCCTGACGAAAGCCGGGCTGCGGTCAAGGGCTATGAGTGGCTCAAGGACAGTGTGACAAACAGTGAGCGTTTGGCCAAAGTCGCTCGCTTGCAAGTGGTCGCCAATCAACTTGGAATTAGCTTAGCCCAAATGTCGCTGGCATGGTGTCTCACGAACCCAAACGTCAGCACCGTGATTACAGGAGCAAGCCGTGCTGAACAGGTACATGAGAACATGAAGGCGCTTGATGTGGTAAAATTACTCATACCAGAGGTAATGGACGCTATCGAGAAGGCGTTACAGCCAGCCTAATCAAACGTCGAATGAGATAACGCGCCGGCGGATTATTCCGTCGGCGTTTGTGTGGCAGAGGAAAGTAGGTCGAGATGCGCAATCCGGAGAATATGTATATTTTGCATGCCTTGCCCGGCTTTGATGCAATAGTCAGCGAGGAGCTCAAGCATTTGCCCGAACGGGCGGTGATCCAGGAGCAACTTGTACACGCTGGGCGCAATGGCATGTTAATTGTTGAATATCACGGCGATATCGCCGACCTGCTCAAACTCCGCACTGTCGACGATGTCTTTGTGTTGGTGGCCTACTACAACGACTTACCACCCAAGTATGCTGCACTTAAAGCCATTAAAGAGCGGTTGTTGATGTCACCGACGGTTGGGAGTGCGACCCGCAGTGTGCGGGCCTTGTTCCCAAAGCGCGGTGGGGAAGGCAAAATCCGCTATCGCGTCATCTCGCGCCAACAAGGCGAAATGCCGTACAGACGCGTCGATTTGCAAGAGGCAGTCAGCAAAGGTATTGGCATGCGCCAAGATTTCCGCTGGCGTCTTGCCGAGGATGGGCTCGAGTTTTGGGTGACGCAATCACACGAGGTGGCCATTATCGGCTTGCGCGTCAGCGATGAGACGATGCGCCATCGTACCTACAAAATTAACCACATTGAAGCCTCGCTCCGCCCCACAGCCGCTGCCGCAATGGTGATGCTCACCAAGCCCAAACCGACGGATGTATTCCTCGATCCTATGTGTGGTGCAGGCACCACCTTGATTGAGCGTGCGCTGTTCGGTCGCTACCAAGAACTCATTGGTGGCGATATCAATCCTGAGGCGGTTGCCACCGCACTGGCGAATGTAGGACCGCGCTACAAGCCAATTAGCATTCGTGAGTGGGATGCACGCGCGTTGCCACTCGATGAGGGCTCAGTGTCGGCAGTTACCTGCAACTTACCATTCGGCGTGCAAATTAGCACGCCTGAGGAGAATCGTCGTCTCTATCCTGCTGTCATGAAAGAATTGAAGCGCGTGATGCAAATCGGGGCGCGTGCTGCGCTGCTCACCAATGATATGCGCGCCATCAATCGTGCACTTGAGCGGACCTCAGGGATGTACCTTGATCAACAACACACCGTGATTATTCTTGGACGCAAAGCGCAAATGATGGTCGTACAAAAGCGCTAAGTTACCCACACACACGGCCTGTGACTCGCCTGAGTCACAGGCCGTGTGTGTGTATCGCTAGGTTACCGCTTTACGCGTAGATGGGTATTTGACGTGCAGGCCGCGGACAATCGTCTCACGGATGCGATCAACGCCATGCCAAATCTCTGCATAGGAAGTGGTCAATGGGCTAAGGCCGAGCCGCAGATTGTCGGGCTCACGGAAGTCGGGGATGACGTTTTGCTCGGCAATCAATGCCTGGTTAATCTGGTACCCCAACGGGTGGCGAATACTTACATGAGAACCGCGAATCGCTGCATTGCGGGGGGATCCTAGCGTGAAACCGAGCTCAGCCAAGTGCAGATCGTACAGTTGGATCATGTACTCGGTGATAAGCACTGACTTGGCACGGATTGCCTCCATGCCGACGCCAATAATCATGTCAACGGATGTTTCGAGTGCTGATAGCGATATCATCGGTGGCGTGCCGGCGAGGAATCGTCCGATGCCACTTGCTGGTGTGTAATCCAAATCAAAGGCAAATGGTGACTTTTGGCCAAACCAGCCCCAAATCGGTGACTCAAGTTCGTCTTGAATTGACTTGTTGATGTACAAGAATGCCGGTGCGCCAGGGCCTCCGTTGAGGTATTTGTAGCCGCACCCAATCACCATGTCCACGTTCCACGAATCGAGTTGCATTGGCACTGAGCCAACCGAGTGACTCAAATCCCAAATCACCAAAGCCCCAACCTCATGTGCCTTGGCAGTAATTAACTGCATGTCGTAGATAAAGCCACTTTTGAATGTGACATGTGACAAACTAACGAATGCGGTGTTCGGAGTAATTAAAGCCAATAAATCAGCCGTGTTGACGGTCAATTCATTATCGCGTGAGTGGACCAATTTGAGCGTGTGCTGATTGCCAAAATGGGCAATCGCCCCTTGCATTATGTAGAGATCCGAGGGGAAGTTCAGTGCGTCACTGACGATGTCTGTACGTCCTGGGCGGGCTTTAAGGGCTGCCATCACACATTTGTAGAGATTGACAGACGTCGAATCACAGGCAATAACTTGACCAGGAGCAGCGCCGAGAAGTTGGCCAATTTTGTCACCAATCCGCGCTGGCGCTTCGTACCAGCCACGACCCCAGCCACGAATCAGGCCGTCGGCCCATTCTTGCTGGACGACATGGGTGATACGTTCGGCGGTCACTGCTGGCATGCGTCCAAGTGAATTGCCATCGAAGTAGACAACATCAGGGTCGGTAATCACAAATTGCGCGCGGTACGGCGCCAGCGGGTCGTGTGCATCTGCAGCGATAGCTGCAGGTAATCCAGCTTTGGCATTTGGGGGGCTAAACGTCATTGTAGGCCTCCTCTAACATCTCAACCGTTTCATCCCATCCGACACACGCATCGGTAATCGAGAGCCCATACTGCAATGCAGTACGATCAGCAACGAGTGCCTGTTTACCCTCAACAATATTACTTTCAACCATCATACCAATCATCTGGGTATTGCCGTTTTTGCGCATGGCTAACCCCTCACGCCACACGGCGCGTTGACGACGATAGTCAGAGCCAGAGTTGGCATGCGAGCAGTCAATCATGACGGCAGGGGGAATCTTGGCGGCACGCATCAAATCAAGAGACTTGTTGACACTTGACTCGTCGTAGTTAGGTCCTTGGCGGCTCCCGCGCAAAATGACAAACCCATCCGGATTTCCCGCAGTTTTGACGACTGCCCCGACACCATCCTGTGTAATGCCCAAAAAGCTGTGCTGGGCT